>Ga0272445_1001875_pt1 | contig 15298 bp, 13 predicted proteins | sample YNPCB0031_FD_194404 | JGI IMG/M metagenome (GOLD analysis project Ga0272445, IMG submission 194404) | Hot spring sediment microbial communities from Yellowstone National Park, WY, United States - YNP-CB-003-1 | ecosystem: Environmental > Aquatic > Thermal springs > Hot (42-90C) > Sediment... | reverse complement strand
GACGTGGCGGCTTAGAAAATCAGACATATTACATTAAGCATCAAGCTTGATTTTACTTATTTTAATGTATTGGGTTATTGAAGTGTTTAAGTACGTTTACAGATATTTACCATAAGTAAGAATATAAATTCACATAAACTTACATGGACAGCCTTCTTATAAAATATAGAAAACTTAATAAGTATCTTCCGTTAAGAGTGCTTGCTAAGTGCAAGTGCATAGTTTAAAATAGGAGGTATAGCTAATGAGTGAAAAATCGATAGTTCCTGTTCCACCAAACACGGTACTTGTTGGCAAAAAACCATTAATGTCCTATGTTACAGCTATACTAATGCAGTTAAGTTCTGGCAGTAAAGAAATAACTGTGAAGGCTAGAGGACGTGCTATTTCAAGAGCTGTTGATGTAGTAGAAGTTGTTTCTAATAAATTCTATCCTAATAAAGTAAAAGTAAGAGATGTTCGAATAGGCACAGATATAATTGGAACAGATCCAAACAAGAGAAATGTATCAACAATAGAAATAACAATCGAGAAGAAGGAATAAACAAATAATAAAATAAAATTTTTATCAACTTATTTTTATAAGCTAAATGATGTGAGCATTACTGCGCTGTACTGTAATTAAACTAATTAATTGTAACTTGTTTACGGTTTAATCCTTCTTTTAAGTAATATTATGTATCCTCCGACCATTGATTTTAAAACAATGATAAATGCAAAATGGATAGAAGATATGAAAGCCCAGGTAAAGTATGGTTAAGCTGTAAAACTAAATTGTTAGCAAGGTAATTAATTGTCCTTATAAACTTAAGCAAACCTTTAGTTGCTTTACTCTCAATTATCTATGTTTGGAAGATTTGTTGTTTAACGATTAGGATGTGTTGGTGTTAGGATTAGGCAGCTGAAAAGTATGTTTAAATACTGTTAGTAATTACTAGAAAAACTATTGTCATGAAGCGAGTTAAAATAGCATAAGGAAGATGGACAGTATATAGCCTATGTAATGTAAGCTAAAGGAAGAGCATATTGAATCATATGTTTAAGACTCACTCAAAATAATTAACAAAACTAAAAATTGCTGCTTAGATTACAAGATACTGATTGTAATGCAAATATTTTTAAGGTTTTAATTCTAACTTCTATTAGGGTCTAGTCATGAATGAATCTGAAGATTTAGAAATTAAAAAAGCAGTTAGAGATGCTGTAAGTAAAGTTATTGATCCTGAACTTGGAATGAGTATTGTGGAGTTAGGTATGATAAAAAATGTACATGTTAAAAACAATGAAGTTACAATAGAAATGGCACTTACAAGCCCTATGTGTCCTCTTTCCTCATATCTTATAAATAGTGTTAAAGAAAAAGCTCAAAATGTTAAAGGAGTTAAGAAAGTAGATGTAAGAATAGTTGGATTCGGTGTGTAATACTTTATCTTAATACTTAAGCTAGAAGTATGAAGTTTAGGCTAATTATTTTCATTGCGTTATCACTAATTCAAATAAGCCACTATGTAGTTCATGCTTTAGTATGCGACAATTATGGAGTTTCATGTTTTCAAGTAGAAGAACTCCTAAATCTTAAAGATCGAAGTTTTAAAAGTGCATATCAAAAACTGAATTATAAATTGACCATAGATGTTATTGATGAAAACGGTTTTCCCATCTCAGAATTACCCATATATATTGACGGGGACATCTACTATACTAATAATTCAGGTAAGGTTGTAAAGATCGTTAGTAATGGGCTTCATCTGATTGAGGCTCTAGAGTCCATAGACCTTACCGATATAAAAGCATCGTTTGTTAGGTGGTTTGATGATTTTCCCAAATCAAGAAGAATTGTAAATGTAACTAGTAATATTACTCTTCAACTAATTTACAGTGTTAAATATAAAATTACTTTATATTTCTATAACTGGTATGCTAATAGAACTATTATTCCTAGCTTAGTTCAACTAATGTTTGATGGACAAATCCTTAATATATCAACTAATAATGTATGGCTTAGCAGTGGTAATTACTCTATTATGAAAATACTATTTAAAGATGAGAATATCGTTAAACCTGGAAAATATATTTTTGAAGTAGCATCTCCTAAAGTATTGAAGATTATATGCCAAGTTGCTGATATGAACATTACATTACTGGATTCAAGCGGTAGTCCGATAACTAACCATGATGTTAAATTAATAACTACTAGAGGGGCTGAACTCAACTTAAGTACTAATGCCTTAGGCCAGTTAATAATTAATAATATGCCTTTTAACGAGTATCAAATAATAGTTAAGCTTGGAAGTCAAGTAATAACAAAGACTTTTCTATTTACAGGTGAAAAGCAACAACTATTCTTCCCAGTAGAGTTTAAAAGAGGGGAAGATGCATCACAAACCCAAATGTTTACTATGCAAAATTATGGTCTAATTATTTTTTGTTATTAATATTAATATCTGTATTAGTGCTTGATATAACAGTATATTTACTATATAAAACTAGGAGAGATTAATAGTAAATAATATTTCAGCTTATCTAATATCTACTATTATTAAGTCTAGAATGTTGAAAGATTAAGTTTAAATGAATTTAGCCAATCTGCTTACTGTTTTAATATTTATGTTATATTGTATTTAAGCTGTAGATCATTACGTGTTATAAGTATGCTGAAAGTCCAACAATTAGTTTCATGACTTTAGCAAGCTCCGACTTTAAACATTTCATGATACCTAGTAAATACTAGTTCCCCTATGTGAACTATCCACAGTTAAAGTCTAGAGCTGCCATTTAGCTAAGGCTTTATGCCTTCAATCTTATTTGAGGAGATGATATTGCTCCTTCATCTTATGTCTTAACGAGAGACATGGATTATATTTATCTCTTGAAGAATTGAGGCATTTGATTAAAAAGTATAATTTGACCTAAGCTTTATTTAACTTTTCAAGTTGTTAAGTCTTTCACTTCATCCATAAACTATGCAGGTCTAGTATTTCTGATAAAAGACTTTAGTAAGATTTTATAACTCGACAGTCACGGTTTTGAAATGAGGCTATTTTTAAATGCTTTCTTAAAGACTACAAGTATAATTAATGTGAATATGAATGCTAAGAATATTTTGACGATTTCAATTATTGTTCTATAACTTACTAATATCACAATACTAATGGTTTCTAATCCATGACTAATATTTAGACTAATATTTTGAAGTAAATGTCTAACATTAATATTTAAGTTGCTTAAGTGTACATTATGAACATGGATACATCCATTATTATCAGTATAAAATGCCAATCTGCTTGAGTTAGGAAATGTTATTACAACTTCAGTATTATCAGCCGGATTACCAAAGACATCCATCACCTTTACTGTTAAATCTCCAACCATGCATGGAATCTTAATCACTCCTGTTTTATTAATTTCTATATCTACATGATTTAAATGTACAGCTCCACCAGCCCAAACAATACGTTCAAACCTAATTAAGCCTGGGTTAAGCCATAAGCTACTGAAGTTGGATATGGATACTTTAGTGCCATTCTGAAATATTATAGTAGCGAATTCTGGATTTATTGTTAGGGTTTCATGTAGATTTTTAAACATTAAACTTACACAGTACTGCTCATTCCATAATGCAATTACTCTCTTTGGCTTGTCAACATTGATTGTAAAGTTAATTCTAGATGTATTTAAGTCTCCTATCCATCTTTCAAAAATATAACGTATAGACTGATTATAATAGTAGATATCACTGTTAAGTCCAATATATGCTGTTTCTCCTTCATCATACCATCCATAACCGTAGGATTCACCATAATTTGAGACTACCTGTACTAGATATTGTACTTGATAATGGATATCTATAATTGCAGGTGCTTTTACTATATAGGATAGCGGTTGTAGTTTGTATCCGTACCCATTACTCGTAGTAATCTCTTTTAATATATATCTAATTTCATCACTAATATAAATTACTTCTGGAAAATTTATATTTATAGTATAGTCCTTGCAAATCCATGAAGCTACTTCCTCTCTAGAGCTTATCCTCCATTCTTCATTATTAATAGATATTGGAATCTTGATATTTTCCCTTAGCCCAGAGACCTTAATTCTTAACTTATAGTAATACTTATATATAGCGATTAATGTGAAGCTTCCAGTAAGATTTTCTGTATATGTACTGTTCGAGCATCCATTACCCCACATATAAAACTGTATTCTAGTATCATTATTAGTAAGCTCCATAACCTCTTGAATTGTTATATTATGCATTCCTCCTATGATTAAGATTTCACATATCCCATAACTATTTGTTTTCAATTTGTAAACATTATCTATGTTAACATCAATGTTTTTTAAAGGATTACCGACGTCATCTATAGTTATGACTTTTAAATTACATGTAATATTAGTTGTGTAGTACGTAGCCGTAATACATATTGGCTTATTTACATATATTTTTAAAGTATTAGTTAAATATGTTTGATTGTAATTATCGATCCAAGATTTGAAAATATATGTTATACCATTATATTTGAAATTTTCAGAGGCTATTAGTGTTACATATCTCTCAGCAAACCATGTTTCGAATGGAGTATCAACAGCTTCGCCATCGATAAGTAGAGATTGATTAAATGGTAATGTTTCAACTCTAATTTTATGTTTAAGAATAAAATATGCTTCAAGTTCTTTATCTCTTGGTATAACTATAATTATTGGATTGTCTTTATACCAAGTTCGTCCACATCCATTTAAAAGCCAATATTGAAATTCACAGCGACTATTGTTAGAAATGTAAAATATATTTTCAATGTACACGCTATGAATTCCTGCTTTAAGATTAATGGTGATACCTCCATTGCTTCCGATTATTAAGTGCTGCTCATATTCCGTCCCAGCATCAATTACGATCTGAATACCAGTAACCAGGTCTCTAAATGTATGCTCAATTTTTATAGTAAATTCCCATTCATCTATATCGCTGGAGTATACTGGATTATTATAACATATTAGTAAGAGTAATGCTAGAACTATAATCCAGCAATATGGTATTTTCATGATTTAATTACAAATTCTCACTTTCTATATTAAACTTTTCTAAATTTTAAAGCATGATCCTAGATGAGACCGTCGATGATAAATTAAGCATCTATTCTTAGCTTACCATCCTTTCCTTCCACAATTATGAAAAATGTTTAGTTAATATTTTAAGGTTTAAAATCATGCTTTTATACATTTTTAAATACTTCATAAGTATAGTTTAATTCTAATTTCTTTATATTAAGATGCTTCATTGATTATAAATAAGCTTTCTACCATACTTACTAAGAATTATGCAACTCCCTATCTTATTAACTAATGTTTCTTACAACTTATAGAGAAAGAATATTCTATACTATATCCTCCTAAATCAACCTATCTTGGCAAATCACCTTAAATAATATATCAACTTAAAGCTATGAGTTTTTAGTTTCATACCGCAAGGTTAATGTTTAAAACGAAATAAAGCCTACTAAATTCTATACTATTTCTGTTAAATGTTGATTAAAGATTTGGGGCATTATTTAAGGCTCTATAGTTTAGTTATGTTTCATGTTAAGGCTTACCTCATATTTTCGATCTGTTTTATATTCTTGATCAGCTATTATTTAAATAATAGAAAGAATTATGCTACAAAACATTAGTTACAAATATGTTTATATAAGTTTTATTACTCCTTTTTCCTGCATTGCTTTAAGTACTTCCTTTAATAACTCTTCACTAATTGAGAACTCATTGGCACATTTTCGTAGATTTAATACGCCTCCATGTATAGCTAAATAATTTAATATTCTTTCTTCAAGCAAACTTGATAAGTATTTTGAAGTAATTTTAAGTTTCCCTTCAACGTTTTCTATATATCTTTTTAATAACCTTATTTCCTCATCTTTTGTGGAGATCATGGATTTAAATTTCTTTATTTCTTCTTCAAGCTCAGCTCTTACTATTCTTTCCTTATTTAATTCTTTTTCAATGCTTAATGTCTTTGTACATGTCTCATTAAGTTTTGCTACCATATTCTCAACTTCATTAAGTTTCAACTGTAATCTTTTAGATTTCTCTCTTTCTCTTTCTAGCTCTTTCATAAGCTCATCATAATTCTTTTTAATTTTCTCCAACTCTTCTCTCTTCTCCTTCTCCTCTCTAAGCATAATCTCCAGCTCTCTTATTTTATCCTGCTGATATGCTAATGAATCTAAAAGCTCTGTAATGACATTTATATGTTTAACCTTCTCTCTGATAATGTATGAAAAAACCTTAAATAATATGGTAAGCCTCATAGGATCCTCAACTCATATTATGGATAAACTTTATAAATGTTCTTTGGTAAAGAAGCAAACTTTTAAGCTCGTGTTTAAACACAAATAATCATGAGGAGCAAATAACTTCAGGAAGAGGGATCTAAAATATAGAGTTATGATATAAACAGTCAAAATACTGTATTAAAACATTTATTATTCTTATTCGTATCAATTTAAAATAAAGTATAATTATCGAAGAGTTAAGCTGTAAGCTAAACAATAGTTCCTATAATAATGATAAGAGTATAGAATGCAGATCTCGTTTAACTAGTATTTAATGAAACCAGCACCTATTATCACTATCACACCAGTAGCAATTAGCATTAACCCAAATAACCATAGTGACTTATTCAATTCTACTTTAATTTCTGTTTTCTCCTTCAAATAGGGGTACAAGTAGGATATACTGATAGATACTTCAACACTAGCATCGCTTCTTCCTTTATTTCCAAAGCTCAAATAATATATCTCATTTACATCAAATAAAAGAGTATAGTTTTTATATCCATAGGCTGATGAATCTATAGATTGGGGAGGAGACTCCCATGATCCCTTATAGATTCTAATCTCTAAGATATTATCTGTGTTTACTGAGAATGTTATATTTGCTTTGGCTGATGATTTATTAATTCTTAAATATGTTTTAAGCTCATTATCTAAATAATCATAGATTTGAAGTGGTAATAGAATTATTTTACTGTTGGGAACTGTAAATCTAGCACTAGTTTCAGGAAGAGGGACCTTAAAGTATTTAGCTTCCATACTTATGTATTTAACAGTTACCGGAAACTTTTCCTCAGCAATTACAAATGAGATATAGGCTCCAATAACGGAGATCAAAATACCAATAATTATGAGAGCTATAACAATTGACTTTCGTGAAACCATTTAAACCCCATCAATTTTAATACATTAAACTATTTAAGTATTTTTAAATTTCAGAACATTAATTCTTAAAATAGGACATGTCTAATGCTTTGTGGCTTAATAAATTCTTCTGTTTCAACAACAGATGAATTAATGTTCATGGCTCTAAGGCTTTTACTGAGCTTGATGATTCAAGACATAAAGCTATTGCTGACATATATGACGGAGCATATGATTCATCAAACTCCTACCATGCTAAAACATTCAAACATATAGGGAATACCGCATGGCTTGCATGGAGAACATAGCTAGGAGATGAAGGATAAAGCATACATATACAACATGATAGTAGCATACAAAACTAAAGCAGAAGCGGTAGCTAAAAATTAAGAGAAAAGCTTAAACCAAAGAGCTAGATACTGTTAAGTCAGCATACGACAAAACTCTAGAGTCCAAGGCTTAATTCGACAGTATTAAGAATTAAGCCATAGAACCGTATAACTATTGTAGGAAATGTAGAGTAACATACATCTTCTATTGAAGTCTGATATGATTACATAAAATACCGTAAAATTTTAATTATATGTTTAGAAACTACATTATGGTTCGTATTGGAATTGTTGGAAAGACAAATACTGGTAAGACAACATTTTTTAATGCTGCAACTATGCAAACAGCTGAAATATCGATGTATCCCTTTACAACTAAGTCTCCTAACTATGGTACTGGATATGTTTCAATACCATGTGTATGTAGAGAATTTAAGGTTAAAGATGATCCTGTGAATTCAAGTTGTATTGATGGATGGAGGTTCATTCCTGTTGAAATTATAGATTTGCCTGGTCTTATTAAGGGTGCGTGGATGGGAAAAGGGCTTGGAAACCAATTCTTATCTGTTGCTTCACAATCAGACGTATTACTACACATGGTAGATGCGTCGGGATCCATAAATGCTGATGGAAAAATAGACAAGCCAGGTTCTGGAGATCCTGTAAGGGACTTTATAGATGTTGAAGAGGAAATAATTAATTGGTTTACTAAAAACATTCAAAATAGGATGAGAAATGTTGAGAAACTTACTAGTCTTAAAGGCTATAAGGTTGATGAGGCATTAGTAGAAGTACTTGCTGGAATGAGAATTTCAATACATCATGTAAGAGCTGCGTTGGTAGAGACAAAGCTATATGAAAAAGATATTAATAAATGGACTCAGGAGGATATAGAGTTTTTTAGTAAAAGTCTTAGATGGATTTCAAAACCTACATTGATAGTAGCTAATAAGATGGATTTACCGACGGCAGAAGATAACTATAAGGCACTAGTTGAGGAGCTTAGTGAGCTTATTGTTATTCCATGCTCTGCTGAGGCAGAGCTTGTTTTAAAGAGAGCTGAGCAAAAAGGATTAGTGAGGTATGTACCCGGAAATGAAAAGTTCATGGTTTACGATGAAACTAAGCTAACTGAAAAACAAAAATGGGCATTAAGATATATTGAAGACAAAGTATTGAAGAAAATACTTAATACTGGGGTACAGCTTGCTATAAATACTACTGTATTTAAACTTATGAAGATGAATGTAATATATCCTGTTGAAGATGAAAAAAATCTTACAGATAGCAGTGGGAATGTATTACCAGATGCTATTTTACTACCAGAAGGGGCAAACTTAGTAGATCTTGCAAGAGAAATTCATACAGAGCTAGCTAAAGGTGTATTGTATGGTATTGATGTTAGAACTGGTTTAAGAATACCTAAAGACATGGTATTGAGAGATAGGGATGTAGTAAAGATAGTATCAACTACTGGAAGAAGTAAAAGAAGATAAGCTTTTAACACCAACACCTCTACATTCTATAGTTACATCTTTATCACCGATACTACCATAAACTTTAAACTCCGCATTAGCTAGTATTTTGCATAGCTCAATACATGTAGCAGTATGAAGTGTATATTCTGAAACTCTTATTTTTGAGGTGCCATTAGCTAAACTAATCCATATTATTAGCTGGTCACCAAGATGTTTATCAATTGGCGCCCCTATTCTAATTTGTTCAATAAGTGTTCTAGAAGCTTCTTCAGCAACCCTTTCAGCAGGTTTACCTAATTCACCGAGAGAATTAGCGCCTATTCTTAAACCATTTGGGGATTCAGCAAATACTGAGATACCGCATCCAGGACTTACTGCACATAATGGATCGGTAGGCTGTAAACTTAAGGTTTCAATATCAACATCAAACCCCTCCTGTGTCAGAATATTTTTAGCAGTTTTACTCATTCTTTCAACGATTTTTTGTGGTAGTCTTGAACTATAAGCAATTCCAAACACTCTTTTTACAGTAAAGTCTTCAGTAATATTTATTGGGTTGATATTCTTGATTGGCTTAATGTAAGTTTGGACGATTCCTCCCCCCTTTGGGTAGAATCCGTATCTTAACAATTTTATTTGAACATTTACTCCTAATACCTTTAAGAATGGCAACAATACTTCCTGTAAATATTCTATTGGAGGAGACATAGGTACATTGGTTCCCCCCTTGATTTTAACAGCAACTAAGTCGTTAGCAAACACAGCAACAGGCATGAGGGCTTGTAGCACTAATGTTATACTTCCAGCTGTGTGGATATCTATATTATAACTTCCACCTTTGATTTGTTTAGGTTTAAAAACTATTTCGGTTGAACCTACAAGCAGATTTTCAACATAGGCATTTGATAAGTCTGCCACAGCTTTTACGGCGGTTAAATGTTGCTGTCTTAAACCTTGAGGTTTTCTTTTAGCTCTAATATTGAATATTCTAATAGGCATACCCAGTATTGCAGATAATGCCGTAGCTGTACGAAGTATTTGTCCACCACCTTCAAGCATCGATCCATCAATATTAACTATACTGTTCATAGTAAGGAATTTATGAGGTATTTATATACTTCACGATAATAATATATGTTAGCTGAAGTCGTACAGTAATACTTTATCTTTAAATTACATCAATCTAATATAATTAGGGAGTACCAATTATAAATTCATAAAGATATAGTAAACCCTCCGTATTTACTTTATTCTCGAAGAATCCTATGAAAATGTATCTATAGTTTCCCTCCGTTACTGGCCAAATGAAAAGCTTATCAATACCTTTCGGTCTACATTCTTTTTCTATAAAGGATTTAAGCTGATTTTGCACATTAGCCAGATCTTGAGGATATATGTAAACAGTATATCCCTTTCTAACTTCAACATTTGCCATACATTTTCCAACTTCAATAACGTTGATGCCCAACTGTTTTAAGAAACTTAAAATATCGTTTTTTGCCTTTTCTCTAGTTATAGATGTAATACCTTCAGCTGGTAGCTGAGAGTAACTCATAACACCATTATGCTAGTATAAACTTAAATATTTTGGATGGATATAATTAAGCATACTCATTATATTAATTTATAACTTGATGATAAATATGAGTTAATAAGCTTTTGCGAAATACACAACCTCTTTTGCATCTTCATTACAGTAGATGCATTTTGAAAATATCTCCTCTTTATTCAATGGTATAAGTCTTATTGTTGCTCCTGTTTCATCTTTAATTTTTTCCTCACATTCATTCTTTAAACACCAGCAAGCTCTTACAAGCCCTCCTTTTGCGATTACCTCCTTAAATTCATCATAGTTTTTAACAGTTAAAATATTCTCCTTGAGAAATTTTCTAGCTTTATTGTAAAGATAATTATGGATTTTATCAAGAGTACTTTTAATTTCATTAATCGCGTCTTCATTTTTAACGATTATCCGCTCACTAGTATCCCTCCTTACAAGAGTTACTGTTTTCTCTCTCAAATCCCGTGGACCTATTTCAATTCTTAGAGGGACCCCTTTCAGCTCCCATTCATTAAACTTCCAACCAGGTGTATACCACTCCCTATCATCGAGTATTACTCGAACTCTCTCTTTGATTAAATTAGCTTTAAGCTCATGAGCTACTTTAAGCACACACTCTTTCTCTTCAACTTTATAGAATATTGGAACTATGACTACTTGATATGGTGCTACTTTTGGAGGAATTATTAAACCCTTATCATCACCATGAACCATGACTAAGGCACCAATAAGTCTTGTAGAAATTCCCCAGGATGTTGTCCAAACATAATGATACTTCCCATCCTTACCTAAAAACTTAATATCAAATACTTTAGAAAAGTTTTGTCCTAAGTTATGTACGGTTCCCATTTGAAGTGCTTTTCCATCGGGCATTATAGCTTCTAATGTCAGAGTATAATATGCACCAGCGAATTTTTCTCTTTCACTTTTTCGACCTGAAAGAACAGGAATTGATAATAAATCCTCCATTAATTCATGATATATTTTTAGTATATCGAAAACTTCTTTCTCAGCATCTTCGAAGTTTTCATGAGCTGTATGACCTTCTTGCCATAAGAACTCTGTAGTTCTAAGAAAAGGCTTAGTAGATTTTATTTCCCATCTAACTATGTTGCACCATTGATTTATTTTTATTGGTAAATCTCTCCAGCTACGTATCCACTTCTGAAGAAGGGCATATATTATTGTCTCTGAAGTTGGTCTAATAGCCAGTCTCTCACTTAACACATCATTTCCTCCTACAGTTACCCATGCACATTCAGGCTTAAACCCCTTAAAATGCTCAGCCTCCTTAGCTAATAAGTTTTCAGGTATTAAACATGGAAAATAAACGTTCTTATGTCCAAGCTCTTTAATTCTTTCATCAAAGTATTTTTGAATGTTTTCCCATATAGCATAGGAATACTCTCTAAGAACTATACAGCCATGCACTGGAGCGTAATCGGCAAGTTCAGATTTTAGAACTACTTGAGTATACCATTCTGAAATATTTTCTGACTTTTTAACGGTTATCCCTAATTCACTCAAAATAAACCACCTAACTAATTATTTATATTTCTTCAGATCATGCTAACTTAAGTATAGAAGAAGACCTTTACTTAAGTTTTTCGAATAATAGAATAAGCGTTTGTAGACTTAAGCTTTATTTGGAGTTCTCTCCTTATTTATGGTAAGGATATGTCAAAGTTATTAGGTTTATTAGAGAAATTCATTCATCTTAATTATTATCTATGATGATTATGTACATCATTCATATTCTTATCTATGACGATTGTATACATCATTCATCCATATTTAAGGAAAATTAATTCATGGTTACTTTAGATATTGTTAACATAGCTAATATTTATTAGAGGTAGAGCTATTTGTACTCAAACATAATATTATATTGACTGATGATTCTCCTATTATAAAGCTTCATGCAGGATTCTTAACCTAAGGCATAAATTATACTTGAAGTTAGAAATCTAATAGGGAGGATAATACAGTATGTTGAAGAACTAAACTACTTGATAATTACATACCATATCGAGAATGAATATGATGAGGTGTGGAAACACTTCTAAAATCAATAATGATAATGCTGAACGAAACATGGATAAATAGAAGAGTTAAAGCAAAAGAATTCATAGAGAATACAATACCAATAATAGAGGTGATAAAACATGCTTAAGTTTACAAAGCGGCCCTGAAAAGAGAAAAGTTTAAATATAGCATATGCTCGAGTATGTAGTCAATGAAAAATATGGAGGTGAAGATCTTGAATTGTGGTCAGTGTATATTTGGAGCGGATTATTATGGTAAAGTGTTCTGTGTTAGAAAAAAACAGTTTGTAGATCCAAAATCTAGTTGTGATGAAATGCAATAGAAACTGAAATAGATTTATAGTAGTTTTCAACAATCCTAGAACTAATTTAATAAATATCCTAATTTTCTAGATGTACCCAGACTCATAAGCTCCTCTTATCTTAATCTTTAAGTGCAGCCAGAAATTAATGAGGACCTAAATAATATTTATGTTTTTAGTTTATATAAATGCGTTAGATCTTCTACTTTCTAAATTTATTTATTACTTCGTCAATTCTATTTAGTACAAAGGACTTTTCAAGAATAGATAGATATGGAGATATTCTTGGACCGTGCGTCTGACCAAAGAATATTAGGTATAAAGCCTCAAAAAATAGCCGCTCCTCCTCCCTACTAGTCCTTGGCACACGTATCATAGCATTCTTTAATTCTTCATCAATCCATCGGCAGTTCTCTAAATTTTTTCTAAGCACCGATAACATTTGAATTTGTTTCTCATTCAACCTACTTACTATATCTTCACTTAATATTTCCAAAAGTCTTATTTTGTATACTTCGGGAGCGTATTTTTGAAGCCAGTTTCTAGCATAGTTTAGTCGGTTCCTAATTCTTTCTACATCTTCTGATGATAATTCCTTTAATGTAAACTTTGTAGCTTTTAATCTTATGATAGCATTTTCCACTAAATTTTCTTTAGGAAGAGTTTGAACTAGTGCTACAGCATGAAGATATGGAAGTTGTATTGGTATTTTATCCGGTAATGGTTTAATATGTGCAAGTTTAAAGCTTTTTAATAACTGTTTAAGTTGTGGAAGTTCTCTTTTTGATGGTTTTTCAATACCATAATACAACCGCTCTACACGATCAAATTGATCAGTATACTGTGGAATATTTTCAAGTCCGATGACGATTCTTTTCATGGGTTCTTGAACTAAATATAAGAATCTCAGAACTTCAGGTTCAGCAACTTCAACCCACTCTTTTGGCGAGAAACCTATGAAGTCGCTTGATCCCATATCCCCAATATCTTTACCATCTTTATAATAACCAACCCATTCATAAGCTAATCCTAATGGTGGTTTCATATTAAATACATTAACAGTTAGATCTACACAGCTATCTCTTGATCCTCCTGGCATAGCATGATCTTTACCAAATGGTTCAAAATCAACATTTAGGCAGTACCATATTGAAACCCATTCAAGTCTCCATGTTAGTTTACCATTCCACATAAAGGTCTCACCCTCATAACCACAGTAATGACATCTATACTTAACCTTGTAGCTATTTACATCAGCACTTATCGATTCGGCACCTATCTTATTACAGTTTTCACATATAGCCTCGAAAGGAAGCCAATTTTCAGGGTATGGTTTTCGACCTCTATATTTATTTATTGTTGATCTAATCTCCTCTCTTTTTTCAAAAGCAATTCTAATAAATTCTTTCATTTTATCAGATTTATATAAATCGGTTGTTGTAATGACATTAACTTCATGTGTAAAGAGTTCTAGATAGTTTCCAAAATCCTTCCAAAAATGTTCAACCCAATTATCACAACAATCAAAGGGATCAGGAACCTTGATAAGTGGATATGATACATATTTCTTAGCATCGTCAGGATTCTTGAAAACTGATAACTGCGTATTCTTACCTTTCCAAGGATCCTGAGTATATAGTATTAAAGTATGTTTACCTTTAAACCCATTTTCCTCAAGTAAGCTTATAATAGCATCATTGATTACAATTTCACCCCTCAATCTTCCAATATGTTGAAGACCAGAGACGGAAAGCCCACCATTACATGTGTATATGGGTTTTTCTCCACGAAATTCTATCAATTTTGTTAATATATCAGTAAGCCAATGTTCAGAGCTATACATATGATTCTAATATGTCAATACGATAAGATTTAAAACTTTCTATATTTAGGAGTGCTTTGTAAACTTAGCTTTAAGAGCTTATCTCTAAACTTTATGTGTTATTTAGTTGATTAAGAAGTTATGGAATATTTCTGTTATTGAAATGTAGCTTACATATATTAATAGTGAATTTTAAGGTTCAAGATAATATTACCTAACCATTATAGTAATATGTCTAAGCCTCTTAAAGAATGATAATTAATGTTGCTGTAGCGATTCATGTAGACGCTTTAAATAAGTAATGGTGAAGCGATTCGTGATGGGTGAGAATTAAAGCTGGAATTTCAGAAAGATAATATCCATGATAGGGATAACTAACACGCTTAGGTTTACAAAGCGTTTAAAAACCGCATTATCTTTAATAACTAGTTTCTAAATAATTAATTACTATTTATGTTGGTTAGAGATGAAAAGTGGAAAGAGCTGAAAGCTGATTTGCATATTCATTCGAGGTATTCAGGAGATAGCTCATTAACAATTGAGCAGATTATAACCATCTGTAGAAAAC
>Ga0272445_1001872_pt1 | contig 15306 bp, 17 predicted proteins | sample YNPCB0031_FD_194404 | JGI IMG/M metagenome (GOLD analysis project Ga0272445, IMG submission 194404) | Hot spring sediment microbial communities from Yellowstone National Park, WY, United States - YNP-CB-003-1 | ecosystem: Environmental > Aquatic > Thermal springs > Hot (42-90C) > Sediment... | reverse complement strand
CCCCTAGGGCGTCCTTGTAGGTATTCATAATTACCTGCAAGGAATTGCTTTGGAGAAACCTACTCCCAGCTATAGCGTGGGGGCCAAGAGGCTCTCTATTATGGCCAGCACTAGGTCGCCGTAGAGCAGGGATACAAAGAAGCCCAAGGTTATATTCACGATGAGCGGTATCGCTGGCGAGGCCCAGATCTCCTCGTCTCCTCTCATTAATCCCTCCTTCACCAGCTTCTCCAGCACCGCGTAGGGGTCGCTGTCCGTGACCTTAGTCGAGAGCTTGAACCTCCTTTCGACCTCTCCTCCCTTGATGGCGAACTCCTCCAAGGGGAAGTAGAAGTCCCTCCTCTCAAGGACCTTAGAGACACTAACCTTGTAACCCGTCACAACCGCGACGAGGCGCTTCCAGAAGCTCCTCTCCTCATTGGTGAAGAGCGGGCCCTTAGCTCTCCTGGTGGCGTTCAAGAGCGCGATGCCCAAGGCTAGGAGGGCAGCAGTCAAAACGGAGTTGTTAAATATCGATATCGAGAATATCGGGTTCTGGGGGCCTAGGGAGCTGAGCCCCAGCTTCTCCAGCGGGTTGGACGGCAAGGTAGCCCCTAAGCACCACAGGCACTTCGCGTCCGCGCCCCCGAAGAAGCCCAAGTAGTACAGCCCGAGGCCGAGTGCGAAGCAGAGCGCCGCCGACAGGGCCAAGGCCGCGAGGCGGAAGTAGGAAAAGTTGATCAAGAGCTCTAGAGCGCTCAACGCCGCCCCACAGCAACCCATCACCAGCCAAATGGTGTCGCCGACCTCTCTGGTCCTCCAGTCCTGAACGGACGCCAGCCCGAGGGCCGCGGCGCAGAGGATTACCTTGGCGAGGGCTACTGAGCTGAGCAAGCTCAAGGCCCACCTAAACTATCTTCCGTAGAACCGTTTTTAAAGGGCTTCTAGCACTGTCTAGAGGAGGAGATATCAAGATGAAGATGAGGGCCTCCACGAGGATCATTAGGTGCCCTAAGTGCGGCTACGAGTTCGACTTATCATATGCCAGGACCTTCGCCTGCGGGGGTTGCCCCTCCTCGGCGATAGGCTGTCAGTACGCTAGGTGCCCTAGGTGCGGCCACGAGTGGCCTCTGATGTGAGAATCACTTCAACCTCTTGACCTTGACCCTGCTCCTTATCCATCGAGCTCGCCTGACGACCTTTTCCAAGTCGAGGTTGAAGTAGGCGGCGATGCCCTCGACCTTCAGGGACGCTATCGCCGAGGCGTACGAGGCCGCGTCTTCTAGGCTCAGCCCATTGCGTATGTAATAGGCTAGGGCGCCCAAGTACACGTCGCCAGCCCCGGTAGGGTCCACGATGTGCGTTGGGTAGGCCGGGACTAGGATTGCCCTCCTGCCGTTGACTATCACTGACCCCCTTTCGGCCAGCGTTAGGGCTGTTACGGCCCCGGCCTTCTGATGTATCGACACGGCGGCCTTCAGGGGCTCGTCGAACCCGGAGAGGAGCCTCGCCTCAAGCTCGTTGGGCTTCACCAAGTAGCTCTCGCGGCAGGCCTCGAGGGCCTCGGGGCTGCTGTGGTACTCGACGACCCTCCCCCTCACTCTGCGAAGATAGCCCTGTGGGTCGAGGAAGACGACCGATCCCCTCTTCCTGAAGGTCGATGGGACCTCGATCCCCACTTCGCCTAGGACTGGGCCCACGACGACGGCACTCGCGTTAAATACCTCTTGAGGGACCCTTTTCATCGAGACCTCTCCGCCGAAGCCTAGGACCTCCAGCTCTCTGTCCCCGTAGCTGAGGTACCTGAGCCTGAAGCCAGCAGTCTCATCCGCGTCCCCGGCCTTTATAAAGTGTAGGCCAATCCTCCTCAGAGTTTTGAGGAATCGCTCCTCGAAGTCCTCTCCAATGCTACCGACCAAAGCGACCTCCTTCATCCCCAACCTCTTTGCGGTAAAGGCTGCATTGAAGCTACAGCCTGATAGGACCCTGCCGATGCTCTTAACAAATGGCGTCTCTATGATATCGTACACCGGGTTGCCTATGGCTACAAGATCGTAGACGACCATACAGGTGATCTTGACAACATAGAACTTAGAGAGGCCCTCTAGGGGCACATCTTTCTAAGGGCTATTGCTGGCCCTTCCACCCCACGCCTCTGATTATCCTAGTCTTGGCCTGTCCTGGAAGCACTTTCCTCTCCTCCTCGGCCCTCACTTTCCTAATCCCTTGGAATATCGCGCAGCTCACGCACAAGTACTTGGTCACGAGGGTCTTGCTTATCTGGACGCCCTTGTTCTCGAGCTCCTTCCTTAATTGAGGGTCAACGAAGCTGACGTACTTCGTGATCTTTATAGCCTTTCCCCTCGGAATGGGCCTCCCGCAGCCGTCGCACATGACCATTGAGTCCCTTCCCTTGTCCCCCTTGGCCCTCCCCCTGTTCTTCCTCTTCTTGGGCACACGCATCAACCCTTTGCTCCGGCTATTAGAACAAGGACGACGTTATCTTATAAGGGTTTTGCATCGACTTTAGTAGGTCTTGGCCGTCCTCAACAGCTTCGTGGCCTCTCGGTCGCAGTTGACACACTGACCCTCGACCATCACGGGCTCCACGGCGGTCCCCAGGATCTTAGCCTCCAAGCCCTCTTCGAGGGTCAGCCCGCACTCGCCGCGACCGCACCACGGTACCTCAACTATTCCCCTTCTGGCCTTTACGAGCTCCGCGACCTCCTCGAGGCTCTTGACCCTGAAGGTCCTCTCCCTCAGGTACCTCCACGCAGCCTCTCGCAGGTCGACCGTGATCCTCTCTGCCAGTTGCTTCACATAGCTTACGAGCTCCCTCCAAGGGCACGTCGTCCTAGTCAGACAATCTCTCCTGACGAGGGTCGCCGTCCCCCTCTCGACGTCGCGAGGCCCTATCTCGACCCTTATGGGAACCCCCTTGAGCTCCCACTCGTAGAACTTGGAGCCCGGGGTCGCGTCCTGTCTGTCGTCTATCACCACCCTGAAGCCCGCCGCCTTGAGCTCGCCATAGGCCCTCCGGGCCTCGCCGTAGACCTCCGCCTCCCTGCCCTTGTAGGGTATCGGTATGACTACTACCTGTATCGGGGCCACGTTCGGCGGTAACACCAAGCCGTGGTCGTCTCCATGTATCGATATCAAGGCGGCTACCACCCGCTCGGATATGCCGTAGCTGGTCGTCCAGACGTACTCGTGGCTTCCATCTGGCTTCAGGTACTTGACGTCAAACGCCTTCGAGAAGTTCTGCCCCAAGTGGTGCACGGTCCCTATCTGGAGCGCCCTCCCGTCGGGCATGACTGTGTCGAACGCGATGCTGTAGACCGCGCCAGCGAACTTGTCCCAGTCCGGCCTCCTCGATATCAAGTACGGTATGCAGAGCTCGTCGAAGAACCTCTTATAGAGCTCTACCATGCTCCAGACGTGGCTCTCAGCGTCCTCGTAGGTGGCGTGGGCAGAGTGCCCCTCCTTGAACGTCGTGACCTCCCTGACCCTTATCATCGGGTGGGTCGCCTTCGTCTCGCACCTGAACACGCTCACCACTTGGTACAGCTTGATCGGGAGGTCCTTGTAGTCCTTGATCCACAACTTCAACATGGGCATTATCGCGGTCTCGCTTGTGGGCCTCAGGGCTAGCCTCTCCCCGAGCTCGGTGAAGCCCCCTCTCGTGACCCAGAAGACCTCGCCCTCAAAGCTCCTTATGTGCTCCGCCTCTTTCCCCAAGAGGCTTTGGGGGATGAGGGTCGGGAAGAGGCACTCCTCGTGGCCGCTCTCGTCCAGCAACCTCCTCATGACGTCGAGCACGTTCTTCCTGAGCTTGAATCCATATCCAGGCCACACGCCGCAGCCCTTGACCGGGAACCTGTAGTCGTAGACCATGGTGTGGAGGGTCACCTGCTCAAACCACTCGCTGAAGTTCTCGTGCTTCTTGTTGCGCGGCACCGCCACCCCAGACACCCGGGTACTTTGCCCCTAAGTGAGGCCGGGCGAAGGATTTATATTTTAAACCCCTGAGCAGAGAACTGGCGCCACGTCGGACGGGGATGCGCTGTGAGCTCTGTGATCACGATACCCGTGGTCTCCTTCATCATCGCCCTCGTGGTATCTCTTTTGACCTATGCATGGGGCGCTAAGATAGCCCCCAAACCCAAGCCAAGCCCCGATAAGGTCAAGCCCTACGCTTGCGGCGAAGAAGTCCCCGCAGAAGTCGTCCCATTCACCATCCACCTCATAAACTTCGCAATCGTTTTCTTGGTATTCGATATGGTGGCTATGGTGATAGCATTCGCCATATTGTCGCCCGAGATATTACTTACTTCGCACCTCTTAATCGCTATATACGCCATCATAGCCCTAGAGGCCATACTCCTCCTCGCGAGGAGGAGGTGGTAGAATGGGGTTGGTCGACTGGGCTAGGCTCCGAAGCCCTTGGGTGTTGCACTTCAACACAGGCGCTTGTAATGGTTGCGACATAGAGGTCGTGGCAGCGCTGACGCCCAGATACGACGTCGAGAGGTTCGGCATCAGGCTCGTTGGCTCGCCTAGGCACGCCGACATATTGATAGTCACAGGCCCCGTGACCAAACAGGTCGAGAAGAGGTTGAAGAGGGTCTACGAGCAGATGCCAGAGCCCAAGTTCGTGATGGCCGTGGGGAACTGTTGTGCCAGTAGCGGCGCGTTCAGGAACTGCTACAACGTCTACCCTGGGTTAGACAACGTGATACCAGTCGACGTGTACGTCATGGGCTGCCCCCCCAAGCCTGAGGCCATAATAAACGGGGTCGTGAAGTTACTCGAGAAGCTAAAGAAGCTCAAGGGTGGAGCATCTTGACACTCGAAGAGGAGCTCGTGAGCAAGCTCAAGGAAAGATTTGGAGATAGAATTCTCGAGGCCAAGGTCCAGAGGGCGAGGAGGGTATTCGTAACGGTCGATAGGTCGGCCTATAAAGACGTCATCAGGTTTTTGAGAAATGACGTGGGAGTGACGCACGTGTCGACCATTTCGGGGGTGGACGCCATAGACCACTTCGAAGTTATACCTCACCTCTCGTACAAGGGCATAGTCGTATCAGTTAGAGCTATAGTCCCTAAGGACAAGCCCGAAATAGACACGATAACCGACGTGATCCCGGGGGCCCTCTTCTACGAGAAGGAGGTTCACGAGATGTTTGGGATCGACATCAAGGGCCACCCCGACCTCACACACTTGGAGCTCCCGGACGACTGGCCCGAGGGCCTGTACCCGCTTAGGAAGGACGTGAAGCTCGAGGAGCTGTTTAAGAGGATAACCAAGGAGAGGGATTGATGGATGAGTAGCATAGTTGACGTCCCGGTAGGCCCTCAGCACCCCGCATTAAAGGAGCCCCTCAACATAACCTGTTACGTCGATGGAGAGCAGGTCGTCGGCGCCAAGCTTAGGATAGGCTACAATCACAGGGGCATCGAGAAGGCGGGCGAGTACCAAACCTTCATCCAGAACCTGTACATAGCTGAGAGGATTTGCGGCATTTGCGGCATAGTCCATGCCTTTGACTTAGCCCAAGCGACTGAGCATATCATAGGCAAGGAAATCCCCCGAAGAGCTGACTACTTGAGGACGATAGGCCTGGAGCTCAACAGGATACACAGCCACCTGCTATGGCTCGGGGTCGCGGCCCACGAGATAGGCTTCGACACGCTGTTCATGTACGTCTGGAGGGACAGGGAGGTCGTTATGGACGTGATAGAGGATTTTACCGGCAACAGGGTCACGTATGCCTTGGTGACCATAGGGGGCGTGAGGAGAGATCTGCCGCAGGAGAAGGCGGAGAAGATGTTGAGGGTTATGGACGCATTGGAGGAGACCGTGAAGAAGTACAAGGAGATGTGCTTGAACGAGAAGACAATAAGGATGCGATGCGACGGCGTCGGCGTGCTCAGGAAGGAGGACGCCATAGCCCTGTGCGCTGTAGGTCCTACGATTAGGGCGTCGGGGGTGCCCTTCGACGTCAGGGCCGACGACCCCCACGCCGCATACGACGAGATACCGTTTAAGGTTGTTACCTACGACACTTGCGACGTGACGGCGAGGATCTTGGTCAGGATCGATGAGACCCTCGAGTCGATAAACATAGTCAGGGAGGCGATAAAGAGGATGCCCTCGGGGCCAATAAGGGCTAGGTTGCCGAGGGCCGTTCCAGTCGGAGAGGGCGTTGGGAGGACTGAGGCCCCCAGGGGTGAGGTGATCCACTACGTCAGGTCTAACGGGACCGACAGGCCGTTTAGGTGGAAGGTGAGGGCGCCCACGCTCGCCAACCTCCTCTCAATCCCAGTTATGCTGACCTCAAAGGGCGACTACGTGGTCTACATAGCGGACGTCCCCATAACGTTTGCCAGCATAGACCCTTGCCTGAGCTGCACGGACAGGGCTGTGAAGTTCGTCGACGTCTCGAGCGGCAAGAGCTGGGTCTGGACCTTCAGCCAGATAAAACGCATGTACTGGAAGGACAAGCCGTGTTGGAGGGAGAGGCCGTGATCCAAGAGCTCATAGACATCCTCAGGACGTTGCTCTTCCCAGGCTTCCTCTTCTTCGTAATCCTAGGCCTCTTCTTCGAGTGGATAGACAGGAAGTTCTACGCGAAGCTCCAGAACAGGGTGGGCCCCCTCTACACAGGCCCTTGGGGCTTGCTCCAACCCCTCGCAGACTTCGTCAAGCTTATGGCCAAGGAGGACATAGTGCCGGAGGGCGCGATCAAGCCCATCTTCTCCTCGGTTCCAGTCTTCGCTCTCGCCCTGAGCTTATTCGCGGCGCTGTTCTTGCCAGTATGCGGTCCTCAGGGGATAGTCTCGTTTCCCGGGGACGTGATAGTCTTGGCGGTCGTATTGACTCTTCTCGTGATCCTCGTCTTTTTAGGAGGTCTTTCTCCCGCAAGCAGGTATCCGGAAGTGGGGGCCGAGAGATCGGTACTACAGCTCTTGGGCTATGAGATACCCCTCGTGGCCTCGATCCTAGGAGCAACCGCCATGACCGTTGGACTGGGAGGCTCGCTGTCCATCGAGGGCATCGTAAACGCTCAGAGAGATTGGTGGAGCATCTTGGGCTTTCAAGCGTTGGGCTTTGCCATCTTTCTATTAGCAGCACAAGCCGAGCTGGAGAGGGTGCCATTCGACATACCTGAAGCAGAGACGGAGATAGTCGCTGGCTGGACCACCGAGTACTCGGGCAAGAAGCTTGCCCTCCTAAGACTTGCGAGAGACGTGGAGCTGGCCTTTCTATGCGGCCTAGGGGCCACGCTCTTCTTGGGAGGTCCTTGGCCAGGCCCCTTAGTACCAGGCCTTGGAGGAGCGATAGTCTCAACGATCATCTTCGTCATAAAGTCTATCGTAGTGCTCCTACTGCTGACGGTGATAAGAGCAGCCATGTCAAGGTTAAGGATTGATCAAATGGTGAACTTCGCTTGGAAGTACTTGGTGCCCCTCTCCATATTCCAGTTGCTCTTGGCAGTCGTGGTGGCCCCCCTGATGATACATCTATTAACCCTCTGAGGTGGTGGAGCGGATGCCAATATTCCGCGAAGTGCTGAGGACCGCCCCTAAGAAGAGGGCTACCTTACTCTACCCGTTCGAGAAAAGGGACGTGCCACTGGACTACAGGGGCAGGATCGAGATAAACTACGACCTGTGCGTCGGTTGCGGCTTATGCGTCAAGGAGTGTCCCTCGCAAGCCCTCGAGCTCGTGACGTTGCCGGACGGTAAGAAGAAGCCCAGGTACTACGTGGCTAGGTGCACGTTCTGCGCGCAGTGCGTTGAATCCTGCCCCCGAAACGCTATTAAGTCGACTCAAATTTACGAGTTAGCCACTTACAACAGGAAGGCGGAGGTCGTCGAGCCGTGTGGGACCTCGCGCTGATATTCTTGACGGTGCTCGCCGCCATACTCGCTGTCGAGGCCAAGGACCTCATAAGGAGCATAATAGCCTTCCTAATCATGTGCATCTTTGTGGCGATCATCTACTACGCCATGGGTGCGGTCTACGCTTCCGTGTTTCAGCTCTTGATCTACGCGGGCGCGGTCTCGGTCTTACTAATAGTAACTGTCCACACCATTAGGAGGAGGCGAACTGCATGAAGGGCCTCACGATAGTTGGTGCGATTTTAGCAATAGCGACTTTAGCATTACTTCTAATTTCGCTCTCCTATGGTATGCCATTGCCCGTGGGCATCACCATGCTCGACAAAAAGTTAGGCGAAATGCTTTGGGGCTATAGAGCTATAGACATGCTTACTCAAGCCTTACTGATACTAGGCGCTGCCTGCGGCGTCACTGCACTTTTCAGAATAGAACCTCCAAAGGAGGTCGCAGAAGAGGAGCAAGCAGTCATTGAGGCCCCCTTAGAAGAAGTGGAAGAGACCGCGGAGGAGGTGTAGTAAAATGGAGCTCACCTCTCCACAGGCATATATTGCCTTCTCGATCATCCTCCTCGCGATAGGTGTCTACTGTTTAATCTCCAAAAGGAACATGATAAAGACGGTCATAGGGATCGAGGTAACGACCATCGCGGTCAACACTGCCTTGCTATCGTTAAGCTGGGCGAGGGTAGCGACAATTTCACATATTACAGGAGCAATGGTGGAGCCTCTAGCTGAAGCCCTCGTCATAATATCAATAGTGATTGGAGGAGCCATAGCTGCGCTCGCTTTGTCATTGGTAGTTAATGCTTATCGTCACTATAAGACGTTGGACTTGAAGAAGCTTAGGAGATTGAGGTGGTGAATGATGGCGACAGGAGTAGGCATCGCCGAAGTTATGGGACCTGTGATAGCATTAATAGTTTTTTCGGCCTCGATGCCGATATTAGGCTACATCGAGGGGAAGCTTAAATACAAGTACCTAACGGGAGTCGCGGCGTCCGTAGGCTTCTCTTTCGCACTAATTTACTTAGCGTACTTCCTCTGGAGGTTCTGGAGCTCACTAGCCAAGGGAGTCGCCCTCACGTCACCGTTATTCCCTAACTTCGGTCGCCCTTTAGGAGTTGAAATTAGAGTAGACGTCTTCAGTACCTTTATGGCTTTGTTGTTCATCGGCCTCGGCCTTCTAATATCCATATACTCCATAAAGTACATGGAGCACGACACGGGCTTAGACAGGTACTATGCGATGCTCTTGCTTCTAGTAGCTGGCATGGTAGGAGTCGCCGTTGCAGGTGATTTCTTCACGCTCTTCGTCTTCTGGGAGCTCATGAGCATATCGTCGTACTCCTTGGTCTCCTTCAGGAAGTACAGGTGGGAGCCCATAGAGGCTGGCTTCAAGTACCTCGTGATGAGTACTCTGGGCTCTCTCGTGGCACTGCTCGGCATTTCATTGCTCTACTACTATGCTGGGACCTTGAACTTCGTGCTACTCTCAGAGGCCTTTGCTAGGCCGGATGGCACACTCAAACTCTACGGTTACGTGATATTGATGTTGATATTTATGGGCTTCGGCGTCACGGCTTCGATAGTGCCCTTCCACACTTGGTTGCCAGACGCCCACCCAGCCGCTCCGAGTTCCATAAGCGCGATGCTATCGGGACTCGTGATCAAGGCTGGCGTCTACGCCATTGCAAGGGGCTCCTTCATGATATTCAAACCAACGGCTTTCGACTACGGCACGCTCTTTGTGGTCTTCGCCGTCATAACCACGACCGTCGCGAACATAATGGCTTTGCTCCAGAGGGACGTGAAGAGGCTTTTAGCCTTTTCAAGCACAGTCAACATAGGCTTCATACTGTTCGGCTTGGGTACTGCAGCTTATGCCTCACATTTAGGAGTTGCCATCGCAGGTATTCTGGGGTTGGTGGGGGCGCTCATGCATATACTCTCTCACGCGATAGGCAAAGGACTTCTATTCCTTGCCGCTGGCTCCTTCATCACGAGGGCGAAGACTAGGAACATCTACGAGCTCCAAGGAGCGGGTAGGGCGATGCCATGGACCGGCGTTGCCTTTTCCGTAGGACTATTGTCGCTTAGCGGAGCTCCTCCTCTAGCGGGCTTCGTGAGCAAGTTCTTCTTACTGATGGCTGGTTACAGCGTGGGCAATGCATTCATGAACGTGGCGACATCATTAATGTTAGTAAATAGCGTGTTCGCCGCCGCGTATTACTTGAGACTCCTGCAGATATGTGTTATTAGGCCTAGGGGGGAGGGCGTTAAAGAGCTGAGGGAGGCCTCGCCGGTGATAGTAGCGCCATTAGTGATCTTGATGATACTGCTCATAATAATTGGTTGCTATCCATGGCCTTTGTTGGACATTGCCCGAAGCGCGGCTTCAGCCTTGCTCCAACCGTGAGTGAGAAAAATCCCTTTTAACACGTAAGAGTAAGCTTGGTTCTAGGCAGGTAGCCACTCGTGATTATCTGTGCCGATCTTCACGTGCACTCGAAGTACAGTGGGGCTACGTCGGAGAAGATGGACATAAGGGAGCTCCTGACATACGCGCCCCTCAAGGGGATAAACCTCTTGGGGACTGGCGATGCGCTTCACCCCCTGTGGCTCAAAGAGCTGAAAGAGACCCTTGAAGAGGTCCCAGGGACTGGCCTCTACAAAGTCAAGGGCTCTTCGGTAGACCTATTCTTGGTGGTCCAGACGGAGGTGGGGACGATACACGAGGTCAAGGGGAAGGCGAGGAGGATACACCACGTCGTCTTGATGCCGAGCCTAGAGGTGGCGGAGCAGGTCGCTGACGTTCTCGGCAAGCTCGGCGATCTTAAAGCTGACGGGCGGCCGGTGTTCAACATAGAGCCCGCGGAGCTAGTCGAAACCCTCTTGCAGGTGGACGACGACGTGTTCATCTTCCCAGCCCACGCTTGGACCCCTTGGTGGTCAATTTTTGGGTCGATAGGCGGCGTCGACAGCTTAGAGGAGTGCTACGGAGACAAGAGCCACAAGATAAGGGCCCTCGAGACGGGGCTCAGCTCCGACCCAGAGATGAACTGGCGCGTGTCCGCGCTCGACAGGCTGGCCCTCCTGAGCAACAGCGACAGCCATAGCCCGTACCCCCACAGGCTCGGCAGGGAGGCTAACGTCTTCAACTTGAAGAAGCCCACTTATCAGGAGCTCATAAACGCCATAGCGAGCAAGGACCCCTCGAAGTTCTTGATGACCATAGAGGTCGACCCGGCCTACGGGAAGTACCACTGGACCGGCCACAGAAGGTGCGGAGTGTCGATGCCTCCTGAGGAGGCCATGAAGAGGGGCAACAAGTGCCCGGTCTGCGGGAGGCAATTGACGAAGGGGGTCGAGCAGAGGGTCGAGGAGCTGGCGGACAGGCCCAAGGGGTTTAGGCCCCCCGGCGCCATCGACTTCAAGAGGCTCCTGCCGTTGGCCGAGATAATAGCTGAGTGCTTGAAGATAAGGGGGGAGGCGAGGCTGTACTCAGGGCAGGTTTGGGAGCTGTACATGAAGCTGGTCAACAGGTTCGGAAACGAGCTGAACGTGTTGCTGGGCGCGAGCCTCGAAGAGCTCGAGGCCGTAGTCCCAAGCAGAGTGGCAGAGGCAATAGTAAGGGTCAGGGAAGGACGCGTGATCGTGAGGCCGGGCTACGACGGGGTTTATGGGAGATTGATACTTGATGAAGAAGAGCGAGCCGAGCCCGTTGACCGCAAGGGCCAGACAAGCATCGTCGACTACCTCAAATAAAAGAGCCCGTATTGGCAGCTCGCTTCAACTATTGAGCGAGCCAGCGTAGTGTTGTGAAACGGTTAAGCAAGGCATTGACCTTCAACGTTGCGTGCTAATCCGACTTGGCGTAGAACATGGCCTAAATCGAGGTGCGCGAGTAAGCGTTAAATACACTCCCCAAAAACCAGAAGGGCGTCGCGGGTGACGCTCTTGATGTCAGAAAGCATTGGCTACGCCGGTGCTTGGCTCTGCTGGATAATACCAATGGTTGGTGCTGCTCTGACTCCTGCCTTCGCGAAACTCGGCCCGCGAATCAGGGACTACGCGGCGGTGCTTTCCTCCTTCCTCGCTGCGGTCTTTGCGTCTTTCATGGTTCCCCTCTTGTGGTCAGGTCACGTACCTTTCTTTAACTCAAGAGGTTACGACTGGATTCCCTCGCTTGGAGTTAAGATGGGGGTAATAGTCGACCCCTTGAGCATAATAATGGCCAACGTCGTTGCGTGGATAAGCTTCTTGATAATGGTCTATTCGTTGAGATACATGCACGGCGAGCCCGGCCTCACGAGATATTGGTTCTTTATGAACTTCTTCATCGGGAGCATGCTCCTGTTGGTGATGGCCGACAACCTCCTTCTCATGTTCTTCGGCTGGGAAGGCGTCGGCGTCTGTAGCTACGCGCTCATAGGCTTCTGGTATCGAGACGCTAAGGAGGACTGGCTGAAGTGCTGGGTCGGGGAGGGGGACGAGGCATACCCGCCCTCCCACGCGGGTATGAAGGCTTTCATAACTACTAGGATAGGCGATGTGTGCCTCTTGGCCTCAATATTCATCATTTACGCCTATGCGGGGGTTCTTAGCTACTCAGAGCTCTTAAACAAGGTAGGCAAGTGGGCCTCAGACTTAAGCAGGGCTGGCCTACTTCTGCCAGCGGCAGTACTGTTCTTCATGGGTCCTGTGGGCAAGTCAGCGCAGTTCCCGCTCCACGAATGGCTCCCAGACGCTATGGCAGGCCCCACCACCGTTAGTGCTCTCATACACGCGGCCACGATGGTTAAAGCAGGCGTTTACTTGATAGCGAGGGCTCTCCCGATATTCTGGCTCGCTTACATAGAGGTAGGAGCAAGAGAGCTCTCCGCCTTCTTCACGCTGATCGCTTGGATAGGCGCCTTCACGGCCTTCCTCGCTGCTACGCAGGCCATGGTCTCTCGAGAGATAAAGAAGGTGCTGGCCTACTCTACCGTCAGCCAAATAGGCTACATGTTTTTAGCTCTAGGTGCTGGAGGCCTAATGGTTGGCGGAATAGTTGAAGGATTGACCGCTGGAATGTTCCACTTGATGAGCCACGCCCTCTTTAAGGCCGCCCTCTTCCTCGTAGCCGGCGCTGTGATACACGCAGTGGAATCGAGGTTCATGTATCACATGGGCGGCCTCAGGAGGTACATGCCCGTAAGCTACATGATGATGCTCTTAGCCGCTTTCTCACTGGCAGGAGTGCCCTTCTTCAGCGGCTTCTGGAGCAAGGAGGCAGTCTTGTCCGTCGCTTGGGGGGCAGGCCTTGTTGGCCCATTTGCCTTAGCGGTGATAACCGCAGCATTAACGGCCTTCTACACGTTTAGGATGATAGGCTTGACATTCCATGGAGATAGGAGCCATAGGTTAGCCGAGCTCGAAGCCGAAGGCCGCAAAATCGAGGAGGCGAGCCCGATAATGTACGTGCCGTTCGGGATAATGGCGATTGCATCGCTTTGCATAGGTCTCGTGGGGTGGGTGTTCGAAGGGTGGATCGAGAAGGCGTTTGAGGAATCGTTCAAAGAGACGTTTTCGGGCGTAGCCTCCTCCGCGATTCTGCATTCCCCGGCCTTCTCAGGGGGCGAGGGCACTGGCCCTCAAGTGCTAATAATGTCTCTATCGTTGTTAATGTTGGTCGTAGGTGCTGTCCCGGCTTACTTCATGTACATAAGCAGGAGGTACGATCCATCGGCTATCTTGGCCAGAAGCCCGTCGCTCCGCGCCATTCATACCTTCTTCTTCAAGAGGTGGTACATAAACAGGTTCTACTACAAGGTCTTCGTCTACCCGCTGATAGCAGCGTCACGAGGGCTGTACAGGTGGGCGGAGCTGGGAGGCTTCGAGAGGGGCATTAGCGGCTTCGCATCGGGCGTAGCTGGCTTCTCTCAGAGGTTTAGGAGGTTGCAGACGGGCTTCCTCAACTACAACATAATCGGCATGCTCATCGGGCTACTACTGGTTGCCCTAATAATACTTGGGCTAGGGGGGTTGTGGTAAATGCTCGAGGAGTTGCTACCTTATACCGTGATAGTTCCCGCAGCAGCGTCGCTCGTGACGTTGGGCCTGAACAAGCCCGTAGGGAGGTGGAATGGCTTAATAGCTTTCTTGACTTCGCTCTTGTCGATAGGAGTCTTTGGGTTGTCGGCTTACAAATTCTTCGTCAATCCGTTTGCTAAACCTTACCAAAAGGTCTATGAATGGGTGATAACGGATGTCGTACGATTAAACTTCGGCTTCAGGGCCGACGGCCTGAGCTCGCCGATAGCCTTGACCATAGCTCTTGTGGCAGCCCTCATAGCCCTCTATACCATAAGAGGCTTGAGAGATTCTCCGAACATGGGGGTATTCTTCAGCCTCTACCAACTATTCTTCGTAGGGATGGTAGGGCTAACGCTTTCGACCAATCTGATGGAGTTCTTCATATTCTTTGAGATAGCAGTCGTGGCCTCGTGGGCCCTAATAAACGAGTGGGGCTCAGGAGAGAAGGAGAAGATAGCCTTGAAGTACTTCTTGTTCACGGAAGCAGGAGCCCTCTGCTTCTTGGCCGGGGTAGTCGCCACTTACGGCTACCTCGGGACCCTCGAAATATATGAGATCCCCGAGAAGATAATGGGGGCGAATCCGGGCATCTTAGTCGCGATAGTCTCGGCCATGCTGATAGGTTTCTTCGTCAAGATGGCGATATTCCCGTTGCACAGCTGGCTTCCCGATACGTACGTCGCCGCCCCTACGCCGATAACGGCTCTGCTCTCAGCCGCCATGAGCGGCTTGGCCGCTTACGCCATAGTCAGAATAGTCTTCCTATACGCGCCCGCCCTCCATTATGTGGCCATGGCGATGATAGTCCTCGCGATCGTGACCATGATATACGGAGCCCTCAATGCCCTCACTCAAGACGACTTCAAGAGGCTCTTGGCGTACTCCAGCATAAGCCAGATGGGCTACATACTATTGGGACTTGGGGCCGCGGCCTTAGCGATAACCATAGGGAAGAGCGATTCTGCCGCTAATTTAGCGGCTGTAGGAGCCATGGGCTCCATGTTTCACTACATTGCCCATGCTATGGGCAAAGCTGTGCTCTTTCTTCTGGTCGGGGTCTTCGCCCTCCAGGTGGGCATTACGAGCATAAGTCGTATGGGGGGCTTAGCGGGCAAAATGCCCTATACCTCAGTAGCGATGTTCATAGGCTTCTTCACCCTCATGGGTGTGCCTTTCACAAGCGGCTTCATAAGCGAGTGGACGATATTCACAAGCGCCATAGGCTCGGCGGCGCTCCTCTCCGATGCCCTTAAGATACTGATCATGATCGTGGCGATCATAGCAACGGCGCTGACATTCGCCTACGCCCTCTGGTCCATAAGGAGGATGCTATTCGGCCAGCTCCCGTC
>Ga0272445_1001870_pt1 | contig 15331 bp, 13 predicted proteins | sample YNPCB0031_FD_194404 | JGI IMG/M metagenome (GOLD analysis project Ga0272445, IMG submission 194404) | Hot spring sediment microbial communities from Yellowstone National Park, WY, United States - YNP-CB-003-1 | ecosystem: Environmental > Aquatic > Thermal springs > Hot (42-90C) > Sediment... | reverse complement strand
ACATAGAAAAGCCGAAGGATAAATTCTCGGTGGTGATCCCTCCGCCCAATGTGACGGGCTCTTTGCATATGGGACACGCCCTCAACATAACCCTTCAGGATATTGTATGCCGTTGGCAGAGGATGTTAGGAAAGGATGTGGTTTGGGTGCCGGGCTTTGACCATGCGGGCATAGCCACCCAGTATGTGGTGGATAAAAAGGTTCAAGAGGAAGGCAAAAACCGCCTTGAGATGGGAAGGGAGGAGTTTTTAAAAAGGGTTTGGGAGTGGGTGCCCATCTCAAGAAACAGCATAAGGGAGCAACTTATAAAGCTTGGTGCCAGCGTAGATTGGCAGAGGGAAAGGTTCACCTTGGATGAGGGCTTTTCAAGGCTCGTCAGGTACGCCTTCAGAAGGCTCTACGAAGAAGGTCTCATATACAGAGGTGAATATATAGTTAACTGGTGTCCAAAGGACCTGACCGCCCTCTCGGACCTTGAGGTGGAACACGAGGAGGAGGAAGGAAAGCTTTATTACATAAAGTATCCCTTGGAGGATGGAAGTGGCTACATAACCGTTGCTACCACAAGACCTGAGACCATGCTGGGGGACACCGCGGTGGCAGTCCATCCAGAGGATGAAAGATATAAGCACTTGGTGGGAAAGTATGCCATACTGCCCTTGATAGGCAGAAGAATACCCATAATAGCAGACGAAAGGGTAAAGCCTGAGTTTGGAACGGGTGCGGTAAAGATCACGCCCGCCCACGACCCTTTGGACTTTGAGATAGGAAAGAGCCACAACCTTCCCATGGTTCAAATAATGGACCAATTTGCACGGATAAACGAAAAGGGCGGAGAGTTTGTGGGCTTGGATAGATATACCGCAAGGCAGAGGATAGTGCAAAAGCTGGAGGAGTTGGGACTCCTCGAGAGGGTGGAGAGCCACAGGCACGCAGTGGGGAAATGCTACCGGTGTAAAACCGTCCTTGAGCCCATGGTGTCCACCCAATGGTTCTTAAAGGTCTCAGACCCAAGGATAAAGGAGCCCACCACAAAGGCGGTGCTTGGCTACACCCAAAGGCAGGAAAGGGAACTAAGCCTTCAAATTCTGTATGTTCAAGGCTTGGAGGTGGTTATAAAGGTTGCTGAGGGCTCAAAAACTAAGCTGGTGGTTGTTATCAAAGAAGGCATAGACTTTTTGGTGGGCAAAAAAGAGGGTGAACTATCCTTCATATACATCCCGGAGGGAAGGGAGGAGCTCTTGGAGGTAGCAAAGGAGAAGGCAAAGGAGCATAAAAAGGCCCACATGCTCCTAAAGGTAAAAGGAACGATAACCCTAATCAGGGAATACTCGGAGGAGAACCTCTCCGGCGAGTTCATGCTGATGGCAGACAAAGAGGGATTAAAGCTCTTGGATGACAAAGGTCAAAGGCTCTTAGAAAAGGGGGAGGTTCAGTTGGAACCCGTTCAAAAGTCTTTGAGGGTAAAGTGGGAGAGGGAAAGGGAAGTTTGGGAAGAGGAAAAAAGGGTAGCCTTTGTGCCCGAAAACTGGAAGAAGATATACCTTCAGTGGATGGAAAACCTCAAAGACTGGTGCATCTCAAGGCAGATATGGTGGGGTCATAGAATACCCGTCTGGTACTGCAAAGACTGTGGGCATGTCAATGTTTTCACCGACGATGACTTTGATAGGGTCTACGACAAGCTGATTTTCAACCTGATCGCCGACGGCAAGGTCAAAGAAGAATTCACACCGGAGGAGGTGGAGGAGGTTCTAAAGTCTCCGTCCTTTGTCCATCCGGAGATGACGGTCTTGGAATTTTACAAGAGGTTTGTCTTTCATAAATACCACTCCACCGATGTATCCGCCCACTCTTTGAGGCTCTTTTTCACCCAAGACCTGAACCCTACCGCACTGCTTGCCAACCGTAGTGTCAGGTACAAATACAACTCCCAAACCAAGAAGTTCAAGTTTATGCTTTACTGCAAAAACTGCGGTTCTGATAGGCTTGAGTGGGAGACGGACGTTCTGGACACTTGGTTTTCGTCAGCCCTATGGCCCTTTGGTGTCTTTGGCTTTCCAGAAAACACCGAGGACCTAAAACTCTACCCAACTGACCTTTTGGTAACTGGCTTTGACATCATCTTCTTTTGGGTAGCCCGGATGATCATGATGGGTATGTTCTTTATGAAGGATATTCCCTTCAGGGATGTCTATATACATGCCCTGGTTAGAGATGAAAAGGGACAGAAGATGTCCAAGACCAAAGGGAATGTGATAGACCCTCTTGACATAATAGAAAAGTACGGTGCGGACGCCCTGAGGTTTACCTTGGCTATTCTGACCCAGCAGGGCAGAGACATAAGGCTTTCAGAAAAGAGGTTTGAGGGATACAAGCACTTTGCCAACAAGCTTTGGAACGCGGGCAGGTTTATACTGATGAACTTGGATGAAGACCTTCTAACAAAGCTACCCTACTCTGCACCACCAAGGGTGGAGGACCTTTGGATCTTGACCCTTCTCAACGAGACCGCCCAAAGTGTAAATGATGCCCTCTCCGAGTATAAGTTCTCCAACGCTTCCCAAGCCCTTTATGATTTTGTTTGGTCTGAGTTTTGCGATTGGTATTTGGAGATGTGCAAGCTAAGGCTCTACGCCAAGGTGGAAGAGAACGCACCACCGGAGGAAAAGGAGAGGATTGAGAGGGAAAGGATCACCGCCCAGTCCTTTTTGCTAATGACCTTTGACCGTATTCTAAAGCTCTTGCACCCCTTCATGCCTTACATTACGGAGGAGTTATACCTGAACCTTCCCACCGCAGTAAAGGAGAGCATTTCCTTAGAGGATTTTCCCCAATACAACCCCCAAGAGGTCTATCCGCAGGCAAAGGAAAAGATTGAAAGGCTCAAGGAAATTACCACCTCCATAAGGGCACTGCGTAGCGACCTTAGAATAGAACCCGCCAAGAAGATTAAGCTTTACTATAGGGCTGAAAACTCTAAGGAACTTGTGGAGGAGTTTAAAGAATACATCCTCTCTTTGGCAAGGGTGGAGGAGCTAGTGGAAGTTCAGGAAAGACCCTCAGCCACCATAGCGGGCTTTTCAAAGGATTTTGAGTTTTACATCCCCGTAGAATTTGGTGCAAAGGTGGAGGAGTTGATCCAATCCTACAAAAGAAAGCTCCAAGAGGTGGAAAGAACCCTCACTAACCTTTCCTCAAGGCTAAAGAGCCCAAACTTTTTGGAGAAGGCTCCCCCAGAAGAGGCGGAAAAGACAAAGCAAAGCGTGGAAGAGCTAACACAAGAACAGGAAAGGCTAAGCAAACTCATTAAGCTACTGGAAGAGGTGATGGTGGAACTGTAATATACTTATTGCTATGATAGATTGGCTTTTAAAGAAGCTCATCGGCACAAAAAACGAAAGGGAAGTAAAGCGCCTAAGAAAGTTTGTGGAGAAGATCAACCAAAAGGAAAAAGAGTTGGATGGGCTCACCAACAAGGAGCTTGTCTCCCTCTCAAGGGACCTTTTTTACAAAGTATCCCAAAATGAAGAGTTAAAGGACCAGATTACCAAAGGGAAGATAACCGAAGAGGTGCTCCTTGCCTTTGCCTTGGTGAGGGAGGCGGGAAAGAGGACCCTCGGGCTAAGGTTCTTTGATGTGCAACTTTTGGGTGGGCTTGTCCTTCATGAGGGCAAGATCGCAGAGATGAAGACGGGAGAGGGAAAGACCTTGGTGGCAACATCCTCCGTCTACGCCAACGCATTAACGGACAGAGGCGTCCATGTGGTGACGGTTAACGACTACTTGGCAAGAAGGGATGCCCAATGGATGGGTCCCATATACAAGTTTTTGGGCTTAGAAGTGGGTGTAATAAACTCCGATTACAGCTCCTACCGGGTGGAATGGGTAGATGAGGGGCTGGTTAAAAGGGCAATAGAGGAAGACCGGAGGGTTTGGCCCAAGGGCTACTTTGAGGAAATTTTGCCCTCCGAAATGGTAAATGTGTCCGCCAAGAAAGCCTTTTTTACAAAACTGGAGCCCTGCGACAGAAGGTCAGCCTATCAAGCCCACATAACCTACGGCACCAACAACGAATTTGGCTTTGATTATCTGCGGGACAACATGGCTTTTAGCCTTGAGGAAATCGTCCAAGTAAAAGGCCATCACTACGCCATAGTGGATGAGGTGGATTCCATCCTCATAGACGAGGCAAGGGTGCCCCTCATCATCTCCGGTCCCTCCCAGATGGACACCTCCGTCTATTACAAGGCTGACCAAGCGGTAAGACAGCTACGTAGAGACGAAGACTACGTGGTGGATGAAAAGAACAGAACGGTGCAACTCAAAGAGGAGGGCATAAGAAAGCTTGAGGAGTTCTTGGGTATTGAAAACCTTTATGACCTTAAACATATAGACCTTCTGCACGCTATAAACCAAGCCATCAGGGCACACGAGCTTTTTAAAAGGGATGTGCATTACATAGTTAGGGATGGGGAGGTTTTGATAGTGGATGAATTCACCGGAAGGGTCCTTCCGGGTAGGAGGTGGTCCGACGGGCTCCATCAAGCCATAGAGGTAAAGGAAGGCGTCCCTGTCCAGCAGGAAAACCAGACCTTGGCGAGCATCACCTTTCAAAACTACTTTAGGCTCTATCAAAAGTTGGCGGGTATGACGGGCACCGCAGAAACGGAAGCCTTAGAGTTCAAAGAGATCTACGGGCTTGATGTGATCGTGGTTCCCACGCACAAGCCTATGCGTAGAAAGGACCTGCCAGATATGGTCTTTAAGACGAAAAAGGAAAAGTGGTCCGCGGTGGTTAAGCAGATAGAGGAAGAACACAAAAAGGGAAGGCCTATTCTTGTGGGCACCATTTCCATAGAGGACTCAGAGCATCTTTCCAAGCTCCTTGAGAAGAAAAGAATTCCTCACAATGTGCTAAACGCCAAACATCACGAGAGAGAAGCGGAGATCATAGCCCAAGCGGGAAGGTTAGGGGCAGTTACCATCTCCACCAACATGGCAGGAAGGGGAACGGACATACTTCTGGGTGGAAACCCCGAATACTTGGCAAAGGAGATCCTTAGGAAAAAGGGTAAGACGCCCGAGGACGCCACCCAAGAGGAGTGGAAGCAAGCCTTAGAGGAAGCCTACAGAATAACGGAAGAGGAAAAGAAAAAGGTTGTGGAGCTGGGGGGACTTTTGGTCATCGGCACAGAAAGGCACGAATCAAGAAGGATTGACAACCAGCTGAGGGGTAGGGCGGGAAGGCAAGGAGACCCCGGCGAATCCCGCTTTATCCTTTCCCTTGAGGACGAACTGCTCAGGCTCTTTGGCGGAGACAGGGTAAAAAAGATGATGGAGTTTCTCAAAATTCCCGAGGGGGAGCCCATAGAAAGCAGGATGGTAACAAAGGCAATCCAGAACGCACAAAAGAGGATAGAAGCCCAGAACTTTCAGATAAGAAAACGCCTCTTGGAGTATGACAATGTGGCAAACATCCAAAGGCAAGCCATATACAGCATGCGAAGGGATCTATTGGAAGGCAAGGACTTGGAAGAATACATAAAGGAATGGACAGAGGACCTCTTGAACCAAAAGATCGCAGAGCTTTTACCAGAGGAAGAGTCAGAGCTTTGGGACCTAAAACCTCTACAAGACTATATGCGGGAGCTAACGGGAAGGGATATAACCATTCCCAAGGTCAGGGATAAGGAGGAGCTTTTGGAAGTGCTCCTTTCGGAGGTTTTAAAGCTCTTGGAGGAGAAAAAAGGGCAGTGGGGAGAAGCCCTATTTAGGGAAATTCTCAAAACCATTGCCCTTTCTAACTTGGACCATCTCTGGAGGGAACACCTTCACATCCTTGATAGACTCAGAGAGGGTATATACCTAAGGGGCTACGCCGCAAGGGACCCGCTGATAGAATACAAAAAGGAAGCCTTTTTGCTCTTTGAGAACATGCTCTTTACTCTAAAGGAAAGGGTTCTGCAGGATCTGATTAAAGTTCAGATCGCTTCCCAAGAGGAGGTGGAAGAGCAGGTAAGAAAGGAAGAGGAAGAGAGAGAAAGGATTTTAAAGTCTGCGGTCTTTAGTGGTGTGGAGGGCAAAGCGGACAAACCAAAGAAAAAGACCCTAAAGGAGAGGCTCAAAGAGAAAAGGAAGGGTGTCTGAAAGCACAAGATCCCCTATATCTTTATAAAGGCGCACTATTTTAAAGACCTTTTCCTTCGGCACATTGCCCTCCCTTATGACCTTTATGGTTTTATCGCTGACGAACTTTACAATGGTAGAGGGCTTGCCCTCAAGCTTTGTTCCTCTTACATACAGGTCTATTTTATCTCCAAAGTAATTCATAGCCTCTTTTACATCCCTTGCGGGAGGCATACCCTCCGGGTTTGCACTGGGTGCCACCAAAGGTTTGCCAAACTTTTTCATAAGCTTTGTTATGAAGGTGCCCCGGCTTGGAACCCGCAGGGCTAGGCTTTTTCTCCATCGGGTCAGGTAGGTGGGTATGGTGGTCCTCTTTTGGAAGATAACCGTTAAACCAAAGCCAAGGAGCATAAAACCAAGCTTTGGTATGCGTATGTCAAATTTAAGTGCATCCTCCACATCAGGAATTAGCACTATAAAGGGTCTGCCGGAGGGCCTTCTTAACTCGTAAAGCCTTTCCACCGCCTTTCTGTTGCCCGCATCCGCCAAAAGCCCGTAGATGGTATCGGTGGGAGCACAGACAATGCCACCTTCCTTTAATACCCGGACTACTTTGTCTATCTCTTTGACGCTTACCACTTGCACACAGATATTATAGGCTTTAATATTTTTCCTTATGAAGTTCTATATAAAGACCTTTGGCTGTCAAATGAACTTTAACGACTCGGAGAGAATAAAGGGTATTTTAAAGAGCCTTGGATATGAGCAGGCACAGGGCTACGAAGAAGCAGACCTTATCCTTTTGAACACCTGCACCATCCGAGAAAAGCCCGACCAAAAGGTTTACTCTCACTTAGGAGAATACAGGAAGATAAAGGAAAAGAACCCTAAGGCTATTATAGGCGTGTGTGGATGCTTAGCCCAAAGGATGGGTGCGGAGCTTGTCAATAAGGCATCGGTAATAGACCTGATGTTTTCCTCCTTCAACCTCCATCAACTGCCCCAACTTATTGAGCAAGCACAGGCGGGCTACAAAGCCATAGCCATCCTTGAGGAACCTCCAGAGGATGAGGACAAGCTTTGGGATTACCCAACTGTAAGAGATAACCAATTCTGTGCCTATGTAACCGTTATGAAAGGGTGCGACAAAAACTGCACTTATTGCGTGGTGCCAAAGACCCGCGGAAGACAAAGATCAAGGAGCCTACAGAGCATTCTCTCTGAAGTCAAAGCCCTGGTGGAGGATGGAGTGAAAGAGGTCCATCTACTGGGGCAGAATGTAACCGCATGGGGACAAGACATTGGTATGCACTTTGCAAACCTTCTTTACGAAGTCGCTCAAGTGGAAGGCGTCCAAAGAATAAGGTTTACCACAGGACATCCCAAAGATATGGACGAGAGGATCGCCAAGGCTATGGGAGAAATCCCAGCAGTTTGCCCCCATGTGCATCTTCCCTTCCAGGCTGGTTCCAACAGGATCTTAGCCCTAATGGACAGGGGCTACACAAAGGAGGAGTATTTGGAAAAAATTCAGATGCTAAGGGAGTATAAAAAGGGTGTAACCTTCTCCACAGACGTTATCGTGGGCTTTCCCACCGAAACGGAGGAGGACTTTGAGCATACCCTTGACATTCTGGAAAAGGTGCGTTTTGAACAGGTCTTCTCCTTTAAGTTTTCTCCAAGACCGGACACGCCCGCCTACTCCATGGAAGGACAAGTGCCAGATGATGTAAAAACCCAAAGGATGACAAGGCTATTGAATTTACAAAAGAAAATCCTATCTGAGATCGCCAAAGAATACGAGGGTGCTCTTCAAGAGGTGCTGTTGGAAAGCTACGAGGACGGAAAGCTGGTTGGCAGAACCCTAACCAACAGGTGGACGACCCTTCAAGGTCCGGAGGAGCTTTTGGGCAAAACTGTCCTGGTGAGGGTTGAAAGGGCAAACCCCTACAGTTTGGAATGCTCCTTGGTTTCAGTCCTTTCTTAGAATTTCCACCACGCTTAGCTTGCTTGCCCTATAAGAGGGTGCAAGGCTCGCTATCAGAGATATAAACAGTGCTACGAAAAAGGTAATTACCAGGTCCGATGGCTCTATGGCACAGGGAATGTGGTCCATCAGATAAACCTCCGCGGGCACCCTTATCAGCTTGTATTGGTTTATAAAAAACTGCCCCACCAAAGCTAAAGCTATGCCAAAGAGTGCACCGCTCAAGCCCAAAATAAGACCTTGTAGCAAAAAGGCCAGCATAATACCCTTTCTCTTGAAGCCGTAAGTTCTCAAAACCGCTATGTCCCTCACCTTATCCCTTACCTTTAGAAATAGCAGGCTTGTGATGTTAAAAGAGGACAGGGTGGTCATAAGCAAAAGCACAAAAAAGATGGCAACCTTTTCCAACTGTAGGGCATTAAAAAGCTGTTGGTTTAAGTCTATCCAAGAGCGCACGATGGCGGAAAAGCCAAAGATCTTTTCCACTTTCTCCTTTACTTCCTGAGCCTGGTATGGGTCTTTTAGGTATATTTCGTAGCCCTTCATCTGCCAGCTGTCTCCAAAGAACTTTTCCGCCTCTTCTACCGGCATTGCTACCGTCAGATAGTCCTGATGCATGGCACCCGTCTTTATGAACCCCACCACCTTGAACTGTCCCACCTTTGGCACAAAGCCCAAGGGAGTTCTAACGCCAAGGGGAGAGATTAAGGCGACCTCCTGACCCTTCTCTATGCCAAGAATGTCCGCAAGCCCCCCTCCCACGAGAACGCCCTCTCCTTTTAAGTCTCTTAACCCCTTAACACTGACCGCATGCACCCTTCCCTCCTTTGAAACCACTCCACTGTAAAGGACCACATATTCTATCTTTTTTATCCTGGGCAGTTTTCTAAGCTCGTCCTCCTTTATAACAAAGTCATCGTTGAGGACGCTAACTACAACATGGGGCGTAGTAGCCAAAATTTTCTCCTTGAGAGCCTTCTGAAAGCCAGAGAAGGCACCCATTGTAAGAAGCACTGCACTTACGCTTAGGGATATTCCCACAAAAGCTATTAAAGATATGATCAGGGTGGAGCCTCTAACGCTTAAGAGATACCTAAGAGAGAGCTTGATCAAGAGGTTCATAGAGTTCTAAGTTTATCCAGTATTTCCCTCTGGCGTTTCATTATGTAGCTTCTAAGTTTTTTCAGGTCAACAGGAGTTAGCTCAATCTTGAATCCAAGCCTAAAGTATATGCCCTCCTCTTTACTAAGGACATTTTTTAGCTCTCCAAGGGCAGAGATGCTCCCTTCCTCAGGCAGTTCTATTACTAGAGAAAAGGTTTTATGGTAAGGCTCCTCTTCGGTAGTATTTAGCATAGAAAGAAGCTTGGCAACATCTTCCTTTGATAGCATTACACCCACACCCCTTTCGCTTACATCCACCGCCTTGGCAGATGCGATGCAATCCTCTCCAGCACAAAAGGAAACATACACAGGCTTGCTTTCTGAAGGTTCAACCCTTACAAACTCCCTCATAACCACAGGTGGAGGTGGGCTCACCGTATTCACAGACAAAACCAACTCATCCCTTATGTTGCTGAATATATCACATTCAAGGTATAGCTCACCGAGCTTTACATACACCGTTTCCTCACCAAAGGCTCGTCTGAATTTGCAGTCCGAAAAGTCAAAGCTGATGAACCTATCGGGCACAGAGACCCACCTTACCTTCTGCTTGATCCTCACGGGTACTCCGTGCCAAGTGGTAATAATTTCGTGCTGATCTCCCACCTTTATACCTTTTAGCAGTTCAGCTGTATCCATTTATAAATAATTATAAGCCACTCTTATATAATAATATCCATGAACTACTTAATGTTAAACTACCTCAGCTTGATCACCATAGGCATAAGCGGTCTTTCCATATTGGCTGGGCTGTTCTTCATCAAAAAGGGCAAGAGAGAGGTTCACAGATTTTTCATGATCAACGCTTCCATTTTTGCTATAGTATTCGTCTTACTCTATGTATTGAAAAGCATCCTTTACCCTCCACAACCTTACACGGGACCCTACAGGGGGCTCTTCCTCTTTATACTCTGGACGCATACCATTTTAGCCATAGTGAATTTCCCTCTTGCGGTCATTACCCTGAGGTATGCCTTTAAAAACATGTTTGAAAAGCATAGAAAAATAGCACCAATAACTGCCTTTGTTTGGCTTTATGTAGCCATAACTGGCTGGCTTATATACTTCTTCATGCAATGGCTCAATAAGAACGCCTAAGTTCTGAAACCTTGCCCAAAACCCTCCTCACATAATCCCAATTGTCCGCTTTTAAACCGTTGTAAGCTTTAATTGCCATAACCCAGTTGCCAAACCTTTTGTAATTCTCGTAAAGGATCCTTGCACCAACCTCTATGTTTAGCTCTGGATTGTAAAGCTGTTCTGGGTCTGTGATCCCATATTCCTTCATCAACCCTAAGTTATGCTGGTAATTGACCTGCATTAGTCCCCTGTCCTCGGTACCATCCTTATTCTTGTTGTAAGCCCTTGGGTTAAACCCGCTCTCCACACTTATTATAGCCATGAGTATTTCCTTGGGTATTCCATACTTTAATGAAGCTTTTTCCACCAAGGCAAGAACGTTCGGTGTGTTTTTGTCAGAAGACACATCCTCCAGAACCTTCTCAAAGCTTCCCCTTTCCCTTTTTATATGCCCTGCCCTTGTGGTCTTTAAGGGTAGATCACCCCACTCTATTCTCACGACCCTCTCCCTTACACTCACTGCAGATGCCAAATATTTCAAGACGATGATTTATGGGTTTGAAGTCGTATTCTTCGCAAACTTTTTCCTGCATCTGTTCTATTTCCTCCTTGTTGAACTCTATGATTTTGCCACATTCAACGCATATCAGATGCTCATGATGTTGCTTTCCTACCACAAACTCGTAAATAGTTCTGTTGTTCAGCTTTATGACCTCCCTTATAGCTCCAAAGTCCTGCAGTAATCGGACAGTCCTGTATATGGTGGACCGTGATGCCACATTTTTGTTTTGGGAGGAGATCCATCGGACCAAGTCCTCTATCTCAAAATGTGCGCTGTAGTTAGCGATCATATCAATTATCTCAAAACGCCCCTTTGTGATCTTCCCCCCTCTGCTTTTCAAAAACCTCTCAAAGTCCCTCTTTAGGTTCTCCAATTCCCCCTGCATGCACTTAAATATATATCAAATGAGTTTCATTTTCAACAGCCTATTCCTCCCAATACTCCTTAAAAGCAATCCAAGTCTTTTTTATCCTATCTTCCAAGGCATCCCATTCTTTCATATGCTTTTTTCTCTTTGAGCTTGCCCTTCTGAGGGTTTCGCCAAAGATGTCCTCCGCCAGCTCCTCAAAACCCTCCGGAGAGCCCTCCAAGATGGCGTCTGCGCACATGCTTCCCGAGAGCACCGCGTTTGCTATGCCACCTCCTGTTATGGGATGGCAAAATCCTCCCGCATCACCCACCAACATAACCCGGTCTCGGACCACCTTTAAAGGCCCTTCTGCAGGGATCCATCCACCTGTTCTCTTAAGGATTTTATTCTCCACAAAGCCCTCTGCCACGACCTCTTCAAAGAACCTCCTTAAAGCCTCCATAACATTTATTCCAAAGCTTGGGTCCAAGCCCACTCCCACGTTGGCAGTGGGACCTTTTGGAAAGAGCCAGCCATAACCTCCGGGTATGTAGTCTCTGAAAAAGATGAGAAGATCTTCCACAGGGCTCTTCAAGGGTGCAGTGATCTGGGCGGTAGTTAAAAAGTCCTTGGTATGCTCTCCCGTTAGAAGGCTTACCTTTGAGCGTGGTCCATCAGCACCTATCAAAAACTCAAACTCTACCACAAGCCTTTTCCTTGTGTCTATGTTCTCAAGCAGGGCATACTTTCCTTCTAAGGCTAAAAACCGAGTTCTGAGCATATACTCCGCACCGTTCTGGAGGGCTAAGAGGTGTATTTTGTAGTCAAAAATTTCCCTGTTTAGAACAAAGCCCGGAGATTCCATGGAGACCACTTCCCCCCAGGGAGTAAAATGCACCATCTTGTTCACCCTTTGGGCTATGCCTTCCTCGTCAAAGAACTCTTTAAACTGATGATAGAGCTGTATGGGAACGAACTCCGCGCACTGAACGGGCGTGCCTATTTTTCTCTTGAAATCCGCTACCAAAACCTTTGCACCCTCCTTTGCCAGCTTGTAGGCGGTGGTTGAGCCTGCGGGTCCTCCACCCACCACTAAGAATTCGCACTTAAGCTTTCTCATTGAGCCTTTTCAAAAGCTTTTTTGATGGTTTAAACCTAACGGTGTATCTTTCTCCCACAAAGACCTCTATCCCATTTCTTGGGTTCTTCACAAAGGCGCCCCTCAGCCTTTTCAGTTTGAGAACACCAAAGCCCCTCATTTCTATCCTTTTACCGCTTATTAGAATTTCCACCATGCTCTCTAAGATACATTCCACAAGCTGCTTTGCGCTCGGCCTATCTAAGTTAAACTCCTTTGCAACTTTATCTATAAGCTGGCTCTTGTTCATTTTTTCTCCTTCTCCTCCACATAAAAGCTTCTAACCCTTTTGTTTTTGCTGATGGCCACCGCTCTGTCTTCCTTTCTGTAATAGATGATCTCGTCTGCCTCCACAAAGTTGGGCCCCTCCTCCACCCTCGCGTTGCCTATAAGCTGGACAATATCCTTCTTGAAGTCATAGACTGCCTTATCTGCCTTTGCGGTTCTCTTTTCATCCCTGTATAAAACTTTACCTTCCGCCTCTGCAGAGTTTGCCTTTCTGTTTTCGTCCAAGTAAATGATCACTTTATCGGCGGTCAGCACCTCATTCCCCTTGGTAACCTTAACATTTCCAATATAAACGATACTGTTCTTTTCATAGACCATTCTATCAGACTCTGCCAATATGGGCTGAGAGTAAGCAAAAATAAACAGCAGGAAAACTAAAAACAAGATTTTCATTGCAGTTTCACCTTAGCTTGATTTATTATAACCCTTGTAGGCTTAAACTCCACCTGCCACCCTACCCCTTCCACTACGTTGCGTCCATCTTCAAAGACCACCTTTCCATCTCCGTAGGCAAACCCCTCTTTCAGCCTTAACTCTGCCCTGTTTGTTTTAAAGGTTCCCTCCTTTGTTTGCAAAACTACGTTCCCTTCCAAGTAGCCTTCGCCCGTGTCCCTATCTATGGAACCACTCTTGGCGCTTAAGGTCGTTCCCTCCGATTGGAGCATTACATCTTCCATAAAAATTTTGTTGTCTTCAAGGCTGGCTCCACTGCCATAAATTCGCCACTCCTCCCCTCTTCCACCAAAGACTCTCACCTGAACTCCTTCCAGAAGACTCGCCCCTTTGGTAGGCTTTAGGATTACTTCGTAGGAATTGACCCATCGGTTGCCAAGGTATGCCATAAAAATCAAAAGTAGTGAAAGGAGTATGATCTTTATCATAAATAGCCCTCCAAAAGTCCCTTTAACTCTCCCCTCAACCTTAGCAAAAATTCCGCAATTTCCCTGACCGCACCCCTGCCTCCTTCCCTCTTTGATACATAGAGGGCATGCCTTTTTACCAAGGGCGGTGCATCCTTTACAGTAGCAGGAAAGCCCACCACCTTTAAAAGGGGCACATCCAAGTAATCATCTCCCACATAGGCAACCTCTTCTGCCTTTAGGTTCCTGCCCTTGAGTATCTTCTCCAAAACCTCCAACTTATCGTTCCTGCCCGTATGAACCTCTGTAATGCCAAGCTCTTCAAGTCTTGTCAGTAAAGCTTTTGAAGAGCGTCCGGATATAACCCCCACCTCAATGCCAGACCATTGCAGTAGTTTTATCCCCAAGCCATCCCTAACGTCAAAAACCTTTATCTCCTCGCCCATTTCTGTGTAGTATAGCCTTCCATCGGTAAGCACCCCGTCCACATCCATCAAAAAGAGCTTTATCCTTTTGGCGATCGGTCTTAGGTCTTTCCTTCTCATACCTCAAAAACCTCCAAAAATATCTCCCGCATTCTTTTCAGGCTTTCCCTCAGTTTGTCCTCAAAGTCCTCAGAGGGCATATTTAGAGAGCTGGCAACCCTCTCTCTGTCTTTTTTGTTAAGCACAGAACCGCCGTGCTCTTTGGAGAGCCTGTGCCTTGTTTCCACCAATCTAAGGAACATGTATATTTCAAAAGCCTCCTTCAAAAGGGAGTGCTTTTGGGCTAAAACCCTGTAAGCCCTGATCATGGAGGGTTCTCTGAGCTTTTCTCTGAGTATGTAAAGCTGGATTAAAAACTCTCCGTCTATGAGCCCACCTTTGCCGAACTTTATATCTATAAACTCTTTGTCTTTTTTTGCGTTGCTTTCCAAGGCAAAGCGCATGTCTCTTATCTCCCTGATTTCTCTCTCCGTTATGGGTTTGCTAAAAAGAAAATTCTCTATAACCTCCTCAAAATCGCCCCTTAGGGCTGTGTCTCCCACTATGAACCTTGCCCGTGTCCATGCGATCCTTTCCCAAGTGCGGGCGCTTCTTTCAAAGTAGTCCCTGTAAAAGTCTATGGATGGCAATAGCTCCCCTTTACTGCCCATGGGTCTCAGTCTAAAGTCCAACTTGTAAAGGTATCCTTCTGAGGTATGCAGGGTAATGAACTTGATCATCTGCTGGGCTAATTTGACCTCCTCAAAGCTTGGTGACCTTGCCACAAAAACAAGGTCAAGGTCTGAACCTACCGTCAGCTCCTGACTACCATACTTTCCAAGGGCATAAAGGCATACACCTTCCGAAAACTGCCACAACTTTTTCATCAAAAAGTCCGCAAGCTCGCTCAGGCTCAAAAAGAACTTTTCAAGCTTTGTGTATCTGTCCTCTTGCTTTACCAAATAAACTAAAGCATTCCGCACTTCCCAAACGGTTTTAAACCTTCTGAATAAATTCTCAGGGCTCAAAGGTAGCCTTTCTCTGTATTTTTCAAACTCCTCCTCCAATCTGTTTTGGTCTGGGTAATCCTGATACAGAGTTAGCACATCCTCCACCAAGTCTGGGTTTCTGCTGATGAGAGTGGAAAGATAAGAGGATAGGGAAAACACCTTGCACAGCCTTGTCCTAAAATCCTCCTTGGAACTGCTGAGGATCACCCTCCTACCAGTTGGGTTAGAAAAGAATTTGTCAAAGTTGTTTAGGGTCTCGTCGGGATCCGGCGTGCTTGCCATCATCTTCACCATCTGAGGA
>Ga0272445_1001869_pt1 | contig 15334 bp, 21 predicted proteins | sample YNPCB0031_FD_194404 | JGI IMG/M metagenome (GOLD analysis project Ga0272445, IMG submission 194404) | Hot spring sediment microbial communities from Yellowstone National Park, WY, United States - YNP-CB-003-1 | ecosystem: Environmental > Aquatic > Thermal springs > Hot (42-90C) > Sediment... | reverse complement strand
TTGGTGGAGACTCACCTGTAATTGCTTGGAAGTCTGAAGCATATACTGTGTTTATATTGTTTATTACTTGTGTAAACTTCTCCTTGAATTCATCGTATGTTTCTATTATGAATTCTTGGTATCCAGTAAGTACATCCCTCTGTATATCTCTGAGGATGTCTAATGCTCTATCCATTATAGCTCTTAAACCTATGAGCCTAGCTTCCATATCCAAGTATCTCAGGGGGACGTTTATTACACCTGTAGACCATTGTCCAGTTTCTGGATTGAAGTATGCTACGTTGAAGCTTACCGTGAGTACACCTGTAAGCATCCTCATAACAGATGAGGCATTGAAGAATCCTTCCTTGAATAGGTTTACTACTCCAGTCCTGAGTAGTGTACGTTCATCGGTTATAGCATTTATCGTCTCGGCTACAGCAGTTATCGGTACATAGTATGGGTGGAGACCTGTAGCTTGTAGGGTTCTACAGAAGTTTGTCAAGTCAAGGGTTATCTTTCCTTTAGCAGCTCCTTCAACTACTTTCGATACAAAGTCTTTAACTTCAGAGGTATGTTTAACACCTTTCTCACTCAAAAGTTCATACAATCCAAACCTAACCATCCACCTCTGGTCAATCTTTGTTGGTATATCTGCAAGCGTATCTATTACTATGAGGTTGTCTGATGGCCAACCTTGTTGATAACTGAAGCGGGCAAAATCATGCCATTTCATGTATGTTTTGAGGAGGTTGTCTAGTGTGCTGGATGCGAAGTTTAGTTCTGCTGGTGAGACTGGCGTGAATGCTCCAATGTTTTGAGCTTCCCTCTTTACTATGTCTGCTTCTGCTGGTGAGAGCCTTGCCCAGAGCAATCCACTTATGCCTCTAGTATAGAAAGTCCATAGCCTCTCAGGCGGCGGGTATCTGAAGTGTAGTAGGTAGTACATGTCTGCAATGTCTTTGTTCATTCCTCTCGCAGCAAATACCTTTCTTATAGCTTCAGGTTCTAGGATTATGTCTCTTATAACCATCCTAGCTACGTCTGATGGTGATGGTAGAACGTACATCATGCTTAGAGGTATCTTCCTCTCCCTCTGGAATCTATCGGTTATCGTTACATTATATTCTTCCTCTTTCCAGTACAGCAGGTTTAGTATCGTGTCTGGGAATCCTTGTACAGCAGTGTATAGTTTTGCTAGCTTGAGTAAGTCTTCAAAGTCTTTCTCCCTCTTCTCAACTATCAATGGCATTGCTCTCCTAACTATCTCAGTCATCTGGTCTACTGTTGGAATCTCTACTGGAACTATGTTCCTGAGGTAGTAGTTCAGCATCTTCGATATTGGTTGTGAAGTCCATATTCCAAGCCCGTATGCGTATGCATCGAATACTCTATCAAGGAAGTATTTGAGTTCTCTTGAGAAGTGGGATACCCCGTATCCGAAAGCCTTAGCAATATCAAATTTCCAAGAAACACCTATGCCGAATGGTCTCAATAGTGCAGATACTGGTAGTGATTTACCTGCAATGTATTTACCCATAATGTGTAGAGCTTTCCTCATCATCCTCACAGGTAGCTGAGCCCAGAACGGCATCGTTATTAATCCAAGTGTTGTAATACTCCATTTGACTATGGCTTCTTCTGTTTTCTCAATCTTCAAGAATTCTGGAGATGAAATCCCGAACTCTTTGAGTAGAGTATTTACCTGAGGTACCATAACATTTCTAACTACAACAGCCATATGATCCATGACTTTTCCATGTTGTGTTTCGTAGAATTCTCCCAACTTTTTAGCAACATCACCAAGTGCATCGTAGAGACCCGTTATAGTGTTCATTAGAGTTTGAGCTAATCCTGAAAGCATATTTTTAAAAAATTCAAAAATTTTTTCAGCTAATGCTTTGAGAGCATCTATCAATGTTTGCATGATTGCTTCAAAAGCACCCTTAATCTTCTCCCACAAATCACTAACGACTGGCTCAATAAACCTGACAAAAGCACTTATTAAGGGTTCAAAAAGGAATGATGGGCTTGTCAGCCATGCTGGAAGCTCTTTCTCAACCTTACCTAGAGCAATGTCTTTTGATGCTACCCAGTATTTTGTTACATCTCCTATACTGATGTTACCATATGGTCTTGCTGTTACACTTGCTATTAAAGACCATATCAAAGCTTCAAAACCTGATATTGATTTTGATTTGAAGAATTCAGGGAATTTCTCCCAGACTATCTTCCATTCTGGTAGTTGTTCTTCAAATAATACTCTCCATAGTTCTTTCATCTGCTTCTTCAGTATTGGTTCAAGCCTGTCTGGAAGTTGTAGTATTGCATTTACGAATCCTTCCCATGATTTTGCTAGTTCTTCCAATGCTTTCTGGACTTCTTTCATTGCTTTGAGTAGAGTCTCCATGAAGTCTTCGAAGTTCTTTAGCAATGTCTCAGTAATCTTCTCGGATGATTCTTTTATGAAGTCCATCGTCTTCCTACCTGTTTCAAGTACTGCGTCTACTGCTTTCTTGTACTGGTCTCTTAGAGTGTCTGATAGCTTCTCAAATTGTGTTCTAAGTGCATCCATGAATTTCTCGTATGCTTCTCTTATTGCTCTTGAAGCATTCTCGAAGCTTGCTATTATGGCGTCTGTTATGGTTTTGTGTATGTATGCTAGTGCTGAAGCTAGCCTCTCACCTGTCTGAGCTATTGCTTCTATCGTTCTAACAATGTTCTCTACAAGAGTCTTAGTTGTCTTCTCTGATGTTTCAAGTATGAAGGCTACTACTTTGCTCATACTCTCAGTAAGCTTCCCCATGAATACTTCAAGGTTTGTAACTATTGTCTTAGTGAACCTCTCGGAGAAGTCTATCAATGCTGAGGAGACTATTGCGAACGATTCCTTGATAGCTGTGGAGATTTTTGCTAGGTTTGTTGAAAGAGCGTCTGAGAATTTTGGGAAGTAGTCTTGCATCATAGCTACTGCTACATCCACTTTACCCATGATTAGGTATGAGTTTGCTATTAGCGTAGTCATTAGACCGCCTAGAACGTTTATTATTGATGTTCCCACCTGCGTTATAGCTGTGGATAGAGCTGATGATAATGATACTATTGCTCCAGACAGAGCCGTAGCTACTTGCGTGATTGCTACTGCAAGAGATGAACCCAATGCAGCTATCGCAGACGATAATGCTGTGGCCACATTAACAATTGCTGTTGATAGAGCTGTAGCTACTTGGTTTAGAGCTACTGCGAATGATGTAGCTAATTGTGTTATTGCACCTGATATAGCGGTTGATAGAGACACTATTGCTCCTGAGATTGCTGTAGCTACTTGGCTTATAGCTACAGATAATGCTGTGGCCACACTTAGTATAGTCTGGCTTATAGATGCTCCAACACTAGCTATTGCTGCTGATAGTGATGTCCCAAGGCTTAGTATTGATTGTGATAATGTATATCCGAGGCTCAGTATCTGTGTTGATATTGCTGTACCAAGCATTGTTATAGCTGCCGATAGTGATGTAGCTACTTGGTTTATAGCTATGGCCAATGATGTACCTACCGCAGCTATAGCTGCTGATAGAGAAGTAGCAACCATGTTTACAGACGTAGCTATTGCACTTGAGATTGCGACTGTGGCAGAAGCTATGGCAGCACCTATCTTAGTTATAACATCTGCTATAGCATATCCTAACTGTATGAATCTTGGCCCCATATAATCAATTAGTCTTGTTATGACTCTTGCTGTGAAGTCTGCTACAGCATCTATTACTGAACTACCAACACTTCTAACCGTGCCTATTATCGCATCCCTAACACCTGCTACAAAGCTGTTTACTGCTGATATTACTCCCTGAACAACTCCAGCTATGAATCCAGCTATCTGACCTATTGGGTCTGTTAAACCATGCTCATAAGATGAGAGTATATCCAGACTTATCGTTTGATTTATGAGTTCTTCGGGGATAATGGTGTACATGTGTAGGATAGTGGCTTCTGTTGTATCTTGTTGTTGTGATATGTGTTCTAGGAGTACTTGTGTAAGCTTCCTGCTTATATTTTCTATGTCTTCTCTTGTTAGGTTTAATTCAGATTCCGTCATGCTATCAACCTCTTGACTTCATCTAATCCATACATATAGTCTATGAATTTTATCTTTGTTATTTCTACTTTAAGCTTGTTTATAAGCTCCTTGGTGTCTCTTACGAATAGGGGGATTACTCTGCTATGTATCCCCTTATATATAATCTTTACTGATGTTATGTAGTAGGGGGAGCCATATATAGGTTCTTGCTTCGATACTTCTACAAGCATTACTGGTACTCCGTCTACTTCTAAAAAAATTGGGAGGAGTTGGATTTGGGATGTGGCCACATGTATTCACCTACATTGCTCCTGGAGGCTGAGCAATCTTCCTGACGAATTCATGTATCTTCTTCGTAGTCTTGAATAGTTCTTTACACTTGTTTGCTAGGGGGCACTCCTTTATATCATCACAGTCTAGTGTTGAGTATTCAAAAGATAGCTCCTGCGTCTTGAGGAGTAGGTCTTGCATCAGTAGGGTTAGCTGGTCTCTTATATCTGGAGATACTGTTGACTGCTGGATTACAGTGCTTGCTGGAGTAATGCTAGCCTCTGGCGGGTTTCCTTCACTCTCTTTCCTAAGTCTAGTTTTCTTTCCCTCAACATTGGTAGCCATTTCTTTATTCCCTCGTATAGATTGTTTAGTGTTGTCTCATTTAAGCTTTGTTGTTTCCAGTTATCTATCCACCATGCCTTGAATTGTTCTTCAGTCATTGCTTCCCATCCATTGTACCCCCAACCGTGATGCTTAGCCTTCCATGAAATCAATTGTAGTACTGCATTCTTGTATTGTCTTATCCTTACTGGGTTTGCTTCTTCAGGCGGAATCTGTCTCTCAACCCAGTCTTCTATGAACCTTCTATCAGTCATCAACTGGTCGTATTGAGCTGTCCTCTCACTTCTATGGTAGTCTGTCATTTCTTCAGGCTTGTTGTAGTTTGCATATCCAAGAGCTGTTAATCCAATGCTTCTAGATACTTTCCTAGCTTTGTTTGTTATAACATCAATTATCGGTGGATTCTCCTTCCCTTCAGGCAGTTGGTATATTGATTCTTTAGGTAGCAGGAGACCGTATCCTAGAGGCGTTACCCCTAGAATGAATCCAAGCTGTATATGGTCAAGCGTCCTGAATCTTACATCAAGTATCTTGCCATCAGACCTTTTTATAGGTACTATGCCCCATCCATTCTGAGTCTGTGTAAGCCTACTCCTTCCTAGAACTGCTAATCCTAGTACGAAAGCATATTCTTGTGCGGAAGCTATTAGGAATTCTCTATTGAATATGTGGTCTTTAGCAGTACTTATTATCCCTGCTTTCTGTGAAGCATTATCCATAGTGTCTAGGTATGATTTATCTGTCTCCCTGAGTAGTCTTAGACGGTAGAATGTTGATCTAAGGAATTCCCTCCCTACTACTGGGTCGTAGAATCCTCTACCGTAAGGTGTTACTCCATAGATTGCTTTGGGATAAATCTTCAGTATTACTTGTGGTTGGAATTGTTCTTTGAAGTTTGCTATAACGTATGCATTCAAGTCTGTCATGAATGCATACAGCTTGCTGAAGTCTACTCCTTCAAATACAACCCATATGCCTTGCATCATTTCTTCAAAAGTTGGAAGTCTGTAATCGAATGCTATGGTTAATGGTTGTAGTTCTACTGGTGTTATAGCATTCAGCAATCCTAGACCTATGACTGCTGTATCCATCCCCGTTACGTCAAGCCATACATTGCTTGCGAATAGAGGTGCAACATCTATGGTTCTAGTTATGTTTAGGTATACTGCATTGTCTGATAAAGTCTTCTCAAAATACTTCTGCTTCTGGAGTATCTGTTGTTCATAATCCATGAGTCTCACCTAATCATCTTATACTTGGAACTGGTCTCCCTATGAATTCATGTATGTATCTCCCTATTATCTCTTTAAGTTTTAAGCCTATCTTAGACCATGTGAATTCTTCCCTAATCTTTTCATTTACGTATTCTGCTATCCTAGACTTGTATTCATCCATGTTGTCAATTATCTCATGCAGTTTGTCTACTGCTTTCTCTACTTCAATCTCTACGCCTATACCATCGTGTATTGGGTTTCCAGGTAGTAGCTGTAGGCTTTCATGTGAGTCTATGAGTAGCCATTGGGGTATGTAGTCTTCCCATGCACTTCCCCTTGCACCTATGACTACTTCCCCCTTAGACATGGCCAATAATGGTGGATGCTCAAAGCCTCCTCCCCTACTCGTTAGGAGGAATATATCGCATATACTCATCAATTCTTCTATCTTGTAGTCTTCAAGCCATAGGGATAGTATTGATAGCTTCGGTCTAGCATTTATGGTTAGTGAGTTTCCAATCATAGAATAGTCTATCTTTGAATCGTATACGTCTATCGTCCCAGGTCTCCTAACAACCAATGCTACATCATCTCTTTCTTCTACAAGCTTATTGAATACTTCATATGCCAAGTCTTCGCCTTTACGATACCAGCTATGCATAACCCATGTCTGTATAAGCTTCTTCCCAGATTCTTTCTTGTAGTCTAGCAATTGCTTTAATGCTTTAGGCTTATCAATGATTCTACCAATCCATTCATCTGGAACCCCGTGATTTACTACGTATACTGGTTTCCTACAGCCTGAGTTTACATATGTATTCCTAGCAAAGTTCGATGGAACTATCAGAGCCTCTGCATTCTCTGTAAGCTCTACTGCATATTGGCTTATGTGGTTTGAGTCTGCTACGTCTACGCCTATTATATTCTGTATTCTGCCAAGCTTCTGTTTAAGTATCTTTTCATATCTAGCTATTGGATAGAAGAATGGATGGAGTATGATTGGTGGGCTACATGTGTATAGGAGTATCGTGAATACGATTGTTGTTGATTCTTCATCGAATATCTGTACATTGTAGTATTTCCTAAGCTCTTTGATATGGGATTCAGCAATACTTCTAAAGCTAACCCATTTGGCCATAGGGTATATGTATACTACTGTATCAGCTCTAATCATACAAAAAAATAAGGGGGGAAGTAAGAGATAAGGGTATTATTGGTTACTTGCTATTCTATGGTGTTGCTACTACCTTGACGATTATTGCGTTAGCTATGTCTGTGAGTAGACCTTCACTTAACCCGTATGCATCTCTGAAGTATGCTATTAATCCTTTAGCAATCTTGTCTGAAGCAGCTCCTCCCTGTCTCTCTACGTGTTTCCATAGAGCTAGCCCGAAGGCTAGGTAGGTGGCTCTAATGCCACCTGTAATTCCTTGAGCATCGAGGTAGTCTCTGATTAATGCTCTAACTGTGTCTACTGCGTTTAGCCCAGCTTGTGCTCTTGCTAATGCTACTGGTTGGACGTCTCCGAACCTAGTACCGATTACCGTTGGGTTGTATTTCTTGCTGTATTTATCGAACATCATTAAGCCTGTCTTGTAGAGTGGCATACCTTACTCTCACCTGACTTCTTACATGTGTAGGATGCATGATGCATCATTTAAATCTTGTTGAGGTTGAAGTTCAACAGGAATAAGATTACTATCCTTATATACTTGATGTATGTATTCTTATATACTGAGGAATGAGCTATACAAGAAAAGAAGAAGTAGATAATGCTAAGAGGAGTCGGAGCACAGAGGAAATAAATAGGGATAGTGATAGTCTAAGTCATGTGGATGATGAAGTTCCAAAACTTGAGGACGGGGCTAGAAAGGGACATGGATCTAAAGAAATACTTTTACAATTAACTTATAAGAGGAAGCCTTTTACACATTATCATGATATCGTTAAGCTTGCAGATGAACCAATAACATTTCAGAGTATCAGTAATAAGGCGATCTTTTACCAGATTCTTTTATCAGAGAATCTTACAAGGATTCAGGAAGAAGCATACAGAAGATGGGAGAAATGGGTTGCTAAGAGAGGTAAAGAATTGCTTGAACAATCACGTATGGCAAATCTAGACTTCCATCAGATTAGAGTATTGATTGAAACTCTCAACCGTTATGTTTGCGATGCTTTTGGTCTGATTGGCGATGATCGTATACAGACACTGAGATTTATGAGTAGACTCTGGGCAAGGCTGAACAAAGCAACAATAGGTCAATGGATGAGGATAGTTGATGAAGAATTGAAGATTTGGGAGAAGAAGCCTAACACTGACCCAAAAATTCTGAGAGTAGCTGCACATATGACCCTAAAGCTTATGGGGTACTTGACGGGAATGTAGTAGGAGGTGGTCGTGGGAGATGGCGGTAAGGAAGCTTGAGATAATCATCCCAGGGAGACTATGGGAAAAACTTGAAGAACTTGAAGCTAAGACCAACGTTAGGAAGGAAGACATATTCCTACGTGTAGTAGTAGACATAATTGAGGGGGTCAGGTGTCCTAAATGTGGAACGGTTATAAAGGAGTTTGAGTAGAAGGTGAGGTAGGATGACTCTCTGGAGTAAGATTAGATCTTTGATTTCTGGGATAGGAGACTCTAGAGTTAGAGTAGATATAGCTTCAAGCATAAACTTCCTATTTGACCTATTCCGTCATGGGCAGATAACAGAAGAGCAGTTGAAGAAAGAGCTAACCAATATATGTAGAAGTGTGATAGAGATAACCAACCCATTGATACCTGAAGATGAAGTCAGTATGAGAGCTGAGGTTATTGCTGACGACTTGATTAGGACTATGAAGGTTGAGAGCATACATTACAGGGTTAGGGCTAGGCTCAGGTCTCTGCTACCACCCTGAATCACGCTTGCTTGAAGTATACAATGCTAGTATCAGTAATACATTAGTTAGGATCCATCCAATAATTATTATTATGAATACTATCATGCTTCTCAGTAGGTTGTCGAAGCTTACCGTTAATGCTGGAGAAAAATCTAGTATTATTATTTTGTAGTTGAAGTAGTCTGATATGTAGTGTATCCCTAACAGTATTACTGATACTAGACATATTACGAATACTACTGAGGCTCTATTAACCATACTCCTACACCTCTATGAACTGATACTTGTTGTTCTTCTTCATATATACGTATGGCTTACATATGTATGTTCCCTCAAATTGTTTGAGGTCTTTAAACCTTGATTGGAGTCTTGAGAGGTCTCTAGGTGCTTCTTCCTTCTTACATTGTACTAGCCATATCTCTCTACTAGTCGGGTTTATGGCCACAAGGTCTGCTTGCGTTAAGCTACGTGAAGAACGTATAACTGTGAAGCCCATCCTTCTAAGCTCATCCCTAGCTTTCAACTCAATTATATATCCAGATCTATACGGTTTCATACCTTAACTTCTAGATTGAATCCTCAAGTATTTTACTTTGGCCATACCTATTGTACCCAGAACCCTCATCAAGACATAGTTTACAAGTCTTGGATGGTTCTGTATGTCTTTCTCTTCAACATAGACTTTCTGGTTTTCTATATCAAAGTATATTGGTATCCTCTTTCTACCATCTTCAGGTCTATCATTCTTTTTAGGTTTTGCTAGAACGTATAGAGTAGTATTCTTATACTTCATCTTCCTAACGTAGAATCTTTCATTGGGGAATTTCTGGTTTAGCTGTCTAACATATTCTTTTATCTTCTCTAGTTCTATCTTGTTTCTTGTTCTAACTAATTGAAAGTCTGCTTTGTATCTTCCATGCTGTGAACCGCCTGTAATAATTGGTTTATGCTCCTTGAATACTTGTACTAGCTTTAATCCCTTACCGTGAGCTTCATTATGACAGTGTCTGCATAGCATAACGTATCTCAAAGGTATAACTGATGTTAAGTGTACTTGTAAGTCTTCTGTTTGAGTATTACAGTATTGGCACTTCATCTCACTATCCACATGTATATTATGTATGTTGTGGCTAATAAACTTTAATTTAAATATGAAGCTTAGAAGACAAAAAAATAAGAGGGAAGTTTAGTAGAGTATCCTATCCAATATGTTCTTTGGCGTTACTATTCCAAAGAGGTATGCTACATGTATTCCTGCTCCTTCCCCACCGATTACTGCATGTTCAGCTTCAAACATTCTTAAAGCTAATCCTTGACCCCATACTTTCTCGTTTAGGAAGTCTACCAATACTTTTGCTCCAGAAGCATCCCAAGGTATTAGACCGTACATTACAGCGTATGGAGGTTTAACTCCAAGTACATCCATGCCTACATAGAATTTGACTCCTTCTTTTGTTGGTAGTTCTATATGGAGTGGTTTTATCTTCTTGAACTTAGCATTGATGTAGTAGTTGTATAGACCCCATACTATCAGTGTTATGGCCACGCCTCCAAGGAAAAATACTAGTGCTATCTGCCAAGGTAGTGGTGGGAACCAGTATAGTAGTAGTTGTGCTACGGCTATGAGTAACCATAGACCTAGTGCTAGGGGTAGGCTGGCCAAACCCTTACGCCATGCAATGTATATGGTTAGCAGGATTGCTACTATGTATATTATTGGCCATACCATCTAGCTCATCCCCATTTTACTTGTAGCTTCTCTAGTATATATTTGTATTTGCATACTATGAAGTGTTTTGCTCCTCCTGCATATAAGAGTCCTACGAAAGCGTCTTCCTCGGATGGGCTATCCTTCTCCATTATAAAGGTTGGTGAGCCTGAGTCTCCTCCAGAAGCATCTCCTTCAACAACTATCTGGTCTTGGAATATTATCCATCTATCCCCATACCATACTTTAACTGTTGCTGAGTCATCTATTACCGTTCCTATTGTTACTTCCGTAGTCCTACCTACTTTCCAGACTTTCCTCCCAACTATACCATCCCCTGTATGAGTATTCTTAGGGAAGAGGATCTTGTCTTCATCAATGTATACGCCTCTAGCTACTGTTCTAGATTTATCGTATGGTTGAAATGTTGAGCAAGCAGCATCTAGATAGTTTGGTAGTTTGCTTGGCATACACCATTCTTCAAGCAACCATCCGAAAAGCATACACAGTATACGCTTCCACCAAGGAAGCTTCCCGTAGACATCTATAGGTGCAGACCTCTTCAATACACCAACTATATCGTTAGGCATCCTGCCACCATCATATCTTCCAGGTTGTAGGATGTTGGTCTTTTCTGGTTCACCCATGAACACATGCCAGTTCGAGACTAATACATCTGTACCATCTGTTAAGTCTTTGAATAATCCCGATAATGTTCCAGCAGTAATCTCTTCTGAGCCTATGCTAATCCCTCCAGCTAGGAGACTGAATCTCTTTGTTCTATCCATTGAACCACCTCTACAGCATCTGTAATCTACCAATTACTTTGATCTCGGTTTCATAGCCTTCAAAAGCCATAGACTTAAACTGTGATGCACTCTCTTCATCTTCTACGTATATTACTACTTTGTTACCTCTTATGCTGTATCCAGATATGCCTTTCTCCAATAGTAGTTTCTCTAGGGCTTCCCTGACTTTCTGCATTGCTGACACCTCTACAGCAAGTATCTGTCTATTACTAGTAGAATCCATCCTACTGCTACTAATGCTCCCCCAGATATGTAGTCTCCACTATTTATCATGTTCATTCCTTGAGATATTAGGATTATTGCTATCGTTTCTTTAACTCCTATGCCTAAACTCTTAGATAATTTACCCGCTTTCATCAAGTATATGATATACATGTGTTGTATATAAGCGTAAACTAAAAAATATTTTGGGGGTTTAGGGGGGTAGCACCAAGCTACTATAGGTAATACTTCGAGAAATGGTTTCTAAAGTAGTAGTCTAGTGCTAGCCTAACAATCTTAGACTTAGAGAGTATGCCAGTCTTCTCAGCCATGAAGTCTACTAGTTCGCTTTGAGCTTTCGGTATCTTGAAGCTAATCATAGTAGAGTTCTTCCTTCTAAAAGACCACTCAGAAGAAGGGTTCTCAGGGTCATCATCATCGTTACCAAGCAGATTATACCTCCTAAGAGTCTCTGGAACATAGAGAGACAATATTGCTCTAATAGCTTCTGCACGATTGGGATATATGCCATACTTGACAAGTCTATCAAGCATCTCAACGATAGGTCTTGGAAGATGGGTTGTAATAACTAGCATCTTTTCTTGAACCCCAGATTTCATGGAATAAAAGAGTATTCCCTAAGTAATAAACTTGAAGTATCTAAGTAATTACATGTGTATGATTTGAGGGTAGGTGTACATGTGTTCTCATTGGCTTGTAAATGACTTCATAGCATTGTAGTATTTCTCAGTTAGGCTTGCTATCCTATTCCTCATAGATTCTATATTCTTCATCGTTTTGAAGAATGCTTGGTATGGTTCTAGGTTGTATTTTACGGCTCTGAAAGCTGAGAGTGTGGCCACAAGATGTACTATTATCTCCTCAAACTTCTCTGGGTCGTGGAATTTAACTGGATTGTAGAATTCTTTTCCTTCCTCTAGTTTAGATACTTCTAGGCATCCAATTGTTACGCAGTCCTCATATTTACCAGTCTCAGGGAGATATGATATTGTGAAGTATCTCTCATACTTCACTCCTTCATCACATTTTATACTGTGGATCATATTTTTGGTCTTCAATCCTACATGGCTCATAGAGACACATCTACCCTATGGTCTCCCTTATACTTGCGTGTTCATCTCGAATCATATATACCTTAGCATTTTGTTAGGAGAAGCTTACATGTGTAGGATGCTAGCTTCCCCCCAGTATTAGAAGCAGGTTGAACTATTGGTTGGTAGGTTTATAGAGTGAGTGGGTGATGTAGTATTTATATCATGTTTTATTTATTTTAGGATATCCTATAGGATATCCTATTTTATTTATTTTAGGAAATACGGATATCCAAAATTCCCTATAGTAACCCCCCATATATACCCTCCCATTCCTATACTATTGTATAGGCTAAAGAATCTTCACTTCTTTTTACGAGGATCGGAATTTTGGATATCCAAAATGGATATCCAAAATTCATAACGCCGTTTGAAGCCGTAGAGAAGCCGAATACAGCACTTCTACGACATGAATTTTGGATATCCAAAATTCGAGTGTGGGGGGCACGTAGTTGGGGGGTCAGCCAACCCATGATTTAAAGATTTAACATTTATAACCTTTCATAGACACGTAAGATCTGTATGACAAGGGGTAGGAAGAAGAAGGATGAAAGCTGGGTCTGCCTCTACTTGAAGATACCGTTCCAGAAGAGCAAGCCTGTCTTCCGTTTGAGGGAGATGGCTGAAGAAGAAGGGGTACCATTATATGAGAAAATTTTAGAGTGTATAAGCTATTACCTCTCCGAACCCCTGCTCCCAGCTAGCAGAAGCCAAGATGGGGAAGCCATCCGTGAAGACATATCCCTCGATGCTAGAGCAACATTGCTCATTGAAGAAGTTGAAGACAACTATACAATGATCCTAGAAACAAACAACCAGCTTGCTGAAGCTCTGAATTCTAGATTTGCTTTGGGAGAACCGATAGAAACGTATGCCAAGCATCTAATAGATATAGCTAGAGCTAGGGAGCGGATACTGAAAGCAGTAGCCCAGCTACCTAGAAGATTCCAGACCGATGAAGTTAGAAAGATATACCTTGACGTTAAGAACCTAAGCATCCTCCACCCAAAGGTTAGGGAAGCCTACAATACTTGGTGTAGGGGGATATGTTCACCTAAACCATAAAATATATATGGTCATCCAGACACATATGGAGATAGAAGGGTAAAATGGCTAGGGGGAAGACATTCAAGCCTGCATACCCGAACGGTCAGACAACAATAGACCAGTACATAAAAGTATGGGTATGCCCTTGGTGTGGTAGGGTATGGTACAACCCCTCATCCCTATCTCAGCACAAGTATGCTTGCCCCAAGATACCGCCAGAAGAGAGGGAGAAGATAAAGAAGCAGGTAGGTCAGAGGATAAAAGAGAGAGTCCTAGCTGGCAGGCTTTTCGATATTGACTACCTCATACAATACCCTGAAGTCATGAAGGAATACTACCTTGAAGGAGACCCTCAAGTTGAAGAGATACTGGAGAAGAGGAAGAAACAGCTTGAAGAAATCAAGAATACTCAGAAGATAAACATTGAAGAAATACTAGCAAAAGTATCTCAAGTAGACGATATGATAGCTACAACACTAGAGAGAATAAACAAATACCTAGATGAGAAAGAAGCACCTCATAGGCAATACATCTCCTAACTTTTCATCCATAATATTTTAGTTACACACATGTGCACATCAAGATACTTCTAATCCCTCTGTCTACGGTAGATCTGGTAGTCTTCAAACTAAACACTTATATTAATCTAGATATTATAATTATCTTGAAAATGATCTGTCCATTAATTAGTACGTGTAAGGCTAAGGTTGATGCTGACAAGTATCTAAACGTATGCAGTAACATTAGTGTTGATGCTTACAAGAACTGCGATGAATACAAGAAGCAAACTATGGAAGCTAAGACTCCTGCTGATTGGGCTAGGCTATTCACTCCTGGTCTGCCTACGGTTCCGCCTACTCCACCAAGATAGCTCGACTTCTACTTCTTCCCATAGTACTTCTCAACATACTCTTCTAGAGCTTCATTTATTATGAGGTATATTGTTCTAACGGATGTTCCAAACTTCTCAGTAGCTATTACACAGACTTTCCTGAATAATTCTCTATCTATTAATACGTGTTTATGAACTAGCCTCTTCTTATCTTTCAACCATTTCTCATACTTTTTCATGGATATACTTTCAGACATACTCTCTTCCCCACACTATATAATATACACAAGTATGATATAAACCTTGTGAACACTTGTAAGCATAGCAAGACTTATAAAAAAATAAAAGATTGGGGGGTATCATATCTATATATCTAGGCTACATTGGAATCTTTGAACTCCAGAACCAGTCTAGATAGTATACTTCCTTAGCAAGTGGCTTGTATACTACTTCTATTACTGGATACCTACCCCAGAACGTCCCTGAATCTTTTAGGATACGTCCTACTGTATATGGCTTAATTACGTATTCTGCGGCTCCACCTCCAAGATAGAGTATCCTAGTCTCATTACTCCAGTAGTTGTGTACTTCAGTAGTTATGCCTGAGAATCCTTCTCTTGGAACAACAAGCACCTTTACTTCCTTCTCAGGCATTGGTATCTGAAGCTCTGGCCATAGTATGCCTCTACCATTCTGGTATTGTATGATCCTCCAGTCTCCCCTACCAGCATACTCTCCTGTAGACGCATCTATCGTAGCTTTAGCTTCTATGGTAATGTTTAGAGGCTTACCTATAGCCCACTCAATAGTTATCCTTCCATCTCCATCTGCGAAGTAGTATCCTTCATACAAT
>Ga0272445_1001868_pt1 | contig 15337 bp, 17 predicted proteins | sample YNPCB0031_FD_194404 | JGI IMG/M metagenome (GOLD analysis project Ga0272445, IMG submission 194404) | Hot spring sediment microbial communities from Yellowstone National Park, WY, United States - YNP-CB-003-1 | ecosystem: Environmental > Aquatic > Thermal springs > Hot (42-90C) > Sediment... | reverse complement strand
AGAGAAAGGAGGTTTGGAAAATGAAAAAAATAAGTTTAATAATTGGAGAAACATCATCTTTGCCAAAAGAAATCGTTGAAAAATACGGGATGGTTGTTGTTCCTTACATTGTCAATTGGCCAGATGGGGAAAAAATTCCTGGTGAAAATATTTTTCAAAAAATGAGAATTGCAGAAAAAGAAGGAATTAAAAGTTTTCCAAAAACCTCCCAGCCCCCTCCAGGAGTTTTTAAAAAAATTTTTGAAGAAGAATTAAAAAGAGCAGAAAAGCTTTTAGTTTTAACCTTAAGCTCCAAACTTTCTGGCGGTTACAATTCTGCTCTTCAGGCAAGGGAAATGGTTTCAGAGAAAGAAAGAATTTTTGTTTTAGATACTTTAAACGTTACAATTGGCGAGGGACTAATAGATCTTTATGTTGCCAAAATGATTGAAAAAGGAAAGGATGAGAAAGAAATTTTAAAAGAATTTCCAGAGATCGTTAAAAACACTCATTTGTTTGGAATGGTTGAAAATCCAAAATGGTTAGAAAGGGGAGGAAGGATTTCTCACTCTTTTGCTGTTCTTTTGGAAAAAACGCAAAAAATTGGAATGAGGCCATTGATTGGGATTAAAAATGGGAAAGTAAAACCTGTTGCTTTAAAAATGAGAGCAAAAGATGTTCCAGAAGCACTTTTTAGAGAGTTAAAGAAAGAAATTGAGAAATTTAAAGAGAAAAATGAAATCAAGGTAGCGATAGGACATGCGGATAATTTAGAAGGGGTTAAAAAATTAAAACAATTGATTGAAGAAAATTTAAAAAATGTAGAGATTTTGTTTTTGGGATTGATTGATCCGATAATCGGAGTTCATGTTGGCCCTGGAACCTTAGCAATAGCTTGGTTTCAATTTAAATTATGAAAAAAATTGGGATCGTAACTGAAGATGTTTGTTCTTTACCTGAAAAGATGATTCGAGATTTTGGAATTGAAATTGTAAAAACAAAACTTTATTTTCCAGAATGGGAAAAATTTCCAGAAAAGAATCTTTATCAGTTGATGGTGGAAACAAAAGCGACTCCAAAAACTTCTGCCCCGCCACCCGGTGATTATTTGAAAGCTTATAAAAAAGTTTTAGAAAATCACGAAACGGCATTGGTAATTACCCTCTCTTCGAAACTTTCTGCCTGTTACAATTCTGCATTTCAAGCCAGAGAAATTTTTGAAAACCCAGAGAAAGTTTTCATTTTAGATTCCCTTCAGGCAGTTGCTGCTCAAGGACTCTTGGTTTTAAGAGCAGTGGAATTAATAAATGAGGGAAAGGAGATAAATGAAATTTTGGAGGTTTTAGAAAAATTAAAAAGAAAAATAAAACTCTTTGGGTTTTTGAGGACAACTTATTGGGCAGAAAAAATCGGAAGGATTAGTAAAAAAATAGCTCTTGTTTTCACGACATTAAGAATCCTTGGAGTTTATCCTTACTTTGGAACTAAAGAAGGAAAAATTGGATTTTCTGGGTTCAATTTGTGGACCTATGATGAATTTGAGGCAATGTTCAATCAATTGAAGCATTGTGCAAAAAAAGGAAAAATTAGAGTCGGGATAAATTATACTGATAATGCCGATATTGCTTTAAAGTTGAAAGAGAAGTTGGAAAAAGATTTAAAAGCTGAAGTTTTATTCGTTTCGATGGTCCCTCCAATTGTTGGAGCAAACTCAGGTCCAGGAACTTTAATCGCAGCCTGCTACCATGTTTGAATTTATTTTACTTTCAATTTTTGCCTACCTTTTTGGCTCAATACCAACTGCATTTTTGATTGGAAAACTAAAAGGAATTGATGTGAGAAAAATTGGATCAAAATCAATTACTCATACAAACTTGGCAAGGGCTCTGGGTTGGAGATATGGAATAATCAGCGGAATTTTGGATGTTTTAAAAGGAGCAATCCCAACTCTTTTGGCAAAGAGTTTTTTAACTAACAATTGGCAAATTATTTTGGTTGCTTTTTTACCAACTTTAGGGCATGACTTTCCAATATTTTTCAAATTCAAACACGGAGGAAGGGGCGCTTCAACTTTTTTCGGTGCTTCAATAGCTCTGATTGGAATTAAATTTTTCTTGCCACTTTTTATTCTCTGGATCTTAATTTTTTCTCTCACAAAGATGACAAGCCTGACAAATTTCATTTTCCCCTGGATTTTTTCATTTTTTCTTTATTTTTGGTACAAAATTGGATTTTTTCCTTTTGAATATTTCGTATTTGGAATTTTGGAGGCAATTTTGATAAATTTTGCTTTGAGGAATAACATAAAAAGGTTGTTAGAGGGGAAAGAACACAAAACTCCTTTTAAATTCTAATATGTTCATCAAAGGAGTTGGAATGACAAAATTTGATTATTCTCAAAAGCCATGGTGGAAGTTTGCTTTCGAGGCTGCGATGGAAGCCCTGGAAGATGCAAGAATGAGAATTTCTCAAATAGATTGCATCGTTTTTACTGGAATGGAAAGTTGCGATGGATTTTTTGAGCATCAAACTCATAAAACCTCGCTTTTGTCTGACATTTTCAAAACTCATGTTCCAATAATTGAGGTTCCCGCAGTTTGCGCAGGTGGGGGAGTTGCATTTTGGACTACCTTGAAATTAAGAGGATTTAAAAATATTTTGGTTTTGTCTGGAGAAAAATTGGTTGATAATTTGACTCCAGTTACAACCCATTGGATTGCTTCTGCCATTGAGAGAGAAATTGAACAGCCAGAAGGTTTAAATTTTCCACTGCAAAACGCTTTAATTTGGGAACAATACAAAAGAAAATACGGAGCAACTCATGAGGATTTGGAATTGATTTCTTTTAAAAATCATCAAAACGCAACTTTAAATGAGAAAGCATATTTTTACAAAAGACCAGTGACTTTAGAACAAATTAAATCTGCTCCAAAAATTGCCGGAGATTTCACAATTTACGATTGCTCTCTTTCTGTTAATGGTGGAGCGGCAATAGTTTTAACTCAAGAAAAAACAGACATTCAAGTTATAGGTTCTGGCTTTGCCACTGATTATCTTTTAACTTTTGGCAGAGAAGACCCAACCCATTTTGTAGCGACAAAAATTGCAGCAAAAAAAGCATACGAAGAAGCAAAAATTAAACCTGAAGATATTCAAGTTGCAGAGGTTCACGATGCTTTTACTTCAGTTGAATTAATCTCTTATGAGGATCTAGGATTTGCGCCAGAGGGAAAAGGAGCAGAATTGATTAGAAAAGGGATTGTCAATTTAGATGGAAAATTGCCAGTTAATCCCTCAGGAGGTTTAAAAGCCAGAGGTCATCCAATTTCTCCAACAGGTTTGGCTCAAATTTATGAAATAGTAAAGCAGTTAAAGGGTGAAGCTGGAGAAAGGCAGATAAAACCAATTCCAAAAATTGGTTTGGCTCACAACATTGGAGGAGCCGGAGGTTCAGTTACTGTTCACATTTTAAAAAGAGTTTAAGCAAATTTCTAATTTTCCTTTTCATTTTCTGATCAACTTTTATTACGCAAATTCCTTTTTTGGGAAGACCGTAAACCACTAAAGAATTTTTTGGTGCTAACAAAACTGAAGGAATTACTAAAAGATCCTCTTCTCCCTCAACAAAGACATTTTTATTTTCTTTTATTGCCTTTTTAATTACTGGCCAAACCTCCTTTTGTATCGTTCCTCGCGGATTTTCGCATTTTAAAGAATATGGCAAAATCTTTTTAATTTTTTTCCTTTTTATTTTTCCATCAAAAATTTTAACATCGGAGGGTAAATTAATTGAACAATAATCCCCAACTGTGATTATTTTTTTGAATTTCCCTTTTTTCAAAAATTTTTCAAATTTCTCTTTCACCTCTTTCTTTTTTCCAAAAATTGCAACTCCCCAAATTTCTCTCAATTTTTCTTTCAATTCCTCTGGCAAAATGTAAGTTTTTTGCATATCATAATTATATGGCATTTTTTAAATGTCCAAAATGCAAAAGAGTTTGGCAATATCCGATTGAAAAGTGTCCTGATTGTTTTTTGAAATTGGAAAGAGTGAAAAGTGAAAAAACAAAAGTAATCGGGGGAGGGAAAACGACGATTCCCTCGATTTTCCATCAAAAAGTTCCCTATTTTGTTTATGTTTTTGAAGATGAAAATAAAAATAGATGGATTCAAAAATCGGAAAAGGAATTGAAAGTGGGAGAAGAAATCAAAATAGAGAAGGCAAAAAACAAAGATGCAGTTGGAATTTGGAGGGTAAAGTATGATTTTTTTGAGGCGATAGAAAAATTAATCAAAATTTTAAATGTTCAATTTAACAAAAACTTAAGAATTTTAATTCTACCAACCCTAGTTAAAGATTCCCATTCCTATTTTAGAGACAATACCTCTCCTGAATTTCTAGAGGCAGCAATTCAATTTTTGATAGAAAATGGGATCAAACCTCAAAATATTAAAGTTTGTTCTCAAAGTTTTGATGAAGTTGAAATTGAAAAGAAAGCAGTAAAATCTGGGCTTTTGGGGATTTGTCAAAGGCAAAAGGTTATGCCTCTTGATTTAGCAAAAGGAAATTTTGTTAAAAAAGGAGATTTGGAAATTTCAGAGAAGGTTTTCAAAGCAGATTTGATTTTGAATTTGCCGATTTTAAAAATCGGAAGAGCAAGTTCTTGCGAAAATCTTTTTTTTCTTTTGAAAAAAGAAAATTATTTAGCTCAAAAATATCTTTATTCAGAAGCTGAAATTTTTGAAAAATTGAAAAGTCAGATTCCAGAAGTTTTGACAATTGCCGAAGCAAACCGGGTTCAAGATAAAAATGGTATCGTTCATTATTTGAATTTGGTTTTGGCCTCTTTCAATCCAAAAAACTTAGATAGGGTGTTTTGCGAAATAACTAAAGAGAAAGAATTGCCAGAAATAATAAAAGAGATAAAAATTGAAGGCATAGAAATTTTAGGAAGAAAAATTTCAGAAGTTGAATTTTATTTGCAAAGATTGAATCAAAAAATTTGATTTGTTACAAATTCGAGCGGTCGTCATATGTTGTAACATTTTGTTTAAATGCAGCTTTTAACGCAAAAGTTGAAAAAATTAAATTTTTTGTCTCAAAATTTCAAATCATCAGAGAACGGAATAGATAATCAATTTCAAGAATTTCACTTTTTTCACAATTGTGAAATTGTGAAAATCTGAAGTTATCTTTTCTCATTCTTTACTTCCTAAGATATAGAGTGGTTCGTTATTGTGACGATCGAGAAATAATTAACCTATTTGTGGGAAAATTTTAAGGAAAACTTAAACGTTGACGAAATTACTTTACCAAATTAAAATTAATTTATGAAAATGGAAGTAAAAAAATTAACGCTGATTGATGCTATTTTGCCGAGGGTTGAAAATAAAACCTTAGCTTTGGTGAAAGATATTCTTTTAGTCTTGAGTTTCACTTTATTGACAGCAATTTCTGCAAAGATAAAGATTGAGATTGGTCCGGTTCCGATTACAGGTCAAACTTTTGCGGTATTGCTCTCTGGAGCTTTGCTTGGAGCAAAAAGAGGAGCTTTAAGTCAAATTTTTTATTTATTTGGAGGCTTGGCTGGAATTCCCTGGTTTGCCAGAGGGGGAGGAACTGCCTATTTGATGAGTCCAACTTTCGGTTACATTATCGGCTTTGTTTTGGCTGCTTTTTTGGTTGGATTTTTATGCGAAAGAGGATTTGATAGAAGAATTGAAACCGCAATTTTAGCAATGCTTGTTGGAAATATTTTAATCTATTTTCCAGGGCTTTTGTGGCTGGCAAGATTCGTTGGTCTTGAAAAGGTTTTATCAGTTGGTTTTTATCCATTCATCGCTGGCGATCTCATTAAGTTATTTTTGGCAAGTTTAATTTTACCTTTCGGTTGGAAAATCGCTAAAAAATAAAATGGAAAAATTTTCAAGAAAGGAGGCAGTAAAGTTTGGTTGGGAGATTGCAAAAAAGAAAATTAAATTTTTTGTCCCCCTTTTGATTTTGGTTTTTGGCTCATCTTTTCTTTTTGATTATCTTTCAGATTTGGCAAAAAAAGAAAGTTTTTTAATTAGCTTTCTTTTAACAATAATTGGAGTTGTGTTTTCAGTCATCTTTAGCTTGGGTTTGATCAAAATTTCGCTGGAAATTTGCGATGGAAAAGAACCTAAAATTTCAGATTTATTTTCTCAATATCGATTATTTTTCAGATATTTTTTTGCCTCGATCCTTAAAAATTTAATCACTCTTTTTGGTTTTATTTTGTTAATCATTCCTGGAATAATTCTTTCAATAAGGTTGGGCCTTTTTGATTATTTGATTGTCGATAAAAATTCAAAAATTATTGAATCTTTGAAAAAGAGTTGGGAAATTACAAAAGGCAGTACTTGGAATTTGTTTTTGCTTTATTTTTTGTTGGGCCTAATTAATCTCTTGGGATTTTTTGCTTTAATAGTTGGTTTGTTTTGGTCAATTCCAACTACAATGATTGCAGAAGCATTTGTTTATCGAAAATTATCCAGTGAATTAAAGGTCTAAAAATTCAAAAACATGTTTAAAGACAAAGTTGTTTTAGTTACAGGATCTGCCCAAGGGATTGGAAAAGCAATTGCATTAAAATTTGCAAAAGGAGGGGCAAAGATTGCCCTAAATGATATTGAAACTCAAAAAGAGAATTTAGAGAAAGTGAAAAAGGAGATTGAGGAGTTGGGAAGCCAAGCTAAGTGTTATTTTGCTGATGTTTCAAAATACGAAGAGGTAGAAAGAATGATAAAGGAAATTGAAAAGGATTTTGGAAGGCTGGATGTTTTGGTAAACAATGCAGGAATTATCAGAGATGCAACTTTGGCTAAAATGAACATTGAAGATTGGAAAAAGGTAATCGATATCGATTTGACTGGAGTTTTCAATTGCACAAAGGCTGCTTTACCTTTAATAATTGCAAATCAGGGAAACATTATTTCGATTTCTTCGATAGTTGGTGAAAGGGGAAATTTCGGGCAGACAAATTATGCAGCAGCAAAGGCAGGAATAATTGGTTTTACAAAGAGTTTGGCAAAGGAACTTGGAAGGTTTGGAGTAAGAGTGAATGCAATAGCTCCTGGATTCATAGAAACGCCAATGACAGAGAAAGTCCCAGAGGAGGTGAAGGTTATGGCAAAGAAATTGACAGCTCTTGGTCGTTTTGGGAAACCAGAGGAGGTTGCCAATTTGGTTTATTTTTTGGCTTCAGAAGAAGCCTCCTTCATTACAGGAGCTGTAATTAATATTGATGGTGGTCTCTCAATCTAAAAACATTTTGGAGTATCTTGAAAATTTGAGGCCAAAAATTGATAGAAAGATTGAAGAATATTTGCCAAGAAAAGTGAACAAAGAATGGGTGGAAGAAGTTTTCGGAAGAGGAAATTACTCTTTAAGAGCAATTCAAGAAGCAATTTTGGATCCAATTTGGGATTTTTTAGACAGAGGAGGAAAAAGATGGAGGCCGGCCTTGTTTTTATTAGTTTTGGAAGCTTTTGGTAAAAACCCAGAGAAATTTTTTGATTTTGCAATAATTCCTGAAATTTTGCATGAAGGAACTTTAGTGGTGGATGACGTGGAAGACCAAGGAGAATTGAGAAGAGGAAAACCTTGTTTGCACAGAATTTTTGGCATTGATATTGCTTTAAATGCCGGAAATTTTTTATATTTCTTGCCAATTTATATTTTTGAAAAAAACAAAAGGAAGCTTGAAAAGGAAGTTTATTTGAAAGCGATCGAAACTTATCTTGAAGAAATGGAAAAATTGCACATTGGGCAAGGAACAGATATTTTCTGGCACAAGGGAAAACAAAAGAAAATTTCTGAAAAAGAATATTTTCAAATGTGCGCTTTCAAAACAGGATGTATGTCAAGATTGGCGGCGAAATTAGCAGCAATTTTTGCAAAAAAAGAAAAAGATATTGTTGAAAAAATTGGAGAATTTGCTCAAAACATTGGAATTGCCTTTCAAATTCAAGATGATATTTTAGATGTTGAATTAACGGGTAAAGAAAGGGAAAAATTCGGAAAATCCTTCGGGAATGACATTAAAGAAGGAAAAAGAAGCTTGATGGTAATTTATACCTTGAAGAAAGCGAACAAAAGAGATAGAGAAAGATTGATAGAAATTTTGGATAAAAAAGAGAAAACCAAGAAAGAAATTTTAGAGGCAATTTCTATTCTTCAAAAATACAGCTCGATAGAGTATGCAAAAAAGAGGGCAGAGGAAATTGTGAGAGAAAGCTGGAAAGAGGTAGAGGAAATTTTTATTGAGGGGAAAGCAAAAAGAATGCTCAAGGAATTGGTCCAGTTTTTGATTGAGAGAAAATTATGATCTTAAACAAAGAGGAAATTAAAAAAATCATTCCATACCAAGAACCATTTTTGTTCGTTGATGGAGTCGAAGAAATAAAGGAAAATAAAATTTCTGGGTTTTATCAAACATCGAAAGATGATTATTATTTCAAGGGACATTTTGTCGATTTCAAAATAATGCCTGGAGTTTTAATTGTTGAAGCGATGGCTCAGCTTTCGACTATTCTTTTAAGAAAGAAAATCGGAGAAAATCACAAAGACTATCATTTTTTAGCCTACGATGTAAAATCAGTTCAATTTTTAAAGCCAATTTTTCCAGGAGATAGAATTGAAATGGAGGCTGAAGTGTTGGCGATATACTCCCTTCCAGATTCTGAAACAAAAATTGCAAGAATTAAGGCTCAGGCTTTTGTTAATAAGGATTTAAAATGCGAAGCTAGGTTTTCGGTAGCTATAATTAAAAAAGAAGAATTTGAGAAAAAATACAAAGGTCAAATCAAATAAAATTAAAATTATGCTGATCCTCAAAAGAAAAGAAGTCGAAAAAATTCTTCCCTTAAGGGATATTAAAAAGGTAATCAATGTTGTTGAAAAGGCATTTTTCGATTTTTCGAAAGAGATAGCTCAGATGCCACCAAAAATGTATTTGATCTTCAAAGAATTTGATGGAGATTTAAGAATTATGCCAGCTTTTTCAAAAAGGCTTTTGATGGCAGGGACAAAGATTGTTAATGTCCATCCTCAAAATCCAAAAAAGGGATTACTTTCAGTTATGGCGGTAATTGTTTTGAACGATCCAAAAACCGGAATGCCCTTAGCTTTAATGGATGGAACCTGGATTACTGCTTTAAGAACTGGAGCTGCTTCTGCAGTTGCGACAAAGTATTTAGCAAGAAAGGATGCAAAAACCCTAGGGGTTGTGGGAGCTGGTTTTCAAGCAATAACTCAGATTGCAGCTATTTCTAAAGTAAGAAAAATAAAAGAAATTTTAGTTTACGACATTAGAGAAGAAGCAATCGAAAGGCTGGCAAAAATTTTGGCAAAAGAAAAGATCAAAATTAAAAAAGGAAAATTGGAGGAAGTTTGCCAAAAAGATATTTTAGTGACTGCAACTCCAGCAAGAGAACCAATTGTGAAGAGAGAATGGGTAAGACCTGGAACTCATATTAATGCAATTGGAGCGGATGCACCAGGGAAGGAAGAATTGGATCCTGAAATTTTAAAGGAAGCAAAAATCGTTGTCGATTGTTGGGAACAAGCGAGCCATTCTGGGGAGATAAACGTTCCTTTGTCAAAAGGTTTGATTAAAAAGGAGGATATTTTTGGAGAAATTGGAGAGGTAGTTTCTGGTAAAAAGCCAGGCAGAGAAAAGGAAGATGAAATTACCATTTTTGACTCAACCGGTCTTGCTATCCAGGACCTTTACACTGCGAATTTGGTTTATAAAGAAGCAAAAAGAAAGAAAATTGGGAAGGAAATAAAAATTGTCTAACATGGGTTTTGCAAAAAACAGAGTTTGCCAATTGTTGGGCATTAAATATCCAATAATTCAAGGGGGAATGGCGGGAATTTCTGAGTCGAATTTAGTTTCTGCAGTTTCCAATGCAGGGGGTTTGGGAGTGATTGGTTCTGGTTTGATGCCAGCCTCTTGGTTAGAAAGGGAAATAAAATTGACAAAGGAGAAAACAAAGAATCCCTTTGGGGTAAATTTGTTTATGCAAAATCCAAAAGTTGAGGAATTAGTAAGGGTTTTAATGAAAGAAAAACCTCCGGTTGTTTTTACTGGAGGGGGAAATCCTTTACCGGTTTTCCCTTATCTGAAAATGGCAGGGATAAAAATAATTCCAGTAGTTCCCTCCCCGAGGTTAGCAAAGAAAATGGAAGAAAACGGGGCGGATGCAGTAGTCGTTTCTGGATGGGAAGCAGGAGGGCATGTGGGAAAAAATACTTTGTTTTCGCTTTTAATCGAAACTAAAAAAATTGTGAAAATTCCAGTAATTGCTGCAGGAGGAATTTATGATGGAAAAACGGCAAAAGCTGCATTTTTGTTGGGGGCAGAAGGAATTCAAATGGGAACGAGGTTTTTAGCTTCTAAAGAATGCATTGCTTCGGAAGCTTACAAAAAGAAAATTGTTGAGGCGACGATGGATGATGTTGAAGTGATTTTGTGGAATACAGGGCATCCAATAAGGGTGATAAAAAATGCCTGGTCAGAGAAAATTAAAAAAATTGAAGATAAGATTTTTCCAGAGGAAATTAGGGCAGAAAAAATTGCAGGATCCTTGGGAGGACAAAAGGTTGATGACATTCCGCTTTTGGCAGGTTTATCTGCTGCCGGAATTTCTGAGATAAAATCAGTAAAAGAGATAATCGATGAAATTGTTAATGAGCTTTCTCAATTATGAACAAAGTATTAAGCTGGTTTTGTTACCTATTTTTAAAGCCAATTGTTAAATTGATTTGGATAAAAGAGGTTAGAGGAATTGAAAACATTCCAAAGACAAATTTTATTTTGGCAGCGAACCATCAGAGCCATTGGGATCAAGTGATTAATGCTTATTTATGTGTTCCAAGGAGATTTACTTATCTTGGACAGATTGATAAATATTTAGGTTTTGAAGGATTTTTGAGGAACTTTCTCTATTTTGTTGCTGGAGTAATCCCAATTCATCGCTACAATGAGGAATCTAAAAGAAAGGCGATAAAAGAATGCGTTGAAAGATTGAAGAAAGGAGAAATTTTGATTATGTATCCTGAAGGAACGAGATCAAAGGATGGGAAAATTCATGAAGGAAAGCCTGGGATTGCAAAAATTTATTTGGAAACTGGAGTTCCGATTTTGCCAGTAGCGATTAAAGGGAATTTTGAGATAATGCCAGTTGGGAAATTTTTTCCAAAATTCAAAAAGATCGTGAAAATCAGTGTCGGAAAACCTTTAGAATTTAAAAAAGAACTTGAAATTGGAAGGAATTTAAGCTCTCAATCTCCAGAATACAAAGAAATCTGCCAAAGGATAACTCAAAGGGTAATGGAGGAAATAAAAAAACTTTTTGAAGAATTATGATTAAAAAAATTTTAATTGCAAACAGAGGAGAAGTTGCCCTGAGAATCATTAGAACTTGCAAAGAAATGGGGATTAAAACTGTTGCTCTTTGTCCTGAAAAAGGACAAGAATCAAATTTTATTGAAACTTCTTTAGCAGACGAATTTTATTATTTAGAAAGAGAAGGGGCAAAAGGATATTTGGACATTAAAAGAATTTTGGAAATTGCAAAAAGAGCAAAAGTTAATGCAATCCACCCAGGCTATGGATTTTTGGCAGAAAATTGGCTTTTTGCAAAACTCTGTGAAAAAAACAAAATAAAATTCATAGGTCCTCATTATTCAATTTTGAAAAAATTGGAAGATAAAGTTGAAACAAAAAAATTGGCGAGGAAAATTGGAATTCCGATTTTGCCAATGAGTGAAGAGTCGATAAATTCCTTGAGAGATCTTAAAAAATGGATTTTCAAAATTGGCCCTCCGTTTGTTTTAAAAGCGAGGAAAGGAGGAGGGGGAATTGGAATTAGGGCAATCAACGGGGAAATTTCAATTGGAGAAATTTTCACGATTGCCTTGGGAATAAGAAGGCAAATGTCGATGGCATTTTCAGATACTGAATTTTTCCTTGAAAAATATTTGCCAGAAGCAAGGCACATTGAAATTCAAATTTTAGCAGATGGAGAAAAATTTTTGCATTTGGGAGAAAGAGAATGCTCAATTCAAAGGAGGTTCCAAAAAATTTTGGAAGAATCCCCCTCCCCATTTTTGGATGAAAAAACGAGAGAGAAAATGGCAAATTGTGCAATAAAGCTAGCCAAGGAATTGAGATACGACAGCATAGGGACCTTCGAATTTTTGGTTGATGAGAACAAAAATTTCTATTTAATGGAAGTTAATCCAAGGTTACAAGTTGAACATCCAGTTACTGAAGCAAGGACAAAAATTGATTTGGTTGAGCAACAAATCAGAATTTGCCAAGGGGAAAAAATAAAGTTTTCACAAGATGATATTTCTTTTGAGGGATGGGCAATCGAAGCGAGAATTTGTGCTGAAGATCCTTCACAAAATTTCAAACCTTCTACCGGAAAAATTGAAAAATATTTGCCACCAGGTGGTCAAGGAATCTTCATCCACACTTTTTTACACGAAGGACAAAAAATTTTGCCATACTTTGATTCTCTTTTGATGAAAATAATTGCCTTTGGAAAAGATAGAAAAGAAGCGATTTCAAGATTAAAAAGGGCAATTGGAGAAACGATTATTGAGGGAGTAAAAACAAACATTCCATTTTTCAAAGTTTTGTTAGAAGATGAGGATTTCTTAGCCGGAATTTTTAACACTGAATTCATCGAGAGAAAAAGATTGTTAGAAAAAATTAAAGAAGTTCCTGTTCCAAAACCAATTTCGATTGAAAAAAAAGAAATTTCAGAAAAAGAAATAGCTGAAATTGTTTTCAAAATCTATCAGGCGTTAAAAGGAGAAAAAATAGAAAAAGAAGAAATCTCGAAATGGCAGATTGCAGAAAGATTAAAGTTGTTTGAATAATATGAAGTTTACCATAAAACTTGGGGACAAAGAGTATCCGATTGAGGTTTTAGAAGGAGAAGAAGAGGTGAAAATAAAAGTTGGGGAAAAGGAATTTTCTTTCAACAAAGAGGAAAAAGTTTTTTTAGCAAAAACTAAGTTTGAAAAAAGGAAATTCAAAGAAAAGAAAATTTTGGCCCCGATATCAGGAACGATTTCTGAAATTTTTGTAAAAGAGGGAGATTTTGTAAAAGAAGGACAAAAAATTTTTTTGCTTTCTGCAATGAAAATGGAAAACGAAATTTTTTCAGATTTTGAGGGAAAGGTGAAAAAAATTTTTGTTAAAAAAGGAGAAAACGTTAAAAAAGACCAGATTCTTTTAATCGGAGAATGAGAATTTTAGAGTTTGAAAAATTAGAATCTACTCAAAAGAAGGCAAAAGAGATTGCTCAAAATTCAAAAGCTTGGACAGTTGTTTTAGCAAAAGAGCAAACAGGAGGTTATGGAAGGAAGGGAAATTTTTGGTATTCTCCAAGAGGAGGTCTTTATTTTTCTGTAATTTTACCAAAAACAAAGATTGAGGATTTGCAAATTTTAACAATTTTGGCAGCCTTTTGCGTTGCAAAAATTTTGAAAGAAGATTTTAAATTGGAACCCTTTATAAAATTGCCAAACGATGTTTACGTTAACGGTAAAAAAATCTGCGGAATTTTAACTGAAAACATAATTTTGGGAAAAGAAGTAAAAAACTCAATAATTGGCATTGGTTTAAACACAAACATCGAAAAAATTCCAAGGGATTTACAAAATGTCGCAACATCGATTAAAATTGAATTGAAAAAAGAGGTCGATAATAAAGAATTGCTTAAAAAAATTTTGGAGGAATTAAAGGAGAAATTGGAAATCATCAGTTAAAATGGAAAAAGAAATTGAAAAATTGAATAAGAAATTAAAAGAATTGGAGAAACCAGAGTTTGTTGAAAAGCAACATCAAAAGGGAAAGTTGACTGCCAGAGAAAGAATAAATTTGCTTTTTGATCCAGATACCTTTGTTGAGTTGGATCCATTTGTTGAGAGTAGGTCTGAGTACTTGAAATTAAAATATAAAGAAGAAAGATTTCCTGGGGATGCTGTCGTGACCGGTTTTGGAAAAATTAACGGAAGGCAGGTTTTTGTTTTCTCTCAAGATTTCTCAAAGATTGGAGGAACTTTGGGAGAAATGCACGGAGAAAAGATTGCCAAAATTTATCAATTGGCCAGAAAAAACGGATGCCCGATTATTGGAATTTACGATTCTGGTGGGGCAAGAATTCAAGAGGGAATTTTTTCTTTACAAGGCTATGCCAAAATTTTCAGAGAACAGGTTTTGGCTTCTGGTGTTATTCCTCAAATTTCGGTGATGGTCGGTCCCTCTGCCGGAGGAGCTTGTTATGCCCCAGGACTTTCAGATTTCATTTTCATGGTAGAAGGAATTTCTTTTATGTTCATTACAGGTCCAGATGTCATTAAAAAAGTTTTGGGAGAGGAAATTTCTTTTGAGGATTTGGGAGGAGCAAGGGTTCATTTTCAAAAATCAGGATGTGCCCATTTTATTTTTAAAACAGAGGAAGAGTGTTTTTTAGGAGTAAAAAAGCTTTTATCTTATTTGCCCCAGAATAATTTTGAAAATCCGCCAAGGAAAATTGGGATGCTAGCTGAATTTTTTGAAAAAGAAGAAAGTTTAAAACTTTTGGAAATTTTGCCAAAAGAAGAAGAGAAAGGATACGATATGAGAGAAGTAATAAAGGAAATTTTTGATCGGGGAAGCTTTTTTGAAGTTCAGGAAGGTTTTGCCCAGAATGTCATAGTTGGATTTGCAAGGTTGGAAGGATACGTTGTTGGGATAGTTGCAAACCAACCAAAGATTTTAGCTGGAGTTTTGGATATTGATTCTTCAGATAAAATTGCAAGGTTTGTGAGGTTTTGTGATTGCTTCAACATTCCAATAATCAATTTGGTTGACACCCCAGGATATTTACCTGGAAAAGAACAAGAATCTGGAGGAATAATCAGGCATGGGGCAAAGGTTTTGTATGCTTTTGCTGAAGCCACTGTTCCAAAAATATCGGTTGTATTGAGAAAGGCATTCGGCGGAGCTTACATTGCTTTGGCCTCAAGGAATTTGGGCTTTGATTATGTCATTGCCTGGCCGACTGCTCAAATTTCTGTGATGGGACCTGAACAGGCAGTAAAAATTCTTTACAAAAAAGAAATCTCTCAGGCAGAAAACCCAGAGGAATTTGAGAAAGAAAAAATAAAGGAATTCAGAGAAATTTATCTTGATGTTTTCAACGCAGCAAAGGAAGGTCATGTTGATATGATAATTAACCCAAAAGATACCAGAAAAGTTTTAATTAAATGTTTAGAATCAATCTTTCAAAAAAGAGGGGAAAAAGTCCCGAGGAAACACGGAAATATACC
>Ga0272445_1001867_pt1 | contig 15337 bp, 14 predicted proteins | sample YNPCB0031_FD_194404 | JGI IMG/M metagenome (GOLD analysis project Ga0272445, IMG submission 194404) | Hot spring sediment microbial communities from Yellowstone National Park, WY, United States - YNP-CB-003-1 | ecosystem: Environmental > Aquatic > Thermal springs > Hot (42-90C) > Sediment... | reverse complement strand
TAGCTTTATCTATTGTATCTAAATCTTGCACTCTTTGAACATCTCTTGACCTTTTTAATATAGCATTAGGATTTATTGCTGCAATTAATATAGAGGCTAATATTACAATTATAGAGAGTGTAACAACAATTTCCACAAGTGTAAAACTCTTATACTGCCTTTTATGGAGCATATTATAGTATTATAATACGGATTTATGCGGATTCAGAACGGATTCATGCGGATAATTAATTTTTATTGACTAATTACTTTTTAATCTGTATTTATAATTTTCAAATCCTTATTAATATTTTATTGATCCGTATTTATCCGTTCCTAATCCGTATTTATCCGCGGTGTGCGGATGAACGCGGATAAAAATACGCGGATTAACGCGGATTTAATAGATACGCGGATGGACGCGAATAAAAAGTTCGCATTGGTTAGTTTCAAGTTAGCATAGGTTCGTATTAAATTAAAAAATTAACGAATTACGAATTAACGAATTATAAAAAATATAAAAAGAAGATATAAAATTATCAACTCGTTAACTAAATAATTTTTTTAATTTATATTGTCTGAAAAATTCTGAATCACTTTTGCCTTTTGCCTTTTGACTTTTGACTTTTTTATACTGTTTCTCTTAAAACTTCATTTATATTTACAAGGCCTTTTAGTGCTTTAATAATACCATCTTCTTTTAAACTAATCATTCCTTGGGATTTGGCTATTTCTTTTATTTGATTAAGATTAAATTCTTTTAAGATAATATCTTGAAGCTCTGGAGACATTTTTAAAAATTCAAAAATACCTATTCTTCCAACATAACCTTTAAAATTACACTTCTCACAACCTTTTGGTTCATAAACATAATCTACCTGCTCTATTTCGTCTTTAGCTTCTTTTGGTAAATTATTTACAATTTTTATAATTTCTTTTTTTAATTCTTCTTTTATAGGAACCCTTACTTTACAATCTTGACAAAGTTTTCTTAAAAGTCTCTGAGCTTCAGCTAAAATTAAAGTTGGCGGAATTAAAAATTTTTTAACACCAAGATCAATTAATCTTGGAATTACTCCTGCTGCATCATTTGTGTGCAAAGTTGAAAGAACTAAATGCCCAGTTAAAGCTGCATGAATAGCTAATTCTGCTGTTTCTTCGTCTCTTATCTCCCCTACCATAATAATATCAGGATCTTGTCTTAAAATTTCTCTCAATCCTGATGCAAAAGTATAGTTTATTTCTGGTCTAACTTGAGATTGATTTATTCCGCTAATTCTATATTCTACTGGATCTTCTAATGTTACAATATTAACTTCTTCTTGATTTAAATATCTTAAAAATGCGTAAAGTGTTGTTGTTTTTCCAGAACCAGTTGGACCAGTAATTAAAATAAGACCATAGGGTTTTTCTAATGTTTCTTTTATCAAAGAATCATGATAAGATAAAATACCAAGATCAGAAATATTTAAAAGACCAGAAAGTGGATCTAAAATTCTAATTACAATTTTCTCTCCATTAACAGTTGGTAAAGAAGAAATTCTAAAATCTATTTCTCTATTATCAATTAAAGCTCTAAATCTTCCTGACTGTGGTATTCTTGTCTCGTCTATTTTAAGATCTGAAATTACTTTAAGTCTTGAAACTATTGGCTCTCCTATATCTTTTGGTAAATAAACTATATCTTTAAGATCACCTTGAATTCTATATCTTACTCTAAATTTATCTTGCATATTTTCGAAATGAATATCTGATGCTCTTTGATAAACTGCCTCTTTTATAAAAAGACTAACAAGTTCAACAATAGGAGCCTGCTCTTGACTACCAGCCATAATTCCTTCTATTTTAATAGCTGATTTTTCAATAACAAGTGGTTTGATTCTTCTATAATCACTTATAAATTTTTTAATATCTTCATAAAAATCATGATATCTTCTTAAAACTTTATAAAAATCTCCTGGAGTTATTAAAAAAATTTTTCCTTCAAAATTTTTTGTTTTTAAAAAATATTCTATTGCTTTTTGAGTCTCGCTATTTTCAGGCTCAACAGCACCAATAAAAACAGTGTTATCTTTTTTATCAAAAATAACCATTTTATAATTTTTAGCTGCCTGTTCATCCAATAGTTTTACAACATTAATATCAACTTCTTCTTGACCACTGAAAATTTTAACTGGAATATTTAAAATATCACTTTTTATTTTTACAATTATTTTAGGATCTACTTTTTGAGTCTGATAAAGATATTCCTCAAGAGAAATTTTAAGCTTTTTAACATCATCAAGCCACATTTCTATCTCTTCTTTTTTTATACCTTCATTTTTCAGTTTTTCAGCTAATATATCGTCTTTTAAAGCCATTTTTATTCAAAAGGATTACTTTTTCCTTTAGGAAAATCTGTTTGAATTGGGAAAATATAATTTTTTGCCGATCTTAAAAATGGGTGATTTAAAATTTCATCTGGATTAGCTGCTTCAAAAGCTTCTATTTGACTTTGTGTTCTTTTTAAAATTTCAGGAATAACGCTTATTTCTTCCTTTGGTCTAAATCCAAAAATATAAATTAAAAATATTAAAAGAAGAAGCGAGAAGAAAGATATTATTAAAATTTGCCTTAAATTTTTCATAATTACTTTGCCTCAAAAGTTGGACTTAAAACATTAATTGAAACATTTAATTTATCTCCCGCTCTTGAGGCTGATAAACTTTGAACATCTAAAATTCTTCTTGAATTTTGAATAATGCCTAAAATATTCTCTAATTCAAAATAACTTGATGAAAAAGAAAAGTTAATACCGACTCCACCTGCTTGAGGTCCAAAACTAAAGTTTACAGGAGAAACACCAAAATCATTAATTATGCTTGGGACAAATATAAGATATTCTTCTGGTCTATAAGAAGATGGCAAAATTCTTTCTGCTTCTTGTTGATATCTCTTTAATTTTTCAGCAGTTAAGTTTATTTCTTGAATTTTTTTCTCAAGCTTTAAATAAAGATTTAATTCGTTTTCCTTTAAAACTGCAGCTTTGTATTTTGAAGCAAAAAAGTTTATTTTAGGAAGCATAAAATTAAAAACGATTCCTATATCCAAAATTATTAAAATTAAAACTATAATGTAACCTATTATCCTCATTGTGAAATTTTTAAATATTCTGGCTTAATTGTAACTGAAATTGAAAATTTTACTGGTGTAGAATAGGTATAACCACCAAATTCTACTTTAGTAAAAATTGGTTCTTTTTTAAGACTAACTATAAGCTCTGCTAAATTTGTAAGATTTGGTACAGTTCCAGTAAAATCAATTTTTCCAGTTTTAAAATCAATATTTAAAGATTCAATTCTAACAAAATAAGGTAATACTGATTTAAAAGAATTTAATGTTTTTGTTGGAGTAATATGATTCGATATATCTTCTTTTATTTTAAAAAAGTGCTTGTAAAATGTTGCTGCTTCTTGTGCAGAAAATTCTTCAAAATAAACTCTTTTTTGATCAATAATTTTTTGAAGCTGACCAATTTTTACCTCATACCTTTTCCCCAAAAAATTACTTAAAAATCCAATTAATAAAGAAAAAACTAATATCCCCAATAAAATAAATACAAGATTTTTAGGAAAAATAGGTAAATTCTCTTCCATAAAAAGATTATAACATAAAATAATCAACCTTTAATTACCCCTATCGGGACTAATTTCACTAATTTTTTAGCGATGCCGATTTGATGAACAACTTCAACAACCATATTTACATCCTTATAAGCTTCTGGTGCTTCTTCAGCAATACCAGATAAACTTCCTGCTTCTATTACTATTCCTCTTTTTTCAAGTTCCTTTTTAAGATCATTTGCTTTTATTTTTCTTTTTGCCTCTGCTCTTGACATTAATCTTCCTGCACCATGAGGAGCAGTACCAAAAGAAATTTCTTTACTAAGTTCTTGACCAATTAAAACATAACTTGCTGTTCCCATTGAACCTGGAATTAATGTTGGCTGACCAATGTCTTGATATTTTGGTGCAAGTTCTGGATGCCCTCTCCAAAAAGCCCTAGTTGCTCCCTTTCTATGAACAATTAACTTTCTACCCTCATATTCTTCAATCTTCGCCATATTATGGGATACATCATAAATTTGTTTTAATTTTATTCCTTTACCCAAAACCTTTTCAAAAGCTTTTCTTATTTGATAAGCGATCATTTGTCTATTTGCCCATGCAAAATTAGCAGCTGAATTCATTGCTTTAAAATATCTTTGCCCCAATTCTGAATGAAAATCATTATAAGCAAGTTCTCTATCAATTAAATCTATTCCTTTTTTATTTAAATCTTTTAAAAATTCTTTTACATAATCAGTACATACCTGGTGTCCCAAACCCCGAGAACCACAATGAATCATTATAGTTATTTTTCCTTTTTCTAAACCTAAATTTTTTGCCGCGGATAAATGCGGATCATAACGCGGATTAACGCGGATATTTTTATCTGTGTTCATCAGCGTTGTATCAGCGTTTATCCGCGTTGAATCAGCGTTCATCTGTGGTTCATAAATTTCTTGTATCCTTTGAATTTCGACAAAATGATTTCCGGCACCAATAGTACCAATTTGATCCCTTCCTCTTTCTTTAGCAACTTTAGAAATACAATCAGGATCACTATCTAATTTACCAAAACTCTCTGTAGCTTCTAAATCTTCCTTTTCTGCAAAACCTAATTCATACATATATTTTGCTCCATCTTCTAAAATTCTTTTCATTTCATCATTATTTAACTTCCAAAAACCACCCTTACCAACTCCAGAAGGCACCTCTTTAAATATTTCTTTTGTAAGTTTTGGAATTTTATCTTTTATATCTTCATAATAAACATCAGCGACTAAAAGTCTTACGCCACAATTTGAAACTAAAATATTATTTGCAAAAAAGTTATGAGATTTATCTTTTAAAGTTATATCAAAAACATAACCATGATATTTTTTAATTTTAATTTCTTCTATTTCATCTAAAATTAATCTTTCTTTTTTCAAAAAGTACATTTTATTAAATTTTTCAAATTTAATAAAGTATCTTGGAATTCCGACTTCTTGTTTTTTATTTGAGAAAACTCTTGAAATTAAATGATTATCTATATACAATTTTTCATTTAAAAATTTTTCCTTTAACATTTTTTTAGTATAACCATATTTTCTTCTATATTCTTTCATTTTGTTTAAAATTCTAGTTCGAAAATCAATAACTTTTAATTTGTAATTTAGATAGCTTGAAAATGCAAGACCAAAATTTTGTTTTTTTCTATTGTACTCAAAATTTATAGTTTCTAAAAATCTAAGCATAGTATCTATATCAGAAGAAATTCGAATATTAATTCCGACAGTCTTACCTTTCAAGCCGAAAGCTTTGCTTATATTAATTTTTGAAGTTTTAATTTTAAAATTTTTTTCTAAAATATTTTTTAAATCTTCAAAAAATTTCAAATTTTTATTTATTTTTTCAATTTTAACATTTAAGCTAAAACAAAATGGTTCTACATATGTTTTATTTTTTTTAATATAAATTTCCCCCTGAGAGCCAAATAATGAAGCTAAAAATAATCTTTGATAAAATTTTGGAGCTTTAAATAACCATTTTGGCACCCTAAAATCAAATTCAGTTTTATCAAGAAAAGGAGCTCCTAAAGCAAAAAGAAGAAAAGCAAATGGTCTATTTTTAATAGATAAAGTCCAAACTCCAAATTTATTTTTAATTGAAAAGTCTATATTTATTTTTTTTAGATCTTCTCCAACTTCTTTAAGATTTTCGACATCATCATAAAAATAAAAACGAAAGCTTAAAACATTTTTATTATTTTTTTTCTTAAATTTAAAATGACCGGAACCTTTACCTATACTATATCCAAGTATCTTAACTATATAAGGCATAACTTTTGAATTTAAATAAAGAGGTAAAAAGCCAGCTTTTTTTAAATACTCTGTATATTTTTCAATAGTCGGTCTTTTAAATTTTATTTTTTTTAGAAAATTCTTATATCCAATTTCATCAATAATTAAATTTTTTTTGGGCTCCTCATATTCTACTCCTTTAAATGGAAATATATAAATTTTGTCTCCTTTTTTAAGGTCTCTTGCTAATTTTTTGTTAAAATTCAAAGTAAAAACAGGGTGATCCTCTGTTAATAAAAGCTTATACCCAAATTTAGTTTTAATCTCTATAATATTTTTAGCTTTTTTCTTTAAAAACAAAATTATATCTGTTTCATTTTTTTTAAAATTATTTTTATCATATGAAATTACTTTAATATTTTTATGTTTTATTAGATCTTTAATTTTAAGATAAGTTCCAAAATCTAAATTAACTTTTGTATCTGGATGGACACAATTAATATCAAAACCAATTCCTCCAGGAGAAATTATTCCTTCTTCATAATTAAAAGCAGCAACACCGCCAACGCAAAAACCATATCCTTCATGCACGTCTGGCATAGCTAAAGCATATTTGTAAATTCCTGGAAGACTTGCAACGTTTACAAGTTGCCACAAACTTTTATCTTCTAAAATATCATCAAGCATATCTTCTGTTGCAAAAATTCTTGCTGGAACATTCATATCTTTTCTAAAACTTTTTGGAATTTCCCAAATATAGTCTGAAATTTTTATTAAATCTTTTTTCTCTGGTTTTTTCATTTTAAATTTAATAAAAATAGCTAAGAATTTCTCTTGTTTTAATTTTAAGATTTAAAATAACATCGTTTAAAATCACATAGGGCGTTACTGTGCCAGGATTTTGATTTAAACTATTTTCTAAACTTGATCTCCAACAAAGCCTTAATTCAGTATTTATATGAATAATATTAATTCCATTTTCTATAGCTTCTTTTATTTTAGAATATTCAATACCAGATCCTCCGTGAAGAGTTAAAAATTTATTTGTTCTTTTTTTAATTTCTTTTATTCTTTCAATGTCTATTTTAGCTAAAGAAGCTGTTGAAATTCCATGCAAATTACCAACAGAAACAGCTAAAGAATCAACATTTGTTTCTTTTACAAAAATTTCTGCAAGCTCTGGATTTGTTAAATCTTCTTCATTTATTTCAATTTTTTCTTCAAAAATCTCAGACTTTCCTTTAATATTTCCAAGTTCACCTTCTATAAAAATATCCTCTTTTATTTTTTTAGCCCAATTTACAAATTCTTTTGTCAAATTTTTATTTTCTTCAAAATTTAAATTAGAAAGATCAAATGTAATAGAATCATATCCTAAATTTACAGCTTCCTCAGCGCTTTTTAAACTTTTACAATGATCTGCATTTAAAAAAATTTTAGCTCCTTTTTCTTTTTCAAAATCTACAAATTTTTTCAAGAAATCACTACCCAAATACTTTCTTTCTCCTTCTGATGCTCCTAAAATTATATAAATACTTAATTCTTTTGAAATATCGCAAAAAGCTCTAATTTGTTCAAAAGTTGAAACATTAAAATGAAAGATAAACCCCTGCTTTTCAATAACATCAGATAATTTCATTTTTAATTATACTATAAAAAATTTATATCATAAAAATTTCAACAATTTTTTGACTTATTCTTGCAAAAGCTTCTCTTTCAATTAAAACTTCATTTTTTTTATCATCTTCCCAAAAAATAATTTTACCTTTGTCTAGTAAAACTAAAAGAGGTTGATGATTAGGAAGAACAGTTATTTTTCCAAGATAAGTAGGCAAAGTAATTTTGTTTACAAAATATTCTTTCTCTCCTTCTAAATTATAAATTTTAAGTTTTATCTTAATCATTCTATTGTACCACCTTTCATATAAAATACATTTTCATCTACATCATCGTAATAACCATTTAATATTTTTTCTAAAGTATCAAGCGCTTCTTCTTTATTAACATAAACACCTGGTTTTCCTGTAAAAACTTCAGCAACAAAAAATGGTTGAGATAGAAAATTTTGAATTTTTCTTGCTCTATAAACTGTGAGTTTATCTTCATATGATAATTCTTCCATACCTAAAATAGCAATAATATCTTGAAGTTCTCTATACCTTTGCAATGTGCTTTGAACTTGTCTTGCAATATTATAATGTCTTTCTCCTACAATATCAGGTGAGAGAGCAGTTGAGGTTGAAGCAAGAGGATCAACTGCAGGATAAATACCAAGTTCTGCTAATTGTCTTGAAAGAACTATTGTTGAATCAAGATGAGAAAAGGTGCTAACTGGAGCTGGGTCAGTAATGTCATCTGCTGGAACATATATAGCTTGAACAGAAGTTATTGATCCATCTTCTGTTGAGGTTATTCTTTCTTGTAAATAACCCATTTCCTCTGCTAATGTTGGTTGATAACCAACTGCAGAAGATTGTCTGCCTAAAAGAGTTGAAACCTCAGAACCTGCTTGAGTAAATCTAAAAATGTTATCAATAAAAAGTAAAACATCTTTTTTTAAAACATCTCTAAAATATTCTGCCATAGTTAGCGCAGAGAGTGCAACCCTAAATCTTACTCCAGGAACTTCGTTCATTTGACCAAAAACCAAAACTGTTTTTTTCAAAACTCCAGAATTTTTCATTTCAAGATAAAGCTCATTACCTTCTCTTGATCTTTCTCCAACTCCAGCAAAAACAGAATAACCACCATGATGTTTTGCAACATTATGAATAAGCTCCATTAAAAGAACAGTTTTACCAACTCCAGCACCACCAAAAAGACCAACTTTACCTCCTTTAATTATTGGGCACAAAATATCAATTACTTTTAACCCAGTTTCCATTATTTCTATTTTTTCAGACTGCTTTTTAAATGAAGGTGGCTTTCTATGAATAGGCCAAAATTCTTTAAAATTGCTTTCTAAATTATCTATCGGATCACCAAGAACATTAAATACTCTTCCTAAAACCTCCTCGCCTACAGGAACCTTGAGATAATCAAAAGTCCTTTCAACCTCTAAGCCTCTTTTTAATATATCTGTTGGACCTAAAGCTATGCATCTTACTATTTTATCTCCAAGATGATAGAAAGTTTCCAAATAAAGATTTTTTTCTTTAATTCTTAAAGCTTCATAAATAAAAGGGGCATCGTCTTTAAATTCTACATCAACAACTGGACCAACAACTTGTATAACTTTCCCTGTTTTTTCCATGTTTTAATTTAAATAAAAATTAATTTAAATTTTTGGAAATTTAAATTTTTGAAAAAATTTAAATTTTTGAAACATACTCGCCTGTTTCTGTATTTACAATTATTTTATCACCTTCTTTTATAAAAAGAGGAACTACAACTTCAAGACCATTTTCACAAATTACAACCTTGCTTCCACCCTGAGCAGTATCGCCTTTAACACCAGGTGGCGCATTTTTTACTTCATATTCAATTTTAATTGGAAGTTCTATGCTTACTAAATTTTCTTCATCAAAATATCCAATAACCTCCAAATTTTTCTTTAAAAATTTAGCTTTATCTTGTAAAATTTCTTGATTTATTTCGAAAATTTGTTTTTTCTCATCGCCAAAGTAAAGTTTATCTTTTTTACTATATAAAAAAATAAGTTTTTTCTTTTCTAACTCAACATATTCAACTTCATCATCTGGTTTAAAATTTTTTCTAATAATACCCCCATTTAGGTTTTGAAGTTTTAATTCTAAATTAGCACCACCCCTTCCAAGATGAGTATGAGTAATATCTAAAACTTTTAAAATTTTTCCATCTAATCTAATATAATCACCTTTTTCTAACTTATTTACGCGCATAAAAAAATTATAACATAAAAATTATTTTTCCCCATAACTTTTTATAACAATAGTCCATTCACCCTTTATAATTTCTTTTTTTAAAGTATCTATAATTTCATTTATTTTTCCAAAATAATACTTTTGATTTATTTTTGTAAGTTCTTTAAATATATAAAAATCTGCTTTGAAATTATTTTCTTCAATAACATCTTTTATATAATTTAGAGTTTTTAAAATTCTATAGGGTGACTCAAAAAATATTATTGTAATTTTCTTTTTTAAAAAATATTTAAAAATTTTCTTTATTTTATTTTGTTTTTTTGGCAAAAAACCTAAAAAAACAAAAATTCTAACTTGAAATGGCAAAAGAGAGATTGCACAAGTTAAAGCTGAAACTCCGGGAATACAATCAAAATAAATATTATTTTCTTGACATAATTTAATAAGTTCCGAAGATGGATCAGAAATTCCTGGCATTCCGCTTGATACTAAAAAAGCAACCTTTTTTTCTTTTAAAATTTTAATTAAATTTTTTGTTTTTCTAAAATTTAAAACAATTTTATTTTTTTTAATTAATCCCTGATCTTTAAGTTTATTTATAAGTTTTAGTGTCCTTTGTGGATTTTCGCATAAAATCAAATCACAGTCATTTAAAATTTCAATAGCTCTTAAAGTTATATCTTTCAAATTTCCAATAGGGCTCCCAACAATGTAAAGCATAAAAATATTATATAATTAAAATCTATGAAAAAAAATATATTTTGTTGGAATAAAAGGAACTGGTTTTGGAGTTAGTAATTAATAAAATGGAAAGCGAGCATCTGCCTTTAGATGAAAATTTTAATTTACCAAAAAATTTAAAATTAATATAATTAAAATCTATGAAAAAAATATATTTTGTTGGAATAAAAGGAACTGGAATGTCGGGGCTTGCTATTATTTATAAAAATTTAGGCTATGATGTTGTTGGATCTGATGTTGAAAAAAAATTTTTTACAGAGGATTCTCTTCTAAAAAATAAAATTAAAATTTATAATGGATTTAGTATAGAAAATATTAAAAAAGAAATGCCAATAGATTTTGCCATAACTTCTAATGCATGGACTGGTAATTTTGAGACAATATTTTTAAAAGAAAATGGAATAAAAGTTTTAACATATCCAGAAGCTGTATCTTTAATTTTTAATAATTCATTTGGAATAGCAATTTGTGGAACACATGGAAAAAGCACAACAACTGCTTTTTTAGGAAAAATATTTGAAATTTCAAATTTAAAAACAACAGTCTTGGTTGGATCACCAGTAAAAGATTGGGAAAGTAATGTTTATTTTAGTGGAAGTGATTATTTTATTTTAGAAGCCGATGAATATAAAAACGCATTTTTAAATTATAAACCTAAAATTATAATTTTAACTTCTTTAGATTATGATCATCCAGATTTTTTTAAAACAAAAAAAGAATATAAAGAAAGTTTTATTAAATTTTTTAGAAATCTAACTGGACCTAAAATTTTAATTAGTTATCATAAATTTAAAGTGCCTAAAATAAAACAAATAAAATTAAAATATAATCCTAAAATAAAATTTGATTTTTATGCACCGGGCGAGCACTGGCAAAAAAATCTTCAATTAGTTTATAAATTCTGCGATATTTTTGAAAAAAAATTTAAAATAAAAAATTTTAAAAATAATTTCTTTTTAGCACTAAAAGAATTTAAAGGAGTTAAAAGAAGATTTGATATTTTAAGTGAAAATCCAATATTAGTAGATGATTATGGGCATCATCCAAAAGAATTAATTTCTTTTTACAATAGTTTAAAATTAAAATTTAAAAACAAAAATATATATTTAATATTTCAACCTCATACTTACAGTAGAACTGAAGCTCTTTTTGAAGAATTTAAAAATGCTTTTAAAAAAATAAAAAATCTAATAATATTTAAAACATTTAGTTCAGCAAGAGAAGGAGAAAATAAGGAAATTGAACTAAAAATAAAAAAACTAAAAAATGAAATTGGTTTTAAATATTTCGATGACAGAGGAAAATTAAAAGAATTTTTAATTAAAAAAATAAAAAGGATAAAAAATATAGTTATTGCAACTTGTGGTGCAGGAGATATTTATGAAATTTTAGAAGAAATTAAAAAGTAATTTTTTCTTTTCCTCTTGGCTCTGCTTTAATTTTGAAAATACCAATTAAAGTAAAAAACCAAAAAATCAAAGACGCCAAAATTCCAAGTAAATTACTTATAGCAACAATTATTGCCTCATATAGAAAAGTTATAACTAAAAATAAAATTATAAGCAAAGTAAATTTTTTATTATATTCTAAAGATTCATATTTAGATTTTAAAATAAGATAAATGAGTGTTGAAATTTTATCTTCTTCTTTAACTTCAATTTTAAAATTTTCCTTTAATCCTTTTATAAACTCATTTGGGGGCAAAGTCACATCTAAACCAAAAAGGTTTAATTTTTTAGAAAGAATATATTCTTTAATTGTTTTTTCAGAATCAAAATCTTTATCTAATTCTTTTAAAAATGGATTTAATAAAAAAACTGCTTTTTCAAAATATTTTTGTGGTACAAAAAATTTACCTTCTTTAATATCAGAATTTTGAAAATAGAATATTGTTACTGCAAATAGAAAAATAGATATAAAAATTAAATTCCAAACATTTTTAAAAATTCTCGAAAAAGAAATTTCAATTGTTTTATTTTCCTCCTTTTTTGCAGAATAAAAGCTAATAAAAGTAAAAATAATTGAAATAAAAAGACCTATTGAAAGTGCTTTTGGATCTAATTTTCTAAAATTAAATATAAAAAATGATGCTGGCCAGATAGCTGAAATTAGAAAAATTTCAAAATTTTTAGTTTGAGGCAAAATAACTGAGGCAAAAAAACATAAAAAAAACATTAAAACACTAAAATAAATAAGATTTTGAAGATTGGGGTTTGAGTAAAAATAAAAAAGATACCAGCCCAAAAAAACTAAAATACCATAAAATATTAAATTAAATATTATTTTTTTTATTAAAAAAACATCAAATGAACTAACTTCCTGTTGTGCCATAAAAACCCCTTCCAATTTGACTTATCAAATTGGAAAGTTCTTTAATTAATAATTCTAACTTATCTATTTCATCTCTATCTTTTGCTGTTTTAATTTCTAATATCTTATTTTCTATGCTTTGTCTTAAATCATCTGGAATTTTATCTTTATACTCATTTAATATTTTTTGCGTACTATAAATTAAATTATCCGCCTGATTTTTAATTTCTGCAGCTTTTCTCTTTTTAGCATCTTCCTCTGCATACATTTCTGCTTCTTTCTTTAATCTTTCTATCTCATCTTTTGAAAGTTGTGTTGATGCTTCAATTTTAACAGATTGAGTTTTACCAGTAGCCTTATCTTTTGCTGTAACAGATAAAATACCATTTACATCAACCTCAAAAGTAACTTCTATCTGCGGTACACCTCTTGGAGCTGGTGGAATTCCATCTAAAATAAATCTTGCGAGTGTTTTATTATCTGCAGCCATTGGTCTTTCTCCTTGAACAACATGAATTTCAACTTGTGTTTGATTATCTTCTGCTGTAGTAAATATTTCTGTCTTTGAATATGGAATAGGAGTATTTTTAGGAATCATTGGATGAGCTATACCGCCTAAAGTTTCAATAGATAAAGTAAGAGGAGTAACATCTAAAAGCAATATATCTCTAACGTCTCCTTGTAAAATTCCAGCTTGAATTGCAGCACCAATAGCAACAACCTCGTCTGGATTGATATCTTTATAAGGTTCTTTTTTAAAGAATTCTCTTACTTTTTGAATAATAAGAGGCATTCTTGTTTGCCCCCCAACTAAAACTACTTCATCAATATCAGATGGTTTTAATCCAACTTCTTTTAATGCAGTATTTACTATTTCGATAGATCTTTCTATAAGATCATAAGAAAGTTCTTCTAATTTAGATCTTGTAAGTTTATAATATAAATGTTTTGGCCCAGATTCATCATAGGTTATAAATGGTAAATTAATTTCTGTCTCGTATAAAGTCGAAAGTTCTTGTTTTGCTTTTTCAGCAGCTTCTTTTAATCTTTGCATAGCAAGTAAATCTTTAGTTAAATCAATACCATTTTCTTTTTTAAATTCTTCAATCAAAAAATTAATAATTCTATTATCTATATCATCGCCACCAAGATGTGTATCTCCATTTATTCCTATAGTTTGAATTATATCTTCTCCAACTTCTAAAATTGAAACATCAAAAGTACCACCACCAAAATCATAAACTAATATTTTTGCATGTTTCTTTTTATCTAATCCATAAGCAAGAGCTGCTGCTGTTGGTTCTGGCAATATTCTTCTAACATTAAAACCGGCTATCTCTCCAGCATTTTTTGTTGCTTGTCTTTGAGAGTCATCAAAATAAGCAGGAACTGTAATAACTGCATCTGTAATTTTTTCACCTAATCTTTCTTCTGCATCAAGTTTCATTTTTTGCAAAATCATAGAAGAAATTTCTTCTGGTGTATACCATTTATCACCCATTTTTACAACAACACCACCGGTATCTGATTTTTTTATCTCATAAGGCAAGATTTTTATATCTCTTTGAACCTCAGGATCTTCAAATCTTCTTCCTATAAGTCTTTTAATTGAAAAAATAGTATTTTTGGGATTTGCTACAGCTTGTCTTTTTGCTAAAATCCCAACAAGTCTTTCACCACTTTTTGAAATAGCAACAACAGAAGGAGTAAGCCTACTCCCTTCCTTATTTTCTATTATTTTAGGCACACCAGAAACAATATGTGCCATTACAGAATTTGTTGTACCAAGATCTATTCCTATTATCTTCCCCATATTAAAGTTTATTTCTTTTGAATTTTAATTTTTTTAACTTTTTCTTTCTTTTCTTTTGGAAGAGTTATGTGTAAAATTCCATCTTTATATGTTGCACTAGCTCCTTCTTCGCTAACTTTTGCTGGAAGATGTAAAACTTTTTGAAATGCTCCTCTTCTAATTTCCTTTCTATAATAATTTTCTTTTTTCTCTTCTTTTTTTTCTTCTGCTTTACCTGATACTTTTAAGATATTATCCTCAACCTCAATATCAACATTTTCTATATTAATTCCTGGTAAAGCAAGGTCAACATAAACATTTTTTTCATCTTCCCAAATATCTGCAGCAATTTCTGAAATTTTTAATGTTGGGAAAAGAGGTACTAAATCCTCATCAAAAAAGTATTTTTCTAAATCTCTAAAGAATGGTTCCCATTTTATTATGCTCATATTTTAAAAATCTTCCTGAATCTTTAATTAAAGACTCAGGAAGATTTATGATAAATTACTGCAACTTGAGCTGGCCTTAAAAGTGTCCCATGCAAAAGATATCCTTTTGTAAAAATTTTATAAATCACCCCATCATCAGACTCATCACAATTTTCTTTCTCACAAGTTTTTCTAAAAAGAACTTCATGAAAATGGGGGTTAAATTTTTCTCCTTCTTTTGGTTCAATAACCTCAAGCCCATGTTTTTTTAAAATTCCTTCAAGTTGACTTTTTATAAGACCTATTCCCTGTAAAGTATTTTCATCTTTTATTTGAGAAATAGCTAATTCAAAACTATCCAAAACATTTAAAATTTCAC
>Ga0272445_1001865_pt1 | contig 15352 bp, 18 predicted proteins | sample YNPCB0031_FD_194404 | JGI IMG/M metagenome (GOLD analysis project Ga0272445, IMG submission 194404) | Hot spring sediment microbial communities from Yellowstone National Park, WY, United States - YNP-CB-003-1 | ecosystem: Environmental > Aquatic > Thermal springs > Hot (42-90C) > Sediment... | reverse complement strand
AGAGTTGGCAGTACTATATACTGGAGCAACTGTTTTTGTTTTTCCTTCAATTTATGAAGGTTTTGGTTTACCACCATTGGAAGCAATGGCTTGTGGATGTCCTGTAATTAGTTCTAATACTTCAAGCATGCCAGAAGTTCTTGGAGATGCATGTTTGTATTTTAACCCTTACGATGTGAATCAAATTTCTAAAACAATATTAGAAATCCTGCATTCAGAAACTTTAAGAGAAAAATTGCGAAAAGAAGGTTTTGAAAAAGTAAAATCTTATAGTTTAGAAAAAATGACAAATTCTTTAATAAAAATTTTTAAGTCAATATGAAACACATATTAGTATTTTGCGAGTTTATAACAAGAGATGAAATTGGTGGTTCAGGAAGGGTAATTGAACAATATGTTGATGGATTGAAAAACAAAGGATTTAAAATAACAATTTTTACTTTGTTAAGAAAAAAAGGACTTCAAAGATATGAAAAAATAAATGAAAATGTGTTTGTTATTAGATACGGATATTTTTATTATTTGAACATATTTTTTGCGTTTTTAACAGTTATTGATGGTATCTTTAAATTTATAAAATTTTTTTTGACAACAAAAGTTGATTTAATAATAATAAATCAGCCATATGTAGGTTCGGTTGTATACACATCGTTGATAGGTTGGTTCGTTCCAAAAATATATTTTTTTCATTCACCATGGTGTGAAGAATACTTGATAGATAAAAAGAAAAAAGGTGTTGGATATTATTTAAGGAAAATTATTGAAAAAAAAGTTATAAGTTTTTGTAACAAAATACTCTGTTATAGCGAGTTTATGAAAAACAAAATTGTTTCAATACATAAAATTAAAAAAAATATAAAAGTGTTACATGTAGGAATAGATACTAACAGATTTTATCCTGCAGAAAACAAAATGGAAGTAAAAAAGAAACTCGGTCTTCCTGAAAATAAATTTATAATTTTTACTGCAAGAAGATTAGTTCCAAGGATGGGATTAGAAAATTTGATTGAAGCAATAAGAATGTTGAAAAAAGAGTTTGATAACATTTTTTTAGTGATAGCAGGTAGTGGTTGGTTAGAAGACAAGTTAAAAGTTCTTGCAAAAGAGTTAGGAGTTTCAGATTATATTAAATTTGTAGGTAAAGTTTCAAACCCAAATGTTTTATTGTTATATTATCAGTCCGCAGATATTTTTGTTTTACCAACAAAGTTGTTAGAAGGATTTGGTATGGTTATATTAGAAGCAATGAGTTGTGGTGTCCCTGTTGTTTCAACACCAGTAGGTGGTCCTGTAGAAGTTTTGAAAAATTTTGATGAACATCTTTTGTGTAAAGGTACAGAACCATACGATATTTATGAAAGAATTAAGTATTTTTTATTAAACAAAAATGAACTACAAAAAATTGCTGAAAAATGTCGTGAGTTTGTAATAAAAAATTATTCAAAAGAAATTTTTATTGAAGAGTTTAAAAAAGAAATAGAAGATATTATTTAAAATATGCAGAAAATAAAAGTTCTACACATTATAACTCGTTTGGATAAGGGAGGTTCTGCAGAACATGTTTTAGAATGTTGTGAATATTTTGAAAAAAAAGATGATTTCGAAATAATTTTGATATATGGTGGTGAAACAAAACTTAATTTAGATTTTAAAAACTATTATGTGAAATTTTTACAGAGAGAAATTTCTCCGATAAAAGATATTATTGCTTTTTTTAAAATTTTGGAAATTATAATTAAAGAAAAGCCTGATATTATTCATACACACTCGTCAAAAGCAGGGATTATTGGTAGATGGGCTGCATGGTTGGTACGTAAAATAAACTACAAGCTAAAATTTTTTAGAATAATCCATACACCTCATGGACATATTTTTTATGGTTATTATGGAAAACTCAGAACTTTTTTATTTTTGTTCCTTGAACGTCTTACTGCAAAAATTACTGATAAACTTGTTGCTTTAACTGAAGGTGAAAAAAATGAATCATTAAGTTTTGGTGTAGGTAAAGAACAACAATGGATTATTATACCATCTGGTATTGATTATAATTTGGAGTTAAGAGTTTCCAACAAATTGCGTGACCTGTCCCGCAATTTGCGGGATTCAGAATTAAAAGAAAAATTGGGTATTCCTAAAAATTCAATAGTTATAGGTACAGTTGCACGACTTGAGCCAATAAAAGGTATAAAATATTTTGTAGATGCTGCAAAAATTATTTTATCTTTGCCTTCCTCTTATCTACTTCCTTCTATATACTTCCTCATTGTTGGTGATGGTTCTGAAAGAAAGTTCTTAGAAGAAAAAGTAGAAAAATTTGGTTTAAAAGACAAATTTATATTTACTGGTATGCGTGAAGATGTTGCTGAGTTAATGTCAATTATGGATATATATGTTCAACCATCAATAAATGAAGGTATGGGGAAAACAATAGTTTTAGCAGAACTTTTAGGAAAACCTGTTGTTGCAACTAATGTTCAAGGTATACCATCAGTTATTATAAATAATGAAACAGGGATATTAGTTCCGCCAAAGGATCCACAAAAACTTGCTGAAGTAATTGTTAAACTTATTAATGATAAAGATTTACGTACCAAAATGGGAGAAAATGCAAAAAAATGGGTTTATAAAATTGTTGATGGATATCCACAGTTTAGTCAGCAACGAATGTTGTTTTTGTTGGAAAATCTTTATAAAATGTTAGTTCATAGTTATTAGTTCAGAGTTATTAGTAATTTATAATTGTAGTTGCAGAGTTTACTCTGCTAAAAAATTCGTAGCAGTCGGATTTCCACCAGAGGCTCCCACCAGAGGTGGGCAGGCAGGCCCGCCTGACGCGGGCAGGGACTGCCTCAGGTATGTATCCGACAAATTCTATGGTCGCTGATTTTATCCTGCAGTTATTGGTAGCCGCGGGATTTATCCCGCGTAAAGATAATAAGCACCAAGGTTTGCAACTACAGATTTAATTTTAGCAGTGTAAGACGCTGCAACTACAAAAATTTATGAAAAAATTTATATTTATTATTTTTTTGTTAAGTTTAAGTATTCTATTTGCTCAACAAAACTATAATTTAAATTTTACTACTATAAGTTGTGTTTTACATATACATTCTAATTTTAGCAGTGGTAAAAATTCTATAGAAGAAATTTTAGATTTAGCAAGGCAATATAATATTGATTGTGTTGTTATGACAGACCATTTTTTAAGAAAAGTAGAATATGGTCTTTGGCCATTTAGAGGAATTATTAAAAAATCTGTGAGCTTGCCTTCTGTTATGAAACTTGGTGTTGAAAAATATCTGTCAAAAATAGAAGAAATAAATAAAAAACAGAAAGATGTAATTGTAATACCTGGTCTTGAAATTACACCTCATTATTTTTGGTCTATTGAAGAAAATTCTTTAGTTATAAACAATCTTCATAAACATATGTTAATAATTGGTCTTGATAAAAAAAATTTATTTTATTTTTTACCAGTAATCGGTAATGAAGCTGATGCTGGTAAAATTAAAATTTTATCTTTTTGGCCCGTGGTTTTTATTTTATTAGGACTTTTTTTAAAATCAAAGTTTTTAGTTATAATTTCTATAATTCTGTTAGGACTGAATTATCCTTTTAAATCGTTACCATTTGAGCAGTATAAAAGTTATTTTGAACTACCATATCAATACTTAATCAATTTTATTAACTCAATCCCGCAAGATTGCGGGATAACTCCATTAATTGTTTGGGCACATCCTGAAGCAACAAATTATGAAAAAAAAGTGTTGTTAAAAAAAATAAGAGGATTAAGTATTTCTACGCAAACAAAACCGTATTGTGGTTCATTATTAAAAACTTATGATTATGATGGTTTTGCAATTTTTGCAGAAGGTTATCGCCAAGCTGGTGGAGAATGTAATATATGGGATGAGATTTTAAATGAGTATTGTAAAGGAGTTCGTAAAAGACCTGTTTTTTGTTATTCTGAAGTTGATTACGGAGAAAGTACAGATGAGTTGTTTGTTAAAAAGAACATACTTTATGTAAGACAGAAAGATTATAAAAATATTTTATTAGCATTAAAGAAAGGCAATTTTTATTCGTTATGGAGAGATAAAGAAAAAGAATTAGTATTAGAAAACTTTAGATTTTGTGATGAAAAAGCTATATTTGGTGAGATATATAACAAAAATGTTGATAAGATAAAAATTAGTTTTGATGTAAAATTTAATCCTGAAACAAAAAATAATAAAAAAATTGTTGTAAGAATAATCAAAAATGGTAATGTTGTTTTTACAAAAGAAGGATATGATTATGTTAATGTATTTTTTGAAGAAGAAAAACCAAAAACAAAATCATATTATAGAATTTTTATTGAATCAGAATATCCAAATATGATAGCAACAAACCCGATGTTTGTAGAATGAAAATAGCAATACATCAACCACAGTATTTACCCTGGCCTGGATATTTTAACAAGATTTTGCAATCAGATATTTTTGTTTTTTTAGATGATGTACAATATAAAAAAAATGAGTGGCAGAATAGAAACAGAATTAAATCTGCTAATGGTGAAGTCTGGCTTACTGTACCTGTGCATTATAAATTTGGGCAAAAAATTAACGAGGTTGAGATAGATAACAAAATTTTTTGGCGTAAAGATCATCTGAAAACGATAAATATATGTTATAAAAAAGCAAAGTATTTTGATGAGTTTTTTGTGTATATTGAAAAACTGTTAAGTAAAGAATATAAAATGTTGGTTGATGTAAATATAGATTCTGTAAAGATGATCCTTTCATATCTTGGGATAGACAAAAAAATAGTATTATCGTCAGAATTAAAAGTTGAAGGTGAAAAAACTACAAGGTTGGTTAACATTTGTAAAAAACTGAATTGTGATACTTATATTTCTGGCAGCGGAGCTAAAGAATATCTTGTAATTGATGAATTTGAAAAAAATGGTATTAAAGTTTTATTCCAAGAGTATTCTACTCCAGAATATCCACAATTATTTGGTGAGTTTATACCAAACCTTTCAATTATTGATATGATATTTAATGTAGGTAAAGAAAAAACATTAGAACTTATTAGTACCCAAATATGATAAAACATTCAAAACCAACAATTGTTGAAGAAAAAAAGTTGATAAAAATTATAGACCAAATTTTAAGAACAGATCAACTTGCTGAAGGTCAATATACAGATTTGTTTGAGAAAGAACTTTGTAAATTTTTTGGTTCAAAATATGCAGTAGCTGTTTCTTCTGGTAGTGCAGCTTTACATTTAGCTTTGTTATCATTAGGAGTAGAAAAAAATTCAGAGGTAATAATCCCTGCTTTTTGTTGTTCAGCAGTGTTGAATTCTGTTTTATATTGTGGTGCAAGACCTGTTATTGTTGATGTTAACCCAGACGAGTTTAATTTGTCTTATGAAGAGGTTAAAAAAAATATATCAAAAAAAACTAAGGCAATACTTTTGCCTCATATGTTCGGTTATCCTGCAAAAGACACACAAAAAATTGTAAGTTTAGAAATACCAGTGATTGAAGATACAGCACAAAGTATTGGTGCTAAGATAGATGGTAAATTAGTTGGAAGTTTTGGTAAGATAAATGTCTTATCTTTTTATGCAACAAAGATGATTACTACTTTTGGTGAAGGTGGAGCAGTGCTTACTAACGACAAAAATTTATATAAAAAAATAAAATCTTTGAAAAGTTATGATAAAAATGTTGAGTTTGAACTAAGATATAACTATAAAATAACAGAAGTACAATCAGCAATGGGTATAATTCAGCTTAAACATTTGGCTAAGTTTGTAGAAAAAAGAAAAAAAATTTTTGAGATATACAAAAAAGAATTAAAAAATTGTAATAATATAAAGATATTTGAACCTGAGGGGAACATTGAGGCGGTATATTATAGGTTTATAATACAGTTGAAAAATAAAGTTGGTTTAGATAAGATAATCTGTAAATTTAAAGAACACAATATTGAAGTTGCAAAACCTGTGTTTTTACCATTAGACAAGTATTATTATGGTAAATTTGTTTGTCAAAATTCAAAGAACTTTTATTATACAACAATATCGTTGCCATTACATCCGGAACTTACTGAAACTGAAGTTAAAAAAATTTCAAATGTTTTAAAGAAAATATTATGTACGAACAATACTGGGGATTAAAAGAAAAACCTTTTGAGAACACGCCTGACCCAAAATTTTTTTATAACTCTTCTCAACATGAAGAAGCTCTTGCAAGAATGCTTTATACTGTAAAAGAGCAGAAAGGTGCTGGCTTACTTACAGGTGTATATGGTTGTGGGAAAACACTTTTAGCTCGTGCTTTACTTAGAGAATTACAGAAAGATGTATATAAAGTTGCAATTATTAACAATCCTAAATTAGATGAAATAGAGATGTTAAGAATGATAGCTTATAATTTAGGATTGTCAAATGTACCTGAGAGAAAATCTGACTTGCTTGTTAAAATAGAAACCTTACTTAAAGAAAACCTTATGGATGGTAAAAAAACAGTAGTGATTATTGACGAGGCGCATAGTATTGAAGATAAAGATATTTTTGAAGAAATAAGATTACTTTTAAATTTTCAACTTGAAGACAAGTTTTTGTTAACTATACTTCTTTTAGGACAGCCAGAATTAAAAGAAAAAATTGAAAATATAAAACAATTAAACCAAAGAATTGCAATGAGATATTATTTGTCATGTCTTTCTAAAAAAGAAACAGAAGAATATATTGCACATAGATTATCAATAGCAGGAGCTAATTATAACCCATTTTTAGCAGATGCAATAGAAGTTATATACCAGCATTCAGGTGGTATACCAAGAAGAATAAATCATATATGTGATACTGCCTTACTTGCAGGTATGGGCGCTGGGATAAAACAAATTGATGGAAATTTTGTTAAAGAAGTTATTGAAAGTTTTTCATTGTAGTTTGTGTTAGAATAAAAATTGTAGATTGTTTCATAAAATAGGTGTTTATGAAAGTATTAGTAATAGGTTCACATCCAGACGATTTTGAATTTGGTTGTGGTGGGACAATACTAAAGTTTGTTAAAAAGAAAAAAGCTAAAATTTATATTTTAGTTATGACAAAAGGCGAAGTTGGTGGTGATGCAAAAATTAGAGAGAATGAACAAAAAAAAGTTTGTAAATATTTAAATGCAGAACTATTTTGGGGAGGATATGAAGATACAAAAATTAATTTAGATAAAAATTTAATTGATACAATTGAAAATGTTATAAGAAAAGTTGAGCCAGATTTAATTTTTACTCATTATTACCAAGATACACATCAAGATCACAGAAATGTTGCTGAAGCAACTATTACTGCTACAAGATATATAAGGAATGTGTTGTTTTACGAAACACCATCAAGTATTGATTTTTCACCAACAGTGTTTGTAGATATTGGAGATGTGATAAAAGAAAAATTGTTTTTACTAAAACTACATAAATCACAAGTTTATGCAACAAAAGTTAAAAAATTGTCAATTTTAGAATCAGCAGTTTCAACAGCAATTTATAGAGGATATCAAGATAGAGTTAAATATGCGGAAGGTTTTGTCCCGTTGAGATTAGCTTTGGATTATATTTTATGAAGCTTAAAACATTAATTTTTTTAATTCTTATTTTTTTACTTTTATTTGTTCGCGAAATAGGCAGACAAGCGTATTTACATAATATAAGATGGTTATATTTAATAGTTTTATCGTTTAGTATAACATATTTTTTGGTCCCGTTTGTAATTGAAATAGCAAAAAAGTATAATTTATTAGATTATCCTGACGAAAGAAAAGTTCATAAAGAACCCACTCCGAGGATCGGCGGTCTTGCAGTTTTTTTAGGAATATTCATTTCTTTGCTTAGAAATCTTCAGTTTGCAAAAGAAGTTTTAGGTTTCTTGATTGCTTTATGTTTAATATTTTTTATCAGTTTATTAGATGATATTTATTCTTTAAGCGCGGTTTTAAGATTGATCTCTCAAATTATTGCATCTTTAATATTAATATTTTTTGGTTTCAAAATTACTGCGCTTCCAGTTGGGTTTCCATTAGAACATTTTTTAGAGGCTATTATTACAATTATCTGGATGGTAGGGATAACTAATGCAATAAATTTTTTAGATGGTATTGATGGTTTAGTAGCAGGGTTTGGAGTTTTTTGTTCGTTTACATTTTTGTTTTTATCCGTACTGACTGGACAAAAATATGTAAGTTATTTATCAGCAGTGTTATTAGGAGCATCGTTAGGATTTTTACCATATAATTGGCATAAAGCAAAAATATTTTTAGGAGATAGCGGTTCTACTGTTATAGGATTTATGCTTGCTTCAATATCAATTATAGGTTGGTGGGCTGAGAAAAATCCTATTGTTTCTCTTTCTACTCCGGTTTTAATTCTAGGAGTTCCAATATACGATATGATATATATAACTATTTCAAGGATAAAAAATAAACAAGTCAAAAATTTCAAAGAATGGATTGAGTATGTTGGTAAAGATCATATTCATCATAGGTTGTTAAATTTAGGTTTTTCTGTGCCAGCATCAGTTGGTATAATATTACTTATTTCTTTTTGTTTAAGTTTATACACTATTGTTATGAAATACACTGTTTTTAATGACAAGTTAGCAATTGTCACTTTGTCACAAGCAGGGTTGATTTTTGTAATTTTGTCAATATTTATGGTAGCTGGAAGAAGAACTAATTAAATAAGACAAATAAAACAATTATAGTAACGGGGGTAAAATAAAATGTATCAAGGATCAATAGTAGCATTAGTAACACCATTTAAAGACGGTGAAATTGATGAAAAAGCACTTTGTGAACTTGTTGAATGGCATATTGCTGAAGGAACAGATGCTATTTTGCCTTGTGGGACAACTGGTGAATCACCAACTTTGACTTATGAAGAACATAACAGAGTCATAGAAATTGTGGTAAAACAAGCAAGAAAAAGGGTACCTGTGATTGGTGGTACAGGGACAAATTCTACTTATGAATCTTTGCTTTTATCAGAACATGCAAAAAAAGTTGGTTGTGATGCTTTACTTTTAGTAGTACCGTATTACAACAAACCTACTCAAGAAGGAATGTTCCAACATTTTAAAACAATAGCTGAAAAAACGGGCCTTCCTATAATTGTTTACAATATTCCAGGTAGAACTTCTGCTAATCTTGAACCACAAACTTTTGTAAGGCTAGTAAAAGAATGTCCGAATGTTGTTGGTATAAAAGAAGCGTCGGGTTCTATTGAACAGGTTTCACAGATTTACTCTTTGTTACTACAAGAAGGTTTAGAAGATAAAGTTTCAATTTTAAGTGGTGATGATTCTTTGACATACCCTATTATGTGTTTAGGTGGGAAGGGAGTGATCTCTGTTTTAGCAAATATTATGCCTAAGAAGATGCATGAGTTTACGAATTTGTTGTTGAATAAGAAATATGAAGAAGCGAAAAAGATGCATTACGAATTATATCCGCTTATGAAAGCGATGTTTATTGAAACAAATCCTATACCTGTTAAAGAAGCAATGGGTCTTATGGGATTATGTTCTTCAGAATTACGATTACCTTTAACAAATATGGCTGAACAAAATAAAGAAAAATTGAAATCTGTTTTAAAAAAATATAATTTAATTTAAACTGCTAGACTGGTAGCCGCAGGATTTCCGCCAGAGGCGGACTGCCTCAGACATGTATCCTGCGTGAAAATTAAAAGATTATAAAATTTTATGAGATTATCAGATATACTAAAAAAACTACAAGAACAAAAAAATATAACTTCAGAACAAACAAAACCTGTATCACCACTTAATGTTTCCCAAGTTCAACAATTGTCAACTCAGATAATAAATAAAGCTCAAGTTGAAGAATCTATCTCACAAAAGACAGATGTTGAAAAAGTATATTCAAGCTCTATATCTTGTATTAAAAAACTTTTTTCAGAACTTAACTCACAAAAAACAAAAATTGATGTCTCTGAGACCTTAGAATCAGTAAAAAATATTGCTGAGTTGATTAATCAAAATAATCAAGAGATTTTATTATATACTTCTTATTCTACACCTGATGTTTATATTTATGGCCATAGCGTAAATGTTAGTATTCTTAGTGGAGTTATTGGTAAAGCAAAAGGATTTTCTATTGAAGAACTTAAAGAACTTATTTTGTGCGGTTTCTTACACGATATTGGTATGGCCAGAGTTTTAAATGTTGCACAGAAACAAACAAAACTTACTGAACCTGAATTTGAAGAAATAAAAAAACATTCTCAGTATATAAAAGAAGAGATTAGCAAACTTGACCTACCAATTGAATTACAACAAAAACTTATTTCTGTAATATCACAAGTTCATGAACGTGTTGATGGCAGTGGTTACCCAAATGGGATAGAGATAGATGATATACATCTTTACGCAAGGATAATAAGTGTTGCTGATGTGTATGAAGCAATGACGCATCCTCGTCCTTACCGAGATAGGATCTTGCCTCATAACGCTATTGTTGCGTTAGTGGACCAGGCAAAAGGTAAACTTGACTCACAACTTGTAAAACTTTTTGTAGACAGAATCTCAATCTTTCCAGTAGGAAGTTATGTGAAACTTAATACAGGAGAGATTGCAAGGGTTATAGCAACAAACATTTCTTTCCCAGTACGTCCTGTAGTAAAAATTGTTTTAACTGAAGAAAAGATTGCGCCAAAAGAACCAAAGGTTATAAATCTTGCTGAGAACTCGCAGTTATCTATTGTTGAAGCTGTTGACGAAACAAAGATTGATACTAAAGATAAAAAACTTTTGTTGCAACTGAAAGCGTCTCGTTGGTGGGTGAAAAGTGATGAGTTATGAGAAGGTTTGAGGTTTGCTTATCACTTATTCCTAAAAAAACATCTGTTTTGGTTTCTATTGACAAAAAATTTTTTTATGATGTTACAGATGAGTATTTAAAAAAATTTTTCTTTAAAAAAATACAGGGCAAACAAAAATTATATTTTTGGGTTTTTAACAAGGAAACAGAGGAATGTGGAATATGTTCTGATAATGAAAAAATTGTTATCCAGGGCGGGATTGTTTGTTTTAGTTTAGAAAATCAAAAATTTTGTTTTAGTTGTATAAAAAACTATTTTGTGTTTAATTCAGTCCTACGTATTTTGTCAAGTATAATTTTATGTTTAAACAACGGATTTTTGCTACATTCTGCTGGAATTATAGAGGATAACGGTTGTGTTTTGTATAGTGGTAAAAGTGGTTCTGGGAAGTCAACTTTAGCAAAAAAGTTTGATAACAAAAAAGTTTTATCTGACGAACTATGTCCTGTAGTTTTGATAAACAAAAACATATATTCTTGGCCAAGTATGTTTTATAGCGAGGTTAGACCTGGTTTTGTTAATGATAATAATTTGATAAAAATAAAAGAAATAAAATTTTTATCTGAGATTGATAAAGGTAAAACGATAAGTGTCAAAAAGAAAGAAGATTTTATAGATTTGTTGTTAACTAATATTTTTTGGTTACCTAAAAATAAGTTTTTAACTCAAAGACAGATAAATATCGTAGAAAAAATTGCTGAACAGTTTTTCTGATTTTTTGTCGTTTTATTTTATGAAATATAAATTGAATCCACATCTTGCATACAGAAAAATTGGTGAGTTTTTGTATGTTGTAGATAGTAAAACATCAATGTTGTATAAATTTAATGAAACAGCTGAGATTGTTTTTGAAGGTATAAAAAAATGTTTTGATATTGACAAAATTGTAAAAAAAATTGTTTCAGAATACGAGGTTGAGGAAAGTGTAGCAAGGTCTGATGTAGAAGAAATAATTAAAGAAATGTTAGAGAAAAATATTATAGAAGTAAAAAAATAATGGATAAAGTTGTTAACGATCTTTTCTGGACAACTTACAAAAACAGGATACCTTTGTATACAATTGTAGAACTTACCTATAGATGTAACTTGTTTTGTAAACACTGCTATATTCCACAACATTATCGTACTAAAACAGAATTGCCTACAGAAAAAGTGTTTCAACTTATTGAAGAAATTTATTCTTTAGGAGGGTTGTATTTAACTTTTACAGGTGGAGAACCATTTTTAAGAAAAGATATTTTTGAACTTATAAATTATGCAAAACAAAAAAGTTTTTATGTTACAGTTTTTACTAACGGAACTTTGATTGATAAAAAAATTGTTAAAAAACTTAAATCTGTTAATGTTAACAGAATTGAGATAAGTATTTATGGAAACAAAGATGTTCACAACAGGTTTGTCAGATGTAATGTTTTTGATAAAGTTGTTGAATCTGTAAAATTGTTAAAAAAAGAAGACATAAATGTTTGTTTAAAAACTGTGCTTACAAAAGAAAATTTTAAAGATTATGAATTTTTGAAAAATTTAGCTAAAAATTTAGATGTTGTCCTTAAAACAGATTTTGTTATTTCTGCAAAAATTGACAATGATTTATCCCCGATTAAGTTGCTGTTGTCTGATAAAAAGTTAAAAAATTTAGTTAAAAAAGAAGATATAGATATTACAAGTGAATGTCAAAACTTTGACAATTTTGTTTGTTCAGCAGGGATGAACTTAGTGTCTGTTTCACCTGAAGGTAATGTGTATCCCTGTGTTGAATTTCCGTATTTGTTAGGAAACATCTTTGAAGATGATTTTACCACAATTTGGCAAAAAAACGCTCTTCGGTTTGTGAAAAAATTTTTGAATATTAGAAAATACAGAAAGTGTTTATCTTGCGAGATAAAAACATATTGTAGACGATGTCCAGCATTGTGTTTTGTAGAAAGTTCTGATATTTACGGATGTTCTTATGTAATAAAAAAAGTTGCAAAGATATTTAAATCATTATTTTTGAAAAATAATGTAGGAGGGACTTTCTAGCCCCGATTTTTTAAAAATCTCAATGTGATCTTTGTCACATATATTGAAATCCATGTTATTTTTTTGGTATTAATTTAAATAATGAAACAAAACAAAAAATTTAAACAAAAAAAGAAGTATCAAAAACCTAAAATAATATCAGAAAAAATTTTTGAACAAGCATCGCTTGCCTGTGGGAAATGTATTTCTGGTAATCCTGTGTTTACAGCTGGATGTAGATATCTTCCAAGGTTGTCATGAAACATACTTTTTATACTTTTGACACTTATGCCACTTCGAATATACTACAAATCGTGGAGTTGCAATTATTGATACTTCTGAGTTAACAAATTGTGTATTGCTGAAAAACTGGTATATTTTAATCCTGCAATCTGGAGACCGCTAAAAAAACCCACTTTTTTGTCATTGCGGGCAGCGACACACGATTAAATTGTGTTGGGCATGGTAATCTCTTTTTATGACGAGATTAAGCAGCCTGTTCCGAGCGCAAGCGGGGAATTACTGTTCTGTGCTCCTTGTAATGACATTTTAGCATCATTAAATACTTTTTTAGTGTTTTCTAAAAGTGGGGATATATTAATAATATGAATACTTTTTCAACATTTTCTAAAACGAATATTGTAGAGGCAAAGCAAAGTGTTGTGTTAGACGATGTTTTTATAAAAACATCAGGTGGCTGTATGCGTCCTTTGATAAAAAATGGAGATGTTGTTTGTATTGTTAAAAAAAACAGATATTGTTTAGGCGATGTGGTATTATATGAGATAAACGGTCAAAAATTTTTGCATAGGATAATAAAAGTTCTGCCAAACAAAAAATATGTTGTTTGCGATGATACAGGTATCACAGAACCTGTTGAGATAAGTTTTGATAACATTATCGGTTTTTATCCAAATATTTTTAATGGTATTTTAGGATATATGTATTATATTGTTATTAAAACAATTTTTTGTATAGCAAGAAAAATTAAAATTTTGCTAAAAAGATTATGGTGGTTCACATCAAAATGTAGGAAAAAAGAAGCATAATGAAAAAAGATGTTGTAGCAGGATTCCGTGAAGTAATTCAAGATTTATTGGTTCCAGAGTTACGTGCATTGAAAACAGAATTTGTAGCATTTAAAGAAGAAGTTAACAAACAGTTTGAACAAATTAACAAACGGTTTGAACAAATAGATAAACGGTTTGAAGAAGTTTTTACTGAATTAAAATTTATGAGACAGGATAGGAAGAGATAAAGATAAATCAAGCAAAAATTATTGCTAGTCTTGATTTGGGAAGAAGGATAACTAAAGTTGGAACAATTATAGAAAAAATATTGGGTAAAGAAAATACAGAGAAACTTGTAGTTAAAGAAGAAAAATCTGAATATGGGAAATAATTGATATTGTAGCATCAAAGCGTAAGATTTGATAATTAAATGTGTCAAATGAAAAAAGAAGATAAAAGTTTTGTTACAAAAAGTATAATTGTGTGGAATTTACATTTCAGAAATATTAAAAAGAAAAATGTTAAAAAGAAAATTTTACGATCCGTACATAGAAGTAGTAAAAAAGTTCAATCAGCATAAAGTTAAATATGTTGTAATAGGTGTTGCTGGGATAAATTATTATATAGATGATGTGAGAAGACTTTTTGTTACAGCTGATTTTGACATATTTGTTGCTGCAGAAGAAAAAAATTTGTTGAAAGCATTAAAAATTTTTAAAAAATTGAAGTTTGATGTTCTATATAGATCAAAGAAGATAAAGTGTGATTTAAAAGAAGTAAAAAAAATTGTTAATGAGAAAGGAACAGTTATTGCTGTTGATCCGTATTATAATTTAGTAGTTGAACTATGTTTAGAAGTAAGTGGGTTTACTTTTGAAGATGTTTACTCTGATAAAAAAATATTTTATGCTTCAGGTGTGAAAATTAATGTGGGTAAACTTGAGAAGTTGTTAAAAATGAAAGAAATTGCAGGAAGAGAAAAAGATATTATGTTTTTAGAAAAATATAAATTGTTATTTAACAAATAATTATGGTTTACTTAAAACATTTTAATTTAAAAATAGCACCGTTTGAAAACACACCTGACCCTATGTTCTTTTTTTATTCAAAAGAACATAAGGAAGCGCTTGCAAGGTTGGAATATGTTGTTTCAACAAAGAAACCTTTGTGTTTGATAACAGGCGAGTATGGTAGTGGGAAAACACTTCTTGCATACACACTGCAAAACAAACTTTCGTCAAAAAATTATCAAGTAGTATATTCTGGGAATCCGTTTTTACCACCAGATGAACTCATCCATTATCTTTTGCTTTCACTCAGTGGGGGGGGGGGAAAGTGAGAAAGTTTCTCTTAAAAAAGTTGAGACATTACATCTTTTCTGTGAGATACTTAAAAGAAATGTTCAGATTGGGAAACACACTGTAATTATTATTGATGAAGCACATCTGATAGAAGATA
>Ga0272445_1001864_pt1 | contig 15354 bp, 15 predicted proteins | sample YNPCB0031_FD_194404 | JGI IMG/M metagenome (GOLD analysis project Ga0272445, IMG submission 194404) | Hot spring sediment microbial communities from Yellowstone National Park, WY, United States - YNP-CB-003-1 | ecosystem: Environmental > Aquatic > Thermal springs > Hot (42-90C) > Sediment... | reverse complement strand
TTAATTTCTGGAAAAATTCAATTTGTCATTTTTGCTTATTATTTTAAGTTTATTATGTCCCGTATAGGAAGAATGCCTGTTGTTATCCCTTCTGTTGTTAATGTGAAAGCTGAAGATGGAGTTATATCGGTCAAGGGACCAAAAGGTGAGCTTTCAATGAAAATTACTCCACCAATAGAGGTCAAGGTTGAGGATGGAAAAATTTTTGTAAATAATCCACGACCAAATGATAGAAAAGCGAAGGCTATGCACGGTACAACCCGAGCTTTAATTGCAAATATGATAAAAGGTGTAACAGAAGGATACAAGATTGAGCTTGATATAGTAGGTATAGGTTATAGAGCTGAAATGCAAGGAAATACATTAGTTTTAAGAGTAGGGTATTCTCATCCCGTTTATTATACTTCTCCGTGGGATGATGTGAAGGTTGGGTTGAGAAGCCCAGTAAGAATATTCGTTGAAGGTATAGATAAATATAAAGTAGGTCAGGTAGCAGCTCAAATAAGAGATATAAAACCTCCTGATCCATATAAAGGTGCAGGGATAAAGTATGAAGATGAAGTTCTTCACTTAAAACCCGGAAAGGCAAAGGGTAAAAAGAAATAAGGGAGATAGGTTTGATGTTATAATATAAAATTTTTTAATTTAATAAAAAATAAATTAGGAGTGTAAGATAAGATGATGGTGGGTATGGTTTCGGAAAGAAAAGAGAGGGATATAAGGAGATTAAGAAGAGTAAAAAGGGTAAGGAAAAAAATATTTGGCACTCCCGAAAGACCCCGCCTTTGTGTTTTTAGGTCTAAAAAACACTTTTACGCCCAAATAATAGATGATACAAAAGGTCATACACTTTGTGCAGCTTCAACCCTTGAGCTCAAAGATAAGATAAAAAGAACATGGTCGCAAGATGCCGCTCGTGAAGTTGGGAAACTCATAGCTCAAAGAGCGTTAGAAAAAGGCATAAAAAAGGTCGTGTTAGATAGAAGATTTTATAAATATCACGGAAAAGTGAAAGCCTTTGCAGAATCAGCAAGGGAAGGAGGGCTTGAATTCTGAAATTTTAAAAATTTGTTTTTAAAAGGAGGAATTAGTTTATGGGAAAATGGGGAAAATCAGGAAGAATGTATGCAGGAAATGCTTACAAATACCTTGAAAGATACATACCAAAAGAAGATGATGAGATAGTAGAAAGGGTTCTTACAACATCTCGTGTCACTCGTGTTACAAAAGGAGGGAAAAGATTCTCTTTTATGGCATTTTGTGTCGTCGGAAATATGAAAGGTGCAGTCGGATACGGTATGGGTAAAGCGCCGGAAGCGCCAGAAGCGGTAAGAAAAGCTATAAATGCAGCAAAAAAGAATATGGTGGTTATTCCTTTGGTAAACGGAACTATACCTCATGAGGTAGAGGGTAGATTTGGAACTTCAAGGGTTGTACTCAGACCAGCAGCTCCCGGAACAGGTCTGACGGCGGGAGGAGCTGTTAAAGCTATTTTGTATGTTGCAGGAGTTAAAAATGCTCTATCAAAATCGCTCGGAGGAAATAATCCTATCAACTTAACAAAAGCCACATTTGACGCCTTCTCTAAACTTAGAACATTATCTTTGCAAGCAAAGTTGAGAGGTAAGAGCTTTAAGGACTTGCTTTGGGAGCCTGATAAGTTTCAAGCAAAAAATTCTTGAAAAATAAGAGAGGATGGAAAAATCACCTCGTGAGCTGACGGAAGAAATAGAAAGAAAAAATTTATCTTCATTAGCTACACTCAGTTCAAATTCAAAAGGTCGGAAAATCCCAGAGCAACCTTGTGATATAAGGACCTGTTTCCAAGTTGATAGGGATAGAATTCTTCATTCAAAAGCTTTCAGAAGACTAAAAAGAAAAACTCAGGTCTTGATTCTTCCAAAAGGTGATCATTACAGGACTCGCCTTACACATACTCTGGAAGTTATGCAAATTTCAAGAACTATTTCTCGAGCTCTCAGATTAAATGAGGATTTGACGGAGGCAATAGCTCTTGGACACGATCTTGGACATACGCCTTTTGGACACGCCGGAGAATTCGCTATGAGAAAAATTGTTCCCGATTTCCATCATGCAAGACAATCTGTTAGAGTTGTTGAGAAGATAGAAAAGAACGGTGAAGGATTGAACCTTACTTTTGAGGTTATTGATGGTATTCTGAAACATTCAAAAGGTATGGGAAAAATTTTCCCTGATAATCCTGAGTTTATTCCTGTAACTTCTGAGGGGAAAGTGGTAAGATTAAGCGATATTATAGCATATCTCAATCATGACCTTGATGATGCAATAAGAGCAGAAATAATAAAGATATCAGATGTCCCAGAAGAAATAAGAAAAATAATCGGTGAAAGATACGGGGAAAGAATAGATAGGATGGTGAAAGATGTTATATATACTTCAATGAAAATGAACGATATAATGTGTTCTGATGAAATGCTTTGGGCTATGGAAAGTTTGAGAAGTTTTTTATATGAAAGGGTATATACAAGCGAAGTCGTTATGAGAGAGACAAGTAAGGTTGAGAGGATAATTTTAGATCTTTATGAATTTTATCTCAATAACCCTGATATATTTGAAATTGAAAGCGAAGGATTTCTTAAATCTGAGTCATTAGATCAGCGTATTATAGATTTTATAGCAGGTATGACAGATAGTTTTGCTATTGAAAAGTGGCACAAATATTTTACTCCAAAACCTTTTGATAAATTCTGATAAAATTAGAAAAGAATAGAAGATGGGAAAAAAATAGAACGATGGGGAGTTCTGATCAGATAAGACAAAAAATATTGAATTTTGTTAAAACAAAAGCGAGAAATGAAGTTATAAGAAATTTACCGAAGTGGTTATCTGAGGATAAAGTTTTTGGAGATGTAACTTCTCATCTTTTGGGATTAGATTCTGCGGATCGGAGTGGAAAAATTATTTTCTTTTCAAAGACGAAAGAGAAATTTTTGCTTGCGGGGGCGGATTTTCTGCAAGAAATTTTTAATCAATCTGCAAAACTTTTCCGCCAGAATTTGCGACTTCATTTCAATCAATATAAAAAGGATGGAGATGTAGTAAAATATAAGGAAAAGATTTTTGAGGTGGTTTCAAATAAAATAGGGTTTCTACTTTCTCTTGAAAGATTGTGTCTGAATTTAATAATAAGGCTTTCTGCTATTGCTACTGAAACTCGTAGGCTTGTTGATATTGTAAGTGGTTTTGGAGTTCATATATTGGCTACGAGAAAAACTACACCAGGTCTTAGATTTTTAGAAAAATATGCTGTATGTGTTGGGGGTGGATTGCCTTATAGGTTAGACCTTTCATCAGGAGTAATGATAAAAGATAATCACATAGGAGCGGTTGGAGGAATGAAAAATCTTTTGAGCTTTTTTCAAAAGCTTGAAAATGAAAAGCTGAAAAAGATCTTGCGTAAGGGAATAACAATAGAAGTTCAGAGCAAAGAAGATCTTTCTTATGCATTAAAAATTGCAAAAAATTTTAAAGATAAAGGTATTGATTTCAGTAATAATCTCCTTCACCATAGTTGTTTTATAATAATGCTTGATAATTTTGATTATGAAACTTCAAAGTCGCTTTTGAAGCAAATAAGAGATTTTTCTTCGTCCGAAGGAATTAAAATTTTTGTTGAGCTTTCAGGTGGTATAAGACCTCATAATGTAAAGCTCTTTGCGAAGATTAGACCAGACGCAATATCTACAAGCTACATCACTTTCTCTCCGTCTTTTTTCCCAGATATTTCAGCAGATATATTTTTAGATTGAGATATTATTGAAATTTATTTGCTTTGAATTGAGCTTGCATTTTATTTTTTAGTTCCCTTTTTGTTTTTCCTTGTTTGTTTTATTTTATTGGTTTATTTTTAGCTTGATCTCATGACAACATAAGGATGTAGTCTTTCGTAATATACTCTTTTGGCTTCTTTTATTATTTCATCGTCTAATTTTTTACCGGCTGCCTTTACCCATTCTATTATCTCCTCTTCCTTTGTAAAATTAGGTAGAACAGTTGTAACGGATGGTTCTGAAAGGCAGAATGCTATTGCTATTTGTCCTATTGTCATGCCTTTTACTTTCTCTGTGAGGTTTAGTTCTTTTACTGCAGCCCACGCTCTTTCCATCCAGTCTTTTTTTCTAAAGCTTCTGTGATCTCCTGACGAGAAGACTGTGTTAGCATCAGCTGTGCCGTCAAGAAATCCGCTTGCGTGTGGTACTCTTACGATAAATTTTGCTCCTGCTTCTTTACCTATTTCAAAGAAAGTATTTGCAGGTTCTTGTTCAAGTATGCTATAAATTATCTGAATGTTGAGAACCTTTTTTTCTATCAATGTTTTTCCTTCTTCAACCCAACCTATATCTGGTCCTAATGCACCGCCGTATGCTTTTATTTTCCCTTCTTCTTTCAGTTTTTCAAGTAGTTCAATAACATCATCTTTTATGTGGTGGAGCTTTGGATTGTGGAGCTGATAAAGATCTATTGTTTCTAATCCTAATCTTTTCAGAGAGTTTTCAAGGGCTTTTCTCACATACTTTTCGGAAAAATCCTGTGGATGTTCTCTGTGTCCGTCTCTTTTGTAGCCGTAGAAGTTATATCCTACCTTTGTTGCAATGACGAAATCTTGAAGTCTTTTGCCGAAAACTTTTTTTAATATTTCTTCACCGTAGCCATCGCCATACACATCTGCTGTATCAAAGAAGTTAATCCCTTCATCTGCTGCTTTTATAAGTAGTTTTTTTCTCAGTTCTTCATCTTTTACACCCCACCAATCAGATGCAACAGTCCATACTCCAAAACCTATTACTGATACTTTCTTTTCAAGTCCAACAAACTCTCTGTATTCCATACTTTCTAATTTCCTTATTTATTAATTTTTCAGTGCTTTTATAAATTTTCAGAATGATAGTGTTTTTATTTTGTTTTTCTAATACGATCTTGGTAATCCAAGTATGTGTTCTGCTGTAAGGTTGAGTATCATTTCGTTTGAAAGTGGGGCAGTTTTCAGAAGCCTTGCGGAATCCCATAAAAGTATAAGGAAATTATCTTCCACAAATCCAGCTCCTCCATAAGTTTGTATAGCTCTATCTACTGCCATAAGTATAAGTTCTGCTGCAAGGTATTTTGATGAATTCGCTAAAAACATAACTTCTTGTGGAGGTAAGTTTTTATCGTACGCCCATGCGGCTTTGTAAACGGTAAGCCTTACAGCTTCTTGTCTTATTTTCACATCGGCGAGCGGATGTTGAATTGCTTGATAACTTCCGATAGGTCTTTCTCCGAATACACATCTTTGTTTTGCATATTCTACTGCTCTTTGCAAGCAAAATTCTGTCAACCCTAATGCTCCCGCACCAGCTAAAATTCTCTCGGGATTTAGTCCGTTGAACATAACAAACAATCCCTGATTTTCTTCTCCGACTAAATTCTCCTCTGGTACCTCTACATCCTCAAATACGACTGTGAACTGATTCATACCTTCTATTCCTCTTGTGTTGAGTTTGTAAAGCTTTATTCCCTTTGATTTCAGGTCAACGAGAAACAAAGACAGTCCGAAAATTTTAGGTAGTCCTTTTTTTGAAAGTTCTGAATAAGGGATTGTTCTTGTGACAAGTAGGATATAGTCGGCAACATCAGCTCCTGTGATGTAAGTTTTTTCTCCGTTTATTATATATCTATCTCCTTTCTTTTCTGCCAGAGTTTTTATTCTGAATGTATTGGTACCTGCTTCTGGTTCCGTGACTCCGAGGGCGCATTTTATTTTTCCCTCTGCCATAGGAGGTAAGAACTTTTTTTTGATCTTTTCGTTGCCGTTCCTTGTGACGCAAGATTCAGCGCAGAGTGTAAGTACAAATAGCGCATTTCCTATTCCATATTTTGCAAGTGTTTCTATTACTACTGCGCTTGCGAGCATTCCTAATCCTGTTCCGCCATACTCTGGTGGTACTATTGCACCGGTGAAACCAGCTTGTGAAAGTTCATCCCATATTTCCTGAACAAACTCGTTTCTTTTTATTTTTTCAAATATTTCTTTCTTTTTGCCCTCTAATTTTTTGTGAATTTTTTCTGCCGTGTCTTTTGCCATCTGAACCTCTGGGGAAAGCTCAAAATCCATTTTTTATTCACCCCTTTTTTTATTTTTTCGTTTTTATTCTTTTGGTGTAATAAATAATCCGTTTTGGCTATCAAATTTATTTTTCTTTTTTTTATTCTTTAATTCTTTTTTTCAAGAATTTTTGAACAATCGTTCAAATTTTTTAATTTTTGGGTTGGTTGAAAATTTATGTGATAAAAAACACTTTTGGAGCTGGTTTCAAAGTTGTTTTTCTTGCAGAATATAAATCTCCGTCTATTGTGAAACCTATTTTTTCTTGACTTTCTATCTCAGCACCTTTTACAATTTCATTAAGAGAATCTTTTGGTAATTTCCCAAAATAAATTAAGGGTAGATAGGCGGCGAGTTTCAAAAGTGAGTCGGAGTAAGCTATAAAGTTAAATGAGTCGTTGCATTTTGGAGCTTTCGGGAAGTTAGAAAAATTCAAACCAAAGGAATGAATTGTAGAAGCTCCTATCAGAAGAAATTCACCTTCGGTTTCAAGATGAGGGATTTCTTCATAAAACACAACTTTTATTTTACATTTTTGCTTTTTTAGAATTTCCCTTTTTTCCTCTTTTTTAAGAAGTTCCGATAATCCAATAAGTAAAGTTTCAGCACCTCTTATTGGTCCCAATATTTTTCCTGAGTAGTATTTTTCAAGAAAGTTGAAGGGGGTTATGGCTCCGAACAAAAATCCATAGAAGACATCTTTTTCTGTTTTTATTTCAATTGGGTTTCTGGGAATAACATCAATTTTTTTGCTTTCTTTTATTTTCAAAAGAATGTTTTCTACTTTTGGGATTTGAAGACAAGTTGCTATTGTGTTCATAGTTCCACCGCGCAAGTGTCCAACAAGTATTTTTGGAAAGTTCTTTGTTTCTTTCAAGTTTTTGAATATTTCTGTGAGAACTCTGTGAATTGTTCCATCTCCACCGAAAATCAAGAGAGCATCTCCATCTTTTGGTTCAAGGTCTATTTTGTGATCTGGCAAAACAAAAATTTTTTCTGGAATTATTTTTACATCTTCAAATTTTCTCATAAGTTGGATGAATCTTGATGAGCTTGAATTCCTGTTGTAGAAAGCTTTCTTGTTGTAAAAAAGGAAAATTCTTTTTATTTCGGCTTTTTCCTTTGGGTATTCGTGGAACATGATTTACTTTAAAGTTTTCTTTTATTTTTTTCTTGTGTGTTTTTATCAGTCAAATTTAGGTTTTCGTTTTTCAAAGAATGCTGAAATTCCTTCTTTTGCGTCTTTTCCGGCTCTTGCTTCTGCCAAAAAGTGAGAGGCGAGGTCAAGTGAGTAGCTGAAACTTGAATCAAAGATTTTCATTATAAGTTCTTTTGTTTTCCTCACTGCATAACCTGAATTACTTTTTATCTCTTCTATAATTTCATTTACCTTTTTATCTAACTCATCTTTTTCGCAGACTATGTTTATAAGTCCAATTTTTTGAGCTTCAAAAGCGTCAATTTCTTTTCCTGTGAGAGCGAGAAATTTCAAGTTTGACATTCCTATTTTTCTCAGAAGAAAAACGGAGATTACTGCTGGAATTAGACCTATTTTGACTTCTGGTGTTCTGAACTTTGCATTTTTTTCGCAAATAGATATATCTGATACGGCTAAAAATCCAACCCCTCCCCCAAAAGCCCCGCCTTGAACCTTTACTACAACCGGTACAGGAAATTTCCATATTGCTTCGTACATTTGGGCAAGTTTTCTTGCATCTGCAAGGTTCTCAGTGTATTTGAGTTCTCCTTTCTCTTTCATCCATTTTAGATCTCCGCCTGCGCAGAATATATCTCCTTCACCTTGAATTAGGGCTACTTTTAAACTTTTATCTTTGCTTTCTTCTGTGAAAGTTTGGATTATCTCATCTATCGTTTTTTCATCTAAGACATTTCTTTTCTCTGGTGTAGATAAGGTTACTATGAGAACTCTATCTTGTTTTTCTACTTTTATTTTTTCCATACTTATTTTTTATTTTGTTCTGTGAAGGTTTTTTTATTTTTTCAGCTTTAAAGTTTTTGTTTTGAGACTTTGTTTATGTTTTTCAGAACTCCGAAAAGTCCCTTGATTTTTTCTCTTATATCTTTTGAGTGAAGTAAATTTGTAAGAGAAAGTGCAAATTCATATTTTTCTTCTGTGAAAGGATACCACCAAGGTGATGGTACTTTTTGACCGAGTTTGTTTTTATGAACATGTCTTATCTGAACCATCTCTAAAAGTCCCTCTTTTCCATGGGTTCTACCTATTCCTGATTTTTTCACACCGCCCCAGGGAGTTTGCGGTATAGCATGCGTGATGAGGTTATCGTTTATCATAACTGTGGCATATTGGAGTTTTTGAGCAATTCTTTCTGCCCTTTTGATGTCTCTGGTCCATACGGAGGCGGTTAAACCATACTCTGAATCATTTGCTAGTTTTACAGCTTCTTCTTCTGTCTCAAAAGGAATTATTGGTAGAACAGGACCGAAAGTTTCTTCATTTACGATTTTGAATGAGTGATCCGCATCTAAAATTATTGTAGGATAAACGAAGAGATCTTTTATCTGACCGCCTATGACTTTTGCTCCTCTTTTCTTTGCGTCATCAATATGTTCTTTTATTTTCATAAGCTGCTTTTCTGAAATCACAGCTCCCATATCTTTATCGTATGGGGATTGAGATGGACCTACCCTTAGCTTTTTAGTTTTTTCTATTACAGCTTGCGTAAATTCTTCATATATGTTTTTATGGACATATAGTCTTTCTACCGAGGCGCAGACTTGACCTGTGTTGAAGAAAGCCCCAAAAATAGCTGCGTTAGCTGTGATATCAATATCAACATCATCAAATACAATCATCGGGTCTTTCCCTCCGAGCTCCATAACACAAGGAATAAGATTTTCTGCCGCTGCTTTCATTATGAGTTTTCCTGTGAAAGTTGAACCTGTAAAGAAGATTTTGTCTACACCCGCTTTTACAAGATAAGCTCCTGTTAGACCATCTCCTGTTACAACTTCGACGACACCATCTGGGAATCCTACATCTTTGAAAAGTTCTCCTATCATAACTCCTGTTTTCGGAGTGAATTCTGATGGTTTGAGAACACAGGTATTCCCAGCCATAAGAGCTATTATTATTTGCCCCATAGGTATTGAGAATGGGAAGTTCCAGGGTGAAATAATTCCTATTACTCCATAGGGGAAATATTCTATGTAGCTTTCTCTTCCCAAGAACCCCCATACTCCTATGTTTATTTTTTCTTTTTTGAGAATTTTTTCAGTGTTTTTTGCGAAAAAATCTGCAAGGTCTAAAATTGGGAATACATCTGAAATTAGGGCTTCAAACCTTGAAACTCCTTTTTCTTTTGCTATTTCATCTGCTATATCTTCTATATTTTTTCTTATTTTTTCTTTGAGTTTTAGTATCCATTCAGCTCTTTCTTTTATTTTGAGATTTTCCCAGTCTTTTTGAGCTTGTCTGGCTCTTTTTACAGCTTCAATTACTTTCTCCTCTGAGGAGTTCTCAAACTCTCCTATGAGTTCGCCTGTTGCAGGATTTATACTCCTGAGTGATGATGGTCTTTCTGTTATTTCAGTTCTCATCATACTAAAAAAGATTATTCTTTTTATATTTTTTTTGTTTTATAAGGGAAAATTTTTCTTTTTATCAGATGTGAATTTTATCTATTTTTCTTGAAATCCTCTATTTCTGTCCATCCTGTTTTCCTTATTTTCTTTTTGCCCGTATGAAAATTTACCTCTAATTTACAGGGCGGAGCATTTGTTTTTTGCTTTTTTTTTTTTGCTTTTTGAGTATATTTTTTTTTATCTTTCAGACAGCCACTTTCTTATTATATGAAGAACGAGTTCTTTGTTCTCTTTAACTATGTCTTTTGCTATTTCTCTTGAATGTTCAATATCAACTTCTGGTACAGGAGGTGGTGCTGCTACTTCTATTTCTGGTATTTGAATTGGTGGTGCCATTTCAACAACTGGAATACTTATTTCTTCTGGTGTTTTAGCTTCTTCTACCGGTGGCGGCGGCGGAGGAATTACCGGGGGCGGAGGTGGTATTATTTTCTCCTCTTCTTCTGGAACTGCTATCTCTTCTACTATAATTTCTTCTTCTTTTGGTTTTACTTCTTCTACCGGAGGTGGTTTTATTTCTTCTATTGGTGGAGGTGGTTTTATTTCTTCTGCTGGGGGCGGTTTTACCTCTTCTACCGGGGTTGGTTTTATTTCTTCTTCGGGAGGAGGTGGGGGTGGAGTCTTTATTTCCGGAATTATTACAGGGATTTCTGCTGGTCTTTCTGGTATAGTTATTTCAGGAATTATCGGTGGAGCGACTTCTATTGTTGGAGCTTCCGGAGCTTTTATTTCTTCTATTTTTATCTCTATTGGAGGTACTGGTTCAGGGGCAGTAGGTGGTCTTTCATATTTTGGGATAACAACTTCAACTTCCTGTGGTAATCTTCTCTCAAACAATTTTTTGAAGATAAGATATAAAGATATGAAGAATCCTATTGCTGCTATTGCGAGCCATTTGTACATGCTTGCTCTTTCTCTTGAGGTTTCAGTAAGCTGGAGCATAGCGAGTCTTTCAGCATATCTTACTGAGCCTTCAAAAGGTACAGAGACAACAGATATTTGGTCTCCTCTTTGTGGGTTTATTCCAACTGCTGATTCAACAAAACTTCTTATTTTTGCAAGTTCGTCGTCTGGCAAAGGTATGAATTTCACATAGGGTTTCCCATTACGCCATTCTACATCATATTGACCATCTACCATGACTGCTACTGATATTCTTTTTATATCTCCTACTTCTTCCTCAACATGTTCTACGATTTTTGATATTTCATAATTTCTTATTTTCTCGCTTTTCTCGTATTCAGATTTCCCGGGCAGAGGTTCTATTCCTATTTCTGGTGGAACATTCTCTCTGGTTCCTGGGGGGCCGACCGGGACAGCTCCCACTCCTTTGAACCTTTCATCTATTGTCTGTTCGCTTCTTACAGCTGTTTCAAGGGGGTCATATCTTTCTGATACTCTTTTTACTTTTGTGTAATCAAGGTCAGCATCAACTTTTACTCCGACTTTTCCTGGTCCTATGCTTTTTTCAAGGAGTTCTGTTAGCTTTTCCTCCAGGTTCCTCTCAAGTTGCCTTTCAATTTCAAGCTGGGTTTGTGTTGCTTCAAGTGCTTGAAAATTTTCATCTTGTTTTACCGGGTGCAGAACTCTACCTCTCTGATCAACAACTGTGACATTTTCTTTTTTCAGTCCTTCTACTGCGAATGAAACAAGATGTACGATTCCTTTAATTGAGCCAGGCGATATTGTACATCCTGGGGTGATCCATAGCATAACGGAGGCTGTGGGTTCTTTTTGTTCTTCTGTGAATAGTTTCTTTTCAGGGAAGGATATATGTACTCTTGCATTTTCTACGCAGTTTATTTTTGTTATGGTTCTTTCGAGTTCTCCCTGGATAGCTCTTTGATAGTTGACTTTTTGCATGAACTCTGTTAGACCGAATTTTGGTTTTTCAAACATTTCAAGACCTGCTCTCTCTTGTGGTAATCCTTTTGTTGCGAGTGTATTTCTTATATCTGGTATAAGTTCTTGTGGTACGAATATTGTGTCTGCTGTGTCGGATAGTTTGTATGGTACTTTCATTCTTTCAAGTTCATCTATTATTTTTGAGACATCATGAGATTTCAGGTCTGTATATAAGGCTCCCCATTTTATTTCTTGCTTTTTTGATTTTGAGATGTTATAAATTGTAATTCCAACTCCAAGTAATAGAAAGAGTGAAGCGACTCCGATGAGTATGGGGAGTGGTATTCTTCTTATAGATTCTCCCAAATTTTTAGCTATGTCTTGTGCTCTCATTTTTTCATTCCTTCTTTCTTTCCTTTTATCTTTTTATAAACTCTAAATAAATAATTTTAAAATTGCATACGCATTATGTTTTCAAATGCTTGAACGGCTCTATTTCTTACTTCTAAAAATAGTTGAAATAGTGTATTAGCTTTTTCTCGTGATATCATAACATCGTGAATATCTTCAACTTCTCCCAGTATCATTTTCATTGATTTTTCGCGAGCTTCTTTATCTGCTTCTTTTACATTTTTTATAGCATTAGCTAGCGATGAGAAAAAGGATTCTGTTTCTGATTTATCTGGCTCTTTTTTCCCTTCTATTTTATCTGGGGTTCTTGATTGAATTTCATTTACTTTTTCTTGAAATATTTTTTCTGTGTCTATTTCTGGGAATTTTATTTCCATATTAAAAATTTTACAATTCTCTTTTGATTTTTTATCTGATGGTTTTTATTTTTCTTGAATTTTTTCATTTTCATTTTCAAATATTATGTTTCTCATAGCTATACCTTGAATAAAGCTTTTCATATCTGATATTTTTGATGTTTGATTTTTTTCCACATCCGTTTTTTTATTAGCATTTTTGATTTCTTCCTCAAATATTATGTTGAAGTTTTCTTTTGGAATCTCTTTTATTTTTTCATTAACTGATTTTATTGATTCAGTAATAGCATTTATTTTCTTCGTATCCATAGCCTTTTATAAAAATTTAATTCAAATTTTTTCTTTTTTTCTTTGCTTTAATTCATTTTTCTTTCTTATTTATTTATTTTTTTACTTTTTGCCTTCATAGCTCAATTATCCTTTATTTTATAGTTATCATTTTTTATTTCAATTATTATGTTCTTCTACCTATTGAGAGGGCAGAGTTTGCGATATCACGGGTTATATTTACAGCATTAACATTAGCTTCAAAGGCTCTTTGAGCTGATATTAGATTTACCATCTCTTCAATAGGATTTATGTTAGGATATGCGACATAGCCGTTCTCATCTGCATCTGGGTGTCCTGGTTCGTATTTTAGTACGGGTGGTCGTGGGTCTTCAACTATGCCTTCAACTTTCACTTCTGCCAGAGTTGAATCAACTGGGATTTTCGTAGGTAGTAATCTTTCTTTTATTCTTTCTCTTATGAAATCTGGGAGATAGAACATGTGAAAGACGAGCGGTCTGAGGTAGATATTTTTTTCTACCCAAAATTCATCTTTTACGGGTTTTGCCTTGAATATAACTTCTTTTCTGATATATGGTCCTCCTTCTGGTGTTCTTGTTGTGTGTATGTTTGCGAGGTTTGAGGCTATTGTGTTTATTCTTATTCTTTCAGCTCTGAGTGCAGAAGATGAGATTTCCAGAGCTTGGAAGAAAGCCTTCATATAAATTTGAAGGCAAATAATATTCCATAGGAAAATTTTTCCTATCTTTTCTTGATTTATTTTCTAAGTCCAAGTTTTGTGATGACAAATTGGTATCTTTCTGGGTTTGTTTGTGAGAGGTAATCAAGTAATTTCTTTCTTTTTGCAATTAATATAAGTAATCTTCTTTTTGATGAAAAATCGTGTTTGTGGTTTTTGAGATGGTCTTCTAAAATTTTTATTCTTTTTGTGAGCAGAGCTATTTGAACCTCTGGAGAACCGACATCGTTTTCGTGTCTCCCAAAATCTTTTATAACTTCTTTCTTTTCTTCGGGTAGTAGCATATTTATTTTTCTAATATTTGAAATAAAGTTTTATTAATTTCCTGTTCTTTTTTTATTTACTTACTTTTTCTATTTACTTATTTACTTGCTTTTTGTTTTTACTAGGTTGTTCTTTTCTTTTTCTTTTTCTTCTTCTTTTCTTTTTCTTTTTATCTCTTATTTTTTTCTTTTTTCTTTTACTTTTATTTTTTTGTAGCTGATTCAAATCTTGATATTACGGTATTCCAGTCAATTGCGTTAAAGAAAGCTTCGATGTAGTCAGCTCTTTTGAGGCCGTAGTCAATCATGAAAGCGTGTTCAAACACATCCATAATGAGGATGATTGGGCAGGCTGAGAGGTGTCCGACATCGTGTTCGTTTATCCATGTGTTAAAAAGTTTTTTTGCTACTGGGTCATAATAAAGGATTGCCCAACCTATACCTCTCATAGCTCCGGTTGATTTGAAATCTTTTTCCCAATTTTCCCAGGATCCGAAGTCTTCTTGAATTTTTTTGTAAAATCCGGAGTCTTTGTTGAGTTCAACTTTGTTTTTTGTCATATTTTCAAAGTAGTACTCGTGAAGTCTCATACCGTTGAATTCCCAGCCAAATCTTCTTTTGAGTTCTGCATAATGAGGAGTTCCTATCTTTCCTTCTTTTGTGAGTGCTTGTATTTCTTCAATCAATTTATTTGAGTTTGTGACATACCCTTGGTATAGAGTGAAATGGTTTTTGAGGAGCTGATCTGAAAAGCCTGGTGTTCCGAGAAGATGGTCAAAGTTTTTTGCTTGATAAACCGCCATTTTTTTTCACCTCCTTTTTTGCAAAATCCTTATGAATATTGTATAGAAAGATTATTTTTCAGAAAAAGCAAAATGTTTTCAGATAATTTCAAATGGTTTAGTTTTTGGGGGGTTTCAGTTTCTTTGTTTTATTTTTCCCAGTCCGTTTTTCTCATCCGAATATTTCTGTATAACTTTATTTTGAAATTCATATCAGGTGGGGTTATTTTACTCAAATTACAGGAGTCAGAGAAGAATTCCCATATATCTTTCATATCTCCTTTTATGATCTGCTCTCTGTATAGTTTATAAATTTTCGTTGTAATTTACCCATTTAATTCGTTCTAAAACGATGTTATTCAGTGCTGTTTAAAATATAAAATTCTTTCTATAAATTGTGTAATATGAGGGAAAGAGAGAATTTAAAGTTTGATGTTTTAGATTTAACATTTATAACTAATGAACGAGGAGAAACACTAAAAGACAGGTTTAATGTATTGATAAAAGACGCCCGCTTTTTTGATTGTCTTGTCGGATACTTTTATGTAAGTGGATTTCATCAAATATATAAATCGTTAGAAAGTACGGAAAAGATAAGAATCCTTATAGGAATAGCTACATCAGAGAAAACTTATGAACTGCTTATGTCGGCAGGAGGTGAAGATATGCATTATTCTAATCTTTCTGGTTATGAGGTCAAACAGCTTGTAGGAGAGAAAATAGTAGAGGAAATGGAAGATTCAGATGATAGTAGGATTGTGGAGGAAGGAGTTAGAAAATTTGTTGAATGGATAAGCTCAGGAAAGATTGAGGTAAGAGCTTATCCTTCTCGTAATATTCACGCAAAGCTATATATAATCACATTCAGAGAAGGAGATAGAGATGTAGGTAGGGTTATAACTGGTTCAAGTAATTTTAC
>Ga0272445_1001862_pt1 | contig 15357 bp, 14 predicted proteins | sample YNPCB0031_FD_194404 | JGI IMG/M metagenome (GOLD analysis project Ga0272445, IMG submission 194404) | Hot spring sediment microbial communities from Yellowstone National Park, WY, United States - YNP-CB-003-1 | ecosystem: Environmental > Aquatic > Thermal springs > Hot (42-90C) > Sediment... | reverse complement strand
TTCAATCTACCCGTAATCGGATCCACCTTGCTCGCTGGTGCAGGGCCTATGGCTAGGCAGGTGATGGTGCCTGGGGGTACTTGCGTAAGCCCTCTGTCCTCTACGATCGCTACTGGTAGATCGTTTCTCCTAGCTTCCTCTTCCAGCTTCTTCAACTCCTCTAACGATGAAACCTTAACAGCTATCTTAGCCATACCGCTCTCCATCCAAGCTCGATACCACTCTGGCTTCTGCATTCTAGCTTCTTCAGCAGCCAAGACCGCTGCGTGTGCTGCTTGGACGGCGATCTTACCTTTACCCATCTTCAGATCGGTTCTGACCGCTATCACCTGCTTATACTCCCATTGGCCTAGCATCTTGGAAGGTATATATTTGGTCTATCGGATAAGCCTTTGGTAAAAAGAATGGATACAGTAGATTACGAGGTGGCCGTCGCAGGAGGGGGGTTGGCTGGTCTCCTAGCAGCGAGGGAAGCCGCTTCTAAAGGGTTGAAGGTAGCTGTCTTTGAAGAGGATCTGGAGATAGGTGTGCCAGAGAAGTGTGACGGGCTTGTTAGCATGAGAGCCTTAATGAGCCTAGGTGTGATCCCAAGCAGTAGAGCGGTGCAGAACACCATAAAGAGGGTGCTCATATACCCGCCGAGCGGTAAACCGCTGGAAGCCGAGGTCTCAAAGCTAAAGATCGTTGTGCTAGATAGGAAGCTGTTCGATAAAGATCTTGCTAGAGCGGCTTCATCAAAAGGGGCTGAGATACTACTTGGTGAGAGAGTCGCTAGAGTGTTTGAAGAAGATGGGGGGGTTAGAGTCGAAGCCAACCACATCTCCAAATCCAAGATATACATTGAAGCGAAAGGAACATCAGCCCTACCAGCTGATAAGCAGAGGTATCTAATACCAGCAGCAAGATATGATGTTGAGGCAAAGTGGATAGAAGAGGATACTGTCGAAATATATGTTGATAGCACCAAATACCCCTCTTTCTTCCTATGGGTCATACCAACCAGCAACGATTCAGCAAAGCTGGGAGTGGCTGGGCGCTCCATAAACTGCTTCGCAGCGCTCGACGAGTTTCTTAAACAAAGAGGAGGGGGGCACGTGATTAAGAAGGTCTCAGCACCGATCTACGTAGGAGACCCAATAAACAGCTTCGTCAAAGGGAGGGTGATGGTGGTTGGAGATAGCGCAGGTCAGACAAAGCCCTCGACAGGAGGCGGAATATACTCCTGCGGGTTAGCTGGAATCTTCGCCGGTCAAGCGGCAGCTAAATACCTTTTGGAGGGGGATCCGGACGCGCTACAAAAGTATACTCGGAGCTGGCTTAGCCTATTCAAAGAAGATTTTAGAATCACATTGCTGGCGCGGAGAATATATGAGAAGATGGATAATAGGAGCATCGAGAAGGTATTCGACTTGATTAGGGAGAAGAATCTCCTAAACGATCTTCTCAAAGAGGACGGTTTTGACGAGCATTCAAAGTGGATTAAGAGGTGCTTAAGTGTGGAGGATCTGGTTAAGATCTTCTCGATAGTCGCCGCTGAGGAGATTAGATCTCTAATAAAGCAGTTTGGTGACTTTTTGGCGCAAAGAAGGTAGGTTTATGCTGCAGCTTGAGACCGGAAGTAAAGAAGATGGAGAGTATAGCCGCTAAACCTTTAAGATCACTTTTACGCAACCCTATCCGAAATTCGGTAAAGTAGAGGGGAGCGTTGAAGGGGCTTTAAAGCTGATTAAAAGTGTGGATGCAGACTTCCTTGTGCTCCCAGAGCTATTTAGCACAGGCTACGCCCCCTAACTAAGGGGATTAGATGGTTCAAGAAGTGCCTGCTGGCAAGCCTACAGGAATTCTTATGGAAGAGTCTGAAAGGCTTAGAAAGACTATTGTAGCGGGTTGGCTGAGATGGCTGGTGATGCACTCTATAACACTGCTATCCTAGATCTGCTTTGATTGGTTCTTCCAAGAGGTATGGCGTGTTTTGGCTCTAAAGGGTACTGAGATCATAAACCCACCCCCAAAATCTAGTGCTCCCAAATTACTGTCAAAGAGCTATGCTAGCCCGCCCTTTCGAGAACCACATCTACACGATAACAGCAAACAGGGTTGGAGAGGAGAGGGGAGAGTACCACCTAAAATACAGGGGTAGGAGCCAGATCGTCAGCCCAAAGATGGAGGTTCTAGCATCGGCTTCAGAAGATTATGTCGAATGTAAAGCGGTTCAGGTGGATCTCGATCTCGCACGTAACAAGAAGGTGACCGAATTGAACGAACTAAACCAGCCGCTTTGCTAAGCCATCCTTTTAACCCCGAAAGATTTAGCTGCTTACTCCATCTTCTCCAGAGATTCGAGTTCGAACCTGTATATCTTCTCGATGGAGACGCCGTATTCGTCGCTTAGGAACTTCTTTAGCTTCTCGCTGAGCGGTGCTTCGTAGACCTTGATGGTGAAGATGTAGATCTGCCCCTTCTCCACACCGTTCAGTAGAGATGCGTCTGGTACATCTAATGCGGCTATGTATCTGCCGTCTGGGAGCTTCTCGTAGAACTGCACATCAACCCTTCTATTCGCTGAGTCTATGTCAAGAGGGAAGCCTGTGTAATTAACGGTGCCTAGGTAGGTGAACTCAGCTCTAGATATCTCTTCAGCAACCCACCTTGGGAAGCCGACCACCTTACCTCACCTGTAGATCTCTGCTAGGGGCTGCTGGACTGTCGCTACCTCCTTCCTCATAACCCTCAGCCTAGCTTCTATCTTCTCAGCCTCTTGAGCGAGCGGGGTGATATCTAGCGAAATATCTGGCACTAGTTTGCATAAGGCTGTGAGCGCCTTGACCGCTGCGGTAGCATCAGCTATATGCTCCCTCGCCTTGACCACGATAGCGACTACATCAAAGTTCTCCCATCTACCCTCATTCAGCAGCGTGCCCGGTATGCCTGTGATCATCCCGAGCTTCATCTGCTCTAATCCAGCGCCTTCTATGAGCCTTCTAGCCCTCTCTGTGCTACCTACAGCTACAACATCTTGTGTGCTGGATGTCAAAGCATCTTCTTCAACTGGTCTGCCGACTATTGTTACGATCAGCCTACAGTAGTGGTCCTTCGACCAAGAGAGTATCTTCTTAGCGAGAGCCCTATCTAAAGCTGGGTTCGGTGTGAACTCTGCTGAGAACACCGCCAGCTTAGGCTTCTCCGAAGCGTGTATCCTCGCTGGGAACTTAGGCTTCCCATCAAAGATCAGCGAAATCGGTGGGAAGTGGGGCGAGTCTAGCACAGCGATCTGATCGAGCTGAAGCGCAGCTATAAGGTAGCTCGCCGAGATGCTGCTGACCAACCCAACCGAAGGGAATCCGTCTACCACAACACCATCTCTCAAGTTTACATCCTTATACCTACGGATCTCTATCTCCAAGCCCACCACAACACACCATAGCAAACAGGCAATTAAACATATAGATAATGAATCAGAGAAGACAACGTGAACGATGCTTGCCATCCTTTACTTAATATACTAGGTGCCGGGGACGGGTTTTGAACCCGCGGCCTCCAGATTATGAGTCACACCCTAACCTGTGGAGGCTGGCGCTCTAACCAGGCTGAGCTACCCCGGCTAGGGGGTTCTAGTTCGCTCACTCTTTTAAGAATTACTTTCCCCGTTGGAAGCGTACCTACATACTCCCATCCTTGAGCTATGAGTTGTTCTGCTTCTTCGGCTGTGACTACTTTTTGCTTGGGTTGGGTTTACAGATGCTTAGAAGCCTAAGCATCTCTTGTACTTTCCCAAGCTCTTCAGGTGTCAGTCTTTCGATTTTCGCTTTGATCTACTTCTGCTTACGGTGATCTCACACTAATATTTGGGGTGCGTAGCTGCGTTGATGAAGTTCGCCTGATAAATCCACCTACAATCAAGAGACCTAGGGAAGGGGTACACGTTTCTCGTAGTCGAGGTGAAGGTGATAAACGAAGGCGGCAACTACTTCTACCCTGGCAGTGGTTCTGGTTTCTTAAGACAGATAGATACCATGGACGTTCCCGCTTCTATACTTGTGAGGGAAGGCTATGGGCAATATAGGGAGTCCCCCTTTACCCTTACTTCGGTGCCCCCGTCATTCCGCCGAAGGATGTGGGGATGTTTGATGTTTTATTTGAGGTGGAGCGAGATATATGGTATTCTCACTACGATTTGGTATTAGTTTATTATTATCCGCTCTTTAACACGGTATACACTTATTCCCCTTAGACGCCGCGTCCAGCCTAGCTGTCCTACGGCAGCGACTTAACAACTTCTTCTGAAAACGAATCCTTTTAGCATAGATGTACCGATCGGTTATTATGGATACGATTGCTATAACGAGAAGAACGATCGATAGAATCTTGATCGATTAGCGCTAAGGCTTCCCGAAACCACTATATCCAAATGCCTCCGCCACACCCCCAAAAGGAGTACCTTTTCGCTGTTATAAAGGCTTTCATGTCTGTTGCTATCCAATAACAAACAAAGCGAGAAGGAGAGTATAAAGCCAAATACACTAGTAGCCACCTAATCCGAAGCCAACAAAGTAATACTAACAACCCGCGTCTTTGAATCGTAAGGGAAGGGGTGAAGGTTATCCTCTTCTTCACGCCCTTAGGCGACATACCCCAGAGGGAGCCTTGTTCAACTGTGATGCTTTTCTGCGGCTCCTCCCCTTATCTACGCTTTCTGAAGAGCTTAACGCCGTCGATTTCACAGACGTATTCGAATCCAGACTCTATGAGTTGAGACACCTCTTGAACTATTTTTACCTCTTTACAAATGTATTCGTCTTCTTGAGGCGTTTTAGGAGGACATCTACAACGCCTCAAGGTTGGCAGTCTTCATAAGCATTATAGTTATAGTTTATTATTTATTGTTTTAGGGGGAACTTAGAGAATTTTTTTTTAGAAGAACCCTTCTACTGCAACTTTTTTAAGCAATGTTTAAATACGCGTTATGTAGATAGTTGTGATATGCCTACGGATGTTTCCTTTAGGCGTGGTGTTACTAGGAGGGGCTTCTTGACTGTCGCTGTCTCAGCTATTGTTGCTGGTGTTGTGGCTGGTGTTGGTGCATACTACGCCGGAACTCTTGCTGCGCCAGCTGAAGTCACTAGGGAGGTTACGAGGACCATAGAGCGGACAACAACGGTAACAGCGCCACCAACCACAGTAACAAAAACAGTAACAACTACGGTAACCACAACCGTAGCAGCAACCACACCAACAACACCAACAACGATCCCCACTGCTATTAAAATAGGGTATATACACCAATTCGTTGGGGTAGCGGCTTCGGAAGGGCTTCATGAATATCCAATTATCAAAGCGTTTGTAGACGAAGTAAACAAGCAAGGAGGAGTGTACCTAAAGGATTATGGTCGTAAGCTGCCTATTCAGTTAGTCGTTTACGACGGTGAAAGCGATGTAGCTAGGAACATTGAGCTTTGCACAAAGGCGATAACTGAAGATAAGGTTTGTTTTGTGCACTCTGGCGGTACACCTGATCAAAATATAGCTCACCACACAGTCTGCGAGAAATACGGGATTCCTAATATATCCGAGTATCCGATTGAAATATTTACAGGCGAAGGAAAGGCTAGGGCTCAGTACTGGAAATATAGCTGGTGTGGCTCCTTCTTCTCAATACCGGCTATGATGGAAGGATACTTCACGGTGTTCGAATCGTTCGTCAAACGAGGTTTAGTGAGCAGAAAAGTAGGCTATCTCCTTGAAGACAACCCAGATGGTCGTTGGTGGTACGAGAACACTAAATCCAAGTACGAATCCCTCGGCTACGAAGTCGTATTCCCAGGCTTCTTCCCTACGGGAACTAAGGACTTCAGTGGCATAATCTCAGTTTTAAAGGATAAACGAGTGGAAATACTTCACATAAATACCTCTATTACAGACTTCCCCACTTTCTGGCGCCAAAGCATAGCGATGGGCTATAAACCTAAGATAGCTATTGGAGGAAGGTATATGGGAAGTCTAGACGACGCGCTCGCCATAGGCCCTGGCGACACACCACTAGGCTTAATGACAGAGCTATGGAGTTGGCCTATACCAGGATGCCCAGGTACCGACTGGATATGGGAGACCTATCCAAAGGTCACTAAGCTGCATATGGGATTTGGGGTAGCATGCCAAATGTCTACGTGGCAATTTCTAATTAAGGTACTTGAAGAGGCTGGCTCTGTTGATCCAGAGAAAATCAATAAAACTATACCAAAAGTTGAGGCCATGACCTGTATCGGAAAAGTCAAATACGATCCAGAGACCCACACCTCACCCGGCCCTGCACTCATAGGCCAGATTCAGAAAACACCAACTGGAGAACTCACGCTGCAAATAGTGTGGTCCTCTGATCCCGCAGTGCCTACAGTAGAACCAATACTAATTCCACCACCTTAAGAGCCTGCTGGTAAAGGGGTAACGGTATGAGGCGACTGGAAGGCAGAGTGATAGTGGTTACTGGCGGTGCAAGAGGCATCGGAAAGGCGACCGCCCTTAGGTGTGCTAGAGAAGGAGCGAAAGTAGCTATTTGTGATATCGTAGACGATATAGGTCGAGAAGTTGCGACAAGTGCTAGAAAAGAAGGACTTACAGTGAATTACTACCATATGGACGTCAGTAATGAGAAGGAGGTCGAAGAAACATTTAAGCGTATAGCGGCTGAGCTGGGTCCTATAACTGGCTTAGTCAACAACGCTGGGATTGAAGACGCCAAAAATGACAAACTGACTCACGAAGGAAGATTAGAAGTATGGGAGAAGATCCTCAAAGTAAATCTCTATGGAGTCTTATTATGCACAAAACACGCCATACCCTACATGATTAAAGAGAGAAAAGGAGCGATAGTAAACATAGCGTCAATAGCAGCACTTATAGGTCTCCCAATGGTCGGGTATGCAGCCAGCAAAGGAGGTATATTAGCAGTAACAAGGCACGATGCAATAAGCTATGCGCAGCACAATATCAGAGTAAACGCTATCGCCCCTGGCTTTATTAATACAGAGCTTCTTCAGAGAATATGGAAAGAGACTCCTGAGAAGGCTGAGGAACTGCGAAACAGCTTACCGTTGAGAAGGCTTGGTGAGCCCGAAGAGGTAGCGTCGGCTGTGGCTTTTCTGTTATCCGATGACGCATCCTACATAACAGGCACTTGTTTAGTGGTTGATGGAGGGTTTACAGCGAAGTGAAAGAGCCACTCGTCTATCTAACTTTATACCCAACCTCCACCCACTTTTTTAATATAAAGGGAGGGTTTTACGATGATTAATCTCATATTAATGGGGATATGTTTAGGCGGCATTTACGCTGTTATGGGCTTAGGTTTTTCACTAATTTTCGCAGGTATAAGAGGAGCGTTGAATATAGCACATGGGGCGCTAGCCATACTTGCATGTTATTTCTGTTTGCTCTTTGCAGAACGCGGATTTGACCCATTACTGGCTATGCTTCCTGTAATCCCGATTATGTTTATTTTGGGGTATGCGATACAAGGCGGATTAGTGAATAGACTAGTATACGGTGATCCTAACGTTTTTGTATTATTGCTGGTAGGTGTATCAGTCGTGATAGAGAACTTGATAATTGTGATATGGAGTGCGAATCCCAAGACTTTAACAACGTTCGCGCCCTATGCTATACAAGGTATAAAGATAGGAGGTGTAACACTGCCGTTAAATTACATTATAAACTTCTCCATCAGCGTAGCTGTTATCATCCTCTATTACCTCTTCTTGAAGAGGACATACTGGGGGATATCTATTAGGGCTACCTCTGAAAGCTATGTGTACGCTCAACTTCTGGGGGTGAACCCTAAAAAGACTTACGCTTACACTTACGGCTTAGGAGCAATAGCAGCTGGGGTGGCAGGAATTCTCATGGGTTTAACTTTCACCTTTGTCCCGTCAACAAGCCTCGACTGGTTAACTATAGCGTTCGGTGTTGTGGTGCTTGGAGGCTTAGGCAGCCTGAGGGGTGTAATAGCAGGAGGATTGATTATGGGGTTAACAGTCGTGTTATCAGCTTACTACTTAGGAGTTCAATACCAGCTCTTTCTTTGCTACGTTGTAATTTTAATCGTACTTGCGTTAAGACCGGAAGGGATATTCGGGTATAGGGTGTAAAAACAATGGTTAGCAAAATCCGCATGGTCTTCTTGATAGCCGTTCTTGCGTTGTTAATAGCTATACCGCAAGTTTTTCCTCCTGTCTGGACGTCTTTACTCTTCTTCGCCTTCGTTTACACAACCCTCGCACAAGCCTGGAATTTACAAGCAGGCTTCACAGGTATAATTAATCTTGGCACGCATGGTTTTGTAGGCTTTGCTGCTTACATGATGGGTATAGCGATCACATTTTGGGGCTTACCAGTCTGGGTTAGCATGCTCTTCGGCGGAGCCGTAACAACTCTCCTTGCTTTAGTAGTTTCCCCCCTTATCTTTAAGATGAGAGGCTTGTATCTAGGGTTGGGTACACTCGTACTCGCATTAGCTATCTACTCGTGGTTTGTCCAATGGGAGTATACTTACGCAGGAAGAGGCCTATATATATCAGCTAACGTTTTGCCCGTCTCCCTCTATTACATGGCTTTAGTCATTATGAGCGTGTCAATTCTTATCGTGTGGCTTATCACGAGAAGTAGGATTGGGTTAATGCTTAAAGCGGTTAGAGATAATGAGCGCGCTGCAGAAGACTGTGGTGTAAACATCTTCCGAGTTAAGCTCTTCTGCTACACAATTTCAGCCTTCATAACGGCAATTATCGGAGGAACCTTCTACCTTTTCGGGGCCTACCTTAGACCTACAACAGCGTTTGCTTTCACCTGGGTTTTATTACCGATTGCAGCGACCGTTATCGGAGGTTTGGGAACTATAGGGGGTCCTGTAATAGGAGGTTTCTTAACGGCGGCACTGAACCAGTACGTGCTTGCCCGCTTCCCGGGGTTAAGTCAACTAGTGTATGGCGTTTTAATAATAATTATAATACTTTTAGTCCCTGGTGGGGTAATGGGGGTAATATCGAAATTATCGAAAGTTTCACTTCCTTTGGTCCGAAAGAGTAAAGTCGAGCAATCACCCAGGCTGTAAAGCGAACCCTAAACCTCGACACCAAAGTAAACCTTCTCAAATTCCTTGTTCGCAAGAAGCTCGGCTGGCTTCCCACTTAAAACAATACGCCCAGCTTCAATAACATATGCTCTATCACATATTGAAAGAGCTCGCTTAGCGTTTTCATCTACAAGAAGCGTTGTTATACCCAAGTTTTTGATTTCCTTAATTTTTCTATAGACCTCTTTTATAGCTAAGGGGGATAAACCTAAAGAAACCTCATCGAGCATTAGAAGTTCTGGGCTTGCCATCAAACCTCTCGCTATTGCAAGCATCTGTCGCTCCCCTCCACTAAGAGAGCCTGCGGGCTGATTCTCTCTCTCTTTAAGCCAGGGGAAAACTTTGTAGACTTCATTCAGCTGCTGAAGCGCTCTCTTTCTCCTTTCTTTCAAGTAGCAACCCATTAGGAGGTTTTCCTTTACTGTTAGCTTTGGAAAGAGTCCGCCGCCTTCAGGCACTTGAATTACGCCTAGACTCGCTATACTGTGAGGTTCAAGCTTATCTATTCTTTTGCCTTTAAAAGTAATGCTACCCTTAAAGGGGTGGATAATGCCGCAGATAGTATTGATAAGTGTGGTCTTTCCAGCCCCATTAACCCCCACAAGAGCCACACATTCACCTTCATTTATCTCTAGGGAAACGTCCCATAAAACTTGTAATCCCTTGTGATAAGAAACGCTAATATTGTCAACTTCTAAAAACTTCATAATGTAACCTCACCGCCTAAATACGCTTCTATAACCGCTGGAGATTTCACTACTTCTTGCGGTACTCCCTCAGCCAGTTTTTCACCTTTATGCATAACCATTAGCTTCTCAACCGTTTTAACTACAACTCCAATCCTATGTTCAACGAGCATTATTGTAACTCCCATCTTGTGAATATTATCTATAACGTTGATAAGCTCTTCAGCTTCTTTCTCTCTACTTCCAGCAAACGGCTCATCCAAAAGGAGAACTTTAGGTTTGGCGGCTAGAGCTCTACCTATCTCTAATCTTCTAAGCTGCGTAGGAAGAAGGGAACACGCAGGTATATTTTTGTAGCGCTCTAAGCCTATGAGCTTAAGAATCTTTAAACATTCTCCTTCAGCATCTCTATACTTGACGTTACGGTTCGCGAATAATGCTACCAATAAGTTCTCTTCTACTGTAAGAGTCCAAAAGTGTTGGGGAATTTGATGCGTCTTCACCAAACCCTTGTGACAAATCTTGTGAGGAGGCAAACCAACTATATTCGTTCCCTCAAGCTCTATCTTCCCGGAATCCGGTCTATATAATCCCGTTAATAGGTTGAAAAGCGTTGTCTTTCCAGCTCCGTTAGGACCTATGAGGCCAACTATTTCCCCTTTTTTAAGCTCAAAAGAGAAATTTGATACAGCAGATATCCCACCAAACCTTTTGACTAAGTTTTGGGCTTTAAGTATAGGATCCATACACTTATAAAAAGCCTCCCTTCTTCCACATTTAAACCTTTCTGGCATTATGTTAGTCTCCGTTAACATAAGAATTTATCAACACCAGAGCTTGCCGTATTGACACAGTTTGAATCCGTGAGGCAAACCTTTTTACTGTTATGGCTTCAAAACCCACAGCAATTTTACCAGGAAATTAATTATTGTGTAAGACTTTACTGGCAGCTCGCAACTAGTCTTCTTTTTGGCTCTCAACTATGAGCGAGATTAAACATCATCTCCTGTCTCAACATAACCAGGGCGGGTATATCTTCCGGGACAGATAAGCATAAATGCGAACGGTCGATCCACCCGCTGGGTAATGACAGGTGTGTGGGGGATCCATGGTCGAGGTATTGTTATCACTGTTGGCTTATCGATAACATAAACTTCACGTTCAGAGCCGAACCAAAACTCAATAGAAGCTCCTAGGTTGTATATGTTGTTTGGATCAAGCCCTATTGCTATTAATAATTCAGGCTCTGGATGTACATGTGCCAGCTTTGTTGACATCCATACACCGGTAGTCTTGAAAAATTCCCAGGAAAAACTCATGTTAACACCTTCAAGGTCTTCTGGGTGCATTTGCACTATCTGATAAGCTTCTCCAGGCCCTATTGCACGTAAATCCATAACGCCCCTCTCATCGATCGTTATCGGCCCCTCACGAAGATAACCTTCATAAGCCGTTTTAGAGGTTGTTAACCGCTTAACAAGCCGGGCATGACTTCTGCCACCACCTATTTTTCTATCATATTCTTTAATTTGGGCTTTATATTCAGGAGCGTCAGCAAGGGTAATATTAATTATTGTTGAATTTAATTTATTTATTTTTATAGGACCATGCGGCAAGTGTTTAGGGATCACAATAACTGACGGCTCTGTAACTAAATATTCTTCTCTTTCTTCCCCTATTATAACAGACACTTCACCACCTAAATCTAGTATATCTTCTGGATTCGTTCCGGCAAAAATCAATAATTCATTATATGGATGGATTAGCGCGTTCTTCTCATCTGTTGGATGAATCGTCATCGGACTCTTAATGTACCCTATATAGAAATGACCAGGGTAACCTTCGAGGTCTGTGGATTCCATCCAGAAAATTTTTTCAGTCGAAGGGAACAAATTAGTTGGAGCTTGGCGCATCACTAATGGTTTTATAAAGCGTTTATACTTGCTACTCATCCCTCCATATTCTCTGAACTAGACTACTATTTAAGATTTGCGTCTCACAGAGGTTGTCGCAAGATTAGAAGGCCATATATTTGTTACCTGTTTGGCTATAGTTTAACGGGTTGAGCTCTGCTTTTGTTTGGCTGATTGGGTTAGGGGATTCGTCATCCTCAGCGAAGTGAGTTAGGCTTCACCAACTAGTAGACAGTCAAAAGAATCTACCAACACGATCGTAAAAGATAATTTAGGCGACAACCCCGAATACACAAAACTTTTTATAGCCGAAACGTAAGAACATACTAAAGATGTGCACATGGGGCAAGGAAATGTTATTATAAAAGGAAAGAGAAAGAAAATAGGGGTTATCGGTCTTGGAAACATGGGAAAACCTATGGCTTTAAACCTTCTGGCAAATGGTTACAAGCTCACTGTTTATGATATTAGACCTGAGCCTGTAAACGAGCTGGCGAAAGAAGGGGCTTATCCTGCTAAATCGTCTCGAGAAGTCGCAAATAAGTCAGATGTTATCATTACCTCATTACCAGCCCCCCAACACGTAGAACAAGCTATATTAGGTGAAGGCGGTGTGCTTGAAGGCGCCAAACGAGGTTCCGTAATTATCGAAACAAGCACTATTGATCCGCCGACTATTAAGAAAATAGCTAATGAAGCAGAGAAAAAAGGGGTGTATGTTCTTGACGCCCCAGTTAGTGGGGGTGTGCAAGCCGCTGAGAAAGGAACACTTACAATAATGGTAGGCGGAAACAAAGAAGTATTCGAAAAATGTAAGCCTATTCTTAACGCTATTGGCAAAGAAATTTTTTATGTCGGAGAAGTGGGCATGGGAAAGGTTTACAAACTAGCTACAAATATTTCAGCGGCAATAAACACGCTCGGTGCTTGTGAAGCTATCTTATGGGCGGTAGCGTTAGGTGCTGATTTTAGAACTCTTTATGAGATAATGAAGAAAAGCGCAGCTGATTCATGGGTCCTACAAACAGCGATAAAAAGATTAGTTGAAGGCAATTTTAAACCGAGCTTCGCCCTTCGATTAATGCATAAAGATCTGGATCTAGCTCTTAAAACAGCTTCAGAACGCAACATCCCAACACTTCTCACAAGTCTAGCTTATAACCTATTTACTGCAGCAAAGAAGCTCGGGTTAGAGGATGAAGATAATATTGCGGTTATTAAGGTGCTTGAAAAACTTACAGGAGTAACTCTACCATCTTAGCTCTTAGCTTTACAGATGAGATGATGTTAAAGCCGTCTTGAAATGAAGCCCACTTATCACGATGGTCTCAAAGAATACAGACTAAGGGGCTAGATGGTTCACGCTGAGCCCAGTGTAAGGCTTTTGAACGAATCTTCTGAAAGATTTTATCAAAGATGAAGCCTATGATCCTTATTGCAAATAACGCTGAGAACAACTCGGTTGTGTAGATGATTATCCTGCATTCTCTAGAAAGGGTTCTTTTGGGTTCTTCAAACTCAGCCCTAAGAGCGGTTATCAGAATAAAGTTTAGATCCTCTCATTAGCCACTTCTGATAGTTTCACGAGGAAGTACCTATTTCTCTCTAATGGGTTGGTCAGATATTTCGTTGAACCGCGAGTCAACCTCGTCTAATATTAAGAACAAAAGGCCGTTTATCTGCCTCAACCTCCGTAAGAAACTCTCTTATTTCCTTCATGCTAGGACTATGTGTCAAATTTTTATCAGATCCTTCCTACCCGTAGACTCAAAGAGTATGCCCCAGAGATATCCATATGCCCCTCTACCTCCTTAACTTGGATAACAACTCTCGCCGTCTCTGGGATAGAAAACTTAATCTTTGTGTTTTCCAAAGATCGGGATCCTCTCTAGCCAGCGATTGGCTTCGTGAGGTTAGTTAAATAGATAATATGCCAAAAGCGAGGTGAGACCTACCGCTCCTTATGTCCCCAATAACAATAATGTTACCAACAGGATCTTCGCGGTTCAGCTTACGTTTTAGGAAGGTGAGGAAGTTAACCTCATCATCTAACATACACGTTCTACCAAAACCCAATCAGGATCAACTTCTGCAGTCCCAGGCTTATACACATTCTCAACCCTCACAACACCAACGATCTTCTTTAATGTTAAGTATAGGGGCTTTTTATCGCATGGCTCGTTTGAAGAAGTCTAGCACAGCGGGTACGAAAATGTCTTCGCGTAGACTTCTGATGCTATGTTTGGTGTTGGGCATAATTAGTAGCTCGCCTTTTGGAAGCGATCTATAGAAGCGCGCTGCTTCTTCTAACGAAATAAGGTCGTCGCGGTCGCCTACGGAAACTAAGACCGGGAAGCTTACACGCTCAAGATCCTCTCTGCTCAAAGTTTTTTCTCCTATATTTTGCATAAAGGAAGCTGCTTCCTTAAGGAGGTTTCTCCAGCGTTTCCCGTGAAGCTTTTGAAGCGCTTCCGCAAACCTTGGGTCTTCAGCTAATATTCTATCTGGATCCATTCTGCTAACCATAGACCGTATCGAGTTCTCATCCCAGTACATTTTTGAAGCGTGCATCACAAGAGCCTTAATCCTCCCAGGATATCGGATTCCAGCTATTAGACCTACAAACCCGCCTAGGCTGTAACCACATACAAGAGCAGATTCCAAATGTAGCGCGTCAAGAAGCCCGATCAAGTCGTCTCGAAAAAGTGCTTCCGAGAACCTACCCTCAGGATTATCTGTTAAACCGTGACCGCGCATATCTACAGCAATTACACGATATTCTCTTGAAAAAAGCGGGATAAACCTTCTCCAATCCCCTTCAATAGACCCTAACAAACCGTGCAAAAGAACTAAAGGCTGCCCTTCTCCACTCTCCTCTAAATGAATGGAGATATCACCCACCCTCACAACCGACATTCCAAAATAGTCTGTAGCAGACCCCTTATAAGTGTTGGTAGCTTATTCACTCTTTGCCGTGTTCTTTTGCGGCCCTCTATCCTCTATCTATTGGTTCTGTTAATGTAAGGAAAAAGGTTATCTATGGTTGGCTTTTAGCTAGATGCTGGCAATAGGATGGCGAAGACGCTGTTTGAGAAGATCTGGGATGAGCATGTGGTTTACCAAGAAGAAGGTGGGCTGGCGCTACTCTACGTAGATAGGCACTACATACACGAGGTGACCTCTCCACAGGCCTTCGAAGGGTTGAGGTTGGCTAAGCGTAGAGTAAGAAGACCGGATCTCACATTTGCGACGATGGATCATAATGTGCCTACAACAAGCCGCCTAATACCGGTATCAGACCAGCTGGCAGCCCTACAGATGGCTACGTTAGAGAGGAACTGCGCAGAGTTTGGGATCACACTCTTCGACCTCACAAGCCCATATAACGGAATCGTGCACGTCATAGGACCAGAGCTGGGATTAACCCTACCCGGTATGACGATCGTATGCGGAGACAGCCACACATCCACACACGGAGCATTCGGCACAATAGCGTTTGGAATAGGCACAACCGAAATCGAACACGTCTTGGCTACGCAATGTATATGGGTTGAGAAACCCAAGCTTATGGAGATAGTTATTGAAGGCACTCTACAGAGGAGTGTGACAGCAAAAGATCTAGCGCTCTACATAA
>Ga0272445_1001860_pt1 | contig 15359 bp, 14 predicted proteins | sample YNPCB0031_FD_194404 | JGI IMG/M metagenome (GOLD analysis project Ga0272445, IMG submission 194404) | Hot spring sediment microbial communities from Yellowstone National Park, WY, United States - YNP-CB-003-1 | ecosystem: Environmental > Aquatic > Thermal springs > Hot (42-90C) > Sediment... | reverse complement strand
AAGATAGCGTCAGACTGATATTAATTAAAAACTATATTCCTCAATTGGATGAAGTCAACCCAAAACATGATAGAATTTAAGGTATGGAAGGGACCCTTTTTGTGGTTGCAACCCCTATTGGAAACCTCGAGGACATCACCTTAAGAGCCTTGAGGGTTCTGAAGGAGGCGGATGTTATCGTCTGCGAAGATACAAGGAAGACGGCAAACCTTCTACGGTACTACAACATTCCTAAAAAACCGCTCATAAGCTATTACAAAGGGGTAGAAAAAGAAAGGCTTCCAAGGATAATAGCTCTTTTGAAGGAAGGTAAAAAGGTAGCTCTCTGTTCTGAGGCAGGAACTCCGCTTATTTCAGACCCAGGAGCTCTGCTTGTTAGGAGAGCGCATGAAGAAGGCATAAAGATTGAGCCAGTACCAGGTCCTTCAGCTTTGACAGCAGCCCTACAGGCAAGCGGGATTGATGCCGGAAATGGATTTATATTCTTAGGCTTCCTCCCACGGAAGAAAAAGGACTTCAAGGAGGTTTTGAAGTATTTTCACCTTGAGCTACCAGTTGTGGTTTACATCTCATCCCATCGGTTTAACAAAGAAGTTTCTGCCCTTTATGAAGAGCTTGGGGAAAGACGATGCTTTCTAGCTCGGGAAATCACTAAACTTCACGAAGAATTGACCTTCAGTAGCTTATCTGAACTTCAAAAAAGAGAAAATATAAAGGGAGAAATAACTTTGATTATTTTTCCAAAAGAAAAAGAAGATAGTCTATCTAAACAATATAAAAGACAATAAACCTCCAAAAACTACCACATAAAGGATATTAATGCCTTTATAAAGTAAAAGAAGGCTTGCTATAAAGAAAAGAACTTTAATAATATTCCAGTCAATCGTAAAGCTTAATTTAAAGGAAGCAAAAAGCAAAAGGGCAGAAAAGGAGGATAAAATTCCTCTTTTACCCTTTAAAAAGATAGGATTATTTCTAATTCTATCAGCAATTTTAGTAGAGAGTAGGTATACTACAAAAGAAGGAGTAAAGACATAAATCGTAGCAAAAATAGCACCAGAAAGACCATAGACTAAATATCCAACAAAGGTTGCTGTAATTAGGATAGGACCTGGAGTAATTTGTCCAAGGGCAATGCCATCCATGAAGGTTTTGCTGTCAAGTAGTTTCATGTTTTCTACTACTTCATGAAGCATAAGAGGTAAAGCGGTGTATCCTCCTCCAAAGGCAAATAAGTTTATCTTTGCCATAACTAAACTTAGTTGAAAAAGGTCGGTATTAAAAAAATAGAGCAAAATTAATCCTAAGAATAGGATAAAAAATAGAAATAGAATCCCCGTTAAACTGATTGATTGAGTAAGCAAGTTTTCTAAAGACATTGATTTATCCTTAAACAAAGCTTGAGAAAATAGAAAGCAAAGAATAAGAACAAGAAAGGGACTTATCCCTATCAATAGTAGGATAAAGGAAGCTAAGGCTATCAAAAATTCAACCTTAGACTTGACGATGGATTTTGTGAAGCTTAAGAAGGCATTAGCAACGATGGCAACGACTATTACTTTTAGACCGGTGAAAAGGGAGATAACTTGCGGGAGGTTTGAGGTCTTTTGGTAGAGGGCGCTGAGGAAGAGCATAAGGAGAAAGGCAGGAAACGCAAAGGCAACATAAGTGATGATAGCTCCAACAATCCCTCTTAGCTTTACACCCACAAAGCCTGCAACATGCATGGCGATAGGACCAGGGACTATCTGGGCAAGGGCAACCCCTTCGTTGAAGGTTCTTTGGTCAAGCCATCCCTTTTTTTGAACAGCAAGCTCCCGTATGTAAGCAACCATTGCCGGTCCACCAAAGGCAGTCAAACCAAGCTTAAAAAAGGAGAAAAAAAGGTCAAAAAGCGTAGCCTGCATAACATCTATTTTATACATTTTTTGAACTTTAACCAACTAAGGAAATCGCTTCCTCTATCAACTACAACCTTAACAGAAGGTAGAGGTCCCCACTACGCGAAAAGGACAAGATGAAGAGCACCACTTAGAACCAATTTTGTGGATTTCAAGTCTTCTTTTGGCCGGAGGACATAAAACCAAAACTGAGGCTGTTTTAAAAATTTGTGCAAGCCCCCATGTCACTTCGAGCCTATTTTTATGTCACCCCGAGCCCTTGCGCTGTCACCCCGAGCCCTCTTTTTTGTCGCCCTGAGCGAAGCGAGGGGTCCCTCGGCACTTGCGTGCCTCGGGATGACCTCCCGAAGCGCCGTCCCGAACGAAGTGAGGGATGCCTCGCTATCGCTCGGCAGGACAAGGTAGGGAGGGGACTTTTTTGAACGACCCCAACAAAAACTTCCCTTCTTACACTTGGATTGCTATAATAGACACAGCTACCTCTTCCGAAGAGGGAGCAGAAAAATTTTTAAGTTATTTAATGGACCTTGAATTCAGGTATAATTTTAGGGTTAACTTAGATAAAATGTTGTCCAATAAGCTTGGTGGAATAAAATAAACAATTACTTTTTTTAAATTATTAGTAGTGTCTCATTAATTATGTAAAAAACTTAAAATATAGGAAAGGGCGTGGTTAAACTCAATGAGGTAAGAAGATTTAACGAGATTGAATCGTGAAACTACCATGCCCTTCCCGGAGTATTTTTACACAATAAAAGGTAATACTATGCTATCATATCCATTTTATTTTTTAAGTGTTTACACAATTAATGGGACGCACCCCCAGTTTAAGAATATATTTTATCATCTTTAATTTTTATACCTTGAAAAATTTTATTTGTGTGCTGAAATATTTTAAATGCGTGGATACAGGGAAATTATATGCAAACCAATGATGCCCTTCATCAATTGGTAGCGAGCTCAGCTTTAGCGGAAAAGGCCCTAAATTCAGGCCTTGTAGGTGACTTGGAATCTGCCAGAAACTTCGCTGAAAAAAGCTCCCAAACCATAGTAGGACAGATTGACCTTTCAGCCCTGGGAGCAAAGATAGGTTACTTTGTTCATCCAAAATTAAGTAATCTCCTTATAGGTTCCCGAGAGGTTTTAAATAAAAAGGTTTTAGAGGTGTTTTCACCTCATTTAGATGCTTACACCCGATTAAAAAGAGAGGTTTATTCAGCAAAAAGTATTAAAAATACTGAGCCAGAAAAGTATGAACTAATCTTAGCTAAAGACAAGGAAGAAAAGGCTTAGTTCGAAGATGGAGGATGCCCAAGGCTGGTTTACTTGTTCAGATGGATTCTTTCGCGTATAAAAGAGATAGAAGAGGAGTTACAAAAACTTAACCAAAAATCACAGGGAGTCTGCTATGAAAACATTATTAAAGGCCTGTGCGGTTAGGATGATGTTTTTGTTGAGTGTTTCAGGGGTAGTTTATAGTGCAAATTCTGCCCATGATCAAGCTAATGGAATTTCGGGAGAAGGACTTGTATAGCTCTTGGGAAAAAAAGAAAAGAAGCAGGTCAAGGATTTGATTCCGGTCGGTCAGGAAATTTGAGAGGAAGAGGCGTGCAGTATATACCTACTCCCCAACCTAAAATTGATAAAGATGTGAAAAATTGAATACTTTTGTGAGAATAGCCAATTTACTAACCCCTTTTATTTTTTTGTTTATAGTATCATTAGCTATAGCTTCAGAAAATTCTAATACTTTAAATGAAGAAATCGTTAATAACTTTGCATATCATTTAAAGTATTTAGAACGAACAGTCGTATTAGAAAATGGAGAATATAAAACTTCATTAAGACCTGGTAATGATATAAAAAATTACCTCAGTGTAAAAATAGAAAAATACGGTATATTTAAACCAACATTATTACCACCATTTGCTATAGTTATACTTTCCGTAAACTTTGGTGGAAGTGGTAGTTTTTTAGAGATAACAGCCCTTGTGAATGAAAATGGCAAAATCATACAAACTAATTCAATTGAACTTGGAGATAGAGTTATAATAAAAGATTTAATATTTCAGCCAGGATTTGTTTCTTTTCGTGATAGGGAGAGAGACTCCATATATTTATCACTTCTTACTCATAAAGAGAACGACCCCTCTTGTTGCCCAACTAAACAAGAAACACTTTGCTTTACCTTAGTAAGAGATGAAAATAAAGAAATGAAATTATTAACTTGCGAAGAAGCCGAAAAAAAACATCCTTTACCAGTTGTTAAAAAACCAGCTCTTTATCTTTATCCTACAAAAACTAGACAAATTGAAATTTATCTAAAGCCTAAAGGATGGCTGACAAAAACAATTCCTTATTATAATGGTATTTGGTTGGTTAGAGCCAGTCCGAAAGGAATTATAGATAATAAATATGAGTATTTATTTTACGAGGTAGCTTTAAATAGTTCTTTAGATTTACCAAACGAAGGTTGGGTAGTTAAAATAAAAGAACTAAACCAATGGTTTGATAAAACATTATCTAAATTAGGTTTAAAAGAAAAGGAAATTAAAGATTTTAAAGATTTTTGGTTAAAAGAATTAAAGGGTTATCCATATTTTAAGATAAAAGTATTAAGCGAAAAATTTTTGAATGATAACTTAGCTATTAGGATTAAGCCAAATCCAGACAAAATGATTAGGGTTATTTTGGTTTTTGAGGGTATTAAGCAAGAAGAACAGATAACAGAGCCTATCATTAAAACTCCCAAAAGAAAAGGCTTTACTGTGGTTGAGTGGGGAGGCATCTTAATAAATGAAGAAGGGAAGAATTCTGACATTAAGCCATTTATTGAAGTAAAAATAGATTCTACTTATCCACTTTTCTTGGGTCATCAAAAGGTTTATTGTGCTGAAACTGGACCGCTAGCGAGCCTTGAATTTGTTATTAATTTACTCAAAGGCAAAGCTTTGGTTTCTGTTTTTTCAGAAAAAAATTATGTTGAAGATAAAATTCAAGATATGAAGGAAGAGACTTCTGTTATTGAAGTTGATGAGAAACGTTTTCCTGGATTAGGTGTTCGTTTTTTTTTCCGTATACAAGATGGGCCTCCAATTGAAGTTAAGCAAGGAACGTTTAATTTGAGCACCAAAACAAACTAACTAAAAGAGGTTGGGGCATTAATTAGAAAAACCAAAATTTGATATTCGAAAAAAATGGAGCGATAGGTATTAGTGGATAGTCATAGAAAATACTTAACATTTTTAAAATATGTTGTATCTAATTTTATAATTAGGGGGAATAAATTATGAAAAAAATGCTTCTTCTTGGTATTGGTTTATTATCTTTGTTTAATGTTAATGAGGCTTTAAGCGAAACGAACGTTGACCCTAAAAATTTAACTAAAGTCAGTATTAATCTTGAGCACAAAAAAGAAGTTCAGCCTGATGTTCTAAGTCTTAGCATTAATATAAAGATTAAGGCTGACAAAGAAATAGAAGCAATTAATATTCTTGGAGATGTAGATAGAAGGATAAGGAAGTTAGGTTTGGATTATAAGGGCGGGAATTACAGGATAGAGCAAAACTGTTGGTGGACTACAAGGAAGGGAGAAGTATGTGATGGGGTTAACGGTCATATTTCTTATAACTTTGAGCTGAAGGATTATAAAGAGCAGAACAAGCTTTATGAAACTTTAAATAAGGTGACAGAAATATATCCTAGTTTAACTTTTGATGTTTCGGAGCCTGTATGGATTGCTTCTCAGAAACTAATAGATAAGGCAGAAAGTGAGCTCAAATTAGAATTAATTGAGAAGGCTCGAGATTTTGAGAAGGCTTTAGCTGAAAAGTTGGGCAAGACTTGTCGCATTACTTCTCTTAGTTTTTCTACGGGACGTTATGTTCCTATTGTTTTTCATGTTACGAGGTTAAAAAGTGCTCAAGGGTCTGACTTAGAAGCACCAGAGCCGAAAAAGGATGAGAAAACGATAGAAATATCAGCGAGTGTGAATTATTTATGTGAATAGCTTTAAAATGTTTTTGTTAGAATGGTGAAATCCCAATGTTTATAGAGGTAGGAATTTAACTTAGCCGAAGGTTATTGCGAACGCTCAACCCAAAAAAGCAAATTTATGGTTATTTTACAAAAGGGAGTATTTTGGTTTTATGACTGATTATTCTGAATATATAGCTGATGTAGAAAAATAGAAAGCCTTTGGAGGTTAAATATGTTTAAAATATGTAGAATTTTGATTGGATTATTTTTAATATTTTTTTATTTTTCGTCTGTAAATGCATTAGAAAAACCAGAAGTTGTTCTGTCAGAAGAAAATAGTAAAATGCTTTTAGATGAATTTTCTTTTGTTTCAGGAAAGTTTACAGATTACTTAATAGTTTATTCACCTGAGAACAACGGAATTTACTTTATATGGGATATTACGAGTACATATGTCGAGTCAATTCCTTCAGAGACATTAAAAAAAGATAATAAGACTTTAGAAAAATTTTTATCTTATCTCAAAGGACTGAACTACACAAAAAAGAAAGTTGATAATAATTTGGATGTAGATATAAGTAATGAATCTCAACATTCTAAGGACGGCAAATTAGTAGCAATAATCATTCCCTACCAAGGGAAGAAAATTATAAGCTTAGTAAGAACATCGGATAATAAAGAACTTGCAAAACTTTTTATTTTTAAAAACAGAGAGTGGATTATTCTTACTCCATCAGGCTATTATAGTGCAAGCGATTTTGCAGGAAAATATCTGAATGTTAGAATTGGCGATAAAGTATATAAAATGGAAGATTATGAAAAAGTTTTCTACCGCCCAGAAATTGTTGAAGCAGCTCTTGAAGGAAAAGCTATATCAGAATTAAAGTTCCCAAATATAAAATTACTCGATATTAAAAATGAAACAACATACAATATAATTATAGAAGAAGTTTCATCTGATTTTCCTTTTGAAAAAGCTGGTGGTAAAATTTGGGATATTATTTATTCTTTAAATGGTAAAATTTTTTATGAATCAAGAAATAAGGACTTAACAAAAGAATTTTCTAAATATATAAAAAGCTTACCCGCAGGTTCTTATGAAATGACTCTCATAAGAGAAGGGAGAAAAATTACCACGACTATAAATCTTCCTGAGATATCATCTACTCCAAGGATGGGGATCACTCTTTCAGCTATTGAAAATAATCCTCAATTTTACTTTAATGAAGCTTTAGAATTATTAAAAAATGCCAAATCAAGGAATGACTTAAAAATTGTCGCACAGTTATTTGAAATAGCCAAAGCGTTATCTCCAGAATGGGCTGATGTTTATTATAATTTGGGATTAGTTTATGAAGAATTAACATATTATGATAAAGCTGCAGAAAATTTTTCTAGATATGCAGATTTTGTAAAAGATAAGAATTCTGTAGAAGCCAAAAATATGACTTTTAGAATTGAGGAGAATAGAAAGAAGTATGAGAAATTGGAGTATATAAAGAAAAGAATGGTAGAAGGTGAGTTAGATTATGGATCAAAAAACTTCCCTCTAAGTGGTGTTCCTCCTATATTTGAATTTGATAAAACAGGGAAGATGTGGATGTTAAGTCCGTTTAAAGATAGGGACAGGAGAGAGAAAAAATACGGTTGGACAAGGGTTAGTGGACCTGAGAGTCTTATTCCCATGGAGAATAAAAATGCAAAAAACTTTCCAATGTTTCCTGTGTTTTGGGATGGAAGATTTTTTGAGGTTAGATACTTTGTAATATGGGAAGGTGAAGATATACGAAGTGGCACAATCTTCTTCGTATACTATGTTTTTATTAAGGGTGAAATAGATTTAAGTTCTTCAAATGCACCAATTATAACTACTGAGTATTTAGTTAATGACTTCAATAATCAATTTAATAGTTTTGAAGAGGCTGGACAATATGCTTCTCAAAAAATAAAGACAATTACTTTTGACGAGAGAAAACCATGGGGATCTTATATCATCTACAAAATTAGATAGCGGGACAATATATGTTGATAAATAAAAATTTATTTCTTATAAAAATTTATAGAATTGAATAGGAGGACAACTATGTTAAAAAATAAATATTTACATAATTTTTTGATGTTTTTAGGCTTCTTATACTTCTCACTTATTCCATCCTATGCTTACTGGGAAATAGACCAGTCTGAATTTAATAGCTTTTTATGTAGATATGAGCCAAGAGCTTGCAATGCTCCATCGAGAATTGGCAGATATGCAACTTTTCAAGAATGCGAAATTGCTCGAAGGAGTGCATTACCAAATGATATACACTGGCAGAATAAAACAAGATGTGTAGGTTACGATGAACCATCACGCTCATATACTCCATCTCAACAACCTAATTTCCAACAACAGCAAGAAGAATTAAGACAACAACGAGAACGCCTAAAATTAGAACAACAAAAAGCTCAACAAGAAAAAGAAAGATACATAAAAGAATTAGAACAAAAACGAGCAGAAGAAGTTCAAAGATATAAATTACTATCAAATAATATGAAAATATCATCTCCACCTATAGCACAATCCCAAAGAGAAGAATATAGAAAAATTTTAAAGCAAGCAAACTGCATAGCTTACAACTCAATTAAAGCTGTAGAATTAGCATTGAAAGGAAATTTTGAAATATCTAAAAATATTCTAACTAATTTAGAGATATTGGCTGAAAAAACTAAAGCAGGCATTGATGATAGGACTTCAATTAATTGTCCTGGAAACATAGAATTTAATATTCCAGAGCCAAAAATGTCCGTTGACCAAGATTCTGTTTATAAAAGTTATCAAGAAATAACTCAATCAGTATCAAATTTATTTCTTGAAATACAAGCAAATAATGAAGAAGCAAAAATAATTCAAGACAAAAAGCAAAGACTTCAAAAGGAAATGGAACAACTGAAAAATGAATTAAAAGATTTGCAAAAGAAAATTAAAACGACTAAGAATCCAAAGAAAAAAGGAGATTACGAACTTCTTGAAGAGGAAGCTAAAATTTTACTCCAACGAGCAGAACGAAATTATCAAATTGCCTTGAAAAACGAAGAGAGATTATCAAAAGAAAAGCTGGAAATTGAAAATATATTAAATGATTTAGAAAGGCAATTAGTAGGAAAAATAGAAAAGATAAACAAATAATTTTATTTGTAGGTTTAACAAATTCAGTTTAAAAATGACTAAAAAACTTTTCAGATTCCAAATAATATTTATTGCTGTCTTTTTATTTTCCTCAAAAGCCTTGGCAAAGCGTGCTTGTGACGTAAGCATAACTGAACTGAAAGAAAAGCTTATTAATTTACAAAAAATCAGTGACGAGGCAGAAAGAGGAATAATAGAAAATGATAAGATTCTTATGAGGGCACAGGAAATTATACTGCTTGCAAGGGCTAAAGGAGATGTAAAAGCTGGCCAAATCGCTGAAGAAGCAGCAAGAAAGGCAGAAGAAACAAAGAATAAACATTTGAAAACCAAACAAAAAGCAGAAGAAGAAATTATAAAGATAAAGGAATATATCCAATTAGCTGAAGAGAAGAACTACACCAGTTTGAAAGATCTATGTGATTATTACAGAAAACAGGTTGAAATCCATAAAGGAGAATTTAAACTCCTTGTACAACAAGGGGAAGAGTTATATAAAAGACACGAGGAGATAATAAAAGAAGGTGAGAAGGCGAAACAAGAAGTGCGTGAATTTTTATTTGAATATGGAAGAGAAAATATTCTTACTCTAATACAAAGTATTAATATTGATGTGGGAAAGCTAGGCAAAAGACTCCAAGAAATTGCTTTAAAAACCAAAAATGAAGAGTTATACTTTAAAGGAGCTAATTTAAGAGGAATATCTGGGTTAAACGGATCAATTCTTGAACAAATTGCAGACAAATATGAAAAGTTAATACTTTTAGAAAAAACTGGAGACTGGTCAGCTGATACTATAAAAAAATGTTCAGAATACATAAAAGTTTGGCAAGGCAAGCACGAATATATTAACAAGTCTTTGGAGGAAATTGAAAAGGAATTGAAAGAAATAGCAAAGCATGAAGAAACACGAGAACTACTTAGAGACTTAGTAATTGCAGAAATAGTGGAAAAAATTGAAAAATATCGTAGAAGTCATACAAAAATATTAAGTAAATCTGTTCCTATTATACAACAATTATCTTCGTTAATAGATACTTCTTACTATTTGGTAAAAGCATTTCTTTTAGAAAAAGAAAGCTCAACATATATTTTATTGACTGATAAGATGAAAGATAGATACGAAGAGATTAAGAGGAAATTTGATAGAGATTGGAAGAGGCTTAAAGAATGTGAGGAGTTATGTAAAAAAGTAGGGAGGGGTGATGTATGAATAAAATAATAATTTTTATTTGTATACTTTTTTTATTCTCAGTTTTACCATCCTATGCTTATTGGGAAATAGACCAGTCTGAATTTAATAACTGGTTGTGCCAGAGCAGTCCTAAGCATTATTCCCAATTTTGTAATGCACCTGCACGCTGAAGAGGTTAACAGAGATTGTAAACTTACGAATGATTTATTTCGATCATATAAAGGATTAAAAGACCAGTTAGATAAAGACATGAAAAAAAACTCAAAGAGTGTGAAAATTATTCTAAAACACTCTAAAGAAGGAGGAGAGTAATGAATAAAAAATTAACATATTCTGGAATATTACTTTTCTTAATAGCAATTTTAGTTTCCCCCTCCTTTTCACAAAGCATTCCAGAACCTAGAGGAATGGTATGTGAGGGAAGTCAACTGCCAGATGGAACATATATTCCTAAAGGTGAAGTAAGAGAGGTTACTATTAATGGAGTGAGATATAGATGTGTTGGCTGTGGTGGATGCTCTCCTATAAGAAGTGGTTCTACGGGAAGCACATCTAGCTATGCACCCTCTCCCAGTCTTAGCCCCTCCCAGCAGATGCAACTTCAGATGTTCCAAGGGATTATGGCTCCACTTTTTGGAGCCTTAGGACAAATGATACACGATAGCATGATGCCAAAACCTGATACTTCTTATCAACAACGTCAGCAGCAAGAGGTATTAAGAAAACAGCAAGAAGAAGCCAAAAAGAAAGCCTATGAAGCATGGCAAAGATATATGAAAGAAGCAGAAGAACAAGCAAGAAAAGAGGAAGAGGGAAGAAGAAGAGCAGGACAAGATATCCTTTCTCAAGTCAGAATTGGAAGTGGACAGTTTGGAAGTTATACTATAATTGGTCCAAGAGTATCAGAAAGAGAGACTTTATCACGAATTGATTGGGATAACCCAAGACCCCAATCATCCTCTGAAACAAAAACTCAAAAGTTAGCAAAGGAGCAATTATTAAGAACTGCTTATTTTTCCAAGATGGCAGAGACATTTTTGCAATCAGGAGACCTTGAAGCTGCAAGATTTTATGCAGGACTTGCATTTGAAGGGGATGCTGGTTCTCCAAGACATATCAATTATAATCCTCCCAAAGAACTGCTTGATGCGATGGATAGTAAAAAAGTGATTGAGTTAAACGATAAACTCACTAAAATGGCTAAATTTTACCAATTGGCTATACCAAATTTTGAAACACTCCAAACAATTTACACAGAGCTTGAAGATATTAAAGCAAAAAAAGAAGAATCGAAAAAGAAAATTGAAGAATTAGAAAAACAGATTAAAGAATTAGAAGCAAAAAAACAAGTAGAAGCATCTACAGAGAAGAAAACACCCTCTCCTACAGAAGACCTACTTGCCCAAGCCCTTGCTTTAAAACAACAGGCAGAGAATGAGTATCAAGAAGCATTGAAGAATGAAGAAAAGCTTTTGAAAGAAAAGCAGAGAATTGAGAATAAGTTGAATGAGTTAAAAAGAGATTTTTTGCGGTAGAAAGAGAGTAAGATTGAAAGAAAAATGATTTAGGAGGCATAAAATGAAGTTAATAAAAAGTTTAATAATATTTTCAATTTTTTTTATTTTTACTTTTTTGATTAATCCGAACACTTATGCACGAGTTTCAATAGAGCAATCAAAAGATACTCAATCTATGAAGATCCCTTATTCTGTACAAATTTATTTTGATTTTGATGTAAATGCAGTCACCAAAGGAATTAAAATAAGCATCGGTAAATATCTTAAAAATGCTATTTACGAGTACCTTTTTCCTGGTCTTGCTCAAATTTTTGATCAAAATTCTAAAAAGATAATTACTATAGGAATAGGGGACAATACTCCAAATGACCTGGAATGGTTGAAAAAATCTTCAAAGAAAAAGGAAACTTTTGATATTTCTGTCTGTTGGAATATTTTTTTAGATTATGTCATTCTTTATGGAGAGTGCATTAAAGAACCTTGTGAAGTCTCATATCCTTTCAATGATGAGAAAATAAATAAAATTGTGGAAAGTAATATAACAGAGGCAGTTAAAAAAATTCCTGGTGGGGTAGCACAGGTTTTCTTAAATCCAGAGAAAGCCACCGTTGAAATAAAAAAGCAAATAGAATGGATACTAAAAAATTTTGGCGTTAAGGACCCGATCATGGGCCCTGGACTTATCCTAAATTATATTAAATTAGCAAATCTTTTAAGATTAACAAAAAAATATGATGAAGCAATTGCTGCAGCAAAGAGAGCAATAGAGATTAATCCAAATGAACCAGCAGCTTACGCTGTTTTAGGACTTATATACCAAGACCAGAAGAAATATAAAGATGCAGAACAGAATTTCAAAAAGGCAATATCTTTAAATCCAAAATCCATCTATTTTTATCTACAACAGGCAAACCTTTATTATGAAAAAGAATCTTATAATGAAGCTGTAAATACCCTTACGAAAGCCATAGAAATTAACCCTTCACATATGGAAGCTATTTATTTACTAATAAATACCTATATGGCTATGGGACAATTTGATAAGGCAATAAAAAGTGTAAATGAGGCAACCAAATATAATACGATAACTGGAGTCGGCATAAGGATAAAAAAAGAAGAAGATTACCCAGTTGTTTATACGGTACTAGAAGACGGCCCAGCAAAGATGGCTGGTATAGAGATAGGAGATAAAATCATCAGAGTTAATAATCAATCAACAGAGAAATTAAAACTTGAAGATGTAATTAATCTATTGCGTGGTGAAGAAGGAACACAGGTCACATTGACGATAAAAAGAGGCGATAAAGAATTTGAAAAAACAATTACAAGAAAAACAATGTTTTACAAAAAGGCATCTGCATTTTTTGCCAAGAGGAGTCTTTGCTATAGAGAGAAGGGTAATTTTGAGCAGGCTATGAAGGACGCAGAAAAGGCGTACTTACTTAATCCAGATTTAGATGACCCAAAAGAAGCTCTTGGTGCTGCTTATATTGATAAAGGAAAGTATGACGAGGCTATAAATATCCTTTCTTCTACAGATAAGGATAACTATTTTTCAAAGTTATTGCTTGCAACAGCTTATGCCAAGGCTGGCAAATTTTATGAAGCCGTAAGTGTTTATAAGAATATCCCTGAAGATTATTTTATAACCAAATCGGTTCTAATAAATAATGCAATTAACACTCTTTATACTGCATTAAAACCCTACAAAGATAGTATGATGCAAAGAGTTAAGGTTCTTGAAGCAAAAGGTCAATATAAAGAGGCAATTAAAGAGTATGCAAACCTTTTAAGGATAGCTGATGAGAAAGAAGCAAAAGGAATAAGAGCCCACATTGCAGAACTTATGATCAGATATCCACATCTTTTTGCTTTACCAGAAGAAGCAAGAAAATTTGTGATAAGAGCAGAAACATTTATAGAAGAAGGGAAATTTGAGAAAGCGATTGAAGAATATCAAAAAGCTTTAGAATTATCACCCTTTTATCCTAATCTTTATAAGGCGCTGGCATTAAGTTATGGACAGATTAAAGACTACAAAAAAGCAATTAAGAACATGAATATTTACCTTGAACTATACCCTGATGATCCTGATATTAGGGCAGCCAAAGATCAGATTTATAGATGGGAATTTATGATGGAAAAAGGAGAATAATATGAAAAGAGTGCTATTAGTATTAGTTTTATTCTTCATTCTACCTAATTTATCATTAGCCCAGAGTTTTACTTCAGGAGATAAACTCTGGCTCAGTGCATATTTTGATCTTCAAAAGGAAAAAATGAAATATGAAGAGAGAATCAAGGAAATTGATTTGAAGATAGCTCAAAACGAACAGGAGATTAGGCAAATAAATGAATTACTTGCAAAGATACAAAGAACATTGATTATAGGTACAGAAAAACAAAGAGAAGATGCTCAGAAGGCAAAACCTATTGCAGAAAAGGCCTTGATGCAGGCAAAAGAGACTCAAAAGAAGCTAAAAGATCAGAAAATTGAATATGAATGGCTTATGTCAAGATTAAATGAAAAGGAAAGATCACTTAAGGATTCGTATTCAAAAATGGCATCTAATAATAATATTGCTGGTTTGGTAAATGAATGTTCAGGTACAGTAAGAATTGTGAATTTGCAAACAAAAAAAATGGAGGATGCCTGCTATTCTTATATGCCAATAAATGATGGAGACAAAATAATAACTTCTTCTGATGGACGAATAGAATTAAGAATTTTAGATGGGCGAGGAAACTTTATTGTAGGTCCAGATTCTGAAGTTATAGTGAAAAAGAAATCAGCGGATGAGGAGGAGGTTGAGTTTATCCAGGGTAAAGTCTATACAAAAGTAGATAAATCGGATGAATATTTACAAAAGATGAAGGGCTATATTGAGAGATACAAAGAGGATTTAAAAACAATAAAAGGATGGACGGAAGAAAAAATAAAAGAATATGGGCTAAAAGGATATCGGTATTCAATTAAAACTATTACTGCTGTTTTGGGAATTCGTGGTACAGAATTTACTGTGGAAACTAATAAGACAGGGTTTACAAAAATTTCTGTAATTGAAGGAAGTGTGGAGGTCAGTCTTACTGGTAAGAATGAGGTTACTGAGTTACCGGAAGGATATGAAGCCATAATTAATAGAGAAACTTTAACTAAAAGAAAAATAGAAAAACTTGAAAAATGGTGGGAAAGATAAATAATCGATGGGAAACTTGCATAGTTTCTATTTTTGATATATTTTTAGGTAATTGCTCAATATATTCCACTATGCAATAATAAAGAAAGTTTTTAAGAGCAAAGGGCATTTTAAAAACCTTTGCCCGCTGTCCCTTTTGTGGACACCAAAAAAAATAGAAAGTAAACTTAGACCATTTCTCGAAGAGTTAGGGGTGGACAAATATGATCGGATCATAGAATCGATCGAGAAAGAAATCGAGGTGCTTGAAAAAGAAATAAGGGAACTTTGCAAAAAGCATTTTCCTGAGGAATACAGGTTGCTGAAGAGCATACCTGGGATAGGGGATAGGGCGATAGCTATTGTTGTTTCGATTTTAAGGAAATTTGAGGGGTTTAAGAGGGCTAAGGATGTAGGGAGCTTTGT
>Ga0272445_1001859_pt1 | contig 15369 bp, 16 predicted proteins | sample YNPCB0031_FD_194404 | JGI IMG/M metagenome (GOLD analysis project Ga0272445, IMG submission 194404) | Hot spring sediment microbial communities from Yellowstone National Park, WY, United States - YNP-CB-003-1 | ecosystem: Environmental > Aquatic > Thermal springs > Hot (42-90C) > Sediment... | reverse complement strand
AGTTATCAGAGCATGCTAAAACTTACTAAAAATATTTGTTGCGTCATACATGGTTATCTGTGAGTAAAGCCTTCACATACTATGTTGCCGAGATTCTCCATTTTTGGACGTGGCAACTTAACATATGAAGGCTTTATACGTTAAGTTGCCGGATCCCCATTTTTAATAGTAAGATTTTTATTGTCGGAAAAGTTTATTAGTTTCATTTATTGTTTAACTTTTTGCTCTGAAGTTGTGTGTATAGTGGTTGGGTTAGTAGGGGGATCTTAGTGCTAAAAAACTTAAATGTGTTTAAATCGGAGGTTTGAGGATTTGATTAGCCCGGAAGATGCCTTTTTTGTTATGAAGTCATTTTTTGAGGAGAAAGGGTTAGTTAGGCAGCATCTTGACTCCTATAATGAGTTTGTTGAGCATGGGCTTCAGGAGATTATTGATGAGGTTGGTGAGATAGATATTGAGGTTCCTGAAGAACCATATAAGATAAGGTTTGGTAAAGTTTTTATTGCGCGTGAGACTGAAAATGGTGTTATTTATGGTCCATATGTTACTGAAGTCGATGGTACACGCCATGAAATTTATCCGATGGAGGCACGCTTAAGAAATCTGACTTATGCTATGCCGATATCAGTTGAGATGACGCCTGTTGTAGGCGGAAAAGAATTAGATAAGGAGCTTGTGTATATAGGTGATCTGCCGACAATGCTTAAATCTAAATACTGCCATCTTTCTGGGCTTCCTGAGGAGGAGTTGATTAGGCAGGGTGAGGATCCATTAGATCCGGGAGGCTACTTTATAATTAATGGTTCTGAAAGGGTTATTGTTGCCCTTGAGGATTTAGCTCCAAACCGTATACTTGTTGATGTTGAGACTAAAGGCGCCACACCAATTTATAGAGCTAAAATTTTCTCAACAACTGTTGGTTTCAGGGCTAGAATTGAGATGCGTATGAAACCTAATGGGTCACTGCATATTTCTATTCCGGGTTTTCCATCTGAGATACCCTTTGTTGTTCTCATGAGAGCTCTTGGACTTGAATCAGACAAAGAAATAGCTGAAGCAGTTTCGTTAGATAAAGAAATACAGAGTGAACTAGAACCATCCTTCGAAGAGGCTGCTGGAGTAGACTCTGTTGAGGACGCACTCCTTTACATTGGAAATAGAATAGCGCATGGCCAAATCAAGAGCTATCGTCTGCAAAGAGCCGAGCTTCTCTTAGATAGAAACTTCCTTCCTCATATTGGGAGGACGCCAAGTAAAAGAATTGAAAAAGCCTATTTACTTGGTGAGATGGCTGCCAGAGTCATTGAGTTGAAGCTTGGTAGGCGTAAACCAGACGATAAAGATCATGCGAAAAATAAGAGACTAAAGTTAGCTGGCCCGTTACTTGCCGACTTATTCCGTATAGCATTTAGAAATCTCTGCCGTGATATTAAGTATCAGCTCGAAAGGATGGGTTCAAGAAAGCGTATAATAAGTCCTTCAGTAGCTGTTAGACCAGGCATAATAACTGAGAAGCTCCAGCATGCGTTGGCAACCGGCAATTGGGGACGCGGAAAAGTTGGCATAACGCAGCTCCTTGATAGAACCAATTTAATATCCACGTACAGTCATCTCCGTAGAGTTCAGTCGCCATTAAGCCGAAGCCAACCTAACTTTGAGGCTAGAGATTTACATGCTACGCACTGGGGTAGATTATGCCCAAATGAGACTCCTGAAGGTGCGAACTGCGGCTTAGTTAAAAATTTAGCTTTGTCAGCTTCAATTTCTATTGGTGTAGATCAGGAGAAGGTAAAGCGAGATCTTTATAGGCGGGGCGTCATCCCTCTACTTGAAGCTAATGAAATGCTGAAAACTAATGGAGCAAAAGTTTTCGTAAATGGTGTTCCAGTAGGCTACTGTAGTAACCCTGAATCTCTCGTTAAAAGCTTGAGAGAGGCAAGGAGGAGAGGTGAAATCTCTCCGGAAATTAATGTCGCGTATTTTTCTGAAGAATACGGTGTTAAACGTGAAGTTTACATAAATTGTGATGAGGGAAGAATACGCAGGCCCCTAATCATAGTTGAGAATGGCGTGCCGAAACTACAAAAGAAACATGTTGAAAAGATTTTGTCGAAAGAATGGTCTTGGAGCGATCTAATAAGGCATGGAATAATTGAATACTTGGATGCTGAGGAGGAAGAAAACGCGTATATAGCGCTTTCTCCCGAGGAATTAACTCCTGAACATACTCATCTAGAGTTAACACCCTACTCGATTCTCGGAATCTGCACATCATTAATACCGTATCCGGAGCATAATCAGTCTCCACGTAACTCTTATGAATCAGCTATGGCGAAGCAAGCTTTAGGTGTATACGCCTCTAACTTTCAATTTAGAGCTGATTCGCGCGCTCATATACTTCATTATCCGCAAAAACCGCTTGTTAAAACTAAACCCATGGAAATAATAGGCTACGACCTCCGCCCATCAGGACAAAATTGCATAGTTGCGGTTCTCTCTTATGAAGGATATAATATGGAGGATGCGATAATCTTTAATAAGGCCTCAATAGAACGTGGTTTAGCTCGATCCACATTTTACAGGCTTTATGAAGCTGAATGCCGCCAATATTTAGGTGGATTAAGGGATCGTTTAACGATTCCAGAGCCGGGGACAAGAGGCTTCCGTGGAGAGCAGTATTATCGTTTTCTGGAGGCGGACGGTATAGTAAGCTTAGAATCTGAAGTGTCAGGTGGAGATGTCCTAATAGGTAGGGTGAGCCCGCCGAGGTTTCTCGAGGAATATAAAGAATTTGAGGTTAAGGGGCCAACTATGAGGGATTCATCCGTTGAAATGAGGCCGTCTGAAAAGGGCATAGTTGATGCTGTTTTCATAACTGAGACTAGTGAAGGAAATAAGCTTGTAAAGGTTAGGGTGAGGGATGAGCGTATACCGGAACTGGGTGATAAGTTTGCCTCGAGGCATGGGCAAAAGGGTGTTATAGGTATGATTGTGCCGCAGGAGGATATGCCGTTTAGTGTTGACGGAATTGTTCCAGACGTAATAATCAATCCGCACGCTATCCCTTCAAGGATGACGATCGGACAGTTCTTGGAATCTATGGCTGGTAAGATAGCTGCGGTGAAAGGCGAATTCATGGATGGAACACCATTTGTTGGTAAAAGGAGAGGTGAAGCATTAAAGCGCATGCTTGTAAATTTAGGTTTCAGTTATACTGGACGTGAGGTTTTATATAATGGTGTTACCGGAGAAAAATATGTTGCTGACATATTTATTGGAGTTGTTTACTACCAGAAGCTGCATCATATGGTGGCCGATAAAATACATGCGAGAGCTAGGGGTCAGCTTCAGATGCTAACGAGACAGCCTACTGAGGGAAGGGCTAGGGGTGGTGGATTACGTTTTGGAGAAATGGAGAGAGACTGTTTAATTGGGCATGGTGCTGCAATGCTTTTGCAGGATAGGCTTCTTGAGGAGTCAGATAAATATGTGCTTTATGTTTGTGAAAATTGCGGTTTTATAGCCTACTATGATGCGAGGCAACGTAAATATGTATGTCATTTATGCGGAGATAAAGCTGAGGTTTCGCCAGTAGTGGTTTCATATGCGTTTAAACTCCTCTTACAGGAGTTAATGAGTTTATGTATTGCGCCTAGACTTAAATTAAGGGAGAGAGCGTAGAAATGGTGATGGTTGAAGAAGTGTATCGAAAGGTTGTAGATCAAATAAAATTTGGTATTCTCTCCCCGCAGGAAATAAGGAAAATGTCGGTTGTGGAAATCCAAACGGCTGACACTTATGATGAGGATGGAGCCGTAATTCCCTCAGGGCTTATGGATAACCGCTTAGGCGTATTAGAGCCTGGACAAAGATGTAGAACATGCGGTAATACGTCCGTTGGATGTCCAGGGCATTTTGGACATATTGAGCTAGCGGTGCCGATAATTCATGTTGAGTTTGCTGAAGTAATTTATAACCTTTTGCAGGTTATATGTAGAAACTGTGGGCGAATATTACTTCCTGAAAAAACCATTAAATCCTTTGAAGCCAGAATGGAGAGGCTAAATAAATTATTGGGCCATGTTCCATCATCATTCTATAATAGGGTTTTTGAAGAAGCTAAAAAGAGCCGTGAGTGTCCATATTGCGGTGCAAAGCAGTATAAGATAGAATTCACTAAGCCAACAATTTTTCACGAATATACAGAGGAAGGAGGATCCCAGCGTTTAACCGCGAGCATGATACGCGAAAGATTTGAAAGAATACCTGATGAAGACCTTAAGCTTTTAGGTTTTGATCCTAAGCATGCTCGCCCAGAATGGATGATTTTGCAAGTGTTGCCGGTTCCGCCAGTTTATGTCAGACCTTCTATAACACTTGAATCAGGGATAAGATCTGAAGATGACTTAACACATAAGCTCGTTGATATAATTAGGATAAATCAGAGACTTAAGGAGAATATTGAAGCTGGTGCGCCCACCCTTATAATTCAGGATTTATCGGAGCTTCTTGAATATCACGTTACCACATACTTCAATAATGAGTCCTCTGGCATACCGCCATCTAGACATCGCTCTGGAAGAGCTCTGAAAACATTATCACAGCGATTGAAGGGTAAGGAGGGAAGGTTCAGAAGTAACCTTTCTGGTAAAAGGGTTGATTTCTCAGCGCGTACAGTTATTAGCCCTGACTCAAACTTAGATATAAACGAGGTTGGTGTTCCAATAAGCGTGGCTATGAGGTTAACGGTTCCAGAAAAGGTTACTCCATGGAACATTGAGAGATTACGTGAGCTGGTGAAGAATGGTCCAGACAAGTATCCGGGAGCACTATACATTGTTAGGGCTGACGGTAAACGCATTAGGTTAGAATTTGTCACAGATAGGGAAAAAGTTGCTGAAGCTCTTGAACCAGGCTTCATTGTTGAAAGGCATCTGCAAGACGGCGACATAGTTATCTTCAATAGGCAGCCCTCGCTGCATAGAATGTCTATTATGGCTCATTACGTTAAGGTTCTTCCCTATAAAACTTTTAGATTACACTTATGTGTCTGTCCGCCATATAACGCTGACTTTGATGGGGACGAAATGAACCTTCACGTTCCGCAAAGCGAGGAGGCTCAGACCGAAGCTCGTCTTCTCATGCAAGTTCAAGATCATATTCTCTCACCTAGATTTGGGGGTCCAATAATAGGCGCTATTAGAGACTTTATAACTGCTGCTTTCCTTCTAACCCGTAAATCAACTCTCCTAAATAAGAAGGAAGTTTGCGAGCTGCTGGCGGCTGCTGGTTACGATGGTCCTCTACCGGAACCAGCTGTTAAAGAGCCGAAGCCGCTTTGGACTGGAAAACAGATATTTAGTCTCTTTCTCCCTAAAGACTTTAACTATACAATTAAGGCTAGCGTCTGCAGAAACTGTGAGGTATGCTTAAAAGATGAATGCCCATATGATGCTTACGTTGTTATTAAGAATGGTGTTCTAGTTAAAGGAGTCATTGATAAGAACTCTATAGGTGCTGAGAAGTCGGAGAGCGTCCTTCACAGAATAATAAAGGATTATGGAACTGAGACTGGTAGAAGATTTCTAAATCAAATAAGCCGTTTACTTAATCGTTTCATAACCATGCGCGGTTTCACATACTCCTTTGATGAGCTTGACCTTTCTGCTGAAGCCAGACGGAAAATACGCCAAGTTATTAAGAATGCGGAGAAGAGAATAGAAGCTTTAACTAAGGCCTTACGTGAAGGAACCCTTGAGAGGCTTCCAGGCCAGACACTTGAGGACTCATTTGAGCTTTACGCTATGAACGAGCTAGCTGAAGCTAGAGAGAAAGCTGGAAAAATTGCTGAGGTAGATCTCGATATTGATAACTCCGGTATAATAATGACGAAAACTGGCGCTAGAGGTTCAACACTTAATATAGGGCAGATGACGGCTATATTGGGTCAACAGTCAATTAGAGGTAAGCGTGTTATACGCGGATATTTGGAGCGAGCCTTACCGCACTTTAAAATTGGGGATCCGTCTCCTAAAGCAAGGGGTTTCGTGTACTCCTCATATAGGGATGGTTTGGATCCAATAGAGTTCTTCTTCCACGCCATGGGTGGACGGGAAGGCTTAGTGGATACGGCTGTTAGAACGCAGCAGAGCGGATATATGCAGAGAAGGCTAATTAACGCCCTTGAGCATTTGCGGGTCGAATATGATGGAACCGTAAGAAACCCGTTAGGCGAAATAATCCAGTTCAAGTATGGTGAAGATGGTGTAGATCCTGCTAAAAGTGATCACGGTAAAGCTGTAAATGTTAGTAGGCTGATTGAGCAGGTTAAACTCATGGTTGAATCTGGTGAACCAGCATCAAGAGAATATATTGAAGAGCAAGTGAATAAAGTTAAGGATGAACTTATGCCCCTTCTAGTAACAGAGCTTATAGAGGGGCTTGCAAATTCTAGACTTAGCAAGGAGGGTGTGGATTTAGCCGTTAAATTGACAGTGGAGCGCTATAAGAGAGCCCTAGTTGAGCCTGGGGAAGCTGTTGGCGTGGTTGCAGCTCAATCTATTGGTGAACCAGGTACGCAAATGACTTTAAGGACTTTTCATTATGCTGGTGTTAGAGAGCAGAACGTTACGCTTGGGCTACCGCGCTTAATCGAAATTGTTGATGCAAGAAGGGAGCCGTCAACGCCAATAATGACGATATACTTGGATGAAGAGCATAGGGCGAGCCGCGAGAAGGCAACAGAAGTTGCCCAAAAAATCCTGTATACGACGGTTGAAGATATTTCTGAGACAACTTACATAAATCCGGAGACTGGCGGAATTATTGTTAAACTTAATGAACGAAAAATGAATGAGCGCGGAGTAACTATAGATGATTTAATTAAGATAATTAATGTACCGAACTGTTCACTGAAAATTGAAGGAGATATGATGTTTATTGAGCCTAAAAAGAAGGTGGATTCCAAGAAGCTTCTAAGTAGAGTTTTATCTTATCATATAAAAGGTATAGCGGGTATAAAAAGAGTTTATGTAGCTCAGGAGAGAGGTGAGTGGGTTATAAGAACCGACGGCTCAAACTTACCTAGGATTCTTGAGGTAATGGGGGTTGATCCGACAAGGACAACGACAAATAACATACATGAAATAGAGAGAACTTTAGGTATAGAGGCTGCTAGAAACGCGATAGTTGAGGAGGCGATGAGCGTTCTTGAGGAGCAAGGGTTAGATGTAGATATAAGGCATATAATGCTAGTGGCGGATATAATGACTGCAACGGGCAGTGTTAGGCAAATAGGGCGCCATGGCGTTAGTGGCGAAAAACCGAGTGTTTTAGCTAGAGCAGCTTTTGAAATAACTGTTCCAAACATAGTTGAAGCCGCCATTAGAGGTGAGAGCGATCCACTTAAGGGTGTAACCGAAAACGTTATAGTTGGGCAATCTATACCTGTAGGAACAGGTTTAGTTGATATCTATATGACTGCCCCATCCACCGTTACTAGTGGAACCGGAGGCTGATGGGTTGAGTAGCTTCAGTAAAAGCGATATTGATAGATCACTAAGCATAGCCGTTAAAACAGGAAAAATTTTATTTGGGTCTAATCTTACTATAAAAAGCGCTATGGCTGGAAAAATTAAACTTGTAATTATGTCGTCTGATTGCCCGAAAGATAAGCGTGAGAAAATCGAGTATTATTGTAAATTGTCAGGTATCCCCCTCATCACGTATCCGGGATCAAGCCTAGATTTAGGCTCAGCATGCGGAAAACCTTTTCCAGTAGCTGCTTTATCAATAAGGGATCCTGGAGACTCAGATATAATGAGGTTTGCGGGTGGTGGAAATGTCTAAGGGAATACGTTTAACTAATGAAGAATTGGAGTATATGCGGATATTTGAGAGTTTAACTGGAACAATGGTGAGAGATTGCATAATTGACCGCAAATTCGATAGGGTTATCTTTGTGATTAAAGAGGGTGAAGCTGGAATGGCTATAGGGAAGGGAGGAAAAAACATAGCCCTTCTCGAGAAAATTACTGGCAAAAAATATGAAGTAGTTGAATTCTCTGAGGATCCAGTTCAGCTAATAAAAAATGCTCTGAAGCCAGCCAATGTTAAAGAGGTTCGAATAACTAAGAAGCCTGACGGAAGCACTATTGCTGTGGTTTCAGTAGATAATAAAGATAAGGGTATAGCTATAGGTAAGAATGGACGGAACGCTGAGAAAATAAGGTTCCTAGCTAAACGTTACTTTCAAATAAGTAACGTTTTAATCGTGTAGGTATGAGAGAGCGAAATGTTTATAATAAAAGCTAGCTAAAAAATCTTTAAACTGTGAGGGGTTAAAAAAGGATGGCTAAAAAGGCGAGAGGCGAGTTCGCTGCTAGAAAACTTAAGGAGAGGAGGCAGAAGTTTCGTTGGAAGGATAGATACTATAAAAGGCGCATGTTAATGCTGGATGTTAAAGCGGATCCGCTTGAAGGCGCTCCAATGGCTCGTGGAATAGTTCTTGAGAAGGTTGGGCGAGAGAGCAAGCAACCAAACAGCGCAATACGTAAATGTGTGAGGGTTCAGCTAATAAAGAACGGTAAGGTTGTGACAGCTTTCCTGCCTGGTGACGGGGCATTAAACGTTGTCGATGAGCATGACGAGGTGATAATTGCAGGGATAGGAGGTTCAAGAGGGCGATCTATGGGTGATATTCCAGGCGTTAGATGGAAAGTTGTAACAGTTAATGGAATAGCGCTTAAAGATCTAGTTTTAGGTAGAAAGGAGAAGCCTAGACGTTAAAGCACTCTAATATTAAGTCTCCGCGTATTCGTCAATCAACGTTTTTATAATCTTCTCCCTCTCGTTATCCGTCACATACTCTATTGGAAAATGCTTCCTTATGGGCATAATTAAGAAATGAAGTATTTTATTGCTGGGATCATCCCAAATCTCTGCAACACCCTTTCTAGCCCTTAATTGTGATCTCTCCTTTATAATCTCATAAATTTCATCAAAGCATACATTAGTCTTTGACATTAATATGCAATTTCCAATCTTTAACGCGTAAACATCCACTTTCTCATTAGATATGTAATTTTTTATGAGCCTATAAATATAGTCTACGTCAGTTTTTATATCAGTTATCGCACCATAGTCGCTATCAGCCCTCAAAAAACTTTTTATTAACATTTCAACAAGCTTATGTATGCTTGCATCTTCTTCTATAAATTCCCCCTCAACCCTCTTTTTTAGGGATGATCTTTTTTGTAGACGCATTAAGCTCCGCTCTATCTTAAAATTTCGCATTTAATGTTAACTTCATCAATTATTATGAAAATCGAAAGAATAAAAGCTTATTGAAGAGATGTTTGCTGCAGATTTATTCCTCTAATATTGGAGGGGAAAGGAAAATTGGGTGAATGAAATCAGTCCAAATACTTGTAGAAATCTTTTGGTTTAAGTTCTTTCAGCTCTTCATTTTGCTCTATAATATGTCTTCTTATATCTAGACAGAGGTGACACTTTGATATATAACCTTCTTTTCTCTCCCTATAACCATATTCCCTAAATGCATACTCGAAAAGTTTTCCTATGCCTTTAGGTGATACAAGCCTCTCAATTACTGGATGATCATTCAGATTTATCCCTTCCCGACATAAACTTTCAAGATCTCTCGCATCCCCTAAGGATATGCCGGCGCAGTAACCAGATATGTAGTTGCAGTAGTTATCTACATGAATGTGCCAATCTCGCGTCAGTTCTCCCAAACATGACTCATTAAAGAACTCCCTCGCTGGATACTTCTTATATAAGTAGCCTACCCTATAGGGGATTCTACCCATCAGTAGCATTGAAGGATAGCTTAGCCCTAGATGTAAACCTGTAGGGTCTCTTTCGCGCATAATTCTTAGATAATCTTCAAAAGGAAGGGTTCCCTTTAAGCCAATTGCCTTCATCTGGGCGTAAAATAGTTCCTGATAAACTATTGTGTTCTCTTGAAATATGCGCCTACTTATGTTCACAGCTCTTTCTATCCGCTCAAAGGGGATGTTTTCTATTACGAATGGATTTGCACTTATAAGTACACCATTTAATCCAGCTTCCCTCAGCTTAATAAACTTCTCCTCAGTTATTCTATCATTAACGCACCAGAAACAATTTGTCTCGATGAAAATTGATGGAATCTCATATTTGCTTGCTAACTTAACGAGCTCCAACAGTAGGTTGAAGTTTAAGAATGGCTCCCCGCCAGTAAAATGTAGCCCGAGATTAACTCCAACCCTACTGAAGCCTTTAGGATATCTTCTTTTAAATGCTGCTGAGAGGACTCTTAAGACTATTTCAGCATCTCTGAGATTTATCCAGTCGCTTCTCCATTTAGGGGAGCATGCGTACATGCAATGTCGACACTCGCTTGTACACTTGTATGTTAAGAATATCCCGCCTGAAATTGGCTTGGGAATAATTAATCTAGCCATGTCATCTCTATTTATATGTGAAACGCTTAAAAATTATTTCTCCATAAATATTTGGCAAACAATATTTAAGCAGCATATTATTGAATGTTTATTGGGATGATGAGGGAAGAGCATGGAGCAAACTAGCGGTGACCGAGAGTTACTCCACTGACCATTGTAAATCAATGTTTTTTTCAAATTCTGAGGGTAACTTAAATTTTCTTTTAACATCATCAATTCTCTCTCCAAGAACATCTATATTGGACAGCTTAAATGTTCCTAAACCCCTCTTTTCAGCAATCCTTAAAAATTCGACTTTTTCTGGATTTATGCCCATAACTGCTGTAGCCACAGCGTCAACGGCAACCATGTTTGCGCCAGCAATAACAATGTTCATTTTAACTGGCGAACCGTGAACTTCATCTATTTCTGAACCTATTAACCCATCTATAACGTTAAGTTTCACTTTTTCTCTGAAGAGTGTGGCTAGATCCACTATCTTCTCGTTTATTCGGTCATGCATTATACTCTTTGGCAGAATTAGTCCCATTAAATTTTTCATTGATAACGTGACCATGGCCATATGGTGCACCTTCAGTTTCGGGACATTTATTATGCATGTGCTTTTAAGGGCTGTTTCAGCAATGCCAACTTCATGTAATGCTAGGGCTCCATGAATCTTCTGGCTGATTATTCTATCTTTATTTAGATTAACCAGCTTAATATTATGCTTTTTAGCTATCTCTCTAGCGCCAACCACGTCAAACGCCTTATCAGTGTCGCCAGCCCCTCCCTCACCCAAAGTTATATTGTTAGCGCCCATATCCTTAAGAAAATTAATTATTCCATCAATAATGCGTGGGTCAGTAGTGACTCCAGTGGAAGGATGTTTAGCGACAACATAGTTAGGTTTAATGAGAATTTTATCTTCAGGTGATATTAAATTTTTAGCGTCAATTAATTCTAGAGCTTTTCTCAGCGCTGTATAAGGGTTCTCATCTTTCGATATTGCAACTTTCTCTTTCATCATAACTGCCCTCTCCCAGAATTGTAATGACGGCGCATCAACTATTAACTATTTTAGGAGAATATTTAAGGTGAACTTAATATTCGACTCACAAAAATCTCCGGTTTAAACGCTTCTATGTCGTCATATTTTTGCCCTACACCTACAAATAGTATCGGCCTCTTCGTTACATAAGATATTGAAATCGCAGCTCCGCCCCTAGCGTCAGCATCCATTTTCGTCAGTATTGAGCCACTTATATTAATATACTTGCTAAATTCCTCAGCCTGCAAGACAGCGTCATTTCCAGCTAATGCGTCTCCAATAAATATTGTTAAATCTGGTTTGGCAACTCGAACTATTTTTTCCATTTCAGCCATTAAGTTTTTGTTTGTTTGCATTCTTCCAGCTGTATCGATGAGGACAGCATTTATACCTCTTGCTTTAGCATATTGCACAGCATCATAGGCTACGGCGGCTGCATCTGAACCATATTTATGCTTAATCATGTAAACACCAAGCTTTTTTGCATGCTGCTCAAGTTGCTCTATTGCGCCAGCCCTAAAAGTATCACTACACGCTAAAACAACAGAGTATCCTCTTTTAAGTAGTAAATTCGCTATCTTCGCTATAGTTGTTGTTTTCCCAGTTCCGTTTATTCCAACGAAAACGATCACGCATGGTTCCTTCATTCTCCTCTTCTTTTCAACTAATTCAATAAGATCTATTTTATCCGGCGTCTCAAGCAGACTTAATAGAACGCTCTTTAACGCTTCTCTCACAATTTTGCGTTTATCCTCTAATCTACTAACTTTTAACCCATAGAGTTTTCTCTCAACTTCTTCGCATATGCGTTCAGCAACAACTAATGCGACATCATTTTCTAAAAGCGCTATTTTAAGCTCCCAGATTATGTCACGTAAATTTTCTGGTTTAAGTTCGACATTTGATAATTTACTTATAAATCCACTTAATGTCTCACGTAATTTTTCGAACATCGTTACCTCTCTTAACTCTGAATTTTAGATGATAATTCCTGAAGCCTGCTGCGTTCTTCCTGCAATTTAGCTGAAACCTGATTTAATTGTTGCTCTAAAGCCACTTTAGCCCTATTTAACTCGTCTATTCGGTTCGCTATCCCCTCTTTCGCCTCTTTTATTGTCTTTTCAATAGCTATCCCAGCTCCTATTCCATAAACTATTTTATCGGTATCCTCAAGTCTAGCTTTAACATATGATCCTCCACCTATGGGAACGAAAATGTGATCCGAATCCTTCTTCTCGATGCCTTCAAGCGACATACTAGCTAAATTGAGCTCCGTTAAAGCAGCGTTAATGAGGTTCACTCTCGTCTGCAGATATTCAGCTGTAGCTTCAAGCATCCTAATTTCAACTATAAGCCTTCTAATTTCATCCTCTGTTTTTTCCGCCATTATATGAGCCACCTAAAACCATAAAATGCGTTTGGTCTTAATTAGGTTAATGTTCTTCGGAGGGAACTTCCTCAACATTGACAATTTTTATATGAAAGCGTTTAACCCTATGCTTACTACCCAAAATCTTATAGGTTTCCTCTATTGCATGCTCCGGCTTCAGGGCTCTAATTTCCCTTCTAAATATTGTTTTAAAGTTTGGTTTAGTTATTTTCCCAACCACCCTATAAACTTTAACTTCACTCATATCCGCCAGCCACCTTTAAAGCTTGGCTTATTATATACATTTCAGGCCCAGTTGTTAATGAGCCTGCGACTGCAACGCGGCTACTTCCTATTAGTCCAGTACCTACATATGGAATTCCACAGTTAACTGTTCCAACACTAACTGGAACTTTCAGAACTTCACTTAAAAGTTTTTCTTCTTCAGGCTTTATTAATGGATGAGCTAAAACTCCTTTATTTGTTGCAACCGCTAATGAACCAACGTAGGGTAATCCAGCTATCTCGCCTGGAACAGCTTCCACATTCAATGTGTCAGATATAACTTTTATTTCGCTCTTTTTTAGTCTAGGATCAACAATTGCACCGTAATCATTAGCTAGGACAAGATTTCCAAACGCAGTTTTCTTACTGTTCTCCATTACAGCCACATTTACATCCGCCGCTTTTCTTATAACCATGTTCTCTTCATCCCAAACTGAATGTGGCAGAATTATGCCATATGAATTGGCGCAGACAAGTGAGCCTATCAATACTGATCCACCTATATTTGTCTTTATTACTTTAGTCCCAAACCAGTTTTCAAGTTTCTTTACCTTAGATTCTGGAAGCTGATTCGGCACTATGAGAAAATTATCTGTTACACGTATAAATACACCTATACTTGCGCTGCCAAACGCATCTAAAAGAAATAACGCCATCATTATTCTCCTTCAGCCAAATAAACGGTTACTAGGCCCTCCCTATCCTTTACAGCTCGAACCCTAATTTTACGTGGCGGCTTCTCTATTCCTCTACTCCATATTTTCTCGTTGACTTCATTCGATATTATTATGGATTCATCGCCAGCTTTCATATGTCTCTTGATAAATGCCTTAAGTATGCGCATCGCTCTCGGAGCTCGTTTAGTTACAGGCATAATCCACGCTCTTCCAAGCGGAACAGTATATATACGTTCCTCCGCGATTTCCCCCTCAACCTTCTTCTCTTTCTCCTCACTCATTTAAGCCACCTCTTAAGCCCTTATTTTTGTTCTTCTCCAATGCCTCTTTGGTATTCTAGCAATTTTGCCAAGAGTTTTCGCTATAACCCATGATGGTATAGGTTTATTTTCTTTACCAGCACTTATCAATCTAAGCTTTTTTGCGAGAGGTTTATGCCTGGCCAATACTTATATCCTCCTTATTTGAATCTCCCTTTTCCCAGCCTGTAATCTTCTTAAAATCTCCTTAAGCTGTTCATCATCTAAGGGTATGTTTATTTTTCCCTGCTGCGCGATTAAAATAAGTTGTTCCTCTAGATGCGCTGCAAACTCGGGCTTAACCATTTTCAAATTTGTAAGTCTCTGCCTAGCCTCAGGCGTAAGTATTTTTCTCAATATAGCTTGTTTTTGCGCTTCAAGCTTTTTCCGCATTTCAGCAGCTTCTTGCTCCTCCAACATTCTCTGCTGCAACTCCATCAATTTTCTTCTTTTTATTGCTTCAAGCTCATCATCCGAACTCATTTCTTAAATAACCTCCGCCAGACTCTTATTTACTTAAGAGTATTTACTTAAGGCTGGATTAATCTTCTCTAATTCTCTCTTTATTTCAGCTGAAAGGGAATCTAGTAATCTTCTTCCTTCAGAGGTAATAACTCTGCCTTCTCCTTTTATCGTCTCTACTAATCCGGCTTTTTCGAGTTGCTGGAGAGCTTTCCTAATTATTGCTCCACTACCCTTCTTGGTATGCTCAGGCCTTGTTCCTCTATCCTTCCTTCCGCCATATTCAGCGCGTAAATGCTCTACGCCTATAGGCCCATTAATATATATTTTCCTAAGTAGTGATGCACATCGAGTATACCACCAATCAGGGTTCTGAGGCGCCCTACTAGTATGCGCACCGGTCTTAACGTATGGTGCCCACTTAGGCGGCTCAATCACATCGAAATTATCCTTTAGGTGCTTCGCTAGCCGCTCTATTAATATTGATGGGGGCACATCGTATGGTGTTGGCAACGCTACTCATTCCCCACTCGTTTTAATTTCCTTCTCTTCACTATTCTAGAAGACTCTTATAAATACTTATTTGCTGTTTTATTAGATACTGTTAAAAAAAGTTTTTAGTTGAGGTTAGGGCTTGCTTAAGTAAGCCATTAATATGCGTGGATAGGAGTTATGGGATGCTCTTAAAAGCCTTAGGCTTAAGTGGAAGCATATGGCTCATAGCCTTAGAAGACTTGTTGAACGCTTTTTCAGAATATTGGAGGAGAGGACAAAAGAATTC
>Ga0272445_1001858_pt1 | contig 15373 bp, 13 predicted proteins | sample YNPCB0031_FD_194404 | JGI IMG/M metagenome (GOLD analysis project Ga0272445, IMG submission 194404) | Hot spring sediment microbial communities from Yellowstone National Park, WY, United States - YNP-CB-003-1 | ecosystem: Environmental > Aquatic > Thermal springs > Hot (42-90C) > Sediment... | reverse complement strand
GGCCAAGGAGAGGGCTTCCTCTTCCCTAAAGCCCAGGCGCCTGGCCACCACCGTGGCCCACAGGGTCAGAAACGGCGCACGGTTCACCGTAATCTGGGCCATCTCACACCCCCAGGCATTCTAATCCAAGGGCCGGCGGGACAAACGAATGTCGCACTTAAGAGAGGACTAAAATGGCATTTCCCTACCAATTTAGAGATTCGTTAAAAGGCAAGCAGACTATAGGGGCGTCTTGTCTCTTTCTCCGGACGGGCCGTTTTTATAAGCTTTAAGATCAGTGATAATGGAGCTCCTGGTATTTCAACCTCACCTTGTAATACCTAGAACCAGAGATAGCGGGAATGACCGGAACTGCCTTAGTGATTACAGCGCTTACATTGCTATTTTGCAAAGTTATATTATTATAATTCAAGATTTTCGTTTTACTTAGAAGCAATCACAGAAGGAGGTGTTTGTTTCATGTTGCCAAACAATGAATTAACAAAGGGAAACCAATCTTTAGAAAAAGGTTTAGAGGCAATTAAAGATGGCAAGATTGATGAAGCAATTGAATACTTTTATAAAGCGGCTACTGCATATGATAGAGCCCAAGCCGTTAAATTAATACCCGCGCTTTGGGAAGCGATCGCTAGAATGTTAGAACCGGATTTTGTAGAGAGATATGCAGAATACACGAAAGCTTTACAAAGTGGGGCGATCGAAGAGCTTTATAAGAAGTGGTACGGGTTTCCTCTTGTATACCGTGTCGATGCCGCTTCGGAATACGAGTGGGAGAAACGTAAGGAGGATCCTTTTCATAGACAGGCGTGGGCGTACGAGTGGGCTGCCAAACATATGGAACGATTAGGGTTGTATGAGCCTGCATATATGCTTTATTACAAAGGTGCGGAGAAAGCCGAGCAAACGGATACTGGGAAAAAATACCCAGATTGGCCCGCCGAACTTTACGCAAAGGCTGTTTTGAATTTTATTCATGCATACGGAGGTCTTGATATTGGCCGACATACATACCGCCTTAAAACAGGGTCGCCAGATGAGCAAGTAATACAAAATTCCATTATAAAAATGCAACGATTATTTTTGAAAATCGGCGATCCTTCTAGAAGTTACAGGCTTCTTGCTATTCACTACCGGTTGTTCAGGTCTGCATCGATCGCCGCTGGCAACACAGCTTTAGCAATGAAATTTGCCAAGGACGAGAGAGTCGCACTTACAGCGTACCATTGGTATACTAATAGATATTTTAGAGCTTTGGTGGAATGGCTCTCTGGAAAAGGTTTTATTTATTTTGTTATAATTTTATTTGTGATGGTCGTGTTTGTTTTTCCCTTTATTTATTATTATTGGAAACTCATAATTCCCCAAAGTGCAAATAACATTACATATTTTCATGCTGTATTGTACTCAGTGGGCAGAGCATTAGGTGTCGAATACCAAAATATGTACCCTACGAATTGCGGAATATTGGTGAGTCTGTTCGAGTCAGGATTATCGTGGTTGGGGCTAGGAGTGTTTCTTTGGTGGCTTACAAAGCGTTTGGAGTAAACGCCCCGTAACATGAGAAATCCCCTTCCGGTAATACAAAATGCAATTACGTTAATGCCTTTCTAACCATATACTTTTTATCAACTGACAAAGCATATTCGTAATCTTTTCTGATTCTTTTGTATTTATAGGATGTAATCCCCCGTAGTGAACAAAAAGACCTTTCCCGACAACCTTTGTTGCTAAAACATTCATCTGCTTTTCGTTGACATTTGCGGCAGCGAATACACGATCGGCATTTACAAGAGAACGCACACCGTTTTCGCAACGCCAATTTATGCGGCCTAGATATCCTACCCCATCTGGAATTATTGTCCCAACACTCATCTGGCCAGTCTGAGCTATTTCCAGCCCTATTTCTTCAGCAATGAAAATCGTGTCAGATTGCTCTCTTTTCTTCTTCCAAAAAAAGGCTGCATAAAAAGGATATCCGCCAGCATGTATCCAAATGCCACCAGTGCTAAGAAACTCTTTTATGATATCGGGAACCCGTGTCATTTCTTTTTCATCTTTAACAAAATAATATTCCCCATATGGATTAATAATCATTTTATATTTTTTCCATACAGAATGACCTTTAAATGGATTAACATAAGAAACGCCGTAATTTTTCAATTTTTCATAGTATTCTTCAGGAGTAGCTATACCCCAACGACCGCATCTTCCTTTTGCGAATGGTATGACGGAGTTTTTGAAGATGCCTATTGGGTGATCTGCATGAGATGGAGCGAAAAACTCATATAATTGTAACAGATCAGATCTTAGCGCAAGTTGTATATCTATGAGCCTCGTGTCAATGATTATGTTTTGGCCTTTGGCAAGCAACTGTTCAGCTTGCCGGCGGACAAGTTCAACATTTTGCGATATTCTGTTTATGGCAGCATAAATTTCTTCTGCTTGTTCTAAGGGTAGATCGTTCAACAATTGATCAATAAGATCACTTTCTAATGACAATTGTACAATGTCTGAAAAATGTTTGATTTTTTTAAACTGATGGCATATTTGTGCTGCCACCTTAGTTTTATTCGCTTTTTGTTGTTTAGCAACTTTTCGTTTATCTAAACAGTACAAAAGCAGGGTACCACCAATGCTGCCCCCTACTAGACTCGATACTACGTTAAGGAGCCAGGTTTCCCAGTCCATATAAGCTCCTTTTTGTTTGAACAAGCAAGTCTACCGAACAAGCTCAAAACCAGCTAATTTTCAGGTTCCCCAGCCTTGCCAGGTGTTTAGACCAGCAAAACACTTTACCCTACTAAGGTATATCCGTGCAAGAAACTATGAACTATATAGGCACCGGCAGATTTAGTATTTTGCAGGTCATTGTATTCAAAAATAATGTTCTACTGGTTTACACTATATAAGTTTTTGAATGCGTAATTAAGCTAGGCGGCGAGTTCACGGAGAGGCATTGTCTTCGGAGCCGGGACGCTCTATATCTTGCCTCAGTTCTTTTTCCGTATAGAGCGCATACGCTCAGACGCCTTTTCCTCCTCCTTTGACAGAAGCCTTAACGAGGCGGCCACAGTGGAAGGATTGGCTGCGCGTGGCAAAAGTGTCCAAAAGTTTCACCTATGGTTCGCTACAGAACCCCCTGAGATGCAAGGGGGGCGACCGTCAAACCGACGAGGGGCGTCTTTCGGGTAGTAAATCGAGGTTGTGAGGCTACTACCCTAGTTACTCTTGATCACTCTCGCGGGATCCACTTACATTAAGATTGAGAAACATGCTGCTAAATGTAAAGGACAACGGGACTGGTAAGCCTAACTTTTTGCTCTGCCCCGCGACAAATGTTGCACGTTAATGGGTCTACGAAGGTGTTTTCTCTTCGATTTAGAGGCCGGCAAAACCGAGGAGGCGAGGAAGACGTCTTTCTTCTTTGGGCGGATTGCCTTTATGAGCTTTAAACTTGACTACAATTGGATGCAAATTGTAACAGCCGATGTTACAATTCTCTTTGGCAGGCTCAAAATTTTTGTTCCCCTTGTTGCGACATATGTCGCAAGATAGTTCTGCTTCTTGGCAAGTTAGATTCACGGCTTTTTGCTCTTCAAGTTAACGGACGAAGTGCCACTTTAGAGCTGGAAGGCTCTTCTTCGTTCGGATCCCGGGGATCAGCCAGCCCAAAAAACTCTTTATGGACTGGGACCGAACTCGACGGACCAGCCAACACCGGCAGGGTAGAAGGAGTCGCCATAAGCTTCGTGGAAGAGTTGGCGGGTGACGTCACCGGAACGGTGGCAAGGGGCAACTTCCTCCACCCCAAGCGCCTGGAGGGCTCGGATGACTTCCTGGATTTGCTTTTGGGACATCCTAGCCATGTGGAAGCCCCCGACCACAAGGTGGTCTTGTCACCCCTGATTTCCTTCGCTCTTTGGACCATGTTCACCACCCCGGGGTGGGCACAGCCAGTGATCACCAGGAGCCCTTTAGGACTTTGCACCACGAGTGCTTGCTCCTTGATTCCGCTTTCCATCTCACCAGTCGACCAAACGCTGGGAGTGGTCTCCGTGGGACCTTGTACTTCTACGACTGAAGCCCCATAGGTCTTGACCCTTTCCTTGAAATCTTTTGGGAAAGAGGCGGGGAGGTAGACTGTTGACGCATTGTTTAGCTCGAGGAGGCTGAAGAGACCCCTAGTGTGGTCGCCATGGATGTGAGAGAGCACCACGATCTCGATTTGGTGGGGGTTAATTTTGAGGGCCGCCATGTTGGAAAGAAGGGTCTCGGCGTCCCCACTGGTATAGAAGAGGGTTTTCCCTTTCCCTACTTCCGCCAAACAGGCGAAGCCCAAGCTGTGTGCAGACTCTCATTATAAAGGTAATTATCATAGGGGACAGTGAGGCGAGCAGTTTCAGCAGCTGAAACCGCCCCACAAAGGGCTACTAAGCATCGTGCTTCCTTGTGCTGGCTGTGCTGGCATAATTCGCAAACCTCATAGCCCCGGGTTACGGATATTTTCAATGCGGACCAGCAACGTTCTGCTCCTTCCGAAAGGTCCGAGGAGCCGGCCAGGGGAAACCCACCCCCCCTCGATCTCGCTTTCCGCAAGAATGCCAAAGGACTGGCCACTCAAGGTCGGGGCAGATCATGGTGGTCCACTGGGCTTGTCTAATAACCGAGGTTGGGGTAGTTCTCTGAGCCATGGTGAGGGGGAAGCATGTGTACAGACCGAAGCGTGTTTTTGCCGTGGCCCTAAGGCTGGCCCAAGAGGCGGAGAAAAAGAGGGAAAGGAAGCGGGGAAGGCCTCCAACTTATCCGGATTACCTTTATCTTGCCCTCCTCATTCTCCGCTCCTACTACAACTGGACCTACCGGGAGACAGAGGCCTTCTTTCGCGACCTCTTCCCGGATGAGCCCTGCCCAAGCTTCCAAGCCCTCCACTGGTACATGCGCAAAAAGCTTGGGGAAGAGGAGCTTCATAAACTCCTGGAGCTCCTAAAGGAGAGACTTCGCTTTCTTGGAAAAAGTCTCCTCCTCATCCTGGATAGCACGGGAATTCCTCAACGGGGCAAAACGCAAGAGCTGAAGTGGATGAGAGGTAGGTTTCCCAGGGTGGTCCAAGGGCATGCCAGGCTCTGTCTGGCCATACGTTATTCCCAAGAGGAGAAGCTTCTTCTCCCTGTGGGAATGAGTGTGGGCGAGGGTTATGCGCCTGATCCTCTTCTTGGGGCCAAGGCCCTAAACGCGGCCAATCCCGGGGGCCTTCTTCTTGCCGATGCGGGCTTCGACTCGGGGAAGGTCTACGAGGAAGCTGAAGGAAAATACATCCAGATGATCCAGCTCAAGGGCGGTGGGAAAGTGCGAGATCCAAGGAGAAGGGAAATATTGAAAGCTTTTCGTTTAGATCTTTATCGGCTGCGAGCAGTGGGCGAGGGAATATTCGGGGCCCTGAAAACGAGGCTCAACGGGAGGCTCAGGAATCTAAGCGTTTCTAACACCCAAAAGGAGGCCCTTCTCCTTGTGGTGTGTTATGTGCTGCGGGTATTTCTGGCCTTATTCCGTTGGCTTTTAAGTCTCCGCTCTTCCAGGTCAACAAGAAGGGCCATCCTCGCCTTTTCTTAGACAAGCCCTGGTCCACTTGACAAAGCCGGGTTCTTGAGGTAATATACATTTGTGCACATATTGCACATATGTGCACAAGGAGGTGTAAAGTTAGGGTAAATCGTAAAAAGGGAGCAATACTACATTCCTAAGGGGGTGACTTTTATGAAAACCATAAAGTGGATACTTTTAGGATTTGTGTTGATTGGGCTAATGGGTTATGGGGCTCAAAAAAGATATCTATTTGGTTACTCGGCCCCTGGCCTTGGAGACGAAGGTCAGTTCAACATTCAAGCAGGCTTTGTTGAAAAGTGTAAGGAGCTTGGCATCGACGTTATTGTAACAGACGCACGGGAGGATCCTTACAAGCAAGTCTCGGATATTCTTGACCTCATTGCACGAGGAGTTGACGCGATTTGTGCTGTTCCTCAAGACAGCGCTGTGATTAGTATTGCAGTGCAGGAATGCAACAAAGCTGGAATCCCGTTTTTTACCATCGATCGGGGTGTCACTGCAGGTACAGTTGTACTTACTGTCAAAGCGGATAATGTCAAAGCTGGAAGAATTGCTGGTGAGGTTATGCTACGCTTACTTCAAGGTAAATATAATGGTCTTGCAAGAGGAAAAGTCCTCGAAATCAGAGGCCAACCAGGTCAAGACGTAGCGGAACAGCGTGCTCAGGGCTTCCATGAAGTACTGGAACAATATCCAGATATTCACATAATTTCTTTGCCGGGATATTGGAAGACAGAAGAGGGCTTTAAAATAACCCTTGATACCTTAACTGCGCATCCCGATCTTGATGGCATTTATTATCACGCGGACCTTTACATCCCGGGAATTGTTGAAGGTATCAAAGCGGCCAAAGGGAGTTTTGCCAAAGTTGGAGAACATGGACACATTTTTATTCTAGGTATTGACGGCAACCCTGCTGGATTAGCGCAAATTAAGGAAAAATTTGCGGACGGTGTAGTTGTACAACCTCTCCGTGATTATGGAGCTTTGATTGTTCCATTAATCGTCGCGTACTTAGAGAAAGGGCCGGAAGCGCTGCCTAAACCCGGGGAGATTTTGGTAGAGGAAGGGAAGGCGTGGTCACCAGCGATTGTAGTACGGACCGCAGCAGGCATAGAAGTATGGACCAATGTGTTTTATGTAGATCATCTTACCGCACACGATCCCAATTTGTGGGGCAATCGTCCTCGGCAATAGCGGTAGGGGATGGGCGGGGTCACAAAGGTGGCCCCGCCCTTATATTTCAATATGATTACCAATTTTAGCCGCGTTGTTGAGCTTCAACGAAAGCAGTTATTGACTATTATCTTGGAAAATGCTGTATGGATTATTTTGTGCATTTTTGTTATCATTAATGCCTTTGTAACGCCTAAATTTTTAACTTTGTTAAATATACGCAATATATTAATTAATGCTTCTGTTCTTGGAATTGTAGTTATCGCTGAATCTTTGTGTTTACTTTCTGGCCATTTAGATTTGTCCGTAGAATCGACTCTCGCATTTGGGGCAGTTATAGGAGCTTTGTTGTTACGAAACAATTTGCCAGTTCCTGTGGCTATTGTGTCCGTTTTGCTTAGTGGAGTGGCCGTAGGTTTTCTGAACGGGCTACTTGTGCGAAAAGTTGGGTTGAATGCCTTTGTTGCTACACTGATCACGTACATTGGAGTTAGAGGAATCGCTTTAGGGATAGTTGAAGGGAAAACTATTTGGAATTTGCCAGTATCGTATTGCTTTTTAGGGGCAGGGACGGTTTTTCAAATCCCGGTTCAGATATTGGTGCTGATACTTCTTTATGTTTTCTTTTACTGGCTTCTTACTTCTACAAAGTTTGGGCGGCATGTATATTTAATAGGAGATAATCCGGTTGCTGCGTGGGCTAGGGGAGTTAATCTTGACCGAGTTATAATTAGTGTATTTGTAATAAGTGGCTTCTTAAGCGCATTTGCAGGATGGATGCAGTCAGGGCGTGTAAATTCGGCCACTCCTAACTTTGCAACTGGCATGGTTTTTGATGCCATGGCAAGCGCAATCATTGGAGGTGTAAGCCTCCATGGAGGAGTAGGAAGCTTACCTATGGCTCTTGGTGGAGTGTTGCTGCTCACCAGTATCAACAATGTGTTAAACTTGCATGCCGTTTCTCCATATTGGATTCAAACTATACGAGCGCTCATGATACTACTGGCGGTTCTTTTGGACTCTTTTAAGAGGAGGCTCGTGCGCTATGCAGGATGACAGAGTTTTGCTACGCATGGAACACGTAAGCAAAAGCTTCGGCGAGGTACGCGCACTTAAAGATATCAATATGGTAGTGTATAATCAGGAAATTGTTGGCTTAGTCGGTGGCAACGGGGCTGGCAAATCAACATTAATTAAAATCATTGCAGGCTTATTAAGACCGGACTCGGGCGCGATATTTTTTGATGGTGAGCGAATAAACATTGAAAATCCTCGTAAAGCTTTCGAGCTAGGGATTTACACCTTACATCAAAGGATGGAAGAAATGCTAGCGCCACATCATAGTGTATCAGCGAACATATTTTTGGGTAATGAAAAAACAAAGCCACTGTTTAAAGTGCTCCCGTGGCCTAGAGTTTTGGATAAGCGGAAAATGGACGCGTATGCTATGGAGTTGCTACGATCATTATCCATCAATATTGATTCAGTGAAACGTCCGGTTGTTAGCTATTCAGGCGGGCAGCGACAAGCTGTTGCTTTAGCAGGAGTGTTGTACCGTAAACCGAAGCTGTTGCTTTTGGACGAGCCTACGGCAGCATTAGGGATCAAAGAAAAGTTCCATCTCCTAAACCTAATAAAACGAATTGGCAAAGAAGAAAAAATATCCATAATTTTAGTCAGCCATAATTTGGAAGAAGTATTTGAAGTTGTTGACCGCATTGTAGTTTTGCGTAACGGTGAAATAGTGGGAGAATGTCGGCCATGCTCTGCTAGCAAAGAAGCAGTCGTAAGCATGATTGTTGGCGCTAAAGGTGGTGAGCCCTATGCAAAGAATACGCAATGAAAAGAGGTTAATAGCGCTCAAAGTAGCACGCATGTATTATACACAAGGTTTAACGCAAGAAAGCATTGCTCAAACTCTAAAAATTTCCAGATCTACTGTATCACGCCTTTTAAAATGGGCAAAAAATCAAGGACTGGTCAAAATTATCGTTTTTCCTGTTGTTGATGTTGATTTGACAAAAAAATTAGCTAAAAAATATGATTGCGATTTTGTTATAGTAGAAGTGTTCGAAAATAATGCAGAACATATTAGAGAGGAGCTGGGAAAGGCTGCAGCCCAATATTTGCTTAGCATACTTGATGATGGGATGAACATAGGTGTATCCTGGGGGCAAACCCTAGCACAATTAGCAAAAGCGCTTTCCGTCTTTAACAGCACCTTCAATAAAGTTAACGTCGTTCAATTAGTGGGTGGTCTTGGTGCGGCAGAAGTGGATACACATTCTATCAATGTTACAGCTAAGATTGCAGCTAATTTGGGTGGAATACCGCATTTTTTACCCGCTCCGGGCATTGTTGAGAGTGCAACATTAAAGGATCAGCTGTTGAACAATCCTCAGATTAGGCAAACTGTTGATCTGTTTGAGAGGCTTGATATCGCTATAGTAGGCATAGGCGCTCTGCACCCCGATAGTACATTGATTAAATATGGGAACATTCTGAAAAATGAAGACATTGAAGATCTTCGGGTTGCAGGTGCTGTAGGAGATGTTGCTTTGCGTTTTTTCAATGCTCAAGGTAAGCCAGTGCAAACTAAGCATGATCCATGTGTAGTAGGGATTGATCTGAAGACACTACTACGTGTCCCCAAAAGAATTGGTATAGCTGGAGGTCTTGAGAAGATCACGGCAATTAGAGGAGCTTTGCGTGGAAGACTGGTCAACGTTCTTATTACAGATGATTTTGTGGCACGTGCGCTACTAGAGATGGAGGGGGAAAATCATGAATCATGAGGAGTTATTAGAAAAAGCTCGAAATTTCATAAAACAGGAAGCCAATGTTGTTTCTAAACTACCGCCGCAGCTGGGCGCCTCTGTTGGTGAGGCGGTACAACAAATCGCAAGCTCTCCCGGGCGACTCATTGTATCGGGGGCAGGAACATCCGCTTATATTGCCGGTCGTTTCGCTCACCTTGCGGCATGTTGTGAAATACCCGCGTTTTTTCTTCACCCTTCAGACAGTCTTCATGGAGCAAGTGGTACTATCAAACCAGGGGATGTTGTTTTCCTGATTTCTAAAGGAGGGGAAACGGCGGAAATAAATTCGTTGGCAAAAATAGCTAAGGCCCGGAATGCTAAGGTGGTAGTTCTAACGTCTAACGTTGAATCTACCTTGGCTAAGCTTGGTGACCTTGTTCTTTGTTTCGATGTTGAAGGGGCTGATCCGTTTGGAGTGCTGGCAATGGGAAGTTCATTGGCTAACGCCGCTGTCACTGACGCTATCTGTGTCCTGTTATTGGAGCAAGCTGGCTTTGATTTGCGAAGGTTTGGGATCATACACCCAGGGGGAGCGGTAGGGCATAAGCTAAGCCGAGGGGGGTTACCATGAGAGCCGCTGTGCTATACGGCGCTAAGGATTTACGTATCGCCGATATTCCAATGCCTACTGTGGGGCAATTTGGACTATTGTTAAAAATTGAGGCTTGCGGTGTTTGCGGATCTGATCTGAGAACGTGGAGAGAAGGCCTTGCCCCAGGTCGAGACCCCCTTGTTATGGGGCACGAGATAGTCGGCCGCGTAGTAGAACGCGGCCCCGAGGGTCCTGAAAGCTATGCCGAGGGAGCTCGCGTGGTTTTGGGCGCCGATATCAACTGTGGACAATGTTATTATTGTCAGCGCGGGTTATATAATCTTTGTATTGGAAAGAAGATACTCGGAAGAGATGTTCCGGGCGGTTATGCAGAGTATATCTGGTTAGATAAACAAATCTTAGAAAACGGCATAGTTTGCCCTGTCACAGACGAGCACTTGTCTTCAAGTGTTGCTACGTTGGCAGAGCCCTTAGCATCGGTTTTGAACATCCACGAGCGGTTACACACCGGTCCAGAGCACGTGGTAGTTATTATAGGAAGCGGTCCTATGGGATGTTTGCATGCCAAGGTCGCGCAGATGCGAGGCGCTTTTACCATATTAGCTGACATTGATGTAAAACGTTTGGAGATCGCTCAACAATTAATCAAACACGGGATGTTTGTCCATTCAGGGACACAAAATCTTTTAGAGAGTGTGAGGCGCCTGACGGATGGTATAGGGGCCGACATAGCAATAGTGGCTTGTTCATCAAAATCCGCGCAACGGCAAGCTGTAGAATTAGTCAAAAAGAGGGGAATTGTTGTCTTCTTCGGTGGTTTACCCAAGGGTGACAGTATTACACAGATTGACGCCAATTTGGTACATTATGGAGAAGTTACAATTACTGGTGCGTTTTCTTACGCTCCGTGGCATGTTTGTTCAGCAATAGAATTGCTGTCTTCTGAACGCCTCAATGTTCAGGGATTTGTTCAGGAATATCCATTAACCGATGCTCCGGAAATTTTCGAAAGGCTTGGCGGCGGTGTAGGCGAAGCAGACGTTTTAAAACCAGTTTTAATACCATAGCAGGAGGGCTAAAATGTTATGGGGAATCAATCGTGTTTTAGCTGAGCTTGAAGCTCGTAAAAGGCCAATACGCGTCGCTCTTATTGGTGTCGGTGAAATGGGTACAGACATTTTAGCCCAGACTTCGTTGATGAAAGGGATTAAGGTAGTGGTAGCGGCCGATATCACTGCCGAAAAAGCCATACAAAGCGCTATAGCAGCTGGGTATAAGACGAGTCAAATTCATGTTGTTGACAATTCGACCAAGATGGACGAAATGATCGCAGAGGGTTTTTCAGGCATTCTGCTTACGGAAAATGCAGACATGTGCTTTTCCTTGGAGAACGTCGATGTGTTTATTGAAGCCACTGGTAAGCCAGAAGTTAGTGCAAAATATGCACTAATGGCTCTTCGCAATAAAAAGCCATATATTACTTTAAGCGTCGAATGTGATATAGCTGTTGGCCCTATTCTTTATTGGTATGCCCAGCAAAAGAACACAGTGTATTCTTTGGCTGCTGGCGATGAACCGCCAGCTTTACAAGAGCTCTATGATTTCGCGAATGCTCTAGGCTTTCAGATCATCGCTGTTGGCAAAGGCAAAAATAATCCACTTGAAAGGTTTGCTACTCCAAAAACATGTTATGAAGAAGCCCTTAAGCGAGGGGTGAATCCATATCGGTTATGTGAATTTGTAGATGGGACAAAGACAATGGTAGAAATGGCTGCAGTATCTAATGCCACTGGCCTTATTCCTGATGTCAGAGGAATGCACGGGCCCCATGCCAATCTTGCTGATTTGTTAAAGGTGTTTAGATTAAAAAAGTATGGCGGTATATTAAATAATGAGGGAATTGTCGATTTTGTAATAGGAGACGTGGCTCCAGCTGTTTTTCTGGTGTTCACCACTTCTAATCCAAGGTTAATACGTGCCTTAAAGTTAAGATCCATGGGAGATGGGCCAACTTATTTGTTGGTGCGCCCGTATCATCTTTGTAGCATAGAGGTGCCCTTATCGGCTGCAGTAGCGGTTATTTATGGTAAACCAACAATGGCAGCTTTTGCGGGATACGTCGCTGATGTAATGGCAGTTGCGAAGCGCACCCTCTTGCCAGGCACATCCTTGGATACAATAGGAGGTTTTGATTATTTCGGCCTAATAGACAAGGCTTCAAAAGTCAGGGAAGAAAATGCTTTGCCCATAGCTCTCGCTGAAGGTGTTCGTGTGATTAGAAAAATAGAAAAAGGGGAAATCATTCATCTGTCAGACGTTGAATCACCAGCACAATCCGTCCTTTGGAAACTTCGTGATTTACAGGACAAATGGCTCAACGGATTAGTCCCCAATGATTCATTGCTTCAAATATTAGATACATTAGCATTGTGAAGGAGGGAAGTATGCGCAAATATGCCGTAGGTTTGTGGATTTGGGGGCCTTTGTATGATCGCTTTGTGACCAGTGGATATAGATCCGCTCCTCCTCTTCAAACCATCATTCAAAGCATATCGACTATCCCAAAAGTTTCTGGCGTGGAATTAACATATCCTGACCATATCAATGAAACAAATTGGCAAGAGCTAAGAAGGCTTATTTCTGACTACGGGTTACAAATCGCAAGTGTTTATTGCAATTTATCAAGCCATCCGAAATGGCAGAGAGGTGCCTTCACATCCAGCAGCCAATTAAGAAAAGAAGCCATCGCACAAGTCAAGACCACGATGGATCTGGTTGCAGATTTGGGAGCCTTTCACGTGACTTTCTCTTTGTTACAGGATGGGTGGGATTATCCTTTCCAAACTGATTATCTGGCCGCAAGACAGGCAATAGTTAGTGCTTTGCAAGAATGTTGTGACTATAGACCAGATGTTGTAATTGGTGTGGAGTTTAAGCCGAGGGAACCGCGAGTTTTCTGTCACTTGTCTACTGCGGCTACTACTATTTTGATTGTTAAAGCAGTACAACGTTCTAATATCGGCATAGTGTTAGATATAGGCCACGCTCTTATGGCCAACGAGAACCTAGGCAACGTTGTATCACTGATTGCTGAGCACACTAAACTCACCTATTTACACCTTAACGATAATTATCGGGCCTGGGATGATGATTTAATTGTAGGGTCTGTCCACTTTGTCGAGACGCTAGAATTTGTATACTGGCTGCGTCGCATAAACTATGAAGGTTGGTATAGTTTGGATATCTTTCCATTTCGAGATGACCCGTGGGCTGCATCGAAGACGTCCATTGAATTTCTTGAAGTTTGTCATCAGTTCCTTGAAGAGTTAGGTGAAGACTATATTACAAAAGCCATAAAGCAACAGGATTTTATTCCACTTTATGATAAGTTATTGCAAATACTACATAAAAAATCACAATGTTGAGAACAGTTTGTGGTCTGGATATAGGCACCACAAGATGCAAAGCAGTTGTGGTGGACGAAAACGGAAATTTGATTAGTTTCGCCTCTTCAGAATACGCTGTGCTAATGCCAGAGCCTGGTTATGCAGAGCAAGATGTAGCGGACGTTTGGGAAGCTGTGATCAGTTGCCTAGCCAAGGTCGTTGATACGATCCCGCGAGGGTTTACTGCACCCGAAGCGATAGGTCTTTCAGTTCAAGGCGAAGCCGTGATTCCAATTAGTAGTGATGGCACACCGCTTCGGAATGCTATTTTAGGCATGGACACGCGTACTCATAAAGAAAACGAGCTTATCAAACGTCGTTTTGGAGAAAAATGGATTTACAAGCACACAGGCCAACCTATTCATACAGTGAACAGTCTGCCTAAAATTTTGTGGATAAAACGCAATGAATATGACATATGGAGAAAAACATATAAATTTATGCTTTATGAAGACTACATGGGATTTATGCTAACTCATAATTGGACGACTAGCATTAGTCATTGCCTCGCTTCCAGGACGCAGTTATATGATTTACACCGAGCGTCATGGTCTGAAGCAATATTGCGCTGGCTCAACATTAGACCAGAGCGATTTTCTGAGCCGAAGCCCACAGGACATGTTGTGGGTTATGTGCGAGATGAAGTTGCTCGCAAAATCGGTCTCGATAACAAACCTCTAGTAGTACTAGGTGGACATGATCAAGCTTGTGCAGCCTTAGGAGCTGGTATCGTTAACCCGGGCGATGTTCTAATTTCTACAGGCACCGCTGAGGTATTGCTCCTCGTTAGTGATAAACCCGTGTTAGATATGCGTCTGGCTAAAGCGAATATATCTTGTTATTTTCATGTTGTGCCAAATCTGTATTTAAACATGGCTCTTAATCACTGCGGTGGAATAACACTGCAATGGCTACGCAATATCATAGCTCCAGACATGCCATATGAGGCGATGCTTGCTGACCTTCCCGCTAATCCGACGGGGCTTTTGTTTTATCCGTATCTTTCTGGAAGTGGATCACCGTGGCCTACGACCTCGGCTAAAGGCATGATATGGGGGTTGACTTTTGCAACACACAAAAAAGACTTGACTAAAGCTCTGTTAGAAGGCCTTTGTTTCGAGTTAAAAGCAAACATAGAATTGCTGTCCAATGTCGGTTTGCCCGTTGAAAAACCCATCAGAGTTGTGGGAGGTGGAGCGAAATCTCCTGAATGGAATCAATTAAAAGCAAATATTTTAAATTTACCCGTCCAAATCTTGCAATATACCGATACTGCTCCTTTAGGAGCAGCAATAATTGCAGGAAAAGTAACGGGTATGTTTAACTCAATTACAAATATTAGTGCTCGAGTAAACAATGTTGTGCAAACTTTGCACCCAAACGTTGAAATAGTGCAAAAATACCTTGAATATTGGAATTTATACAAACAGATACGACAAGCTACATATGGTTCACCTAAGTTGGCCAAAAAATTATAATGATCTTCGCGAGACTTGCTCTTCGCTCCTTAGCCTTCTCTTGTGCATTATTAGATATAACCACTTCGCGCCCTAAGTTTAGAAAGTGGTTCCATATCTCCGACCATCGATGTTTCTTTTAGCGGGATCACCCCGAAATGCTGTTGGGGTGTTAACCTTTAGTGTTTGGAGGGCGGATAAATTAAAAGGACTTAACAAAAGGGGCCTTTTGTTAAGTCCTTCTCCCTCTCAATCCAGGTCCACCTTAACCCAGCCTTTTTCCAGCTAGTTCTTTCCCCATCGAAATCCTTGACCTTA
>Ga0272445_1001857_pt1 | contig 15373 bp, 10 predicted proteins | sample YNPCB0031_FD_194404 | JGI IMG/M metagenome (GOLD analysis project Ga0272445, IMG submission 194404) | Hot spring sediment microbial communities from Yellowstone National Park, WY, United States - YNP-CB-003-1 | ecosystem: Environmental > Aquatic > Thermal springs > Hot (42-90C) > Sediment... | reverse complement strand
TATGTGGAAACATCGCATATGCCAAGCAATGCTGAGACCGCATCAAACAACCTCCCCATGCTCGTGTTCATAGGTGAGTTCAGCCGACGACTCACTTGCAAAGGTATGATGCGCCTTTCATCACTGCTCAACCTCTCAAGCAATCCCTTCAAGCCATCCAGAGTGAAAACCTTCTCGCCAAGCATTTCCCACGCGTATGCGAAAGCGAGCCTTATCGGCTTTCGTATCGCAGCTTCCCCTCCAGCAAGTGGCATTCTCGTAAGATGCCCAAGACGCCTAAACCTGCTTGGCTCGCAAAGCAGTATCTCCCCTCCCCATATCGTCCCATCAATCCCGTATCCAGTCCCGTCAAACGCAACTCCTATCACAGGTTCATAGACACCGTTTTCCGCCATGCAACTCAACACATGGGCATAGTGATGTTGCACTGGAAACGAAATCTCACAGCTCTCCTTCGCAAGTTGAGTTGTGTGGTATCTGGGATGCATATCGCAGATGGACACCGCAGGCTCAACACCGAGCAAGTTGCACAAATGGTTTATGGCGTATCTCATGTATTCGCAAGTCTCGAAGTTCTCAACATCGCCGATGTGCTGACTCAAGACTGCCCAATCATCCTGAGCGATGCAGAATGTGTTTTTAAGGTCGGCGCCGACAGCCAAAGCAGGTGCTGGAAGATTTTTTGGCAGTTCAAAGGAAGTTGGCACATAGCCCCTTGAGCGCCTTATCACAACAGGTTCGCCAGCCATCGGGCGAACAACGGAGTCATCACATGGGATGTGTATGTCCCTGTCGTGGAGCAGGAAAAAGTCGACTATGCCAGATAGGCGCTTGAGTGCTTCCTCATTGCGAAAGCAAATCGGCTCATCCGATACATTGCCACTCGTCATTACAAGAACGCTTGGCGAATAGCGCATCAACACAACATGAAGTGGCGTGTATGGTAGCATTACACCTTGATAGAGGTTGTTCGGTGCCACATTGGGAGCAACGCCACTGCCCTCCTTTTGTGGCAACAGCACTATCGGACTCTGTGGCGAGCGCAACAGGTTCATCTCCCATCCTTCAGCCTTCACAACTTTTGTGAGTTCGTGTTCGTCACGACACATTATCGCAAACGGCTTTGCGGGTCGACGCTTCCTCATGCGCAACTTCCTTACGGCTTCCTCGTTGCGAGCATCACATGCTATGTGAAATCCACCCAAGCCTTTGATGCCAATGATATAACCTTTGGCGAGCAACTCACCAGCGAGGCGGATGGATTCCTCACCCTCGGAGCATATAGCCTTGCCTTCCCCATCAGATAGCCATACCTTCGGACCACATGATGGGCATGCGTTAGGCTGTGCATGAAATCGTCTGTTTGCTGGGTCATGATACTCGTGCTCGCACAGCTCGCACATTTTGAACCGAGCCATCGTCGTGTTTGGACGATCGTATGGCAGGCGGAAGATTATCGTGAACCTTGGTCCGCAGTTAGTGCAGTTGATGAATGGGTAAAGGAAGCGACGGTCTTTCGGATCGCTCAATTCACGCAGGCATTCTGAGCATAAAGCCACATCAGGTGGTATGACTGGGCGAGGATGCAATGTCGCCTCGCTACTTACTATCCTAAAACCACTCTCAAGCAGTGGCTCAACCTCATAGACCTCCATTGAGGCTATCTTTGAAAGAGGTGGTGCTTCACTTCTCAACCTCTCCGTGAAAAGATGTAGCTTCTGCTCCTCGCCCTCAACCTCAATCTCAACACTCCCAGAGGCGTTCATCACATAGCCAGATAGCCCAAGCTCGCTTGCAAGCCTAAATACAAATGGACGGAAGCCAACTCCTTGAACTACTCCAGTCACCCTTACCTTGAACCGCTTTAGCACCGATTTAGCCCCCTTGCCGTTCAACCGGAAGGTTCACCTGAATGCCTCTTTACGCCACATCCTGATCATCTCAAGCCATTCGCTCATGCCTTCCCCTGTGAAAGCCGAAACGGCAATGATGTGTATGTTCGGGTTGAGTGACTTTGCGTAATCCTTAACCAAACCGACATCGAAGTTCAGATGCTTAAGCAAGTCAACTTTCGTCACGATGAGGGCATCCGAAGTGCGAAATGCGTGCGGATACTTGAGCACCTTATCCTCACCCTCTGGAACGGATAGCAATGTGACTCTGAAGTGCTCGCCGAGGTTGAATTCAGCCGGGCATATCAAGTTTCCGACATTCTCGATGAAGACAGCATCCAACTCATCAACGGGGAGTTGATTGAGGGCTTGCTCAACCATCGCTGCCTCAAGATGGCACTCGCTCCCTGTAACTATCTGCACAGCGGGTATGTCGCATGTTTTTAAGCGCTCGTAATCCCTTTGTGTTGCAACATCGCCAACTATCACACCTATGTGCATTTCCTCGCCTAACGCTTTTGCGGTAGCTTCAAGCAATGTCGTCTTGCCAGAGCCGGGAGATGAAATCATGTTGATGAGCAATGTCTTACTCCTACTGAGGCGTTCATTGATGCGCTTTGCTATTAGCTCGTTGGCATGCAATAGGTTTTCAAGCATCAGGACTTGCTTGAGCTGTCTGTCCTGCTGGCTCATCCTTCATCACTTCCATTTCGATGCGTTCAATGATAAGCTTATCGCCTGAGATAACTCTCCCACCAACACTGCCACAAAATGGGCATCTGGAAAACAAGTTCTCGCCTTCAAACTCGGTCTTGCATTCCCAGCACAAAAACGAAATGGGCTCAAGCTCTATTTCAAGTGTTGCATTTTCGGCGAGCGAACCCATCTTGGCTACTTCAAACGCCTCCGCCATGAACTCGGGCACAACTGTTGTAGCCATGCCGACACGAAGCTTTATGTAGACTACTGATGTTGCACCGACCTCCTTAGCCTTTTGTTCAACAGCTTCAATGAGGCTTAAAGCAAGACTAAACTCATGCATCCCCTCAACATAACTCCTCCTGCCCATTGGTTGCTTATCGTGAGAGCATCTCCGCACTCAGTTATGCATCACTTTTGCCATGTGGGGAACTTCAGAGGGCTTGCGTCATTTTGCGGAGGCGTGTTGTTGTGGCTGTATCAATGCCACATCATCAATGTTAAACGATGTCCCGAAGTGATTGCCACCTATGCCGGCGAACAAATATGGGTCTGAACTGAAATTAGCAAAACCAATCTCATGAACGATCAACGAATCCCTTCTCCCAAATTTGGCTGCGAGCGCTTCGGCGAGATTGAATTCCGCAACATGCCACTTCCCATCTGAGACAACGCCTTCTATTCTGCCAAGAAGCATGGGATGGTCTTGCCTGATTGCGTTTCCAGAGAAGTTGATGTAAAATGTCCGCCCAAGCGAGCGCACAAACATATCCACTTTGACATCTGGTTGCAATCGGTAAGCGAATCTCAATATCGGAGCCTTTGATGCATCGAACTCCGCTTTGAGCAGTGTTATTTCAAACCTGCCACCAGTGATGGCGTTAACGACCTTCAAACTTCGCTTGCCACTCACAGCAGTCGTCGTATCAAGCATGACCATGACTTGGTTGTCCTCATCCAGCCTGAGTTCGAGCTTTGGCAGTTGGCTTTCAAAGTCGAATTTGGCTGGCAACTGCAACTGCTCTTGCTTTGCAGTTTCTGCGATAAGTTTCTCGGATGCCCTCGCCACGCTTATGATAGGTCGCACAACTTCGTTGATAGGCTTTGAAGTTGCCTCACGCTCATACCATATGCGAACCCTTCCCACATTTATCCCCTTGTTCACAGTCCATAAAGCTACATGCCCGCTATCAATTGGGTTGTCATCTTCTGCCTCAAGGATGAGCGCATCATCAACGAACATGCGTAGCTTCTTCCCGCACTTCTCGACCCTCAAATACCACCAATAGCGGTGGTAGTTCTGCATTGGCTTCGTCAGCTTGCCGAGTTCATCGGAACGCTCTGCAAGCACTTTCGCACCTTTCAAAATACGGGAGCATGTGTTGCTCCACCCGGCGAAAACGAAGCTATATCCGCTATCCAAGTTAAGCCCGTCTGTGCAAATGCTGATGTTGAGGTCGCCCGGGTAGTTGTAGCCCTCACCATGCATCCTTATGCTCACATACGCTTCAACCACGATATCGCCACCGAATGAGCGTTTGCTCATAAGGATAGGCGAGCGTGAATCCTTACCACCGAAGAAAGACCACTCTGGGCTACATGTCCAACGCTCCGTAACTTCCCATGCACCTCTTACAGCCCACCACTCAACTGGTGCATTCGAGAAGGTGCAATCGACCATGTGGTCCGATGCCACTTTCACCAAGTCGAAATCTATGCTTCCCCTTAACGGGATGATCCCAACTTTTGTTCCGCTCAGCGGCGCTCTATCAACGAAGGAAAACAAAGGCTTGCCATCGTAAGTTGCAAAGAGGAGACCACCATCGCAATGCAACTCAACATTCATCGGCTCCTCGCGCTCCTTCGGGATATCTCGTTTCGCAACGCTTTTATCGGCTCTGAAGAGTTCGACACTGATGGAACTGTCCTTCTCACCATCAACGACGAGCCTGTAACCGCTGTTTTGGTCTTTTCCGTCTCCTTTAAGCACGAGTGCTATGGCATCCTTGAAACTCTTTTCCGAAGGCAAGGTATACCTCACGAATGACACCCCATAGAAGTTGCCACGATGCCAGTAAGCATTGCCGACTTGTTGCCATGCTCCAACTGGAGTAGCCCATTGGACCATCGTTGATTCGCGAGTGAACTGAGCTGCTATGCTGGGGATGATGAGGCGCCTGATGGAGCCGAATCTAACAAAGACGCCTTTGAAAACTGCCTCGCCACTGCCTTCATGATAAAGAGCCACTTTGCCAGATGTGTGCGTTGTATCAAAAGCTTTGAGAAGCTCGTTCTCGTTGAGGCTAACACGAATCAGCCCATCACATGCATCCACAGTGAGCTTCGAAAGCTGTGTCTTCGGCAAGTCAAAAGGCGCTTCAGCAAGCACCGTTGTGACGCCGTTTGCGATTCGGACTATTTGGCATTTACCTTCATAGCTCACCTTTGTCCGAGGTGGCGCACAACGCACAAGGTATGTGTTTGAAGTATCCTTGAAGTAAACACCGACACCAACCGCAGCCCCCTTTGCGGTGAAGAGGATGCTCACTGTGTAATCCTTCCAAGCGCTTGATCCAGTAGCGATCCAGTGAGGCTTTGGAGTGGCTTTACCCCCATCTATCCTAAGCGAGTTAGAACTCATGTTCCAGTTTCCGCTTATCGTCTCCCAGCGCCCAAGAAGAGGCTCATCAAATGTTTCGGAGAATTGCCCCCAGCTCTCAACACACACATCGTCAAACTGCGCTATCATCTTGCCGTCGGCATACAAGCCAACCTTCCCCATCCCGAAGAAATCACAGCGAGCGCTCAAGGTTTGCACCCCGTCAATGAGAGCAGTTATGCGGTCATCACATACACGAACTTCAATCTGATACCATTGCATCGGCACGAAGCCACCGTCTTTCTCCGCAAGCACATTCGTGCGCCCATCTTCAACAGCAATGATTTGTTGTTTGCCGTTTTCCAAAGCGCTACCCCACCTGAACAGCAGGTAGTTCGTTCCATCCCTTGCGTAGACGACTAATCCGACCGACCCACTGTCAGACCTCGGGCGCACAGCTGCTTTGAAAGAGTAATCATCCCAAAACCAATACCCAGCTAAAGCGAGGGCATTGCTCGTTGATATGGCTTGCATGCTGAACGGGTTAGCGCTCAAGCGTGGGTTAAATTTCGAGCTGTCAGCACCAACTGGAACCCAAGTCCCGTATACCTTTTCCCAATGCTGCACATCCTCAGAACCACGCAGAAAATCATCGGCAAACAATATAGCCTCGGTCGGTTGATATCTCGCTTCAACCACCTTAACAGAACCGCTGGCTGAGTATGTTGCCATGCCTGAAGTAAACTCATCGTCGTAGCGGACAAACAAGAGCCTCTTGTTGTGGATGACCTTTACCTTGCCATACCAGTATCTGATGATGAGTTCGTTTTGGTGCTCACTACCAACCTCTAACTTGGAATAGCTGACACCAAGCACATGAAGAGCTTCACCTTTGCGCTTGACTAAGCTTATGTGGCACTTTCGATGAGATGCATCGGCGTTCAGGTTAAGCTCATAGCCGTTGTGGTTTGCCTTATGAAACGAGATGCTCAATTTCCCGGGCGCTGCTGACACAAGTTGATACTTAATGGAGATGGCAAACTCGCGTTCGCATTCGTTTTCGAGCGTTTCTCCCCACGCAAATCTGATGACAGCCATTGCAGACAGCAATATGAGAGCATATACGCTCATCTTCTGCTCCCTCATCCCTTCTCACCCTTCCATGAATGCAGTGCAGTTGGATGCTCACACATCGTTCAGTTAAAATTAGACGAGGGAAGGATTGGGCAAGTTGCTTCCATTTGAAACACTGTGAAAAGCTCAAAGCTACATCAGCACAATGCATTTGCTCAAGGTGGAATGAGCATGCGCATCTTGGGAATCGACTATGGCACGAAAAGAATTGGCTTAGCTATCACAGATGAGCGTGGGATCATCGCGCAACCACTTATGAGCATAAGAAACGACGGCGACGAAAGGGCTGCGAGGAAAATCGCTGAGGTAGCCCATGCTCATAAGGTCTCGTTGATTGTTGTCGGCATACCGAGGCGCACGGATGGGAAGAAAGGCGTGATGGAAGAGCGCTCAATCTCCTTTGCATCTCTTTTGGGCGAGCTGACTGGATTGCCTGTTGAGCTGTTTGATGAACGCTTCACAACAGCGATAGCGGAAAGAGCCCTCCTTGAAGCCGACTTATCAAGGCGGAAGCGAAAACAGCTTCGTGACAAAGTTGCAGCTGCGATAATGCTCCAAAGTTACCTCCAGAGCTTGAGGGGAACAAGTGAACGCTAATGTGAGTCCTCTACTGTGAGAACCGCTCCTTTGCTTGCGCTCGTCACTAACTTGCTGTATCTTTCGAGCCACCCACCTTTCACCTTAGGCTTCGGTGGTTTCCACTCGTTGCGTCTTCGCTCAAGCTCTTGTTGCGTTATAAGCACATCAATCCTTCGCTGTTCAAGGTCAATCCGAATAACATCGCCATCCCTCAAAAGTGCGATCGGACCACCAACGGCAGCCTCTGGCGATATGTGTCCAATGCAAATGCCTCTTGTCCCACCAGAGAATCGTCCATCGGTTATCAAAGCCACATCTTTACCCAGACCCATCCCGACTATAGCTGAGGTTGGGGCTAACATCTCAACCATCCCCGGTCCGCCCTTTGGACCTTCATACCTTATCACGACGACATCACCCTTTTTAACCTTCCCAGATTTTATCCCGTTGACCGCCTCCTCCTGCGACTCAAACACTACCGCTTTACCTTCAAACCACCTGATGGAAGGATCGACAGCGCCTGTCTTTATTACAGCTCCCTCTGGAGCTAAGTTCCCAAAGAGCACATTCAACCCGCCATGTGGAAGGTATGCATCCTCTATCGGGCGTATGACATTTCGGTCTTTAACCGAAGCCCCTTTTATGTTTTCGCCGAGTGTTTTCCCAGTGACTGTGATTACATCAAGGTGCAGAAGACCATCTATCTTGCTCAGCTCGCTCAACACAGCGCTTACCCCACCAGCCCTGTCCAAATCTTCCATATGCAGATTTGATGCTGGTGAAAGGCTACATATGTATGGTGTTCGGTCTGCTATCTCGTTGATCCTCTCAAGTGGGTAATGTATCCTCGCTTCGTTAGCTATTGCGAGCAAGTGCAGGACCGTGTTAGTTGAACCTCCCATGGAGAGGTCGAGAGCGAAAGCGTTGTCAATCGCTTCAACTGTGACTATATCCCTTGGGCGGAGGTTGAGCTCTACGAGCTTCATAATTTGTCTTCCAGCCTCCCTTGCCAGCTCCTTCCTCCTCTCATCAGTAGCCAGTATCGTTCCATTGCCCGGCAACGCCAAGCCCAATGCCTCAGCTATACAGCACATTGAGTTTGCGGTGAACAAACCCGCACATGAACCACATGACGGACATGCTCTCACTTCAAGCTCATAGAGCTCTTCTTCACTTATAAGCCCAGAGTAGAAAGCTCCGACGCCTTCGAACACTGAGATGAGGTCAATCGGTAAGCCTTGTTTTGACAAGCCGGCTGGCATTGGACCACCACTTATGAAAATCGCTGGGATGTTCAAGCGCACCATCGCCATGAGCATTGCGGGCACTATTTTATCACAACTGCCTATGCAGACAAGCCCATCAAGCCTATGCGCTTCAACCATTGTTTCAATCGAGTCGGCGATGAGCTCACGCGATGGAAGCGAATAATGCATCCCGATATGCCCCATCGCTATACCATCATCAACAGCGATTGTGTTGAACTCGAATGGGACACCACCAGCTTCCCTTATGCCTTCCTTAACTGCTTCAGCTATCTCTCGCAGGTGGACATGCCCTGGAACAATGTCAGTGTAGGAGTTAGCCACGCCGATGAATGGTTTTTTGAAGTCATCGTCTTTAAGCCCACAAGCCCGTAGCAAGCTCCTATGCGGTGCCCTATCAACTCCCGCCTTCACTTCATCTGAGCGAAACTTGCGTTCCATGTTCTTCGCCTCCCATTCGGAATGGATTTGCTTAGTCAACTACTGCATGTGCTTGTAATGCACATCTGGCTGAGACCGTAGCTCCATAGCTTTCTCCTCTGGGGAAGTATCGCTCAGGAAAACGCCACCGCCTATCTCTGGACCGGCAAGGTATTTGCGCAAGTTAGGTGCGCGAAGCGGTGGATAGATTTCGATATGGAAGTCATAAGCATCGTAATCTCCACCGTTGGTTGGTCTGTTGTGCAGAACGAGCACATACGGGAAAGGAATTCGCCAAAGGTTATCATACTTGATGAGCACGCTCCTAAGCACTTTAGCCAAGTCAGCGCACTCGCTCTCGCTCAACTCCGCTATGTCCCTCCTGTGTTCCTTCGGGGCTACCATCACCTCGTAAGCATACCGCGCAAAGTATGGAACGAAAGCAACCATCAACTCGCCTTCCACTATAACTCTCCTGCCATCAAGGATTTCAGATGCAACGATATCATGCACGAGTCTTCTCCCCGTCGCCTCATAATACGACTGGCATGCTTCAATTTCTCTCTCAATCAATTTGCAGATGAAGCTCAAGGCGTAGATCTGGCAATGCGGGTGGGGGTTGCTCACTCCCACAACCTCCCCACGATTCTCAAATATGAACACATACGCCACATCTGGTTCGGCAGAAAGTTCAATGAATTCTTTGCGCCATGCCATCACAACCTTCTTAACGCCTTCATCGTCCATCAGTGAGAGTGACATGTTGTGCTTCGGGTGATAGCATAGGACTTTCGCAATTCCGATTGCAGGTCGGTTGCGATATATCCCAACGGGTTCAACAAGCTCACGAGGCGCATCTGTTGAAACGCATGGGAAATCGTTCTTGAACGAGAAGGTGTCTTTATAGTTTGGGTTACGCTCTCCACTTGCCCTCATGTTCCCGGGGCAAAGATAGCATGTCGGATCATAGTCTGGCAGTTCATAAGTGCCCTCCGATATGACCTCGCCAACCCAGGGGCGATGCTGTCTGTGAGCAGCTATGATAACCCACTCACGATATAACGGATGCCATCGCAACTCCCAGACCATTTCGCCTTCCCACTAACTCCAACAAAAGCGTCTTGTGTTGCTTGGGCAATGTTGAAGCAAGCGCTAAACTCCCCTTACCAGTGCAACGCCTTCGTGGCTCATTCGCACTCTCATTATTCCTTCGCACCTTCATCTTGGGCTTGCTCTGAGGAGACAACCGTTGGCGTAACGAATATGGCAAGTTCAGTCTCACGCCTCTCAAACCTTCGGCTCTTGAACAGCTCCCCAAGAACGGGTATTGAGCTCAAGATTGGAACGCGTCTCCAATATTGCACATCCTCACTGCTTATCAAACCTGCTAACACAACACCTTCACCGGGCTTAAGCTCGAGCTCCGTCTCGTAGCTTCTCGTTCTAAACCCCGGTATTGTTGCGCCTCCAATGGTGACTGCTATCCCGGGAGCTGGTGCGCTAACCTCCGTCTGTAACTTCAATTTGATCAAGCCATCGTGTTCAATTGTGCCTGTGACTGTGAGTATGATCCCATACTGGCGGAACTCGATAGCTTGTGCGAGCACACCAGTCCCAAGCGATGTCTGAACGCCAGCTGCAGGACCGCCCAACATCGTCACTGGTATCGGTATCTCACCACCAACCGTGAACTTAGCTTGCTTACCACTCGCAGCAACAGCGCTTGGCGCTGAAAGCACTTTAGCAACATTCTTGCTGATGAGCATCTGCAAGATGCTTTGGATGTTGGTCAAACGCGTGAAAACTCTACCAGTGGTAGCATCCCCAACCTCTCCGAACACTACGCTCTCTGGATGTTGCACGCCGAGTTGTCTCAACGCTTCTCTGTTTATTTCCACAACCCATGCCTCAACGCGCAATTGCAAGGGTTGCATCACCTGAAGCATGTCAACGACATTCTCTTTGCCAACCATTGCCTCGGCGATCTTAAGAACCCTCTCCCGCTCAACGCTCGTTTTGACGCTACCCTTCAACATCACCTTCTCCCCGCTGAGCTCAATCACATCAACCGTATCTATGCCTATAAGCTCCTTTAGCCTTTCAGGGAGCGTTTTGGTCTTCACCTCCTCAGGTGGCGCTTCTTTCGGTGGTGGTTTTGGTTCGGGTTGCTTAACTTCAAGCGGTTTGCTCACCCGCACCAGGTTGAGCACCTTCTTGCCGAGGAGCGAAGCGAGTTCGTCGATTGCTTTCCTTTCCTCCTCGCTTTTCACCTCCCCAGTGAACACATAACAATCGTGGATGAGTTTCACATCAACCGTTGGTATCCCGAGCAACCCTTTCACCTCATCGGGAGACGGCAGACGAACGCGCACAAGATTTAACACGGTTGTGCCAGCCACTTGAGCTACCTGTTGCACCCTCTCCATCTCAGCCTGTGTTTCCACTTCGCCTTCAACTACGAGCATTTCCCCGACACTGCGGACTCTCACGCCCTCTATCCCGATAAGCTGTTCAAGCTCACTCGGCTGTAGCGAAGGTTTCTTCGGCTTCTCAATTTCCTCAGGCTTGCGCTCAACCTCTTCAACGCTTATTAGGTCAATCACATTCTCGGAGAAAAGCTTTGCAACCTTTAGCGCTATCTCCTTCTGTTCCCGTGTCGCAACCTTACCGCTAAGGACGATGGCGCTATCAACAACTTGAACGAGTATGCCCGGTATCCCGATGGCTGTTGCAACTCGCTCAGCTGATACCTGAACTTGCTCTTTTACAGTCACATCGTAAGTTGAGACACCAACCTCATCGAGTATGATGAGTGTTGTGCTACCGCGTGATTTCCCAACAACTGCAAGCACATCCTGACTCATCACAACAACATCCGCAACCATTGGATTGCTTATGTGCACGCTTAGAATGCGCTTTGCACGAACGATGACCGACTTGCCCACGATGACTTCAATCCGCTTTGGTTGCGTGGATGATGGTTGAGTTCGTGGCTTTTCAGGTGGTGGTGTTTTAGGCTGGCGCCTGGTTAGTGTCTTTGGAGTTCGTTGAGGGCTTCCTTCTGGTAGCGGGATGAGAAGTTTCTCCCCGACTCGGATTACATCAGTGTCAAGCCTGTTGTTCGCTTCGCGCAGTCTTTGGAGCGATATGCCATAGCGCTTCGCTATTGAGAAGAGCGTTTCCCCTTTAGCCACGATGTGGTATCTGTAAGGTTTGCTCAGATCCTCCTTGTGCGATGGCGAACATACGGTGGCATGGAGTGATACGCAAATGAGGGCTAAAAAAACTTTGATGCTTTTTCCCACTCACCTCACCTCCTCTACATGGAAGCGAGCGAAAAGGGCGCATGGCTCGCTCTCGGTGAGTTCAAACGCTATTTTTCAGAAGCCTCCTTCACAGCATTGAGGATGGAATCGGCGTTATCCCTAACCACCTTCTCGATGAGCTTTTGTAACAGTTGCCCTATCAGAGGCACTTGATACTCATAAGATATGGTGAGCTTCATCAGAGTGCCATCGCCATGCCTTTCAAAGCTCCATCTTCCGCTGTAATGGTCCATGTCACCTTCGACCATCTCAAACTCGCATGTGAGAGAAGTTACATCCCAAACATCCTTCTCAAGCCAATGCAACTCCCTTTCAAGCATCGGTAGCTTAGCTACCCATTCGGTGATGCGCGTCATTCCGTCGTCGTGTATAACTTTCACGCTCTCAATATTCCCCATGTGTTCCACATACCTTTGGATGTCCCTCGCCACTTGGAAAACGGTTTCTGGCGTTGCCTTAACGAACTTCTCACAAGTGATCCTGTGCATTCCCAATCCCCTCTCACGAACTGAGCGAGTGAATGAGTTCTTCAGCTTCCGAGAGGGCTTCACGGAACGCATTCACTACCTCATCTATCTGCTCCCTCTCAATTATTAGCGGTGGTTCAAACCTTATGACCATAGGGTTGTTGAGTGTATACGCCACAAGCACACGCCTGCGAAACATACCAGCAACAACAAGAGCTGCAACATCTGCATCACTTAATTCGACGCCTATCAAAAGCCCCTTGCCACGCACATCCTTTACGAGGTCTCCATGTTCCTTGCACGCTTGCGCCAGTGATGTGATGAAGTAATCTCCATTCACCCTCGCCTTCTCCGAGAGTCTTTCTTCTTGCAGGACTTCAATCGCAGCGCACGCTGCAGCGCACGCAAGTGGGTTACCTCCCAGCGTTGATGAGTGTATGAGTGGGTTTTCAAACAAGCCTTTAAACGAGGCTTCGTTTCCAACAGCAGCACCTATAGGCATGATTCCGCCCCCAAGCGATTTGGCGAGGGCAACGAGGTCTGGAACAACACCATAGTGCTCCATCGCAAAGTTAGCCCCTGTTCGTCCAAACCCAGTCTGGACTTCATCGAGAATCAGCAGAGCTCCGTGTTCGTCACACAACCTGCGAACTGTTTGGAGGTAGTCATCTGGTGGAATGATGACACCACCCTCGCCTTGAATTGGCTCAAGTATAACTGCAGCTGTTTCATCGTCTATAGCACCCTCGATTGCTTCTGCGTCTCCATACGGCACATGCTCAAACCATTCTAACAGCGGTTCAAAAGGAACCCTGTAAACATCTCTCCCTGAAGCGCTGAGAGCACCGAGCGTCTTCCCATGATATGCGTTTTGCGTTGATATTATCTTACGCCTGCCAGTTGAAAGCCGTGCAAGCTTTATACAAGCCTCAACCGCCTCAGCACCGCTGTGACAGAAGAAGCAGTATTGCAAGTCACCGGGGAGTAACTGTGAAAGCATTTTTGCAAGCTTCGCTTGAACAGGGTTAAACAGCATACGAGAGGACAAAGGCATCAAATCAAGTTGCTCCATTACCGCTGAAACTATGCGTGGGTGACGATGCCCGAAGTTAAGAGCCCCAAAGCCACCAAGGCAATCAATGTAGCGGTTGCCTTCACAATCCTCCACATATACGCCATATGCCTTATGCTCAATCGCTTCAACACCAGCGAACTTGAAAAGCTTCACCAACCCGCGATTGATGTGCTCTTCGTAAAGCCTTATCACTTCATCCGCTCTCGCATCCACACAGCTTCATCCCCCGTTTGAGTGGATGAACAAATTGCCGTGATCTTGAAGGTGACAAGGAAACCGCTTTGACTCCCCGTGAAGCGATGGGTTTAGTGGGGTTAACGAGACCGATTTCATGTTTGCTGTGACGCTTGCTGCATTGAAAAATTGCATTCTCTTCACCCTTTGGTTCTTAGCGAGGTGTTGAAGTGCTCATTGTTATTAAGTGGTCGGGGCGGCCGGATTTGAACCGGCGACCTCTAGCCCCCCATGCTAGCGCGCTAACCAAGCTGCGCTACGCCCCGACCACATTCCCTCATCAATGCATTTTAGCTTCTTGTGGTGCGTGAGTAAAGAGGACGCAAGCTGATGTCATTCATCTTGGACAGCTTAACAGCTCAAATACGGATACCTCATGGATGCTTGTCGCTCTCTGTGAAGGCAAACTGCGCATCCAAAACGGTATAGCGTCAAAAGCTTCGTAACCGTTACTTGTCCTTGCCCTCGCGATGAGCAACTGCTGACCCCATCCAACCTCATGTGCTGAAAGCGCTCCTTCCCATTCGCTCCATAGTCCGTCCCAAACTTTGCGCATCGGTATCCATGGACTTCCACCAAGCCCCATCTCAACAGAAACAATTTCCGCCTCGCGAGCGTAAGCCTGCACATAGATTGCGCAGTCGCCAAATACATCTAAAACATTCACAAGTGGTCTTGGTCCAAGTGTGTGCGAACCTCCGACAGAAACGATCGTCACCTGAACTTGCGAAGTCACCTCCCTAAAGAAGGTTCTAACAGCACCATCTTCAACTATGATGAGGCGATATCCGGGGCGTGTGAGTATACACCTTTCAGGTAGCACCCCAGTTGGATAGAAACCACAAAGCGCCCCAGTGCCTATAACCGGTATGCTGTCGACCAAGTGTTCGCTGTTCGTGTGCATACCGCTACATAGGACGCAAAGAACATTTGCGTGCTTCAACCTTTCAAGCAACGCTTCAGCAACATCTGAATCCCAAGGTGGTCTAAACATACCTTCGTGCCTTCTCAGTAATGGTTGCAACATCACGATGAGCGGTTCACTTTGATGCTCATCAATGAATTTGCTCAGTTGATGAAATTGCTCGCTACTCATCGTCCACTTCCTCTCCGCATCCAGATTAAGCATATCAATTGCGACTATGTTCAATCCACCATACCGAAAGAACCTGTCTGGTGCGCCGAACCTTTCGATCCATTTCTGCTTACCGTGCTGTATATCGCATTCGCCCGGAAGCAAACATACATCAACGCCGAGAGCTTCAATAGCACCTTTTGCGTAATCAAGCTGTTGATCATCTCCGCTCATCGTCATGTCGCCACATATGAGCGCAACTTCAACGGGGAGTTTCAGCGAGCGCCAATCTTCAACCATCATTTGCCACCAACGAATCACATCCTCAGGAAATACGCGCCCTATGCGCGCACCGAAGTGAATGTCGCATATGTGAGCAATCAAAGCGTATCCCATCTCTTGTCCCTCCCTAAATAGTATTACAACTGCTCATCTTGCAAAGGCACATCGGTAGCATTGAGAGTGGTTTTAGGAAGCAAAACTTTGACTTGCTTAATGCAATGCCATTATGAAGTATTGCCTCAGCAACCCTTTACAGAGGCTTGCACAATCGCAAAAATTTCGCTAAAATTTAAATTGAAGATGTGGCGCAGAGGTTGACAAAGAGG
>Ga0272445_1001856_pt1 | contig 15378 bp, 17 predicted proteins | sample YNPCB0031_FD_194404 | JGI IMG/M metagenome (GOLD analysis project Ga0272445, IMG submission 194404) | Hot spring sediment microbial communities from Yellowstone National Park, WY, United States - YNP-CB-003-1 | ecosystem: Environmental > Aquatic > Thermal springs > Hot (42-90C) > Sediment... | reverse complement strand
GAAGCAGAAGTTATTGATAAATCCGAAACAAAAATTGTTCAAACACGATACGGAAAAAGAAGTGTGGCAAATGCTATGCTTAAAGACGAAAGTGGAGAAATAAAAATTAGCTTGTGGCAAGATCAAATAAAAAAAGTAAATGTTGGGGATAAAGTTTCTATTTCTGGCGCTTTTGTGACCACTTTCCGAGATAGCCTACAACTAAACATCCCAAGAAATGGGAAAATAGAGGTCAAAAAAGAATTTTAATTTTTTAAAGTAATTTTAATTTATCTCAAGCTCTGATTAATGATGAGTGCCGAGGTGGCAGAACCAGGTAAATGCGCGCGGCTTGAGATTTGGGATACCGCGTGGGCTTTTGCCCGTGTGGGTTCAAATCCCACCCTCGGCGCTCTTAAGGATATTGACCTTTTTTAGCCTCTGAATTTTTTATTCATTATTTCTTCAAATTTTTGTGTAGTCTCCTTAGACACATATTTTCTAAATTTAAATAGAACAAGGAAAAGTCAACTATAAGGAAGTATGAGACCATCCAAGAGGAATTATGGAAGGGGACTTTCCCTCTTTTATTGTTCTGGAATATAATCATCTAAATTCTAAATCTAGCAGAAGAAGCTGTAATTGCACCATTTTCATAAGAAATTTTTCTGAAAACTTCCTTTGTTGTTTTTTTCTTTCTAAATCTTATCTTGGATGAAGAATTCCTGAATTTAATATTTATATAAACTGAGAAGGAAAAGCTAAACTTTAAATTCTTTACGTTTACTATACTATGGAATGAAAGGATTTAATTACAGAAACTAAATTATTGGCTCATCGGTATACCCAAATGCCTAGATTAAAAATTATGATAGATAAAAGAGAGCAAATTGAACGTGAATTTAAAGAAGGAATTGTTAATATATTTGGTAATTTAATAGAATATGCGTTTTTTTCTGGTAGATTTGCCTATGGCGCTGATAAAATGAACAAAAGCGATATCGATATTGTTATAGTTTTAAGAAATGAGTTTGAGCATGTTAATAATAAAATTGCTCAAGAAATGATAAGAAAGGCTGTATGTAAATATTTAGAAATCCATAGGAAATATGGTTATAAGCCAGATGTGCTTTTTCCCGGTGAATACGTAACTTCTAAACAAATAGAGGATAGTTTAAATGGTAGAGGCTATCATGTAAGTAATGGAAATATTTACTTACCTATTGTGGATTCTGAAGATTATTGGGATGTACATGAAAATGAGTATAGAGCATGGAGGAGTATGTGTGCATTTAATAATCGGAAGATAATTATAGGAAATAAAAAGTTATTTTATAGAAATCGAAAAAAAGCGTGGAGAGAGATTATAAAATTTTTATTATTAAATGAAGAAAAAATAACAACGAAAAGAGTTTTAAATTTAATAATTAATGGTGGGAAAGGTTATCTTGGTATATGTAGTGATTATGAACCTGAATTTTCTAAAAGGGAATCGCACATTATTAAAGAATCATTACAATACCTTGAGAATCTAGGTTATGTTACTAAAAGTTCAGAAGAAATTTATAGACCAGTCAGAGATAAATTAAACAATTGGCGAAAAAGGGTAATTAGTAGAATTCAAAATAATAGGTGGATAGGAAAACAAATAATTAATTGGAATATCGTAAGAAGTTACGTAAGAGATTGGCTACAGACTGCAAATTATGATGAATCTAATCGAATCAGATGATTTTAGTAAAATAGCGAAGTTTATATACTCCCATGCCAAAATTAAAAATAAGAGTTCTGTCACATTAGCTACAGGTATAACAACAGCATATAGCATAGCCGACAATCAACTTAGGGAGTTCTTTATCGCAAACAAAATTTCAAAAATACTTAAAGAAGCTCATGTAGAAAATAAAATTTTACTAATCAATGATACTTATGATGCCTTTACAGAAAGGCATTTTAAACTATTACTTAAATTCGATCCCAGTTTAAAAAACTTTCATGAATTTTTAGGTATTCCTATTTCAAATATACCATGCCCTTACGGTTGCCATAAAAGTCTTGCTGAACATTTCCATGATATTTTAATTAAAAAATTAAATTCTTTAGGAATATATCCTATCGAAATTTTTTCGCATAAAATGTATAAAGATAAGGCTAACAAAAGTTTGATTAAAAAAATATTACTACAACATGAAGAGATCAGAAACTATCTTAAAATAAAATATAACTTAGATTGCCCAAATGGTATAATTCAACCAATTTGTAAAAAGTGTGGCAGGATAGTTAATACAAAATTCAAATTTCTCAAAAACGATAAAATTTACTACTATTGTGAAAATTGCAATGCGGAAGCAAAAACCGATTACTTTAATAGCAAATTTATTTGGAGAATAGCTTGCGCACTAAGGTGGGTAATAAATGACGTAGATTTTGAACCATTCTATAAAAATTATCTTACTAAGCCAAATGGAAGCTATTGGGTAAGTTCAGATATATCATTAAAGTACTTCAATTTTTTACCACCTTTGACTATACAAATAGAATACATAAGGTATAATAAAGAACTTCCCAATCCTACAGAATTTTTGCCAAATTCTCTTGTTGAAGATTTGTATCTAGAAAACTTTCATCGAAATAACCACTTTGATAAGTATACAATAATCTCAAAATCTAAAAATTTTAAATATCCATCAGGAATTTCCTTTTACCAAGCTTCTATGATTATAGGCTGCCTATTTCTAAAAAATTATGAAAAAAAATATTTAGAAAGAATAAATCATTTTGTTTTTGGGTTTGATAAAAATGATGATGAATTTTTTGATAAAATAATCAAAAATATAAATTTAGCATATAATTTTTATGAAAGAATGATACCAACTTATAAAAAAGTAGAATTAAAAAAAGTTAGTGACATAAAATTACCTGCAAACAAGAAAGACAGACTACTATTGTTGAAAATTTTAAAAGGTAAAAAAGTGAAAATACCAGAAAATAGACTCAAATTATTGTATAAATTTTTATTTAATAAACCTTTTGGGCCATCGGTTAATACTATTCTTAACCTATTACCAGAGGAGTATAAAAATTCTCTCATCGATAAATTAAAGTAATATGAAACACATACATATAACATCACCAATAATTAATGGGGAAGTAATTAACAAAGGAAAATTCACTTTTATAAAATCCCCATATGACAAAAAAATAGTTTCAAAACTTTTTTACGCAACAAAAGAAATAATTAACAAAATCTTTACTACATCTCCTTTTTTCCCCATGAATAAACGTGAAAAAATGGATATTTTTAAAAGATTCAGTAAAAAGCTGAAATTGAATAAAAACACACTAGCAAAAATTACAACAATGGAAAATGGTTCACCAATTTCTTTTACTATGAAGCAAGTAGAGGAATCTATCTATTTTATAAATAATTTTCATAAGTTAGAAGTCGAGCTTAAGGATAAATATATCTTAGAACCAAAAGGAACTATACTTTTAGGAATTCCGTTCAATGAACCTATACTAGTTACAATAAATTCATTACTTCCTGCAATATTTTTTGGAAATAGAGTAATAGTGAAACCACCTACTTCTGCCCCCTCAGCAAGTTTTGAAATTGTTAAGTATTTAATTGATGCCGGATGGCCGGAAAATACAGTTCAATATTTACCAATACAAAGAAAAGATATAGAAATGGTTATTTCTAATTCAAATTTAGATATGATTTTTTGGACAGGAGGAAGTAAAAGCGCACGGATTGTAGGAGCACTTGCGCTTAAATATGGTAAAGAATTTGTTCCTGAATCCGAAGGAAATGATTGGGCAATAGTTGATGATAGTTATGACATCGAAAAAGTTTCAGAAATAATCTTTAAAGGATTTACTACTAATAATGGAGAAATGTGTAATGCTATTCGTGGTGTACTGGTAAAAAAGAATATTTATTCAGAAATTGTAGAAATTCTTAAGGAACGAATAAACAAAATTAAAATGGGGAATCCTCTTAAAAAAAGTACAGATATAGGGCCTCTTAAAAGTAAGGAAATTGTAAATGATCTTGTGAAAAAGATAACTGAAACAAAATCAAAAAATTATGGTATGGAGTACTATGATAATTTTTTTCATCCAACAATAGTTATCGATCCGCCTTTAGATAGTAGAATTGTAAAAGAAGAATCGTTTGGGCCTATTCTTTGGATAAAACCTGTAGAAAATTTGAAAATAGCTGCTGAGTGGTATAACACATATAACAGACACAGATTGTGTGTAACGATTTTTAGTAGGAATAAATTTCTAATAAATTATCTGAAAAACAAAATTAGATGCACTATAGTTCATATTAATAGAAATCCTTTAGAAATATCGCCTTTATCTCCATGGGGCGGCAGAGGTTTAAGTGGGTTTGGTGGAGCAAGAAGTTGGGCCAATAAATTTTTGGATAATAAATACGTTTTACAATCATAAAAGGTTAATATGGTTAAAGCAGCTGTACTCTTTAAACCTAAAGTATTGAAAATTCAAGAGTTTCCTGAAATTGAAGACTTCGATGGTATAATCTGCAAAATAAATCTTGCTGGAATATGCGGAACTGATTTCCATATCTACAATGGATATCTCAAAGTACCTTATCCTATAATTCTAGGTCATGAGAATGTTGGAATAATCGAGAAAAATTCCTATAATTTAAAAGATGTTGATGGTAATATTTTAAAAAGTGGGCAAAGAATTATCTTTAGTGCAGACATCCCATGTGGAAAGTGTTGGTACTGTAAATACCTTGAAGATAATAGAGGAAAACAATTATGTGACAATTGTATAACATATGGTATGTCAATAAGTACGAGAGATGTTTTTCCTTTATCGGGTGGGTGGTCTGAAAAAATATATCTAAGAAGAGGCTCTTATATTTTACCTACCCCAGAGTATTTAGTTGACGAAGAACTTGTACTGGTAGATTCAATTGCCTCAACATGGAACATAGATAGAATATTAAAACTCCCCTATGTTAAACCAATAGAAAATGTAGTTATTCTCGGTGGTGGTGCTATTGGTGTTTTATCTGCGATTAGATGCAAGATCCGTGGTATTGAAAATGTAATTGTCATTGATAAGCATAAATTTAGGATTAATTTTATAAAAAAATTCGTTAAAAACGTAATAACTATGGAATATATTGAAAATGAAAAAGAGAGAATAAATAAAATAATGGATTTGACAAATGGCAGAGGTGCAGACATGGTCATTGATACCACAGGGAAACCTGATGCCTTAAACGAAGCTATACAATTTTGCAGGAAGGGAGGAACTATTTCTGAAATTGGAGCATTTGCAGATCTGGGCTCTACATTAATAAAACCTTTTGAGATTGTTCATAAAGATTTATTTATTATAGGTCAATATGGCTACCCACCTGAAGAGTATAAGATTTCACTTAAAATACTAGAAGACTACCATAAAGAGTATCCATTTAAGAAATTAATTACTCATAAAATCAAATTAAAAAATCTACCAAAACTTTTTAACAAAAAATTTGTAAAAGAAAAAAAGTATATTAAAATTGCAGTGAAACCATGAAAATAAAGTTTTTAGGAACTGGTGATCCTTTAGGGATGCCAGTAATAACTTGTAAATGTCATTATTGTTTGGCAGCTCGTAAAAATAAACTTAAACAACGATTAAGACCTTCGATATTGCTCCAAGATAAGGATATTAACTTATTGTTTGATATAAGTCCTGACATCAGAATTCAGTTAATTAATGCAAATGTTAGTAATATCACTGGAATATTTGTAACACATGCTCACTTTGACCATCTTTATGGTATTGCCGATATTTCACAATTAAATTATGTTAAAAGAGTTCGAATACCAATTTATGTGAATAGTGACACGTTTAGGTACATTGTAAAATATTTTCCTTGGGTAAAACTCAAATTAGTTGTATATAAAAATAATAGGAATTACAAATTTAATGAAATAGAAGTTATACCAATCCAAGTGGAGCATTCTGATAAGTTTATCACAAACGGTTTTGTAATTAAAAATAAGAATAAAAAAATTATTTATTTCCCAGACTTGAAGGGTTTTGTAAATAAAAGTTCTTTAAACTTTTGTAAAAATGCAGACGTAGCTATAATTGATGGCCAGTATATTTTAGGCAAATATATAAAAGACAAAGAGCATTTAGGTGGTAAGAATCTCATAAAAATTATAGAAGAATTAAACGCAAGAAAAGTGTTTTTGATGTCCATATCGGAACATTGGTATAAAAAGGCAGAAGAAGAAATATTAAAATATTTACCAAAAAATTTTAAAATTCCTAGGGATGGGCTGACTATAAAAGTATAAAACTCTAAAAATTTCTTGCAATAAGTACTTAACAAGCTTTTCAATATGTTGAAAAGCCTTCTTCACTCCAACCTCTCAACCCTAGTGCAATTTTTACTTCATTTAGATACTCAATTTCTCCAAATACTTAATTATAACTTTGTATGCCTATATACACTGAGCAATATCGATTTTTCGAATTGTATTTTAACTACTAACTTCCTTAAATCTTTTTACAACAAATTCTTTGTCTAAAGTGGCGATTAATTCACCAAATCTAGGTCCAAAATTTCTATTAAATAAAGCAATATATCCTGCTTCGAAGAGTATAGATGCTTTTACTTTTTTATCTTGAGCTATAGAATAAACAGTATTATGAACATCCAAACCTTTGACTTCTACTGATGATTCAAGGTATTTTGCAAGTGAAGCTAAAAATTCCTTTTGAACTGGAGAAAGTTTACTTCTAATTTCTTCTATTTCATCGCTTATTCTTATTTTATACCTTTCAGGAGCGTATTTCATTGTCCAAGTATATGCTTTAGCCAACCTATTGTAAACGCAAGATAAATTTTCGTCCGTAGCATCTAGTGGTATATGACCTGTTTTCTTTAAACGTCTGATAGCTTCTGAGTATTTACCAGAAATACCCACGATCTGACTTACTAAAGAAGCATGAGAATAAGGAATTCTTAACGGCGGTTTAGCAGATGGTTTTTTTACAGCAAGTTCATAAGTCCTTTTATAGTAGGATTTATCTTCACCTTTGATTCCTTCTAACCCATAATAAACTCTTTCAGCTCTGTCAAATCTATCAACCATTAAGGGTAAGTTATCTATATCAACTTGTAAATGTGACATTGGTTTTGCAAAAAGATAAAAGAAACGAAGCACCTCTGGTTCTGCGATACTTAACCATTCTTTTGGAGTTATACCGACAAATCCTGAGGCTGTCATCTCTCCTAAATCTTTTCCATAAATTTTTAGGCTCACCCATTCATAAGGAAAACCAAAAGGAGGTTCGATATTTAAAACTTCTTTTGCTATAAGGGAACTACTTTCTCTTGAGCCACCAGCTGCAGCGTGATCTTTACCGTATGGCTCAAATTCTATATCTAAGGCTTTCCAGAGAGCAGGCCATTCTAAACGCCACTCTAGTTTTCCTTCTGTTAATTTAGACTCGCCAATAGTGTTACAATTTTTACACTCATATAGAATTTTACCATCTTCAAGGTCAACATCCTTTGCTTCAACGAACCTTATTTTACCACAATTATTACAGATGGGCACGAAAGGTATCCATCCTTCTGGATGTGGGTTTTCACCTCGATATTTGTTAGAGATTTCTCTTACTTTTTCTCTTTTTGAAATTATTTCTTTTACAACATTTTGCATTGAAGAACTTCTGTAAAGTTCTGAAGTTCTAACAATCGTTGGTTCACATTTGAATTCATGTAAATAATTCCCAAATTCTTTCCAAAAATGTTCGACCCAACTATTACAACACTCATATGGGTCGGGTAAATCTTCTAGTCTCTTATACGATAACAATCTAACTTGAGACTCATCTTTGAATACTTTTTTTAATGCTTTTTCCGGTATCGGATCTCTATCGTATATGACTAAATATTGAATTACTTTTTTCCCCGGGTTTCAAGGATCTCTTTAATTGCGTCCCCAATGAACAATTCTCCGCGTAGTCTACCAATATGCTGAATTCCTCTAACTGATAAACCACCGCTAAAGTGAAGAATGTCTTTATTGATGTATTTGTTTAGAATTTTTTGTGCTGTAGCATCGATCCAGTGTACCATAGTACTCTATTTTTTGTTAGATAAATAAATTTTTAAATTATCTAATCTCGTATTAATATTAAAGAGATAGAAGTTTAAAATTAGTACAGTCTTACTATTTTCAGACTTAACGTTTTTGAATATTTTGATATAATATTATCAGCCTATACAGCAATATGAGAATTAAAGGAAAAGTTAAATTATTCCTTCACTTGCTTAATATCTTAACTTGTGAGAAAATATGGAAATTTTAAGTATCGACGAAATTGAGAAGAAAAAATTACTATCAAAATATTCTCCAATTTATCTTCTGGCAAAAAAACTTAGTTTAAAATATTTAATTAAAGAAGATGGTATTTTTACGGGTCCTGCTGTTGGTTTAGCTCCTATAGTTGAGAGGATAACTTCGAATTTTCCGATTAATCATGTTTTAGATTTATGTTGTGGTACTGGTGCTCTAGCAAAAATTGCATTATTAAATGGAGTGAAAAAAGTTACTTGCTTAGATGTAAATATTAAAATTGCAAAAGAAAACTTAGCAAAGTTTAAAGGAAAAGTTAATTTCATTGAAAGCGATGTTTTAAAATTCAAAATTGAAAGTTTTTACGATTTAATAATTTTAGATGCACCTCTCGAGCTCATAAGAAAACTCATCAAAAATTTTATCCCAAGTTTAAAAAATTTTTGTAATATTTTTTTGATTTGGCACGGTAGTGTTGAGGAAGAAGAATGGAATAACTGGGTAAGAGATAAACTGAGAAAAATCTTCAAAAAAGTTACTGAAATAAGTTGTTACGGTGAAGAAATGAGTTGTTGCTCTTCTACAAAAAAAGGAATTGAATGGTTGGAAAAACTTTTTAAGTCGTGGGTTTGAAAATTAAATGAGCGCCAGTAGTCTAGCCTGGTAATTTGACAGAAAGACGCGGGCTTCCCAAGCCTGAATCCCGGGTTCAAATCCCGGCTGGCGCATAAACCTATTTTTTATCTGGACTAAATCTTATTAATTTAAATTAACGAGTGTAAAAGTAGTAAGTATGGTTAAGAGAACTGGACCAACAAATCCGTATTTGAGAGAGTTAATTTCGAAGCTCAAAGAAAAATCTTTAGAACTTAAAGCACCCATTTGGAGAGCTGTAGCGGAAAAACTAGAAAAACCGAGAAGAAAAAGAATAGAAGTTAATCTTTTTAAAATAGAGAAAAATACTAATGCTAATGATGTTGTAGTTGTTCCTGGAGTTGTTTTGGGTAATGGCGAACTAAGCAAACCTGTAACTATAGCTGCTTGGAGATTTTCAACTTCTGCTCAAGAAAAAATCGAGAAAGCTGGAGGGAGAATATTAACGATAGAAAAATTAGTTGAGGAAAATCCAAAAGGAAGCAAAATAAAAATTGTTTCGTGATAAAATGAAAATTTACGATGCAGAAAACCAAATCTTAGGAAGGCTTTGCTCAAAAATTGCTAAGCAACTTTTGGAAGGGGAAAAAATTGTTGTGGTAAATGCAGAAAAAGCTGTGATTTCCGGAAATCCAAAAAAAATTATTGAAGAATATAAAAGGAGAAGGGAAAGAGGAACTCCTCATCATGGTCCTTTTGTTTCACGCCTTCCAGACGAAATTTTTAGACGTGCTGTAAGAGGAATGTTACCTTGGCATAAACCAAGGGGGAGAAAAGCATTTAGAAATTTAAAAGTGTTTATTGGTATACCAGAAAATTTAAAAAAAGAGAAATTTGAAAAAATTGAGGAAGCTGATGCAAGTAAACTTAAAACAAAGCATATAACTCTGGAGGAAATTTCTTTAGCTTTAGGGGCGAAAAAAAGATGGTAACTGAAGAAAAGAAAAAAACTGTTTTTGTTGTGGGGAAAAGAAAGCTAGCAGTAGCTCGAGCAAAAGTTGAGCCTGGAAGTGGAAAGATAAAAATTAATTCAATTCCACTTGAAAACTGGGGAAATGAATATTTGAGAGAATGGATAAAAGAACCTTTAATTTTGTCAAGCGATCTTTGGAAAAAAGTTGATATAAGTGTGAATGTTAAAAGTGGTGGAATAATGGGACAGGCTGAAGCGATAAGACAAGCGATAGCTAAAGGCTTGGTTGAATTTTTTAATAGCAAAGAGCTCAAGGAGAAATTTTTAAATTATGATAGAAGCTTGTTAGTTGCAGATGTTAGGAGAACTGAACCTCATCACGGAAGTGGGAGAGGAGCAAGCAAACGTGGTTCTCGTCGCCATAAGCAAAGGAGCAAAAGATAATATATTTTGCAAAATATTGTTTCTATTAAATAGATATATTTAAGTATAACTTAATATATGTAAATATATGAACAAAATAACTACTATTAGAATAAGTAAGAAAACAAAGGAAATACTCGATAAAGTTAAAGTTCATCCTAGAGAAACTTACGAGCAGGTTATACTCCGGTTGGTAAAGATTAAGAAGTGAGAAAGGATGAAAATAAACGAACTAATTTATGGTAACTTACTCGGTGATGCTAGTATAAGATCAGATAAAAGTAAGTATTTTACTTACCAAATAGTCGCAAAAGATAAGAAATTTTTAAAATGGCTTAAAAACTTCTTTAAAGAATTTGGTATAAAATGTTGGATTTCAAAAAATAAGACAGAGTTATTTTTATTAGGCTTCTACATTAACTCATGTCCTTTTCCAGAGTTAATGTCTCTCAGAAAAAAATGGTATAGAAAAGTAAATGGCAAAATACTCAAAGTTATTCCAAGAGATTTAAAATTAACACCAACTACTTTACTCTTTTGGTACTTAGGTGATGGGAGCTTAGTTAGAAGAAAGAACGATAAGAATAGAGTACCTTTCATAGTTTTAGCTACTAATAATTTTTTAAAAGAAGATATCAATTTTCTCGTTAAAAAACTGAAAAAATTGGATCTAAACTTTTATCCTGTTAAATATAAAAGCGGTTTTACTGGTAAAGAATGTGGTTATTGTTTATACTCAAATACACAAGATGGAACCCCTTTTAGATTCTTCAAATTAATTGGGTTTGAATGTCCAAGAGAAATAGCAAATTGTAGTACAGGAAAGAAAGGAATTTACAAAGAAGAAAAATTTTTCAAAGATAAATGGCCAAATGAAGAAGATTGGATTAAAATTTTATCAAACGTAAAAGAAATCGGTCCAATTTTAAGAAGAAAAAGATTAGAATTAGGATTATCACAAAATCAGTTAGCAAAGAAAGTTGGAATTAGAAGAGAAAATATAAGAGATGTAGAACTAGAAAAACGAAATTTAAGGTTAAAAACTTTAGAAAAATTTTAAATGTTTTAAAAATAAATGTAAAGTATTTACTTAAGGAATTGACAAATATGAAACTAGGTGATTAAATATCATCATACCAGTTCGTTGTTTTTCATGCGGCAAGGTAATTGGTCACTTATGGGAAGAGTTTAAGAAAAGGGTAGAAACAGGCGAACCCGCAGGAAAAGTTTTAGATGATTTAGGGTTAAAAAGATATTGTTGTAGGCAGATGTTTTTGGGGCACATTGATTTATTAAGAGAAATTGCTAAATTTAAACCATAACCGGAAGCATAACTGGATGCGTTCACTGCTTTCCGGGATAAAATGGTTTGGGAAAAAGATATATTAACAAGATTCGAAGTAGCTCGCCTACTTGGAGCAAGGGCTCTTCAGATTTCTTTAGGTGCCCCAGTTTTGGTTGAAACAAAATCCTTAGATCCAATAGAAATTGCTAAGGAAGAATTTAAACAAAAGATAATTCCAATAACGGTAAAGAGAAAGTTACCTAGTGGAGAGGAAATTGTTATTGATGTTAAAGCTGGAATAGAAAACTGGCTAAAGGATCATGGTGGAGAAATCTAATTTACTCTAAAAATTCTACATCATCAATTATACCATCGGAATCCCTATCTATTCCCCTAACTATCCTAGCCACTCCCTTAGAAAACTTTTTTCCTTCATTCAGTTTGCTAGCATATTTGATTAATGCGAGTGTAGCTGCTCTCGTTCCTTTGAACCTTTTGCCAGAAAGTATCAAAATTTCCTTGTTTTTTGAAAAAAGACTTTTCATCTTAATTACCACTCCTGCTTCGTCTTCAAAATACGTCTTTCCTGAAAATCTTGAAACAATCGCCCACTCTCTTTTTTCATCAAAGTAAACAGGTAATTTTTTGTTTATCTTATCAATCCATATGTTTGCCTTTGGCCCTCCGATAAAAATGAGATTATTTTTCAAATCCTCACTTTTAACTTGCGTATCCAGTTTATAATTCGGTTCAGCACTTTCTAAAAATGAACCAAGGAATAAAGCAAGATCTATACCTGCATATCCATCTGAAGCTTGTGCTCCATACCTTCCATGAGGATCAGGAGAACCAACAATGATAATTGCATTTAATTTTCCTTTCTCAATAAAAGGTTTCATAAATTCTATTTCCTTTACCCTCACTTTCACATCTGTTAATGGTTTACTATCGAAGAGTTTTACCGAAACAAATGGGTGTGAAATTGAATAAATTTTAGCTGTTGCGCCCACCCTTTCCTCTTTTCGAACCAGTTTAATTATTCCTGCTTTTTCGAATCTTCGAATATGATAGTAAATTTTTTGTTCATGTTCTTTCAACCTTCTTGCGATATCCATTACGCAACCTGGCTTCTTTGAAAGCTCAGCCAAAATTCTTACTGCAAGTTCGCTTGTTAAAACTTTAAGAGTGCTTGGTGTAACTATTAAGGTTGGATACGCATTTTGTCCTTTTTCAGTCTCCTCAATAACGTATGGCATTCAAAATATTTTTTTACCTTTATAAATTTTATTTTAATAGTTAGGCTGTTTTAATTTCCCTTCCTTCAACTAATTTTTTAATACTTTATACTTTCTTTTAAGTTTGTTTTTTAACCTTCCTTAGGAATTTTTTTAACATGAAATGTCCAAGATGTGGATCGGAAAAAGTTAGCGAAGTGAATGTAAGTTTTCCTCATGTTCTAGAGTGCAAAAAATGCAACTATATCTTTCTCAAATCTCCAAAAGCGTTAATTGATGAGTAAAATGTGCGGAATAATTGGTTATATTGGTAATAAAAATGCAAACGAAATTGTGTTGGAAGGTATAAAAAGACTTGAGTATAGAGGTTATGATAGCGTTGGTGTTTGTTTTGTAAACAACGGAAAACTTGTTATCAAAAAAGATGTTGGAAAAGTGGAAGAAGTTCATAAGAAGTTAAACTTTTTAGAGCCTAAATGCAATTTAGCAGTTTGTCACACAAGATGGGCAACACATGGCAGTGTAACTTCTGAAAATGCTCACCCACATACTGATTGTAACGGAAAAATTGCAATAGTTCATAACGGGATAATAGAAAATTATCAAGAAATAAAAGAATCTTTAAAAGCAAGAGGGCATGAATTTAAAAGTCAAACGGATAGCGAAGTCGTAGCTCATTTAATAGAAGAATTTAGTAAACAGTTAGATTTTGAGAATGCATGTAAGAAGGCTTTTTCTATGCTTCAAGGCAACTTTGCGGTTTTAGTAGTTAACAAAAGCGAGGAAAAGATTGTTGGAATAAGAAAAGATTCACCTTTGGTAATTGGTATAAATGAAAATGAGAGTTTTGCAGCAAGCGATATATACGCTCTACTCCCATTTACTAAAAATTTTATATTTTTACACAATTACGATTTTGTAGTTTTAGAGAAAGGAAAAGTTAAGATAGAAAATTTGATTGACGGAAAAGTTGAAAGAAAAGTCGAAAGGATAGATATTAGCGTTGAAGAAACGGATAAAAAAGATTTTCATCATTATATGATTAAAGAAATTTTGGAACAAGCCGATATTTTTGAAAGAGCGTTCAATCAAGATGGGAAAAAAATTGGAAAATTTATTGAAGAAATGAGAAAAGCTAAAAAAATATTTCTCGTTGCAGCTGGGACTTCTTACCATGCTTCTCTAGCTGGAAGTTATTTATTTTCAAAAGCTGGCATTCTTGCAAAACCTGTCATTGCTTCGGAATTTAACAATTTTTTGAATGTAGTTGATGAAAACACATTAATAATTGCAGTTTCACAATCAGGAGAAACTGCAGATGTTCTTGATGCGATAAGAAAAGCAAAAGTAAGAAAAGCAAAGATATTTTCAATAGTTAATATTTATGGTTCTAGCTTAACAAGAGAAAGCGATGAATTTTTGCTAATGAATGCTGGTTTTGAAATAGGTGTTGCCGCCACAAAAACCTATATTGCTGAGTTAGCAATTTTTCTTTTACTCTACTCGAAATTGACAAATAAAAAAATAAACAAAGAGGAAATAAAGGCAAAAATCCTTGATTTGCTTTCAAGAAGTAGAAGAGAACATATAGAAAAAGTTGCTGAGTTGCTAAAAGATAAACAACATATATTTTTGATAGGAAGAGGTTTAGAATTTGTAACAGCATTAGAAGCAGCTTTAAAAATAAAAGAAATTTCCTACATTCATGCTGAAGCTTTTCCAAGTGGAGAAATTAAGCATGGAACAATTGCATTAATAGAGAATACTACTCCCTGCATAGTTTTTGTTGGAGAAGAAAAGGAAAAAATATTATCAAATGCGGAAGAATTGAAAGCAAGAGGAGGATTAATAATTGGTGTTTCGGGGCAGAATGAAAAAATTTTTGATGTTTGGATTAAAGTTCCACAAGATGGAGAGGCTTCTTTAATCTATCAAATAATTCCAATGCAACTTTTAGCTTATAGACTCGCTGTACTAAGAGGTTGTGATCCGGACAAACCAAGAAACCTTGCAAAGTCAGTAACAGTTTTATAAGAGTGATTGAACTTAAAAAAAGCAGTTAAAGGTTGATAAAGATTCTAATAGCATCATTGATGATTATATTTTTCTGGAGTAGTTTCGAGTAAGCCGATAGATAGTACATTGTTTTCCCTAATTATATAAATTCCTCTACCATCTTCCAAGCAAATATTGCCTACGCTACCATGCTCACTTGAATCAATTCCCTTTAGAACGCCCTTATACTCTTTAGTTTTTCCCTTGTTATAATTTACTCTAACATTTACATACTTTCCTATCCATCTTTTCAGTTCTTCAAAGACGGGATTTGTTTCCATAATACTAAGCTAGATTTAAAAATTTAATTGTTAAAAAAGAGTAAGGCAGAGTTGAATGAAATAAACTTTCCCTTTAAACTCTAAGTGTTTTATAAAGCTACAGCGTTGCACCAAACTTAATACTATCTAGGTCATACATTTTCTGCTTAGATGTGATTCTTTGAAGATTCAAAAGATTGCAAGGTTATGATGTTCT
>Ga0272445_1001854_pt1 | contig 15390 bp, 15 predicted proteins | sample YNPCB0031_FD_194404 | JGI IMG/M metagenome (GOLD analysis project Ga0272445, IMG submission 194404) | Hot spring sediment microbial communities from Yellowstone National Park, WY, United States - YNP-CB-003-1 | ecosystem: Environmental > Aquatic > Thermal springs > Hot (42-90C) > Sediment... | reverse complement strand
GAAGCTCGTTGCATTGGGTTCGGAACAGGATTTGAATGAGCGGTTTTGGGAGGTGAAGCGTAGGGTTGTAGCGCTTGAGCAGGAGATAGGTTCGTTGAATAAGGAGATTGAGCGTATAAATCGTGTGATTATGGAGCAGGAGTCGGTGCGTAAGCGTATAGCGGAGATTGAAGATGAGTTGCGCAGGCTGGAGGCAGAGATCAGGAAGAAGCAGGATTTGGTGTTCGAGGAAGAGAGAAAGATTTTATATTATAAGTGGTGGGTAGATGGTTTCAAACGTTTTCAGTTGATTGAGATATCGAATGCGATTGAGTTATTGCAGGAGCGGTTGCAGTTTTATGCGGGTTCGTTGTTTGAAGACAGAATGGTAATAGAGCTTGATGTTTTTGCACAGAAGAGGACGAAGAAGGAGGAGCTGGATTTTAAGCATGAGATAAATATGCGTATTAATGATGGTTTGATACCGCTGTCTGGCTATTCTGGTGGTGAGAAACAGTTATTGTCGTTGGTGTTGATGTTTTCATTGAATGATATTTTGGGGTTCAGGTTTTTGATACTTGATGAGGTGTTTGGCAGTTTGGATGAGTTGAATCGTGAGCGTGTGATCAGGCTTTTGCGTGAGGTTTCAAAGGAGAAGCTCGTGCTGGTAGTGACGCATATAGATGATGTGAAGGCTGCGCTTGAATGGGATAGGATTTTGCGGGTTATTCGTCGGAATGGTTCATCGAGGCTTGAGGAGGTTGTGTTGTGATTGAGGTATGGGATTTAGTGAGGGATGAAGGTTGTTTTTGTAGATGTTGATTCCCTGGGATTGACTTCGGTAGAGAATGCAAAGTGGATTTTTGATAATTTTGATAGGTCTGGATACATAATAATCTGGGTTTTTGAGGATTTTCCCTTTAAATCCGGTTCTGCGTTGGAGGTGTTTATTGAGTCAAGGGGTTTTGTGATTTTTAAGGTTTTGAACCCTGCGCGGTTTATATACAGTTTGATGCATTTGCCACTGTGGTATAAGGTGGATGGATTTATTGTTTGTTCGAGGAACGAAGGTTTTGTTCCCTTGCTGGGTTGTGGTGTAGATGCGATATGGTTTTCGGAGCATGATGTGGTTGACTTTTTCTTTTATGAATCGCAGGGTTTAAATCCTGAGCGGTTTCTGGATTATGCTGTCGTTATGGATTATGCGAGTGAGAATGGAATTAAGGTTGATGAGGAGAGGTTGCTGGGTTTTTTGAAGACATATTCCCTGGAGGATATTTCGCATGAGTTAGTGCGGGATATGGTTATGGAGGCGGAGCTGGATTTTTTGCTGAAGGGTGACTCTTATAAGGTTCTCTGTGAGCGGAAGCGGAAATTAGCATTAGAAGTTGATGAGGGTATTGATATTTTTGAGGTTGGTAAGGTGCTTTATGGTTCTAAAAGATTTTTAGTTAGTAAGGAAAGAGTGGATAGGGCTTTATTGGAGTGGCGGTTCAGGTGCCGGCAGATGTTGATGAGTGGGTGTAGGGTATGTGGAGGAATTTTGGAGAGGAAGAAGTGGGTGCTGGGTAAGGTGGTGGGAGGTGCAGGCAAGGTGTGTAGTAAGTTGGTCATTATTGGTGAGGCGCCCGGTGAGGAAGAGGAGGAGAAGGGTAAGCCCTTTGTTGGTAAGAGTGGTGAGTTGTTGAACAGGTGGCTTGAGATAGCGGGTTTGAGCAGGCATGATGCGTGGATTACGAATGCTACTTTGTGTAGGTTGAGGAATGTGGAGGGTAAGGTGGTGGCTCCTGATAAGAATGTAGTTGAGGCATGCAGGTGGCATGTTGAAGCAGATGTAATGGATTCGTTGATGTGTAATGGTAGGGTTATGATCTGGGCGCTTGGTAGGGTTGCGCTTGACTCATTGAAGGATTTGGTGAATGTTGCGAATGTGAAGCATGGATTGTATAGATTGAGTTTTGATGGGTTTGAAATCTGGTTGTTATATTTGTTTCATCCTTCTGCGATTTTACGTTCAAATGATGGTTCCTCACATTTAAGCGTTATAAATATTTTGAAGTCTCTTGAGAAGGAGGAAGGTTTTGAGTGGTTTAGAAAATAGGGCATGCTCTGTTAGGGAGAGTATGTTTTTGGATTATGTGAACAGGCGGTTTTTTCTGGTGGGTAGTGATGATTATGTTCCGCTGGTGAGTGCGAAGTTGATACCTGGTGGTATATCTTTTAGTGTTTGGGATTTGATGAATTTTGTTGCGTGGTTGAGGGATAAGGGGTTTGATTTTGTGGATGCTTCGGATAGGGCATTTGAGATAGCTGAGGCGTATATGAAGTATGTGGAGGAGCAGCGGTTGCGTAAGCAATGTACGGAGCGGATTGTTTTGGAAAAGGATTGGATTAAAACAGAGCCCTTTGTGGATCAGTGGAATGCGATTCATTTGTTGCTTTCGAGGCAGTTTGCGGGTAACTGGGATACGATGGGTGCGGGGAAGACTTTTGTTTCGATTTTTTCGTATGCGGTGCTCAAGCAGTATGGGCTTGTGCGGAATGCCTTGGTTTTGTGTGTGAATGCTGCGAAGGGCACGTGGTATGATGAGGTTAAAAAGCATTCAGTTTTTAAGGTTAAGGTTGCGGGGAATGGCACGAGAGAGGTTTTGAATACTATTTATGGGTTTGATGGTGAGGACTTTTTTGTATTGCATTACGATGCGCTGATTAATGGTGATATTTTTGCGCGGTTATTGAAGGAGCAGTTTGATTTAATAATTATTGATGAAGCGCATAAGATTAAGAATATTACGGCGAAGCGGACGAAGCGAGTGTTGGAGCTCGTTCAGAGTGTTAAGCGCACTGCACCTATAGATCTGGAGAGGGCGAAATTGTTGAATATGCGTGTATATGAGGTGCAGAGGCCGTTTGTGTGGTGTTTAACAGGGACGCCTGTGTCGGAGCGTCCTACAAACGCATATACATTGTTGAAGATATTGTATGGTAAGTTTTTTGATGTTTCGCATCGTGTATTTGATGATTTTTTTTGTGTTTATAGGGAGTTGCAGTTGCGAAATGGTAGACGTGTAAGGGTTGTGGCAGGATACAGGCGTTGTGAGGATCTGGCACGTATTTTGGAGCCCGTTTCGATTGGTAGGAAGGCTGATGAGTTGAAGGGTTTGCCTGAGAAGGTTGTGGTGGATCGTGTTGTTGAAATGCTGGATGACCAGCGGGAGGTATATGATAAGGTTAAGAAGGGTCTGGTGGAGGAGTTACAGCGTATGAGTGCTGGGAACAGGATAAAGTTATCGAGGTTGGAGAATATTTTTGTTCGTTTGCATGAGGTTTTGAGTTGTCCTCGTATTTTGGGGATTGAGGCATCTTCTGTTAAGCATGATGTTATCATGGAAATGGTGGAGGAGCTGGATGAACCTGTGTTAGTGTGGGTGATTTATAGGGTTGGGGCGGAGCATTTGTTGAATCGCCTCAGAGATGCTGGTTTGGATGCTGAATTGGTTTATGGAGGGACAGATGTTAATAGGGTTAAGGAGCGGGTTGAGAAAGGTGTAGTGCGTGTGTTGATTGCTTCGATAAAGAAGCTTGGTGTGAGTGTGGATTTTTTGAAGGTTTTCAGGCGTGCTATTTATTTGGATTTGCCTTTCAGTTTTACGGAATATGTGCAATCTCAGGACAGGTTGGTGAGGCGTGGGGTTACAGCTCGTGCTTTCTTATACAGATTGGTGGTGAAGCGGTCGCTTGACGAGTATATTTGTGATATTTTGAATCGTAAGGAGGAGATGTTCAGGCAGACAAGTCTGGTAGAGGATTTTGAGGTGGATGTGGATGAGGTGTTGCGGAGGATTTAGGGATGGTTCAGAAAAGAGGGAGAGGTAAGTGGAAGCGGTTCAAGATTATTCGTCATCCCTGGGTTGATGAGACGCTTGTCGAGTTGAGAAAGGCTGAGTCACAAAATCTTGTGGATGCAATAAAGGTATGGAAGGATTGTTTTATGCGGTTTTATGGCATTTATAAGATTCGACTGGATGCGGTGGATATAAGGTGTTTGAAGTCGATGCTTTCTTTTTTGGATTTTGATATAAGCAAATTTGAGTCGTTGTGTTGTGCTTTTTTTCATGAGCATAAATTCAAAAAGTATTTTAGGGAGCGGAATTTAGTTCCTACGATACCACGGTTGTTGAAGTATAGGAATGAATTTATGAGTAATCTGCGGTTTGTAGAGGCGAAGTTGGAGGTGTTCAGACGATTTAGGAGATTTTTTGATTTTTTGGGGTTGCAACCCCTTGTCACGATCAAGGATGGTGTAATACCATTTGGTTTGGATTTGCCAGAGGATTTGAGGAAGGAGGGGTATAGGTTTTGTGATGTGCTCGAGATAGATAGGAGGAAGATGAAGGTTTTCAGGAGTGATGGTGAGAACATCACTGTTTTTGGGTATGCTCATTTCGGGCAGGTTTTTGATGAGATAACTCGGAAGGTTAAGAGTGTAGATACGGATGAAGTTATGTTGTTGAGGATTGAGGATATAACGGATTTTGAGATGCGGTTCTGGTTTGATAAGCGGTTTAGTATGGTTGATAAGAAGAAGGAGTATCTGGAATGGTTGAAGAAGAAAGGATAGAGGAGGTTTTGTTGCGTAAAAAGAGTGAGTTTCTTTCGCAGTGTGAAGTATGTGGTGGTTTGGGTTTTGTGGGTGGTTCTGCTTGTGAGTGTTTGCGTGAATTTCGCGTTTGGAATAGGCTTTTGAGGAGGGGTTTTCCTGAGGAGTATCTGGATTTGAGTCTGGATGTGGTGTTGAAGAATGTTTCGATGTCGGACGAGGATAGACGGTTGTTGGATTGGTATGTGTCGAATTTTGCGTATGTGAGGGAGCGTGGTTTGAGTTTGTATATCTGGGGCTCGGTAGGAGTGGGTAAAACGGGGTTAGCGGTAGTTATTGCGAAGGAGTATGCGAGATGGTGTTTGTCGGATGAGAGATATATTTGGGATTTTAGCGCATTTTATTCTGATTTATCGGCATTTTTTGAGGCGCGTGAGGATTCGGAGGAGGGTTCGTGGAATGCTGATTTGTATGTTTTGGATGAGTTTGGGCGTGATATTTTGGGGCAGGATGTGAAGGATTGGTTGGTGCGGAGGTTGGAGCGGTTTGTGCGTTTTAGGATTGCCCAGCGGAAGGTTACGATTCTGGTATCGAATTTGGAGCCTTCTCGGATTGCGGGTAGTTATGGTGAGGGTATGGCTTCTGTAATAGGTGTGGTAGGTAATAATGTGGATGGTATTGCTTACAGGTCTATACATTTGCTTGGTTCTGATTTGCGGCGGAATGTGCGATTTTCGAGGTGGTTGAGATGAGCAGGTATAAGATGACATCAGTTGCAGATGGTTTTATTGCTGGTTTTTTGCGTAAGAAGGAGCTTCTGGAAAAGTTTGCGGATAGAATACAAATTTTTGATTTTGATTCGATTCAGCCCGGGTTGAATTGGGTAATTGATAAGGCGGTGGATTTTTATAAGCGGTATGGGAATGTGCCTACGATGGAGTTTCTGATGGTTGAGCTTGAGAGGGAGAATTTGAGCGCGGACAGGAAGGCTGTGCTGGCTCAACTTATAGAGCGGTTATATAGTTTGTCGGAGGATGAGATATCGTATAAGGTGGATTTATTTAGGGATGAGATGGTGCGGTTGTTATTGTCAAATTTTTTACCTCAGCTCACGAAGAGGCTTGAGGGTGAGGATGTTATGCGGATTGTGGAGGAGCTGAATAAGTTTGTGGTGGATGTGCGTGGTTTTTATGCGAAGGATACTGTGATTGATTTTGGGAAAACCTTTGCTGATAGGGAGTATAGGAGAAAGCTTTTGCTTCGTGAACGGGTGATGCGTACTGGGATACGGGATTTGGATGAGCAGGTGCGGATAACATATAGGAGTGTGACAGCGTTTTTAGCGCCTTACAAGAGGTATAAGAGTATAACTTTGACTAATATGGGGTGGGCGGCGCTTGTGCAGGGGTTTAATGTGTTGCATGTGAATTATGAGGGTCGTCAGGAGTTGTGGGAAGCGAGGTATGATGCGCGTTTTGCGGATATGGATTTTAACAAGGTTTTTTATATGAGGCGGAGTGAAGGAGATCAGCAGCGGTTGGAGGCGGTTGCGCGTATGGTTGATAGCTGGAAGCAGCGTTTGTTTTTGATGCGTGGTATTGCGTATGTAACGAGTGTGGATGACATTTTGAGTGTGATTAATGATATTGAGCGGTCGCAGGGTTTATATATTGATGTTGTGATAATTGATTATTTTCAAATCATGGGTGCTGCTGGGATAAGGTTTGGGGAGGAGGAGGACTGGTGGTATCAGCATAAGATTGCGTGGGATCTTGTGCGGTTGGCGAATTCTGGGAATATAGGTAGGATAGTTATAGGTGCTTTGCAGACAAAGATGTCTGCCGTAACTGCTGAGAGCTTACGTTCTGATCAGTCTGGGAGGTCGATTGCTTATCCTCAGGTTTTGGATAATATTATAGCGATTAACCAGTCGAGGGATGAGCGTGTGGAGGGTATAATAAGGTTTAGCCCGGTTGTAATTCGTGAGGGTGAAATTAAGAAGGAGCATTGTAAGGTTGAAGCCGAGTTGTGGAAGATTAAGATTGCGAAGGAGATGGATAGTTTGCTTGATGAGGTGGTGTGATGGATATTTTGGTGGACAAAGCATTTTTGGATGAGGTGGGAAAGTTGAAGGCTCATTGGGAGGCGTTTTGTAATTCGTTGCCTCTTCCTGATGAGATAAAGAACAGGAAGGAATTTCGTAATAGTGTCTTATTGCTGTTTATATCCGTTATGGCGTTGGATGTATTGAGGAGGGAGGAGGGTGAAGTATCTGAGAGTTTGTCGGAGTTGCTTGAGCGTGTGGAGGGTATATTGCAGGAGCTTGTTTTGAGTTGTTTTAGGGAGGTCAGGATTGGTTCTTAATGAGGAGGTGATAACAAAATATTTGAGTGAGAGGGGTTTGGAGTATAAGGTGCGTCCGAGTGGAATCTGGATATTGTGTCCTTTTCATGTGGAGACGAGGGCTTCTTTGGTGATAAGTAGGGAGGGGTTATGGCATTGTTTTGGATGTTCGTTATCGGGTCGATTTGAAAAGTTTATTGCGATGTTGGAGGGTATATCGGTGGGTGAAGCGAGGAAGCGGTTATCTGGTTGGAGGGTTTCTGTTGGTTTGGGATTGAAGAGTGATGAAAGAAAGAAGGATGAGAATGATGTTGGTTTTTTGAGGCGTGTTTATGAAGAGTTTTGTGTTGTTGATTATGTTCCTGGATGTTTGCAGGATAGGGGCTTGACGGTGGATGATTTTAGGCGTTTCGGGTTACGAATATGTTTGAGTAATGTATATGTTAAGGGGGTTAATTTGTTCGGTTGGTTAGTTGCTCCTTGTTTCGATTGGGATGGTGTTTTCAGAGGGCTTTTTATGCGTAAGGTGAGTAAGAAGGATAAGGTTTTTCTTAATACTGCGAGTGGTATGTTCTGGCGTGAAGATTTGGTCAGGCGTGATGTGGGTTTGATTTTAGTTGAGGGTATTTTTGATGCGATTTTTCTTATGAAAAAGGGTTTTAATGCACTTGCACTATTGGGTAAGAGTGTAACTGATTTGCAGATGAGGCGTTTTTTGGAGTTGAGATGGGAAAATCCTGTTTTTGTTTTTTTAGACCCTGATGCACCTTTTGATGCTGAGCGGTTATGTTCGAGGCTGCGGTTGCTGGGGATAAGGGCGTTTAATATTAGAGCAGGGTCAGATCCTGATGAGTTATCGGAAGATGAAATTTTGCAGTTGAGGAATATAATCACAGGGTTGGATGATCGAGGAGGTGGTCAATATGAGTTTAAGATTGGTGGAGATAGAGAATAAGATTTTTGAAGGAAATGTTATAGAAGTTCTTAAGAGGTTTCCTTCAGAGTGTATTGATTGTGTTATAACTTCGCCTCCTTATTTTAGATTGAGGAAGTATTCAGAGGATGCAGTGGTGGAATGGGAGGATGGTAGATATGAGTTAGGTCAGGAGAAGAGTGTTGATCGTTATGTAGACCATTTGTTGCTTGTTTTGAAGGAGATTAAGCGTGTTTTAAAGAAGACGGGGACGGTTTTTTGGAATATGGGGGATAGTTACGAGGATAATAGTGCTTGTTTAGCACCTGAGCGGTTTGCTATACGGGCAAGGGATGAGCAGGGTTGGTTTATTAAGAACATGTTAATATGGGAGAAACATGATCGTCCTTCTTGGATTAAATTAAGGTTTGTAAATAGATATGAGTATGTGATTTTTATGACAAAGAGTCCAAGCGGTTATTATTTTGATTTTCGTGAGGCTGCGTTGGTTAAGCGTAAGGACAGGTCGCTTGGTGTGTATGTGGTTCGGGAACCAAAGAGTACTGGGTGTGATTTGCTTGGGGTAAGGGTTAAGAAGAAGCGTATTGTTAGTGGTAATTTGGTTTTTGGGGATTTGTTGTTGACGCGAGAGGGAGGGGATGATACATCGCATAGGCTGATAGAGATTAAGTTAAAGTTAAGGGCTTTTGCAGAAAAATTTTTAGGTGGTGATGCGAATCTGAAGTTGGATGCTATATTTAGTGAGGAGTGGAGGAGGTGGTTTGATGGTTCAACCGAAAATATGTGGATACCTACAGTGAAAGAATGGGAGGTGGTTAAAGAGGTAGCTGGTGTGGATAAGACAGATTTAGATGCAGACATCGAGTGGTTTTCTCGTTTATCTACGAGTTTTGGGAGGAATGTTGGGGATATATTGCGGTTTAGCGTGTTAGAGGATAAGGATATTAATATAAGAAAGGAGGGGCATTTTGCGGCTTTTCCTCTTTCGCTCGTTGATTTTTTCTTGAGGGTGGGTTGTCCGCGGGAAGTTTGTGAGGTGTGTGGGGCACCAAAGATGGTGCAACTGGTTGAGATAGATGAGCAGGAGAATGCTTTTATGAGGTTTTTTAAGGTTGAGGAGGTTCCTTCATGTGGTTGTGGAAAGGGTTTTAAGCGTGGTATAGTTTTAGACCCGTTTATGGGTTCAGGAACGACGGCGGTTGTGGCAAAGCGGTTGGGTTACAGATGGGTTGGTGTGGAGATATGCAGGGAGTTTATAGCGATTGCTCGAAAGCGTCTTGCACAGACGGTTCCGTACTTGATTGATTGAGTCGGTGGGAGCCTAACTTTGGAAAAAGACTTGACAAGGGTTTTGAAATGTGCTATACTAAATGTAGTTAACGATGAAGGGTGTAAGAAGGAAGGATACGGTTCCTGCTGAGAATGTGGTTGTGTTGGACTTATTGTCTGTTCCGGAGGCGGCGAAGGTATTAGGGACGAGTAGGGGTGTTTTGCATTGGGTTCTGGATGAGTATAAGATATCGCATTTTCGTGTGGGCAGGTATCGTTTTTTAGACAGGGATACTGTTGAACAATTACGATTAAGATTAAGGAGGAAGCATGAGAAAGGCATTACCGGATCTCGAAAAGTGGGCTAATGAGATAATCAGGGATAAGGAGATTTGGGCTATTGCGAGGAAGGTTGAGCGGAGGGGGTGGATGGAAAGTGAGGACTTTGTGCAGGATTTTGTATGTGAGGTGCTTCGCTGTGTGAAGTATTATGATTGTCGGAAGAAGACATCGTTTGATCGGTTTGTGCGGTTGGTTTTGCGTAATGTCCTGTATTGTGTGAAGAGGGAGGCGGAGCGCCGTAGGGTTAAGATAGATTTTGATTTTATGAGCTGGGATGTTGTGGATCGTATACAGTGGGATGATAAATATTCGGTTGATTGTAATCTTTATTTTGCGTTTGAGGTTTTGCATTTTTTAAAGAGAGTTGTTCCACGGATAATTGAGAATTTAGAATAAAGTAAGGAGGTTGAATATGCGTGAGGCGTATTTAGAGATAATAGAAAAAAGCATAACGGATGAGGAAAGGCAGAAGGTGTTGGCGTTTTTGAAGAAGAAGGATCCAAAGAAAGAGGAGATTACGATAGCGGATATTCCTGACTGTTTTGGGTTTTATAGTAGTGGTGATAAGGAGTGTGCAATTTGTATGTTGAAGCGTGTTTGTGAGATAGCGGTTCGTAAGGTCACATTGCCGTATGTGATAGATTTTCTTGCAGCGCAGGGTAAGGAGGAGCGGATTAAGTTTTTGAGGGAGGCGTGTGGTTCGTGGGGTATTAGTGTAGAAGAATTGAATTTAGGAAATGTTTCTGTGGCTGGAAAGGGTGGGAAGCGTTCTGCGAAGAGGGTAAAGAGTGAGGGTAAGGAGATTTTGCCCCCTTCAACGGTTAAGGAGGTTGAATATGATGAATTTGGTTTTAGGAAGGATTCGAAGGTTTCGAAGGGTGCCGAGATGCTGAAGAAATATAAGAAGTTGGAGGATGCTGCGAAGGAATATGCGGGTGTGCTTGGTATAGATGTTAGGAAGGCGAGAAGGCTGTTGACGCAGATTCCTTATTATCTTAAGAAGAAGGGCTTTGAGGTTCATTTTAGGAATGGTGAAATAATATGGGAGAAAAAATGAAGATCAGGTCTGAACAGTTGGATTTGGTTAGGTTTTTGGATAAGGTTCTTGATAGGAGTTTGGAAAATAGGCCGCTTTTGCATTTTTATGGTGGGAAGTGCTTTGTGAGAGGGGAGGATGTGCGTGCGCTTATTGATTTTTATGAGGGTGACTTTGAGGGGTCAGTGGTAGCGGAGCCTGTTTTGCGTATTTTGGAGTTTGGATTGCCGCACATTGAGTTGGTGAAAAAGGGGGAGAATGCGTTTGAAATTAGTCTTGCTGGGGAGGGAGTGAGTGGTGGTTTTAGTGGTGTGGTATATGAGGTTGAGCGGTGGGAATTGCCGAAGGATATTGATATGAGGGTATTTAAGGGGGTTGACCTGGATCGTGATTTTATGAGGGTGGTTGCGAATATTTTTGCCGACTCGAAGGGAGAGTCTGTGAATTTTATTGGTTTGAGTAAGGAGGGTGATGTTTTTGCGGCGGATGCTTTGCGTTTTTTGTTAAAGGGTGAGTTAAGGGATATGGTATTTTTCCCTTTGACGATATGTGATTTGGTTCTCGCCTTGCCGCAGGATGCACAGTTATCGTATTTGCATCATGATGGGGCATATTTTTTTAGTGACAGGAGGGGTTTATTGTTCCAGGTAGCGTATAGATATACGGATGATATTGTGAGTAGGGTGAAGAGTAGGGTTATGAGTTGGATTAAGGAGTTTAAGCCTGTTGCGGTCGTGGATGCGAAGGCGCTTGCTCGTTCCATGAAGCTTGTTTCTGGTGTGGATGAGATTGTGGTTTGCAATTTAGTTTTTGATTCGGATTGTGTTGTGGTGAAGGGGTTGAGTGGTAGTTTAAAGTTGCGTGCGAGTGTGATAAAGAAGGGTATAAGTTTTGGAATTCGTATTAATATAGGGGTTTTGGAATTTTTGAATGCTTTTGAGGGAGGTGTTGGTATTGAGATTAAGGATAATATAGTATGTTTGGTGGTGGGGGATTGTAGGTTTGTGACGGCGATGGCAAGTTAGAAGGTGTTATGAAGGTTTTGGATAGGGATTTGGATTTATATTTAGTAGAAGGTGTGCGTGATTTGAATGAGGTTGAGCGGTTTGTTTCAGGTCAGGATGTTATAAGTTTTGATATTGAGGTTTTGCCTCCTCCACGGAATATGAATGCATTTGTCGATAGTGATTCGGATGTAGTAGGTTTTTCTTTTTCGAATGGTGTGAGGTCTTATTTTTGTTTTGTTAATGATGAGAGTTTGGGTTTTTTGAGGTGGTTGTGTGAGGAGGAGAAGCCGGTAAAGGTTTTGCATAATTGGATTTTTGATAGTTCTTTTCTTTTTTTGCGTAAGGGGATTCGACTTTGGAGGTTTGAGGACACGTATTTGATGGCGCGTATGATATATATGGATGGGGTTTCATTGGGTTTGAAGGACCTGTGTAGGGATGTTTTGCATCTTGATTCAGAAAGGTTTAAGGTCGATTTTAGGAATGTTGGGTGTTCGGATGACCTTGCGGTTTATGGTGCTTATGATGCGTGGTTGACGTATAAGTTATATGAGCATTTGAAGCCTATTCTTGAGAAGAAGGGTTGGGTGGATTTGTATACGAAGTTGAGGGAGGTTGAGGTTGTTTTGCTTGAAATTTTTTTGAGCGGTATCAAGGTGGATTTGCAGGATCTGGCGAAGTTAAGGATTGAGTTGTCTGAGAATATAGGGGATATGCGTAGAGCTATATATGTGAGGGTTGGCAAGGAATTTAATTTGAATTCTACGAAGGAATTGGGGAATATTCTTTTTAAGGAGTTGGGGTTGAAACCGGTTAAGTTTACGAGGAAGTTAGGTGCTCCTGCGGTGGATGAGGAGGTTTTGCGTGAGTTGTCTGCTGAGAGTGAGGTAGCACGGATGATTCTGGAGTATAGGCGTTTGGAGAAGCTTCGTTCAACGTTTGTGGAACGGCTTGAGGAGTGGCTGGTTGATGGTAGGATTCATGCGGTTTTTAATTTTGATACAAAGAGTTTGAGGGTGGCGTCTCGTTCTCCGAATATGCAGAATATTCCGCGAGATAGTGTGATAAGGCGAGTTTTTAAGGCGGAGGATGGTATGCGTTTTATAATGTGTGATTTTAATCAGGCGGAGTTGCGGATGATTGCGGAGGTGAGCAGGGATAGGAATTTGATGAATATTTTTAGGGAGGGTCAGGATTTGCATAGTATTGTTGCGAAAGAGATATTTGGATTGGACTGTCCTGTTGAGGAGGTGAAGGAGAAATATGGTGAATTTCGTTCGAAGGCGAAGGGTGTGAATTTTGGAATAGCGTATGGTGTAACTGCGAAGGGTTTAGCGGGTTTGTTGGGGATTACGAAGGTGGAGGCAGATAGGATTATACAGAGGTGGTATTCTTTGTTTAGAGGTGTTCGGAGTTTGAGTGACAGGGTGAGGCAGAAGTTGATTGAGGAGGGTCGGATAGAGAATTTTTTTGGTTTGGAGCGTCGTGTAGAAAATTTTGAGGATCTTTTAAGGTTGGATCCGGTTGGTGCACAGGCGTTGCTGAGAGAGATTTTTAACTGGATTATACAGTCGTCAACGGCGATTCTTGCGCATCTTGGATTGTTGAGTGCGTATAGGTGGTTGAAGGAGAATAGGTTTTTGGATTATTGTTATCCTGTTTTGCATTTGCATGATGGTTTCATTTTTGAGTGTGAGGAGCCTTATGTGGAAAAGATTGCTGGTAGTTTAGCAGGGTTGATGTGTTCTGCGGTTAGAACTGTGATTCCCTTTACGGTGGAGGTTTCTGTGGGGGAGAGATGGGCGAGTTGAGTTTGCATTTGAAGTATCGTCCGCGTAGGTTTAAGGAGTTTTATGGTAATCGTGAGGTTTTGCAGCGGTTGGTTTCGCATTTATTGAAGCCGAATAGGAGTCATTTTTATTTGATATCAGGTCCGTATGGTTGTGGTAAAACGACACTTGCGAGATTGATTGCGATGGCGGTGAATTGTGATGTTTTTTTGAAGGAGTGTGATGTTTGCACAGTGTGTCAGGGTTGTAGGGCGGTGTTGGAGGGAGGGATGGATTTTTTTGAGGTGGATGGTGCGACATATAGGGGTATAAATGATGTTCGTAGGTTGCGGGAGTTAGCGTTTTTGCGTCCCTTTGAGTTGAGGAATAAGGTGTTTGTAGTGGATGAAGCGCATCAGTTGACGGATGAGGCATCTTCTGCGCTTTTGAAGTTGCTTGAGGAGCCTTTGGAGTTTGATTATTTTATTTTGGTTACGACTGAGAAGATGCGTATAAGGGATACGATTAGGAGTAGGGCATTTCATGTTGACTTGATGTATCCTTCTTCTGAAGTTTTAAGGCGGTTTGTGAATGATATTTGTGAGAGGGAGGGTATAACTGGTATTGATTTTGATTCATTGAATGTTTTGTCATTCAGGGATGCGCTTTTTGCGATTGAGGGTGGTAGGAGTGCAGGTGAGGAGTCGCTCGAAACCGTGTCTGCTTTGTGGCGGATGATTGTGAATGGGGATTTTGTGGGCATTTCGAAATTTGTGGTTGATGTGTTACGTAGTGGTAAACGCGGGAGGGATTTGTTTTTGGATTTCATAGATTTTGTAATAGTTAAATCATGTGAGGGAAGGTTAAAGGTAAGCAGGGAATTTTTGGATTATCTGACAAACTTATATGTCAATATGGATAAGGTTGTGATTGGAGGGGAGGTGGAGCATAGGTTTTTGGAGCGTGTATTTGGTTTGATTGCGGTTGCTTATAGAATGAGGGGAGGGGAGGTGCTCTAAAAGATTAGTATAGGGTAGGAGGTCTGAAGGATGCTTGTGATAGATGATTTTGATATTGAATCAGTTGAGATAGCAAGGAGTGGGATTAAGGTTTCGTTGCTCCTTAAGGATGGAAGGGTAGAGTTTTCCTCTGCGGATCTGGCGATTACTGATATTGCACGGGATGTTGAGAAGACTACGGAGCTTGAGGTTTTTTGGGAGACGGTTGCTGCGGGTTTGCGCAGAAAGATAGCTGAATTGAATATGGAGAAGGAGCGTGTTTTGTCGTTCTGGAGGCGTTACGTTAAGTGGTGGTTGAAGGGTAGGGGTGAGAAGGATACGCTGGAGGGGAGGCAGGATGGTCTTATACTTTTGTTTTCGAGGCAAACGACGGAGCGTGAGCGGAGAATTAATGCGATGTTTGCCTATAGTGGATACCTGGAGGAAATAGAGAAGCGTAAATTGAGTGTGGATGAGGTAAATAACATTCTGGCATGGGCGAAGTTCGGTGATGGTGGTGGTGAGCATGGAGGAGCACACGGTATATCTGCTTTTTTGGATTTTTATAATGAGATGCTTTCGTATTCGGTTGGTGAGAAGGGTGTGTGGTATGAAGATCTGGTTGAGTTTGAGTTGAAGTTGAAGGAGGTTCAGGATATAGCGGAGGCTTTTGCGAATGCGTACAGGCAGAAAGCGGTTTTGCTTGCCTCGGTGGTGTCGGGGAGGAAAAGTCTTGGTGCAATGAAGGAGGAATTGATTCGTTTTATGATGGATGAGAATAATGGAAATAAGATTAATAAGGAGGTGCCTAAATGAAGAAAAAGAGGATGAAGGAGACAGAAAAAATCACTATTATAAGTAAGGTTTTTGGTAAGGATGATGATGCACAGGCGGTGAATGCGGTTTTGACTGAATTGATGGATCGGGCAAAAAATAGGGCTGTGGACTTATCGGTTTTATCGTGTGGAGAGTCAGCAGTGGTTTTTTGTGCTCATTGTGATGGCACAGCGAAGGCGAGGATTAGGGCAAGTAAGGTGTTTGATATTAATGCACCTATCACTGAAGTTCAGCAGATACTTGATGAGTTGCTGGAGAATGTAGGGAAGAATGAGC
>Ga0272445_1001850_pt1 | contig 15407 bp, 13 predicted proteins | sample YNPCB0031_FD_194404 | JGI IMG/M metagenome (GOLD analysis project Ga0272445, IMG submission 194404) | Hot spring sediment microbial communities from Yellowstone National Park, WY, United States - YNP-CB-003-1 | ecosystem: Environmental > Aquatic > Thermal springs > Hot (42-90C) > Sediment... | reverse complement strand
GCGGCGGCCAGCCCGCAGGGGTGGCCGCCGCCAAAACCTCTCTCCATTTAGAAGGTTTTTGATTGCAAATGGTATTAGCGGAGTCGCTTAGAAAGGGGAGGTTCTCTTTCTTGTACATTCTGCTGGTATGCGGCGTAGGTTTTATGGGATGGGAGCTGGCCTTTCTGAGAGGGTGGGGTGCGGGGTCTTTTGCGTTTGCTGATAGTCGGGGGTAGAGGTAAGAGCGTTATATTTGCTATATGGTTCGGTTAGTGATAGGTTTAGCGGGCTTTCTCTGGGCGCAGCGGGTATTGAGCTACGATCTCTGGATGGACAGCGTAGCTTTTGGGCCGAGGGTCTGGTACTGGCGGGCGGGCATCGTCATAGACCCTCAGAGCGCCTCCAACCTTCCCTTGGAGCTCATGAACTACACCATAGATAGCGTGTGGTGGGTTGGAGGGCCGTTGAGCTATACCTATACCGATGATAGCCTGCTCACCATTACCTTGCCTGGGGGAATGGCCGTAGGGGATACCCTATGGGTGGCATATCACGGTGCAGGTGTGCTGGACCCAGGGGGATTTGGGGGCGTCTATTGGGGTACAAACGCTGTATTCAACATTGGGGTGTCGTTGTACATTCAGCGGCACAGTTATGGGCGGGCGTGGCATCCCGTAGTGGATAGCTTCGGGATCAAGCGTCCTTATCGGTTTCACATTCGTCTGCCGGATAGCCTCAAAGCCGCCTGTAATGGAATCTTGGACAGCGTAGAAGTTTTAGGTGGGGGCTGGCAGCGATGGCATTGGCGCATGGAGAAACCCATTCCAGCCTATTTGGCTTCCATTGCGATTGGGAAGTATGTCATAGCTCGGGATACCCTCATTCGGGTGCCGGGTGACACTTTGCCTATCTGGTTTTTTGTCAGTCGCTCTGATAGCGCCGGTGTCTATGGTACTTTTAGCCGTTTGAAGCCCCTGATTCGGGAGTGGGAGGCTAAACTGGGGCGTTTTGCGTTTGAACGGGTGGGATATGTGGGGGTCGGTTTCTCTTCAGGGGCTATGGAGCATTCCACCAATATCGCTTACCCCGCTATCATCATGAATGGCACGCAGATGTACGACTGGCTCTGGGCCCATGAACTTATGCACGAGTGGTTTGGCAATGCCGTTACAGGCCCTAACGAGCACCAAATCTGGCTCAAAGAAGCCTTTGCCGCCTACGGAGAAGCGCTCTTTTATGAGAAGTTTTTCGGCCGGGATAGGTATTATGATCACCTACGGGGGTACTGGGATGCGACCCTCCGTACGCTACGCTGGGAGGAGGGGCTCTTCCCGCTGGATGATATTCCACTGGAACATACCTATGGGACAGCTACCTACCGACGTGGTCCCGTGATTGTCCATAATCTACGCCACCAGCTCGGGGATAGCTTGTTCTTCTTGGGCCTTCGGGCCTATCAGAATCGCTACCGCTATCGGGTCGCTAATACCGACAGCCTCCTGCAAGTCCTTATAGACAGCACAGGCGACCCGACGATTGGGTCCTTCTTCACAGACTGGGTACGACAGCCGGGCGAAGTGCATTTTAGGATTGATTCAGTGCGGCCGGATCCGGCGCATCCGGATTCATTCTTGGTGTATTGGCGGATGCGCTTGCGGGATAAGCCCAGTTATGTTTCGCCCACTCGGCTAACCCTATACCTGCAAGGGGCTACTCCTGCCGAGGAAGTCTATCGGCAGTTTTTCACGGATGGTTCGGCGCAGGGCGTAGCTCGGATTCATGTGCCTTTTACGCCACAAGTGGCCGTACTTCATCCTAATGGAGAATTAGCCGATGCCTCCATCCACGGGCAGCGGCTCTATCGGGGGAATGTCAACTATAACTTCCCCTATCTCTACCTGTCCCTACGCACTATAGGCCTGGCCTCTAATGACTCCCTCTGGGTCCATGCCGCGCTCAACTACGTAGCTCCTTATGATACAGCGGGGCTACCGCTTTCTTCTACAAGGTATTGGCAGATAGACGGCAGGTGGAGTAAGTCCCTGGCGATGCGAGGCATCTTTCAGTACAATGGCACGGGAGCAGGAACGGGAGCCTACATGGATACCACCTGGCTCAACTTCCAGGAGGATTCGCTGGCGCTCTACTGGCGGCCTAATGCCGGCACAGCCTGGCAAGAATGGCCCTACTACCAAATAGATGTGGGAACCTCCCCGACCGACTACCGAGGGCGCATCATTGCGGACTCGCTTTTGCCCGGAGAGTATGTCTTAGGCCGAAGACTAAACACTACTCCCCTCCTCTCTGAAATGCCTTCTTCCAACTCATGGCTCATAGCCACCGAAGCCTCCCTCCTTCGTCTAAAAAATAACACCTCCAAGGAGGGGCTCTACGAACTATACGACCTCTGGGGGCGTAGGTGGGGCCATGGCGTTTTACCCGCAGGCGAGGAAGCCCGGCATGAACTCCCAGGCGGCCTCTACGTCGTTCGCACCAGCGAAGGCGTAAGAAAGGTGTGGGTGTGGCGATGAGAGCAAGTAAATCCCAGGAGACTAACCCCGCTCTCATAGCGATCAAGTCGCACCTTGAGCATATACCATTTGCAATCAAAAGCCATCTGAATGAGGAGAGAGGTTTTGGCGGCGGCCAGCCCGCAGGGCTGGCCGCCGCCTCAGCATGGGGCCGCCCCCCGCCACCGGCGGGCGGCGGCCCCACAAAACTCCCCTCCGTATTCGGAAACTCTTTGCCCCAAATCGGTATAAGCTCACAGGAGAGACCTTAGAGGTGCTTCTGCGCTATAGAAGGGGAGCCGCTCAGGATGTGAAAGGAATTGCTTACCTTTGCCGCCGCTGTGAAGAACTTACCCTTTTATAGAACGCCGATGCGGCCGCCCCAGGGCCAAGTGCGGGAATGGCTCTTAGTAGATGCGGCGGGCCAACGGCTGGGGCGTTTAGCGAGCCGTATAGCGCATTATCTACGCGGCAAGCATAGGCCCGACTTCGCACCCCAGTGGAACCTCGGAGCCGCCCTAATCGTAATCAATGCCGACAAGGTCGTCCTCACAGGCAAAAAAGCCACCCAGAAAGTGTACATTCGGCATACGGGGTATCCGGGTGGCCAACGGCATATCCGTATTACGCAAATGCGCCCCGAAGAGATCATCCGTCACGCCGTAAAAGGCATGCTCCCTAAAAACAAACTGCAGGCTCGTATGCTGAGAAATCTACACGTTTACGCCGGGCCATCCCACCCCCATCAGGCGCAAAATCCTAAACCCATCACGCTATGAATCCGACCTTAGTGGGATACACGCACACTATTGGGCGTCGCAAGACCTCAACAGTTCGGTTGTACATGCGGCCGGGGCATGGAACCTTCATTGTGAATCGGCGCCCCTGGAAGGAGTACTTTCCGCAGGAGGTCCTGCAGTTAGAGATCCTTAAGCCCTTTGAGGTGGCGGGGCTGAGCCCGGAGAAGTACGATGTGATTGCTTATGCGAATGGGGGGGGATTTCGGGGACAGGCAGAAGCGCTAAGGCTGGCCATAGCCCGAGCCATAGCCGAAATGGATGAAACCAAACGGCCCTTCCTACGTAAAGCTGGCCTCCTCACCGTAGATAGCCGCCAAGTAGAGCGCAAACATTACGGCCACAAGAAAGCCCGTAGAAGCTTCCAATTCTCCAAACGCTAATATGACAATCCCAACGATTGAGCAGCTTTTAGAGGCGGGTGTGCACTTAGGCCACCTGCGCAGTCAGTGGAATCCCAAGATGCGGCCTTATATTTATGGCGAGCGGGACCGTATCCATCTGATTGATGTGCTGAAGACCCGTCGGCTTTTGGAGGAGGCAGCCATAGCCGCCCGGGAAATGGCTCGGCAAGGTCGGGCTATTCTCTTTGTGGGTACCAAGAAGCAAGCCAAGGAGATTATTCGGGAGGCCGCCGAGAGTGTGGGCATGCCCTTCGTCAATGAGCGCTGGCTGGGTGGCATGCTGACCAACTACAAGACTATCCGCCGTTCTATCGTCAAGATGGAGAGCATTGACCGCATGATGCGGGATGGGACTTTTGACAAGATTTCCAAACGGGAGCGACTTCAAAAGATGCGGGAGCGGGAAAAGTTGGAGCGGATATTGGGGGGGATAGCCCGGCTGCCGCACTTTCCTCCGGGGATGATATATTTGGTGGACATCGTAAGGGAGGACATTGCGCTGGCGGAAGCGCGCCGGCTCAATATTCCCACCATCGCTATGGTGGATACGAATGCCGATCCCACGCTGGTAACATTCCCCATCCCAGCTAATGATGACTCCTCCCGCTCTATTGAGCTGATTACGGCTACCATAACGGCCGCCATCCAGGAGGGGTTGAATGCCCAGCGGCACGAGCAGCAGGCCCTTGCTAAGGAAGACACTCAAAGCTAAAACGGCGCCAGCCCTGCCCTCGGGCTTCCGAGATTGGGGGCCCGAAGACCTGCGCAAACGCCATCGCCTCTTTGCGGCGCTCCAAGAAACCTTTGAGCGCTACGGATACGAACCTCTAGAAACCCCCGCCGTAGAACTCCTCTCCGTCCTCACGGGAAAGTACGGCGACGAAGGAGAGAAACTCCTCTTTCGCATCCTAAACTCCGGCAACTTCTTAGAGGGAGTTCCCGAAGAAGCACGAGCCTCCAGCCAGACCCTTCTGCCCTACATTGCGGAAAAAGCCTTGCGTTATGACCTGACTGTTCCCATGGCCCGATGGGTGGCCCAAAATGCCGGTAAGCTCGTCTTTCCTTTTCGGCGCTATCAAATGCAGCCGGTATGGCGGGCTGATCGCCCCCAAAAGGGCCGTTTCCGCGAATTCTACCAGTGCGATATAGACACCATCGGCGCCCGGGGTCTCATCCCCCTCTTAGAAATCTATCAGATTGCCCGCGAAGTCTTTGAGAAGCTAAACCTTACCGGATGCGTTTTTCACCTGAATCACCGCGCGCTCTTAGAGGCCTTGGCCGAAAAAGCCCAATGGCCCGGAGCATTCCTAGACTTTTGTCGCCTTCTGGACAAGACCGACAAAATAGGCTGGGAAGCCGTGCGGGCGGCCCTACAAGAGCAGGGAGCTCAGGACTTATCGCTTTTGGACCCTGAGCGGCCCCTATCCACCGAAGAGATTCAGCGTCTCCCCCTCCCCGAAGAAGTGCGGGCAGAAATCCTCGGAGCTTGGGAGCTGGTTCAAACCTATCAAGAGGACCCTATTCTCCGCATGCGATGGGATAACACTCTGGCGCGGGGGCTGGACTACTACACGGGCTTTATCTACGAGGTGAAAAGACCGGGTAGCGGCGTGGGGACCATTGCGGCGGGAGGGGCTTACGCGAGTTTAGTGCAGGAGTTTGGAGGGCCAGACTTACCCGCGATGGGCTTCTCTTTTGGGGTGGAACGCATCTACGCGCTTTTGACAGACTTTGAGGCGCCGGTGAAAAAGCCTTGGCTGGTGGCCTGGACCGATGCAACCCCCTTTTATATTCTGCAAGTAGTTTCCGCAATTCAAAAAGGGGGGAAAGCCGCTTTCGCCTATCCTGCTCCGAAACGGCTCTCCCAACAGTTAGAATATGCGCAGCGGCGAGGCCTCCCCTATGTCGCCATCGTCGGTCAAACCGAAGAAACCCAAAAGACCGTAACCCTCAAAAACTTATCCCATGGTACGCAGGTCTCTGTGGCTTTGGCTGAGCTGCCTCAGTGGGCTGCTCGTGTCTAACTGCCAACCTCGCCTTCCCGAGCTGAAGGACATTGAGAAAAAGCAGCAGCAGGTAGCCCGCCTGCAAAAAACCGAAGGCCCTACTGGCACCAACTTCTTAGAGGCGGCCTTTCAGCTGGCCCGCGCCGAAGAAAACTTCGCCCGCAAATATCCCAATCATCCCCAAACGCCGGCCTTTCTCTTAGAGGCGGCCCAGCTCTATGCAAACTACTTAGCAGATCCCCGAAAAGCCGTGTTTCTCCTGGAAGCCATAGACCAGCGCTTTCGGCATCAATCTCCCCTTGCGCCCCAGGCCCTTTTCTTTCAGGCCTTCATCTATGAGAATCAGCTCAACGACACTGCCCGCGCCCGAGAAACTTATGAGCGGTTTCTTTCTTACTACCCTGACCACCGCCTAGCTGAGCAGGCCCGCCAAGCCATCCGACTTTTAGGTAAGTCGCCTGAAGAAGTCATTCAGGAGTTTCTACAAAAACAGCCCCAGTAGGAAACTATTTAGGCTGAGCCGAGGGGGTTTTCTCTATTTTTTGGAGGTACTTTTGGCGGCGGCGTTCGGCGTCAGGGGCGAGGAGGCGGGCAGCCCAACGTTGAAGCGGCGGAAAGAGGGATACCATGCGGGCGGCAATGCTTTTGGAGCGGGGCAGAGTGATTTCCAGAGGACGGCGGCGAATAGCCCCTTCAATCGCCTTAGCTACATCTAGCGGTTCCAAGAGCCCCCCTGCAGATAGTGTAAAGACACTCTCTGGCTTAGGTAGCTCATCCAAAATCAGCGGCGTGCGCACAGGACCCGGACATATGACCGTTACATGCACGCCGTACGGACGAAGCTCTTCCGCCAGGGCCAGGCTCAGCCCTCGCACTCCAAACTTCGTAGCTGAATACCCCGCAATCCCCGGTATCGCCGCCACTCCCGCTAGCGAAGCCATATTGATAATATGGCCTTGCCGCCGGGCCTTGAAGATTTCTCCATATACCTTGCACCCGTAAGCCAAACCCAAGAGGTTTATTCGGAGTTGAGCCTCAAAAACCTCTATGGGTTGGTCCACAAACCATCCCGCCCGCATAATGCCTGCGAGCTGGATAAGAATGTCTATGTCGGGGTGATTTTGAGCCACAGCTTGCCAAGCGGCGTAGGAGGTTACATCCAAAGCGGTCAGGTGGAGGTTCGGATGGGGATGGGGGAAGGCAGTCTGCAGCCTTTCTAAGGAGGCATCCGTAACGATGAGGGTGTGATGAGCCGCGAGGAGACGTTCCACAGTAACTTGGCCGATACCCCCCGCGGCTCCTGTGAGGAGAATCTTAGGCATAAGCCAGGCGGGGCTGAGACTGCCGAATGAGCTTACGCAAAAGGCGGTAGTATTCGTGCCAGTCCACCTCTAAGAGGTGGCGGGGGGAATGCGCATAGCGGCGCTGGTGCTCTTGCCAATAACGGGCGGCTTCGGCCTCTGCATGCGCAGGCAGGCGATAAGAACCCAAAATGAAGTGCGCAATCAGCTGGCCCTGGAGTTCGGAGAGATTCCATAGACAGCCATTAGGCTGGATAAGGCCCACGAAAGTGAGGGTGGGTTCATCCAGGTGGAAGATATGTAGGTAGAGGCGGATTAGGCGATTCTCGGTGGGGGCCAGATGAGCGGGTAGAAAGGGAAAGGCCATTTCATACCCTGTGGCCCAGATGAGGGTGTCGTACTCGCCATAGGTACCGTCGGTAAAATAAACTTTTTGGCCGTCCAGGTGGTGGATGCCGGGACGGAGTCGGACTTTGCCGTGACGGATGTGGTAGAGGAGCTCGCTATTGACGAGCGGGTGGGTGTAAAAGATGGGGTGGTCCGGTTTGGGCATGCCGTAGCGGGTGGGCGAGCCCGTCAGAAAGCGCACAGTCAAGCCCGCCAGGTAGTGGCGGAGCTTCAGGGGCATGGGCGAAAGGAGCTTGTGATACAAGGCATCCGTAGCTTCCCCGAAAAAGCCAAACTTCGGTAGAATGTGATAGCCGCGCCGAATAGAGAGGTCTACCGACTGCGCAAAGCGCACGCCATCCACGGCAATATCGGCGCCGGAGTTCCCAGCTCCCACTACGAGGAGGCGTCGCCCTTTGAGCTGATAGGGGTCCGTGTAGTCATGGGAGTGATAGCTCTCGCCTGTGAAAGTGCCCGGATAGGTCGGGAGAAAAGGCTTCCAGTGGTGCCCCGAAGCTACAATCAAGTAAGAGGCCTCATAAGTATTCTTGTTTGTTTGGATAACCCAGTGGGCATTTTCTCGGCGGGCGGCCTGAACCTCCTCCCCAAAGCGAATATGTTCTAAGAGACCGAAGTGCTCCGCATATCGGCGAAAGTATTTTTGAACTTCTGTGTAGGGGAGGTAGTCCGGTGCTTCCGGTGGAAAAGGAAAGTCCGAGAAAGCCGAGCGGGATTTGGAGGTGATGGTAACGAGGGTTTTGTAGGCGCTGCTGTGGCGCTGTGGGCCTTCTTCGTACAGCCAAACGCCCCCTACATCATGGCGCTTCTCTATGGCGATGGCAGGAATGTGGTAACGCCGAAGGTGACGTAAGGTAGCGAGACCGCTCGGCCCCGCCCCAATGATGACCGCTGAATAATGATACACCGAGAGAAAGATTAGTAGCTTTCCACGGGGGTATTGAGCGGGGCGCTACCGCCTATGCCAAAGCCCTGCGTAGCAATGACATTGGCTTTAAGATGCAGGATTTGGCGGGGATTGAGGGGGTCGTTGGTTTCTACGGTAATAGTCTTGTGCTGCATGCCGGTGCGGCCCCGAGAGTCAAAGCGAGCAATGATCTCAGTACTTTTACCGGGCTTGAGGACTTTTTCTGTGGGCTCTACGGCCGTGCAGCCGCAAGAGGCCTTAACACTTTCTATGATGAGGTCGCTTTTGCCTTCATTCTTGATAGTGAAGCGGTACTCTACATTTTGCCCTTCCAAGACTTCGCCGCCATCAAACTCAGTTACGGGAAATACAGCCTTTGGCGCTTTGGCCAGCTCCTCCGGACTATATACAATCTCAAACGAGCCATTGACTACCAGCTGCTTTTCGGGGCCGACTGGGTCATTGGTGCGAATGCGGAGAATCTCATAAAAGCCCGACTGATGTTTCCAGCCGGCGGCTCGGGCCTTCTGGCCGTTAAGTTTGACTATGACTTTCCCTTCTTGACCTGGGGTAAGGATTTTGGGTGAAAAAGTGATTTCAAACATGGGCTTGGGTTCTACCGCCTCTATGAATTCTACGGGATAGGTGCCGATATTTTTGACTTCAAAGGTGAGCGTGGGGGATTCATTGGATTTGACTGTGCCGAAGGATTCTCGGCGTTTGACCCATCCTAAGCCGCCGTCGACTTCGGTGTATTTGTCGGGCTGGCGATTGGGGTCGGTTTTGACGGTGCCTTTTATGGTGAGGACGATGGGCTGTTCGCCGCCTTCATATTGAACGGTGATGGTTTTATGGAAGGGGCCGGGGCGGCCTCTGGTACTGTAGGCGGCCTGCACTTCGCCACTGGCGCCCGGGGCGATTTCATCCTGAGTCCAGCGCGGCGTGGTACATCCGCACGAGGCTTTGACTGAGGTGAGCCTAATGGGCTTAGAGCCTGTATTTCTAAACCGAAATGTATAGACTGCATCGGGTCCTTCAATGACTTCACCAAAGTCGTGTTCCGTTTTCTCAAACTCTATCTGTGCCCAGAGTAGGGAGAGGGCACTAAGGGTGAGGAGCGTGCGCATGGGGACAAAAATACGATTTTTTCATGGAGTTGGAGGGGGTGGATTTGGGGGGGGAGTTAGCTTGGCTTTATGAGGCGGGTGGCAGGGCCGCCGCCCCCAGTGTTCCTCCTCCCACTCAGAACCCCCTAAGAGCACGAGGAGGGCGCCAAAGAGGCAGGCACATGGGTGTACGATCCCCCCTCACCCCGACCCTCTCCCCCCTTGAGAAGGGGGGAGAGGGTGTAGGGAGCGGGGGGATGTAATACTTTTCTGTAGAGGGTTTCCGAGTGGTAATACCATTTGTAATCAACAACTTTCTGAATGGAGGGAGGTTTTGGCCGCTCCGCCCCTTCGGGGCGGAGCGGCCAGGGCCGCCGCCCGCCTTCGGCGGGCGGCGGCCCCACAAAATACCACTGACCCGCATTCAGAAACTCTTTGCACCGAAGTGGTATAAGAGGGACATTTTGGACAGCTACCGCCTAAAAAGAAAGTCTGTGCGAGGAAATAGTAAAGCTTCCCGATCAGCTCCCTGACTTTCTCCTGGCGGCTTCCTATGCTACTTGCTGTATCCGGAGGTAGCTTCTTATTCGCGGCAGAAGCCCCCGATCAGCTCTCCAACTTTCTCCCCTTGGCTTCCTACGCTACTCGCTGCATCCGGAGGTAATCTCCAATTCGCGGCAGAAGCTCCCCGAGAAGCTCCACCTTTTCCGCCTGGGGGGCCTCCAAAAAGAGCAGTTCTAATACTGCTACTATGCCTCCACCCCCTACATCTGCCCGAATCGGTAGATAAAGCGCATACTTAGGCTGAAGCGTGGCAATGCTTGGGATATGGAGGTTACGGGATAAGGAGACGGGGACGAGGTAGGGCGTTGAAAGGGCGGCGGCGGTCTCTAAGAGGCCGCCAGAGAAGGACTGCCCTAAGTATTGGGGCAAGGCATAGGTCGCCACAGCCTCAAAACCCCCCTCTTTAGTCTGATAAGCAATCCCGCCGAGAAAACCCAGGTCATCGTGTAGGGTCTCCAAAAGGGCGCGCAGAAAGTCGGGGGTAGATTTTCCATAGTTCTGGCGCATGAGGGTCTCATAGCGGGCAGAGAGCTGGGTGCGGGCTATTTCCCGCCGAAGCTCCTCCTGAAGGCGCTGAGCCTCAGCGTAGCGGGCCTCAGCCTCCTCCTGCGATAGCCTTAGCCGACCTATTAGGACCTCCTTCTCGGCAAGTATGGCCTTTTCCTGCATGCGGAGCGCGTGAAGCTGCTTGTCTTTCTGAATAACTACCCTTAGGAACAGAATAAACCATATCAGTAACAGAAACTGCCACCCAAATCGCATAAAGGGGAGATGTGTAATGACAGACTCTTCTGCTATGGCGAGCCGTGGTGACAAGACATACTGTGCTATAAGGGCTAAAGCCGAATAAGAGATGAGCGTACCCATGGCCCACTTACTTTCCTGTTTTAGGTCAAATAAAACCAGGCTCGAGGTGAAAAACACGGCCAGGCTCCCTACGTGACTGGCATCCATTGCACGAAAGAAGACCTGATTAGCAATAAAGGGTAGCATTAGAGATAGGATAGTGGCGGCCCGAGAGAAGGGGTTCTCAATAGCGGCAGGGTAGAGGATGTAAAAGAGTAGAAAAGCGCTATGAAACAGGAGGCAGGCGATCACCCAGCTCCACTGATAGACATAAGCGAGGTGCGGTATAGGCGCTTGATGAGAAGCTAAGACTAATGCGCCCAGGAGGGCGTAAAATGCCGTGAAGCTATGCCCCGTTAGAGCTAATATCCGGAAGTTTCGTAGGGTGGAGCTGTCAAGCTTTTCGGGGGGCACAGAAGAGCTTAGGCGATGGTGATTTGCTTTTCCAGATAGACGTTTTGTACGGCGTGGATGAGGGCGATGCCTTCGTCCATGGGGCGTTGGAAGGCTTTTCGGCCCATGATGAGGCCCATGCCGCCGGCGCGTTTATTGATGACGGCGGTGCGCACGGCTTCCACTAAGTCGGACTCTCCGGAGGAGGCCCCGCCGGAGTTGATCAGGCCGATGCGGCCCATGTAGTTATTCACCACCTGGTAGCGGCATAGGTCGATTGGATGGTCCGTGGTGAGCTTTTCGTAGACTTTGGAGCTGGTTTTGCCAAATTTGAGTGCGGTGTAGCCGCCGTTATTTTCGGGGAGTTTTTGTTTGATGATGTCGGCTTGGAGGGTGGCCCCGAGGTGGTTGGCTTGGCCGGTGAGGTCGGCGGCAAGGTGGTAGTCTTTGTCGGCATTGAAGGCTTTATTGCGGAGGTAACACCAGAGGATGGTCACCAGGCCGAGTTCGTGGGCATAGGCGAAGGCCTCACTGATTTCTTGGATTTGGCGGCTGGACTCTTCGGAGCCGAAGTAGATAGTGGCGCCTACGGCCACGGCCCCCATATCCCAAGCCTGCTTGACGGTCCCAAAGAGAATCTGGTCGTACTTATTGGGATAGGTGAGGAGCTCGTTGTGGTTGATTTTGACGATGAAGGGGATTTTGTGGGCGTACTTGCGGGCGACGCTGCCTAAGACGCCAAAGGTGGAGGCGACGGCGTTACAGCCGGCTTCTAAGGCGAGCTTGACGATGTTTTCGGGGTCAAAGTAGATGGGATTGGGGGCGAAGGAGGCGCCTGCCGAGTGCTCTACCCCCTGGTCCACCGGCAAGATAGAGAGATACCCCGTCCCTCCTAAACGTCCATGTGAGAAGAGCGTTTGCAAATTTCGCAATACCTGGGGATTGCGGTCGGAATGCACCCAGACTCGGTCTACGAAGTCTGGCCCGGGTAAATGCAGCTGCTCCTTGGGAATGGTCTTGCACTCATGCGCTAAAAGATATTCTGCCTCTTGACCCAAAACAGCTACGATGTCGTCGTACGTCTCTACTTTTTTCGGTAAGGTTGTAACGCTGCTCATATTCAGTTGGAATAGGTTTTTGCTACTTGGAAGGCTTCTTGGAGGCGTTCTACTTGGTCCAGTTTTTCCCAGGGGAAGGTCTGGACGGTTTTTTCGAAGGTGATTTTTTCCATGACTGGGCCGTCGGGGGTTTGTTCGATGCGGGTGATGGTATGGGAGAGGGAGAGGGTTTCGGGGGTTCGGCCGAAGTGTCCATAGGCGGCGGTGATGCGGTAGATGGGGTTTTGGAGCTGGAGGTGCTCAATGATGGCGGCCGGGCGCAAGTCAAAGAGCTCTAAGAGGCGCTTGCTGATGATTTCATCTGTCAGGCCCTTGGCGGCCGTACCGAAGGTATTGACATAGAGGGCGAGGGGGTGGGAGATGCCGATAGCATAAGCAACTTGAATGAGGACTTCGTCGGCGATGCCGGCGGCGACGAGGTTTTTGGCGATGTAACGGGCCATATAGGCGGCGCTGCGGTCTACTTTCGTGGGGTCCTTTCCCGAGAAGGCACCCCCCCCATGCGGTGCCCGCCCGCCGTAAGTATCTACAATGATCTTTCGGCCGGTGAGACCGCTATCCCCATGCGGCCCTCCAATCACAAAGCGCCCAGTGGGATTCACATAAAGCTTGGTACGGTCATCCAGCATTTCGGACGGAATCACCCGCGGCAAGAGAATAGTGCGAACATCCTCTTCAATCTTTTTATGCATGGCTTGCCACGAGTCAGAAAACTCCTCATGCTGCGTGGAAAGAACAATCGTATCTACCCGCAAGGGCCGGCCTGAGTCGTCATATTCTATCGTAATCTGGGACTTGGCATCGGGGCGCAGATAAGGCATCCAAGTCGTGTGTTTGCGAATGTAAGAGAGTTCTTTTAGGAGGCGGTGGGCATAAGCTAAGGGCATGGGCATGTATTCTTCGGTTTCTCGGCAGGCATAGCCAAACATGATGCCTTGATCGCCAGCGCCGAGGTCGGGGTCTAAGCCCTGCCCTTTATTCACGCCTTGAGCTATATCCGGTGACTGGCCGTGAATAGTAACAATCACGCCGCAGCTATCGCCATCAAAGCGCAGTTCAGAGCGATTATACCCAATCTCTTTGATAGTCTGGCGGGCAATAGCTTCGTAATCTACTTGGGCGTGAGTCGTGATTTCCCCCGCTAAGACTACTAACCCCGTGGTCACCAGAGTCTCACAGGCCACCCGCCCATAGGGGTCCTGCATAAGAACAGCATCCAAAATAGAGTCCGAAATCTGGTCTGCGACTTTGTCGGGGTGCCCCTCTGAGACCGACTCAGAGGTAAATAGGAATGCCATGGCGCAAATATCCGAAAAACCTACCAACTTTGAGCCGTGGCTATTCTGGTGATTGGTTCGGAGGAGCGGCTGGAAGCGCTGAGCAAGGGGGTCGGCCAAAATTGGAAAGCCGATTTTTGGATTTGGCCGAGTCGTACCAACCCCGGGTGGAATCACTACGATCTCATCATAGACTTAGAGGCGGATGAACGGGGATCGCCGGCGTTCTCGGTGGCGAATAGGGCGTTTTGGGCCTTTCAGGCGGTAAAGCGAACCCTATGGGAAATACTGCCTTCAGTGGACTGGCATGGTCGGGCAGTGGGAGTCAATCTCTTGCCGGGCTTTTGCGAGCGGCCCTTCTTAGAGGTATCGGCCTGCTGCCCTTCCGCTGAAAAGCAGTTTCGTGCCCTTCTGCCTCAAGTAGAGATTTTTTTCGTGCCTGATGAGATTGGCATGGTTTCGGCTCGCATCCTCAGCCTTATTCTGAATGAGGCACTCCTTTTAGCCGAAGAGACGCATACCCCCTTAGAGACGATTGACATAGCGGTGAAGCTGGGACTCAACTATCCGCGTACCATTCAAGAGTGGGGGAGGTGGGTAGGTTGGCATCATGTGCGGGACATTGTATGGGCTTTGAGTAAGCGGTATGGGGCCGAGCATTATCCTGTAGCGCGCAAGCTCCTCACCTTAGAGGGGCTGCGCTAAATTTGTCTTATGGGCTTGGCGGAGGTTCGCTACAAGGTCGTGGGGATGACCTGCCAGAGCTGTGCCGTGAGCGTAGAGACGATGCTTCAAAGTATAGAGGGCGTAGAAAAAGCCCGGGTGGATTTTGCGGCACAGGAGGTATGGGTTCGCCACGATCCGGAGAAGGCGCCTCTGGCCAAGCTGCAATCTACCTTAGCGCCGGCGGGGTATGTGCTTTTGGGGGATGCGGCGGCGGCGGCGCTGGCACACCGGCAGTTTCTCAAGCGGCTTCGTAGGTATATCTACCTCAGTGGGGGGGTAGCGCTTTTAGGGATGTTGGGACACTGGGGGATGGGGGAGCTGGTGCCAGAGTTTCATGCGAAAGTTCATCCGTGGTGGGGATGGGTGTACTTTGGTTTGTCATTGGGGCTGGTTTTGACAGCGGGTCGGATTTTTTGGCGGGCGGCATGGCAGCAGCTGCGCTATCGTCAGCTCTCCATGGATACCCTCATTTCCTTAGGGCTGTGGGGGAGTGTGGCTCTTAGCTTTTTCACGCTTTGGGTAGGGCAGGAAGTTCATACGGAGGCGGCCGCGGAAATCCTCTTTTTTGTGCTGATTGGGCGTTATTTGGAGGAGCGGGCTCGGTTAGAGGCGGCTTCTACCCGGGAAGCGCTTTCGGCTTTGGCTTCCCCTTATGCTATTCGTGTCCATGAGGATAAGGGAGAAGAGACGATTCCCACGGAGTACCTGCGGCCGGGCGACCTGATACATGTTCGTAAAGGGGAGATTCTGCCGGCAGATGGTTACATTGAGAGTGGCGAGGGCCACCTGCAAGAGGCTCTTTTGACGGGCGAAGCCCTTCCCCAGTGGCGCACGGTGGGAGAGCGAGTTTTGGCGGGGACGACGCTCTTAGCGGGGGATATTTATGTGCGGGTAACGCACGCCGCGGTAGATAGCTTTCTCTCGCAGCTGATAGCGCGGTTGGAGCGGGCGCAAGCCACCCGCGCTAAGGCTCAGCGCTTAGCCGATAGGGTTTCGGCGGTTTTTGTGCCGGTGGTTCTTTTCTTATCGGTGGTGGCCTTTGGTATTGCGCTGTGGAGGGGGAGGGGG
>Ga0272445_1001849_pt1 | contig 15413 bp, 14 predicted proteins | sample YNPCB0031_FD_194404 | JGI IMG/M metagenome (GOLD analysis project Ga0272445, IMG submission 194404) | Hot spring sediment microbial communities from Yellowstone National Park, WY, United States - YNP-CB-003-1 | ecosystem: Environmental > Aquatic > Thermal springs > Hot (42-90C) > Sediment... | reverse complement strand
AGGGAGGTTACGCTTACGGGGCGGCCGGTGCGCTATGCCAGCCGAGCGCATGATCTTCTTTCCGAAGCCACCGACGCCAAAGGGAAAGCCATTTCCCGCATCGTCCTCATAGACGCCAAGGATAACCCTGTGGGCGATGTAGCCACCACCTGGGAAGCTAAGTATGTGCTGTATGCGGCCAGACCCAACCTCTACTTAGTAAAGCTTCCCAGCCAGGAAGCCAAAGTGAAAGAAGTAGTCAAGCGGTATGAGGCGCATTTGCGAAGGGAGGGGGAGGAGCTTTTGCGGGATATGGGGGAGGCGGTACGGGATCATAAGGCGGCGGAGCGGCTTTTTCGGCGGCTTTTAGAGGAAGCTGGCCTGCCGAAGCTCGCCATAGATGTGGCCTTAGGGGGTAAAGCCTGAGCCTCTGCCGATAACCGCCCGCCCCACTTGCCTCATGCGCACAAAGCCGTATGCAGGGGGATGGCTCTATTCCTTCTTCCCCATGCAGAAACGGAGGTCGCTGCCGCCGGAGGGGCACCCCCCGCCTCAGCTGCGGATAGAACGTTCAAAACCCACGCCTCGCAAGCCTCCCCCCTCTTGCATATATTACTTTTTCCGTAAATTTGTCCTATGCGACACTTCGCATTAATCTTAGGGGGAGCTCTGCTTCCTCTCTCTCTGCTCGGGCAAACAGACAGTTTAGTTAGGCAGGCGCAGCCGGTCATGCAGGCTACGCCGGTGAAAGAAGAGTTGACAGAAGAGTCTTTATGGGAGTACCGCGTACGGGAAGCCGTACCAGCCCCATCCACCTTCCAACCGCTTCGGCAGGTCCCCGCTCCTGAGCGCCGAGCGGCCACTCCCCTCCCTACACCCGCCCCCTCCCGAGAAACCCAAAAACCTGAAAACCTATGAAAAGCGCGCTCTTCACCCTCGGCCTCATAGCTCTCCTGCTGGCCCAGGCGCCCCCTAACGATAACTGTCAGAATGCCATTCAGCTCACCATCGGCGGCTGTCGTACCGGACAGACCACACAGAATGCCACCCTCCAGACAGGGGAGCCAGGAAGCGGCGCGGGTGGCTGCGTCAGTGGCGGAGCAGGATGTAATGCCACGCAAACCGTCTGGTACTACTTTCAGGCTGGACCCAAGGACAGCGTGCTGCGGATTACCGTCGATAGAACTAATTTGGCAAACTGCGCGGGTGGCTTAGTGGTATACGGACCCTTTAGTAGCCTTCCGAATTGTTTCAGTTTCAATAACTCTAATCAGGTCTGGTGCCAAAGTAGCTTAAACGGCGGTAACCTTGGCGGTAACGGGTCTAATAGCGCTTACTACTTAGACTTACCCGTACAACCTGGTCAGTATTATATGGTTCAGGTGTGGGGGCGGGAGGGCGGAGGGCCCGGTGATCGATTCATGGAGTTCGACATCTGCCTGGATCGGGCCTGCAACCACTGCGGAAGTCTCTGTTTGACAAATGTCTGTAATTATCCTTACAACACTGCCCCTGATGTTAACTGGGTTACCGCTAACTGCAGTTCCATCCCTCAGAATCCCGCAGCAGACCATCTGTCTGATCTGCAGCACTGTTTTTCCTTTACAGCTGTGAATACGACTATGAACCTGGGAGGGGTCATATCCTCTACCTGTGGCAACACTGGAAATGTAACGTCACTGACCTGGACCCTTTACAATAGTAGCTGCACGCGTATCAGTGGGCCAACAAACTATTTTAGCAATAACCAGATAACAGGCCTCACCGTAGGGCAGACATATATCGTATGCTACAGATATGAGGTTGCAAGTGGGTGTGCGCACAGTGCATTTTATCCTTTCACGTATGCGGCGCCGCTGCCGGTGACGCTGGTGAGCTACCGGGCTACGTGTGCGGGTGGGCGGGTCTCTATCCAGTGGGCGACCGCTGTGGAGGCAGACCTGGAGGCCTATCTGGTGGAGCGGGCCCTACCAGGCCGCACCGACTACGAGCCCGTCGCGTACATCAAACCCCAGCTGACAGGCGGCCTCAAGTTGTATGAAGTGGCGGATCCGCTGCCGGCGCTCCCCTCAGGCACGCGCTATCGGCTTTCCGAACTGCTGCCCTCGGGTGTCGCCCATCCCCTGGCGACCATGGAACTGGGTGATCGGTGCGGCGAAGCTTATGCGCATGTCATCCAGGCGCAGGGCAGCCTCGTCCTCTCGGTAGCCCTGCCTGAACGGGGCTATTGCTTCTACCAGCTCTACACCCTGAGCGGCCAGCTCCTCCACCAGGGTAGTCAAGACCTCCCTGCCGGCTCACACTACATCCCCCTCGCAGAAAATCTCACGCCCGGAACTTATATCGTTACCTACTACCTCTCCCCGAGCGGTCTCTTCCACTCCCAGCGTATCTCCGTCTCGCCCTGATAAGCGCGAAGGTCACGAGGAGGGCGCCGAAGAGGCACGGCACATGGGTGTATGATCCCCCCTCACCCCGACCCTCTCCCCCCTTGAGAAGGGGGGAGAGGGTGGAGGGATAATTAGTAGGGGCGGGTTCTGAGCGAGGAGCTGGGCTAAGGGTCTTAGAGGGGTTTTTGGGCTATGGGGCTATTGGGGTCTTGACTCAGGTTGCGCCGGATGGCATCCAAGAGGCCGTTGATGAACCCCGCGCTCCGAGCCGTCCCATAGGTCTTGGCTATTTCAATCCACTCATTGAGCGTAACTCGTATGGGAATATCCGGAAAGGTCAGCATCTCATGCAGACCACACAACAAGATGCACTTATCCACCATGAAGAGCCTATCCCATGTCCAGCCCACTAAGTGTTTTTCTATGAGGCTGCGCAGTTGGGGTAGGTTTTGCACGGTGCCGAAGTACAACTCTTTGAGGAAGTTGGCGTTGTGTGGGGCTTCTACCTTGGCGGCCTCGTAGAGCTCTTCTAAGAGGTAGGCGAATACCTCTTCGGCTGGGGTTTCGCTCACTAAGTGGGCATAGAGGGCCTGCATGACCCGTACACGCAGTTTATGGCGGGAGATGATCGCAGAGGTGGTCTCTTGAGCGGTCTCTTTGCTAAGGTGTTCCTGGTTGGTCATAGTTGGGATAAAGTCTGGGTTATGCCAAAGATAAGGCAGAAGGTTGATGTAGGCGTCGGATGCGCAGTCCTGCAATTGCGCGAATACGTTCCTGGGCTAACTGCATGGCGGCTTCGTGGGGGGTGATTCCCCGTTTTTCGGCCGCCTGATAAACATTCAATAAGGCTTGATAAATGTACTCCGTGCGGGCCAGGGCACGCTGGCGGTTATAGCCTTCCAGCTCGGTATAAACATTGATCAGCCCCCCGGCATTGATTAAGAAGTCTGGCGCATACAGGATGCCTCGTTCGGCTAAACGTCGGCTATCTGCCTCTTCGTCGGCTAACTGGTTATTAGCCGAGCCTGCGATGGCTGCGCACTGAAGGTGGGGGATGGTTTGCTCGTTGAGGATGGCGCCCCGCGCACAAGGGGCTAAAATATCCACTTTTTGCTTGTACCATTCATCGGGGGCCACGGGTTGGACTTTATATCGCTGGGCGGCTTCTTCCAGTTGCGCAGCACTCAGATCTGTCGCCAGCAGTACCGCTCCTTCCTTATAGAGGAGCTCGGCCAGGGCCCACCCCACCTTCCCTAACCCTTGAATCAGGATGCGCACCCCATGGAGCGATTCTGTGCCGGTGAGCTTCTTCCAAGTGGCCTTCATCGCCAGATATACCCCGTATGCCGTCACCGGCGAAGGGTCCCCACTGCCACCCATCTCCTCCGGCAGTCCCGTTACATGCCGCGTCTCCATGCGAATATAGGTCATATCCTTCACGGAAACCCCCATATCTTCCGCCGTGATATAGAGGCCATTCAGACTTTCCACGAACTGCCCAAAGCGCCGCATAAGAGCCTCACTTTTCAGAACGAGGGGATCGCCTATGATCACGGCTTTTCCGCCTCCGAGGTTGAGCCCACTGATAGCGGCCTTGTAAGTCATTCCTCGCGAAAGCCGTAGCACATCCACCAGCGCCTCGGCCTCCGACTGATAGGGCCAGAACCGAACCCCACCCAGAGCAGGCCCCAACGTCGTATCATGAATGGCTATAATAGCCCGCAGCGACACGCCCTCATCATAACAGAACATCACCTGCTGGTGCCCTAACTCGGCCATCTTTTGCAAGGGCATCATACGAGCACGGCTTGGGAAGTGAGACTTACCAGCTCAATTTCCGGGAAAAAGAACGCAATTTCCCGCTGAGCCGAGGCTATGCTATCGGAGCCATGGACGGCGTTGCGCTCAATATTCTGGGCGTAGCGGGCGCGCAGAGTGTGGGGTTCGGCCTTAGCGGGGTCGGTGGCTCCCATAAGCTGCCGATAGGCTTCTACGGCATTCTCGCGCTCTAAAACAAACGCCACAATCGGCCCGCTCGTCATAAACTCCACCAAGGAGCTAAAAAAGGGCCGCTCGCGATGCACGGCGTAAAAGGCTTCCGCCTGCGACCGAGAAAGCCGCAGCATCCGCAAAGCTACGATCCGAAACCCCGCCGCCTCAATGTCTGAGAGGATTCGTCCCACTAAGCCAGCCGCCACCGCATCGGGCTTGATGAGGCCCAGCGTACGTTCAAGTACCGCCATACAGCCGCAAAGCTACGAGTTTTACCTCATCCGCCAGCTCTTCCCACAAAAGATCATACCCCCTATATTTTGAATTTTGCCTACATCCCCCTACTGGTTTGCCTTTACTTTATGCGATTTAGCTCAAAATATCGTCTATCTTTTGCCCTAAGTCTGAAATAGCTTCTGCAGTTGGAGTGCCAGGTTCATATCGCCGTGGATGCGGAGTTTTCCGCTGAGGAAGGCATTCATGGGGTTCATCTGGCCCGTGAGGAGGGCCTGAAGGTCTGCCGGGCTTACCTGCACCACACAGGGCGCCTCCGCCAAGCCGGTTATAAGCTGATTAGAGGCCCCCGTGCCATCAATCACCACTTGCTCGGCCCCCAGATCCAGCCCAATCCGCACGCCAATGGGCGGTCCTGCCGTCCGCTTTCGCAGAAGCTCCAAAACCTCGTCAAGGGCTCTGCCATTAGCAGAAGCCGCCTGAGCTACAGGCACCGCATACCTACGGTCGTCTATGAGAATCTTAGCCAGTATCTCCCGCATGATTTCCGAAGAACCCCCTCCAATCGTGAGTATCCGCACATCCCGATATGCCCGCGCCACCCGATAGTCTTCTATGTACCCGTACCCGCCAAACATCTGAAGGCACTCGTAGGCAGCTTTATTGGCTAACTCGGTCGCCAGCAGCTTAGCAATCGTACATTCCTCCACAGCATAAACCCCATCGGCAAAAAGCCGACAAGCATGATAAACATAACTCCGAATAGCCTGCGTCTCAGCATGAAGCTGGGCCATCCGATGACGTAAAACTTGAAAGCGGTTTAGCGGCCGCCCAAACGCCTGCCGCTGCGCCATGTACTCCAAAGTGTATTCCATCAAGTGCTCAGTCCCCGCAATAGCCCCAATCGCCCCCACCAGCCTCTCTAACTGCAAACCTTCCATGAGGTAAAAGAACCCTTTACCCTCCTCCCCAATCAGGTTTTCGGCAGGGACCCGCACCTGATCAAAAAATAGCTCCGCCGTATCCGACGCATGCCAACCCAGCTTCCGAAGCTTATTTCGGGTAATGCCGGGACTATCCAAATCCACCACCAGCAGAGAAATCCCATTAATGCCCGCCTCCGGCTGCGTCTTGACCACTAAAACAACAAAATCCCCATAGTAGCCATTAGAGATGAAGGTCTTCTGACCACTCACCACATAATAATCGCCCTCACGAATGGCCCGAGTCTGAATATTCGCCACATCAGAACCCGCTCCCGGCTCGCTAATGCCAATAGCGGCAATCTTTTCACCCCGGATTACAGGGGGCAAATACTTTTGCTTGAGGGCTTCGCTGCCATACTTGTAAATATATGGGGTAGACATGTACTGCGTTACCAGCGGAATAACCCCAAATCCGCCCGAAAACACCCGGGAAATCTCCTCCGTAAAAACCACCGTGTAAAAGAAATCCAACCCCGCCCCCCCATATTCAGGCGGATAATGAAACCCTAAAAACCCCTGTTCTGCAAACTTCCGCCAGAGGGACTTAGGCACTTGCTGACGCTCTTCCCACTCGTCAATGTAAGGCAAAACTTCTTTTTCTAAAAACTTTCGTAGGCTTTCTCGGAAGAGCTGATGCTCTTCTGTAAAGTAGTAACGGTCCAGATTTGCGCTCATACGTTTATTGGTTTTGGTTCGGCAACATGCCAGATGATCGGGCGGGGATCGTCCTGCCAAGCTTCATAAAAGGGGCTGTAACGTTGATGGAATGTGGTCCGGAATGACATCCCGAACTTTTTCCCAGTAGCCTGCTTCCAACCGGCCCACGAATAGATGAGTAACTTCGCTTTTTTCTAAAACATTACGCAGGTCAGAGGGGGAGAGGTTCGGGAAGAACGGGACGGAGACCGCGCCAGTCATGCTGATAGCTAAGTCCGCTAAAATCCAGTGGTAGCAGTTTCGGGAGAGAAGGCCTACGAGGGTACCTTTTTGGACGCCGAGGTCTTTCAGGGCAGTAGCAATTCGGCGGGCCTGGTCACCTGCTTCCTGCCAGGTTACGGGATGCCACCGATTCCCATACGGCTGCCGCATGTAAATGGCCTGAGGCTTGACCTTCTCCCAGTAGTAAAACGCATGGAGATGCGTAATGGGCCCAGACTGTTCCCAGAGTTGGGAGTCTATGAATGGCTTGGTTTTCATACCAGGGGAAAGAAGTCCCCCCACAAGCGCTGCCCGCCGTCAATGTAGATGGTTTCCCCGGTGATATAGGCGGCATAAGGGGAAGCCAGAAAAAGCACGAGATACGCCACCTCCTCCACGGTGCCTAAGCGACGCAAGGGGATTTTGTCCGCAAGCCCCTGCTTGAGGGATTCGGGATACTGCTCTAAGCCCGAAGAGTCAATAATCCCTGGCGCGATCGCATTGACCCGAATGCCATAGCGGCTCCATTCCACAGCAAGGGTGCGCGTAAGATTTTCTACGCCGGCCCGCGCCGCCCCCGTGTGCAGCATCCCCGGAAAACCCCGATAGATATTCGCAATAATATTCAGGATGATCCCCTGCCGATGAGGAAGAAAAAAACGATGCGCCAAGGTATAAATCACATTCCAAGTGCCTATCAGGTTGTTTTGAATGACGGCGGTGAAGCCCTTGGAGGTGATATTTTCAGCGGTGGCCGGGTATTGACCGCCTGCGTTATTGACCAGGATATGCAGCGCCCCCCAATTCTGGTGAATGAACTCCGCTAAGGCCGTTACTTCGTCTAAGTTACGGATGTCGCAGCGCTGCGCATGAATGGAACCTGCTTCGGAGAGGGTTTCGGCCGCTCGCCGCAGTTTCTCTTCGTTGCGGCCGCAAATGACGACCACAGCGCCGGCTTGGAGGAAGGCTCGAGCAATAGCATATCCGATGCCGCTCCCCCCACCGGTTACCAGGGCGACCTGACCCGCCAATGGCGTCCCCGCAAACATGCCATTTAGGAAGGTGAAGCCAAATTAAGCATTTTTCTCGCTTCGGCGATCGTGGCGGGTTCTCGGCCCAGCATACGGGCTAAGCGGACGGCGGCCTCCACGAGCTTGCCGTTGGAATTAGCCATTTCGCCCTCGGGAAGATAGAAGTTATCCTCTAGGCCGACCCGAATATGGCCTCCCAACGTTAGAGCTACCGCCACTAAGGCCCATTGCTTACGCCCAATGCCAATCACCTGCCAGTGACTACCCGGCGGCACACTACGCGCCTGATGAACCAGATTTTCCGTCGTCGCCGGAATACCCCCCATCACCCCCATGACAAAACTGAATACATACGGCGGCTTCAAAATACCCATATCTATGAAAGGCGTCGCATTATGGATATGCCCGGCATCAAAAGCCTCCATTTCGGGTAAGGTGCCAGCTTCTTGCATCACCTCTAAGAAGTACTGAATGTCCCCGAAGGGATTCTGAAAGACGAAGTCGTAGTAGAAACGTTTGGCCTTGGGGGAGTAGATGGCGTAGTTCATGGAGCCCATGTTGAGGGCGGCCATGTCGGGCCGAAGGGCCCGAATGTGGTGAATCCGCTCTTCCCGCGGTAAGCCCACCGCCCCCGTGGAGAAGTTAATAATCACATCGGGGTTTCGCTTGCGTACCTCCTCGTAGATTTGGCGATAGGTTTCTACGTCAAAGGCGGGCAGGCCATTGGGTTGGCGAGCGTGGATGTGCAAGATGGCGGCCCCTGCTTCTACGGCTCGGCGACCCTCTTCGGCTATCTCTTCGGGCGTATAGGGGATGTATGGGCACTGTTCCCGCGTCGCTAATACCCCTGTCAAGGCAGCTGTGATGACGACTTTGTTATCACTCATAGGCGAAGGTTATTTTCCTTTCCATTGGGGGGGACGTTTTTCTTTGAAGGCGCGTAGGCCTTCTTGGAAGTCTTCGGTCTGGACTAAGCGCAAGAGCTCTGCATACAGCTCCTCGTGAGAAAGCTGCGCTAAGCGATGATAGGCGGCCAGCCCGCGCTGCTGAGCTAAGGGCGCCCCCTCCCGAAGCCGCTCTATCAGCTTATCACCTGCTGCATAGACTTCCTGCGGAGTCTCTACTAAGTGCGTAACCAGCCCCCAAGGCAAGAGCTCCTCCGCTGAGCGGCTCTCCCCTAACAGACACCAAGCAAGCGCCACTCGCGGCGGCATAAACTCCGACAGGGCTTTCAGAACCTGAAAGGGAAATAAGCCCCGCCGCACCTCCGGCAAGGAAAATCGCACGCCCTTCGCCGCCACCACAAAAGTCGCCCCCGTAATTAGCAAAAGCCCCCCCGCCAAGACATCCCCCGTTACCTCCGCCACCAGCGGCCGAGTTAGCAACGGGAAAAAGGTGTGCAATACAATCGGCTGAGCCGCAAGAGGAACGGTAGAATTAGGATCGGTCTGCCCAGCAAAAGCCTGCAAGTCCGCCCCCGCACAAAACACCTCCCCTTCCGCCCGCAGCCGCACAAACCGAATCGCCGGCTGGCTCTCCGCCCAAGTTAGCCCATAAGCCAGCTCATTAAGAAGCGTAGGACTCAGGGCATTGCGACGCGCTAAATTGCGCAAAGTGAGAACCAAAGTATCGGCCTCTACCTGCCACCCCACCTGTGCCCATTGAAAAGTCTCTAAGGGCTCTATCTGCGGAAAGTATGCCTGCAAGCTCATGAGGCAGCTTCAAAAGTTTCCACTTTCAGCAGCTCGGTGCCAGCATCTACGGTCTGGCCCTCAGAAACGAAAATAGCCTCCACCCGCCCAGCTTTCGTGGCGAGGATGCGATTCTCCATCTTCATGGAGACGAAAACGAGGAGGGGCTGACCGGGCTCAATCAAATCCCCCGGTTTGACCAAGATTTGCAGAATCTGTCCGGGCATGGGAGCCACATACCGCCCCTCTTCCAGCTGCGTGCTCTCCGTGTCAGGGAAGCGAGGCAATAGACGCACTTCGGCATAACCCACGGAGGGTTCGTGCAGCCAGTGGATATGCTCATCGGTATGAGAGAGACTTATCCAGAGGTGATGGCGGCGGCCCTGCCACTCATAAGTTACGGACTCAGCCGTAGCCTCTAACAGGGTGGCTATGCCTTCCCGCCCCAAAGTTTGACAGAAATAGGAGCCTCCACCCAATGGACGATAGGCCAAGGTAACGGTTTGGTTACCGATTTGCCAGCCGTAAGGCAGCGGTGGGTCGGGCAAGTTTCGCCAGCCGGGAGGAAAACCCGGGGGAAGCGGCATCTGGGCCGCCGATTGCGAAAGCCGCCACAAACTCAATCCCACCAGCCACCCCGCCCAAGTCTCTTCGTCCAAACGGCTCTGGAGCCTCAGGAATAGGTCTTTGCGCCGCCCGAGAAAATTCGTGTCATACTCTCCCCGCTGAACCTGTACATCCTGACACAAAAGCTCCAAAAAAGCGAGGTTGTGCCGCAGTCCTAAGCAGGTTATTTGAGAGAGGCCATAGGCTAAACGTTGGAGGGTTTCTTCTCGGGTGGGTCCGTGGGCAATGATTTTAGCCAGGAGGGGGTCATAGAGGGGAGAGACTTCGGTACCGCTTTCAATGCCGCTATCTATGCGGAGGTAGGGGAGGTCGGGCACCCGCCATAATAGCACCCGCCCTGCCGAAGGTTGGAAATCCGCTCCCGGGTCCTCCGCATATAGCCGCACCTCTATAGCATGGCCTTGGGGCCGTAGGTCCTCCTGCGCAAAAGGCAGCGCTTCCCCCGCAGCCACCCGGAGCTGCCACTCCACTATATCCAACCCTAAAATAGCCTCCGTCACGGGATGCTCCACCTGCAGGCGTGTATTTACCTCTAAAAAGTAAAACTGCCCCGGCCCCACATATAGAAACTCTACGGTGCCGGCATTGTCATACGCTAAAAGACGTCCTATTTGGAGGGCGGTTTCGGTGATAGCTTTTCGGTCTTCGGGGGAGAGAACGGGGGAAGGGGCCTCTTCCCAGACCTTTTGGTAACGCCGTTGGAGGGAGCATTCTCGTTCAAAGAGGTGCAGGAGATGTCCATGCTTATCGCCGAGGAGCTGGACCTCTATGTGGCGGGCCGAAGGGAAGTACCGCTCTAAGAGAAGTTCGCCTGAGCCAAAGGCATGGAGGGCTTCGCGCTGGGCCGCTTGAAACGCCTCCACAAACTCAGCTGGCTCCGAGACAATACGCATGCCTTTGCCGCCGCCCCCCGCCGCCGCCTTGAGGAGCACAGGATACCCCAACCGGTCGGCCGCCGCTTGCAAAACCTGGGGAGAAGCCTCCGGCTCGTAATAGCCGGGCGGCGTCGGAATACCATGAGCCTGCATAAGGGCTCGCCCTTCCGCCTTAGACCCCATGCGCGCTATCGCCTCCGGATGCGGCCCCACAAAACGAAGCGGCGGCAAACCCGCCTCCACCCGCCGCGCCGACCGCTCAGCCACCGCCCGAGCAAAATCCGCATTCTCCGATAAGAACCCATACCCCGGATGAATAGCATCCGCCCCCGCCCGATCCGCAATCGCCAAAAGCTGGTCTATATTTAGGTAGGTTTCGGCTGGGCTCTGCCCAGAAAGCGCATACGCCTCATCCGCCTCCCGTACAAAAGGCGCCCCCCGATCCGCCTCGCTATAAACCGCCACCGTACGAATACCCAAGCGCCGACAAGTACGTTGAATGCGCCGCGCAATCTCACCCCGATTCGCAATCAAAACCTTCCGAATTGGCTCAATGCCGGAAAACCCCATACTGATTAGAGGGTTGAATGGGGTGTTGATACACGATGCTCAAACACAAGCCGAGGATTTCTCGGGTTTGACGAGGGTCAATCACCCCATCGTCCCAAAGCTGAGCTGTGCTGTACCAGGCCGTAGAGGTCTTTTCTATCTCCTGAATTAGGTGCGTGCGCAGGGCGGCCGCTTGGGCTTCATCCAAGGGCATGCCCGCTTTTTCGGCGGCCTGGCGCTGCACCATTTCCATCACCCCAGCCAGCTGCTCAGCCCCCATCACGGCAATCCGACTATTCGGATACACAAAAAGAAAGCGCGGACGATAAGCCCGCCCCGCCATAGCATAATTGCCCGCTCCATACGAAGCCCCTACAATCAGCGTCAAATGCGGCACCTCGCTATTAGAAACGGCATTAATCATCTTAGCCCCCTGGCGAATGATACCTTCCGCCTCATACTGCCTCCCCACAATAAAGCCCGTAATATTCTGCAAGAAAAGAATCGGCACAGCCTGGCGATTGCACAGCTCAATGAAGTGGGCGCCTTTGCTGGCCGAGTCTGGGAAGAGAACCCCATTATTGGCTAAGATGCCTACGGGATAGCCGTAGATTTCGGCCCAGCCAGCGACGAGGGTGCTGCCCCAAAGAGGCTTGAACTCCAAAAAGCGGGAGTCATCCACCACCCGCGCAATGAGCTCCCGAATGTCCAACGGCTGGCGAGGGTCCGCCGGCACAATCTGCAGAATCTCTTCGGGAGGGTATCGGGGTGGCCGAGCAGATGCTGGCCGAAAAGCCCCCGAGGGACGCGGCAGCCGACCCAGAATCTCCCGCGCCCGCCGAATCGCCTCTAACTCATTCTCCGCCAAAAAGTCCGCCAAACCCGAACGCGTAGCATGCAAGTCCGCCCCTCCCAAACTCTCCTCATCTATCACCTCGCCAGTAGCCATTTTCACCAGAGGAGGACCCCCTAAAAATGCATAAGCCTGCCGCCGCACAAATATCGTATAGTCGCTCATCCCCGGCACATAGGCCCCCCCAGCCGTAGAACTCCCCATCACCACCGAAATCGTCGGAATCCCCTGCCGAGAGCGCCGACTAATCTCCCGAAAAATAGCTCCCCCCTGAATAAATACGCGCGCCTGTTCAGGTAGGTCCGCCCCAGCCGACTCTACAAAATTCACCACGGGTAGGCGATTCTCTAAGGCAATCTCGCTCAGGCGCAGGCTTTTTTGCAAGGTAGGTAGATCCACCGCGCCGCCTTTCTCCGTGCCCACATTAGAAATGACCAGTGTCCAATGTCCCGCCACCAGTCCGATCCCCCCTACCGTGGTGCCGCCCGGCGAGGATGTCGTCCCCCCCAGACCCGCCAGCGGCAGCAGCTCCAAAAATGGAGAGCCCTCATCTAAGAGGTACGCAATCCGTTCCCGCGCTAAAAGCTTACCCTGCGAGCGGGCTTTCTGAATATGCTTCTCGCGCCCCTGAAAGCGCGCCGCCTCGTAATGCTGGGCCAGCTCTGCCAAGAGTGCCGACCACCGACGAGCATTCTCCGCACTCTCCGCAGTAGGCCGCCAACGGGAGCGGTAAATAGGAAGCTCTCCCCTCACAAAGCAAAGTTATGGCCCTGCCCCGTATATCCCCAAAGCCTCCCCCCAAAGACCTTATACACGCCAGCTACTCTAACTTCACAGCATGGGTACCGAAACCCCCCTCAAGGAGGCGATATCCCTTTTTGGGGTGCTTCACCAGCCTCTCGCTCGCAACTGGGACGCTCTAAGAGCTTACCTCCTCCACGCCCCCGAAAAAGAAGCCTGGCTCTTCCTGCGCCTCTTGGCAGGCTACTACTGGTATCCGCGCACCCCTTCCCCTACCCTTCTGAAGTTAGCGGCGCGTTTTGCGGGCCTGCCGGAAAAGCTTCTACTCTACGCTGCCCAAGAAGCTGGCGACGCCGCAGAGGCACTCACCCTGGTCTTGATTCCCCCAGATAGGCCTCCTATCGGCTTCCCAGAAAGCCTGGAGCACTGGCTGCTCTACGACTTACCGGCCTTGCTCCGCTCCGAAGAGCGTCTAATCAACGCTCTACCCCCCCTCTGGGAAACTCTCGCTCAGAAAGAAGCTTTTTTCCTTCACAAAGTCCTACTGCAATCAGCTCACCTGCCTGCCCTTCGCAGAAAGCAGACCCCTCAGCAAAAGTCCGACCACCTGCTCTCGCTCCTTCAGCTACGCTGGCCTTTCCCCATAGAAACCCTTCGCACGAGCCTTATCCCACCAGCTGGTCCTGCTCAGCCTACCCTATTTTAGCTGCGTCGTAGCTTTGCCCCATGGACCCCATCCGTCGGGAAAAGTTAGACCGCTTAGCCGCTCTCGGCATTCCCCCCTACAGCGGCGAACCCTTTCCGCCTAACACCACCGCCGCAGAAATCCTCCGCTATTACCCCCAAAACAAACTGGATTTCAAACAAGTCCGTTTGGCGGGCCGCCTCTGGCGCAAACGTCTCATGGGCAAAGCCTCCTTCGCCGTCCTGCGCGACGAAAGCGGCGACATCCAACTCTACTTCCAACGAGACGACTTTGCCCACCAGCCCGAACTCTACGACGAAGTCTTCAAAAAACTCTTAGACCTGGGCGACATCATCGGCGTTGAAGGTTTCGTCTTCACCACTAAAACAGGCGAAATTACCGTCCATGTCCAAAAATTCCGCCTCCTCGCTAAATGCTTACACCCCCTCCCCATTGAAAAAGCCACCGAAGACAAAGTTTATGCCGCCTTCACCGACCCAGAGCTGCGCCACCGCATGCGCTATGTGGACCTTATTGTGCATTTAGGCGTGCGCCAAATTTTCCGGAAACGCACCCTGCTGGTCCAGGCCATCCGAGACTTCTTCAATGCCCGAGGTTTTCTGGAGGTAGAAACCCCCATTCTCCAGCCCGTATATGGAGGCGCCTTTGCTCGCCCCTTCACAACTCATCTCCAGGCCTTGGATATGACGCTCTATTTACGCATCGCCAACGAACTCTACCTCAAGCGCCTCATCGTCGGCGGCTTCTCCGCTGTCTATGAGTTTTCCAAAGACTTTCGCAATGAAGGCATCGACCGCTACCATAACCCCGAATTCACTCAGGTAGAACTCTATGTCGCCTATCAGGACTACTACTGGATGAAAAACCTGGTAGAAGAGCTACTCTACGAGACCGTTCAAAAAGTCTGCGGTTCTCCTCGCATAACCTACCAAGGTAAAGAAATAGACTGGACCCTTCCTTTTCGGACGATAACTTATTACGATGCGCTGAGAGAGGTGCTGGGAGTAGACGTGCGGGCGCTTTCCGAGGCCGATCTCAAGAGTCTTATTCAGTCGCGGGGGCTTTCCTTACCTGAGCCGCCTTATGAGCGGGCTGATTTGATAGATACGCTTTTCGGGAAAGTGGTAGAGCCAACGCTCATTCAGCCTACCTTCGTCATGGACTACCCCGTAGAGATAAGTCCTTTAGCCCGGCGCCACCGAAAGGACCCTACCGTTACCGAACGTTTTGAACTCATCGTCGCCGGCAAGGAGATCGCTAATGCCTACTCCGAGCTCAATGACCCGATAGACCAGCGGGAACGGCTTTTGCGGCAGGCGGCTTTACGAGAAGCCGGAGGCTTAGAAGCTATGCCTATGGATGAAGATTTTTTACGAGCTTTGGAATACGGTATGCCTCCCACTGCCGGGCTGGGACTGGGGATTGACCGCCTCACTATGCTCCTCACAGACGCTCCCAGCATCCAAGAGGTCATCCTCTTCCCTCTCCTACGGCCAGAAAATAAACCCACGCCCCACACCACCTAAAATTCTACCCTACGGCAAAAACGGATCATACACAAACTGCACATAGTACAGCGAAGCCAGCGTTGGCCCACCCGGCACCTCAATATGGCGATTGTTGAGCACGTTTTGACCGCCGAGCCGCACCATAGACCGCCACTTCGGTATCTTGTAGCTCACCTGCGCATCTACCAGCTGATAAGTCGGAATGATGCGAGAATGAAATGACTCCTCAAAAGGATAGGCATTCACCCATCGGTAGCCCACCATGAAAGCCCAACGTTTACTTTTCGTCAGCTCCCGACCCGTCAGACTCACATTCGCTCGGTACTTCGGTGT
>Ga0272445_1001848_pt1 | contig 15418 bp, 10 predicted proteins | sample YNPCB0031_FD_194404 | JGI IMG/M metagenome (GOLD analysis project Ga0272445, IMG submission 194404) | Hot spring sediment microbial communities from Yellowstone National Park, WY, United States - YNP-CB-003-1 | ecosystem: Environmental > Aquatic > Thermal springs > Hot (42-90C) > Sediment... | reverse complement strand
AGTCTTCGTATATACAAAATTTTCCTGCTCAAACGACAAGAGAGCTTCTTTTAAATTTGAAACATATTTTTCTAATTGTTGATGAAAAATAGTTCCTTCCAAAATTAAACCTGCTTCTTCCTCTTTTAAAATCCTTTTAATTTCATCTTCAAAATAAGAGGTATAACCTCCCTTTAATAGGATATTTATTATATCTGAATAGATTAGATAACTTATCAATTATATAATCAAATACATGCATAAACAAAAATAGAAAAAACTAAGTCATAAATGTTAAAGAGAAGGACTTAAATAAAAATTGGCAGGGTCAATTTATGAATACTAAATAATATTTCTCTTCAGAAGGGCCTTCTATGATCTATGACTTTATATTTTAATTTATAAGCATGGCTTCTGTTTTAAAAATTATAGGTTTTTTATTTTTCATAATAATTAAATATACCCAATATCTTTTTCCAATTATTTTAGCAAAATAAGATTCTCTATAAATAAAGGCTCTTCAAAATTTTCTTTACGCTTTAACTTCACCTCTTCTGGCTTTACATACCTCCATCCAAGTTTTTAAAGCTCTTGAATAACGAAATCTTCAATGGTGTCTTTCTCTATGTAAAAGTATTTTAATCATTCTGCTAGTTGTAGCTTTGTGCGAAGTCTCTCTATAATCCTTTTGATTTCTTCATCTATTTCTTCAGAACTCATACTTTCTGCAACCTTCTTGCCTATTCGAACCTTCCAATCTCTTGTATACTTTTTCTTCTCCTTAAGTAAAGATTTAATTTTCTCAGCTCGTGGAGGTTGCAAAATTTTTTCTTTCTCCTCTTTAGTAAATTCTATTTCATATTCTGATTTAATTACATCAATTAACTTTTCTTCATGGTAGTAGTCCTCTATAGAGCCTTTTTTCAAGATAAATAAATTCTCATTGGGAATTAAGATTTTTTCATTTATAAATTTCTTAACTTCTTTATCTCCTTCAGCTTCCTTATCAAATATCATAAAATAAGGTATGCCTGCAGCTTTACTAGCATCAATCCATACATTCAGGTAATATTTTCCCCGATTCTTTCCCCATGTGGGAATTATTGAAACTTCAGGTGTTCTCAAATTTACACCTATCTTATCAGCCCATACAGGGAAAACCACTCTCTCAGTTTCACCTTCTACGAATATAATGGCATTTGAGAAAAAGATATCACTTGGTCTTATTCCAAGTTCGAATAGAAGAACCCGTAAGTCTTCTGACCCCTTTACTCTTGTAATTGTTGTTTCTTTACCTTTTTTCTTTACAATCCATGTAGATCCTACATCTGCTTTATCAATAAATATAGTTGAATGAGTAGTAACAAAAATTTGTTTTTCTTTCGAGAACTCCTTGAATAAATCAAAAATTTGTCTAGCTAATTGTGGATGTGTATGCAATTCAGGTTCTTCTATACCAAAAATTTCCCCCTCTTCTGTCAAGAAGCGAAGTAAGAATAAAAGTTCTTGTTCACCTCCCCCTCTATATTGAATTGGTAAGGGGAGATCTTCTTCCATTACACGAAGATAACTTGGATGCGGTTGTAAATTGTACTTAGTTAATTTATTAAACATTTTTTCTATTTCACTCCATCTCTTTTGCTTGATCCTTTCCTCACTAACGCTTAATTCACGAAGAATAGCTTGAGTTTCAGAATCAAGGTAGGGAGCACGCTGTAAGGGATTCTGAGGCCAAGAATTCCTTACAGCTAATACAAGCTTAAATTTACCTTTAAGATTTGTTATTATTTTCGATGTAATGTCAGAAATTAGTTCGGGTTTAAGCCAAGTTTCTAAAAGAAGATGCTCTTCACGAAATTCTTGTTCAAAAAGAGTATATCCTTCTTCTTGTGCATATTTTTTAAAGTCAGTTGTTTTCTCTGAAACATTAATCCATTTAACCTTCCTGGTTCTTACTAATTCATCAGCATATGGACCCATAAAGTAGGCTTTTTTATTCGATCTTATGAAAATGAGCCTGTTACCTGTGATATTTTTATCTGAAGCCCCTGGAGCGAAAAATACTACTTGAAGGTCTTCTAATGGAATACTTTTAGATAATGATTCAGCAAATTTTCCAATACTTACATGTTTCCCATTTTCAATAAGCTGAACTTCAGCCAATTTAATACTTTTTGTTTGCCATCCAGTGGGAGCCTTTATTATTTGTCTGCAAATAGTGATTTCTTGATATCTTTCCCCAAATTTTTCTTTCATTATTTTTAAAAATTCAGGTGGAAATACTTTCTCGCATTCTTTCTCATCAAACTTTAAAGTCGCAGATATTTCGATGGGCTCCTCCTGAACCCCATCAAACCATGAATAAACCTCTATGCCTGGAGGCATTCCAGTAAGGTCGATTTCGGCAAAGAACCTATTCAATATTTCTAAAAAATTACTCTTGCCAGAGCTATTAGGGCCTATAAGAATAACTAAGTTCCCTAACTCTTTGAGTTCCACATTGCGTAAGCTTTTATAATTCTTTATATGAATAGCTTCTATTTTTATATTACATCACCTTAACCCTAATTTTTCCAATAAGAAACAAATCCATTGATCCTTGCTTGATTCTTTCCAATTTCGCTTTTTTATTTCTTTCAAGTTCAAGCTTTTTGTTAACAGTTGTTCTTATTAAATCAATTGCTTTATCAATAAGAGAATTTGATTCTTCATGAACTACTTTTTTTAGAAATGATGTTTGTTGAGTCATTTTATCACTTATAATTACCTTTTTTTCACTTATAAGTTTTATTTTTTATAATTAAAGCATTAATAATTTCTCATATAATAATCTCTTAATAATCTCTTTTTTCTTACCTCTTTTTTCTTTCCTCCTAATAAGCTTGGTTTACCTTTTTCAACATGGAGTTTAAGGAAAATTGAAAGATATTTAGCTAAAAAGAAAATAAAAATAAGTTATGGTAGAATAAGACGATTGTTATTAAAGCATGGATTCAAATTTTGGAAAACAAAGAAAGAAATTATTTCAAAAGATCCAAATTATGAAGCTAAAAAGCTTAGAATAAAAAGATTATTAAAGAAACCAAATCGTATAGTTTTATTTCAAGATGAAAAGAAAAATAATTCATTTAAATCAAAAAGTAAAATATATTCTAACTTTATATGGAATTTACGATTTTCATAATAATTTAGGATATTTTGATTTTTATTCAAATCAAAATAGTGAAAACTTTATTAAATTCATAAAAAAAGTAATAAAAAATTTTAAGGATAAAATTTATATAATTCTTGATAATCATATTTCTAAATATACTAAAGAAGAATTAAAGAAAATTAAGAATATAAAATTAGTTTTCCTTCCTTATAATTCTTAAAAGCTAAATAGGATTGAAGATGAATTTAGTTTATATAAAAGAGAAGTTCTTAATGATAGGAAATTTAAATCAAAGAAAGAAATAATTATTGCGACAAGAAAATGGATAAACTATAGAAATAATATGGGAATAAAAATAGTTAACAAATAGGTATATAATTTATTTCACATAACTCTTAAGTAATGAAAAAATAGGAGTAGCAGGAATTGTTAATGAATTACCTTTTCTTCTTTTAAGAATGTTTAAAGAAATATGCACTAAAGAATTAGATAAAAAGGGGATGAAGTTATAAAAGGATATGTTTATGATACATTAGGAAGACTATGGCTAAGAGAAGTAATTGGTAATTATTAAAGCGATATAGAATACTTCATTTTTTATAAAAAAGTTTTATTCAAATTTATTTTATGAAAATATAAACCATTAAAATGTTTAAGCATGACGAATAGCTATAATATGTTTAATTACATTTTTAATAGAGTTATGACGACTTTCTAAAGTTTTTAAAATATCATTCATATCATAAAGCTTAATATTTTCTTTTCTACAATTCAAACGTGGTTGTAACTTAAAAATATTTTTTTGAAGTTTTTCATTTAACTCTCTTTTTTGCCCATACCCTAGGGTATTACCAGCAATAATAGCTATTTCAGAAAAGTAAACCTTAGTTTTAATATATTTCATAAAGTGATCGTTTAAAACTTGAAGTTTATCAGCAAATTCCTCTAATACTCCACGTTTTTCAACAGTCCCAAAAGCTATTTCTCGTGTTAATGTTAATTTAATTTCAGCTGCAGCAACATTATAATACCCTCCTCTTTTTAAAATAGAAACAGCATCGAGCTCTTTACCTGAAGTTTTACGTTCTGGTAAAGCAGGAATTTGTAATCGTTGTACATTACACCAATGGTTTCCTATAACTTCTTTAAGCCATCTTCTAATTACTATTTCAAATATATGTCCATTTGCTTTTTCATATCTATTTAAATTTCTCTTTAAATAAATATCTATATTTTCAGGTCTGTTACTTATATCTTCCCATATTACATGATCACATCTATAAGTTAAATATTCCAAAGTTAAATTTAATATATTATCCACAACATATGGTATTTTAATCCATTTAGGAAGTATAGTTGGTTTTTTAGATAAAAAATACTTTAAGAAAAAACCATGAAATGGGAAAATATCTAATTTTTCTGCTAATTCTTTCACTTTTTTATTTAATTGTTTTTTCTCTTCCCTTGTGGCTATGCCTTTTCTTGCTTTTAACCAGAGTTCAGCAAATTCTCTCAAATCAAGTAAAAGTGAAAAAAGTTCTTTAGCATCAAAAAGATTAGAACTTAATGATATAAATTGAGAATTTAGATTATTCATAGCCTAATATGAATAAAGTTTCTTAAGTATTTAAATATTTTCCTACTTCTCTTAAAATTTATAAAAATTTCACTTTTTAATACAATAAATAATACTATTATAGAGGAGCATATAAGTTTTGTGGAAATTAATTTTATTAAATTCTTCATTTTTATAATTTGTATGAAATTTATTTATTCTCTAAAAAAGAAGAAGCTATAAAATTTTAAATTCTTAAATCTATATAATAAATATGGAAAAATATCTATAAATTCTGATGCTTCAAGAATTTCGTCTAAGCATTCTTGATATGAGACAATATCTTTAAGAACAATTTATAATATTAATCAAAAAATAAAAAGTATGATTTTAAAGAAATATGGTTTATTGCTTTTTCAAATCCTCAAGATTTTCCAATCAATATTAAAGAAGAAATCAGGGAAAATCTTAAAAAGTTTACAGAAAATGTAAAAAATATAATTAGTGAATGTAAGAAACAAGAAAGACATGGTAACATAATATTAAAAGCTATAGAATATCTTAAAAGTTAAATAAATCTACTAAAACAGCAATATTTATATAATCTTGTTAATTATTTTCTTTATGCGTGTGAGAATACAAGAAGAGGGTAGATGCCCTTATTGTGATATAAAAATGACTTCTACAAAAAGCGTTAGTTTACATGGTAAAGTTTTATTATTTCCATATCCACTCTATTTATGTTATAGACATGGCTATTTTATATGGAGAGGGAGAAAGAAAGGCCATGTTTTAGCTGATTTTTCCAAAATTGAGCAAGAAGCAGAAATTAAACCATTATCACCTGAAGCAAAAGAAGATGAATATGCTAAATCTCCAATTATTGAATTAAAATGTTATATTTGTGGCTATAAGTGGAAGCAATTTATGACTCCTTATGTAAGTTCAAGTAAAACAATACTTTGTCCTAATTGTAAAGCCGAACTGGATAAAGATAAAGCAATAATAAAAAAATAAGTCGATAATAAATTAAACTGTAAATTTATTTTAAAGATAAGTAATCTTATATTATTTATTCCTCTAAGTACCATATATTTCTTGTTCTGCTAACCATCTCCAAAAAGCTCTTTTAATTTCAGTTTGTGTAGAGGGAAGGGATGCTCTCCATTCTTCCTGATCCATAAGCAGAATTTTTTCAATAAATTCTGTAAATCTAGGATGATTTTCTGCAGGACATTGACGACTTAAAACTATAGCTCTTTCTTCTACTTTAGGATCTGGATGTGGACCTAAAGTAACCATTCCTGGAGAATAATGAGTCTCTCTTCGTGAAATTTTAATCTCTCTACTAATTATTTCTTCAGGTTTCACTTCAATTAATTCATATAGTTTGCAACAATTTTTACATACTAATATTTCTCTTCCGAAAATTTCTTGTTGAGTAATCATTCTTCCAAATATTTTTTCTATAAAAGATTCTTCTACATCATTTATAGAGATTAATTTAGATTTACAATACTTGCATATTAAGTAATCTTCATTACTCATACTTATTCTACTTCTTAAATTAAATATTTAAATATTTATTTCATATTTGAATTATTTTAATAGTATTTTCTAAATAATTTGGATATAAAGTATGTATTGGTATTACTTCTTTTGGTTTAATACTTTTAATTATCGTTTTTAATTGATAAGGATAATAGTGTCCTGAAACTCTAATTCTATAAAATTGTATACCCATTTTTAAAAGCCAATTTGCTATTACTTCATATTCTGAAGCTTCTTCTATTTGAGGTTCAGGTTCAGACATTAGAGCTACAGAATTCTTAATTATGTCACTTGTTAAGCTTAGATCTTTTAAGAAATCTATAACTTCTCTATAAGAAATTAAAATGAGCGTATCTTCTTTGATTTCTTCTAATGGTATTTTTTCTAATGGTGTTAAATAATCTACATAATTTTCGATAAGTTTAGGTTTTACAGGTAACTTAGGTAATTTTTCTAAAAGTTTACTCATTTGAGTTGAAGCAATGCAACAATCCATATTAAGTTCCTTAGCAAGCTTTAAGAGTGTATATGCATATTCAAAGTCTAAACTATGAAGCGTTGCTATGATTGGTTTATGACTTGAAGCTAATCTTTTAGTAATATTCATAGCCTCTTTAGGAGTAAGTGGAAGCCTACTTGATCCTATATTAGTTCCTTCGATTATAGCAATGTCTATTTTTATATCTTGATTTTCATTAAGAAAACTAAATAAATCTTGCCCATTTTTAAGCTCATTAAATTCATCTTGTGTTAAAAAACTTTCAACTCTAAAATCTCCAGTATAAAGTACTGTCTTATTCTTTCCAAAATATAATAAAGCATAAGATGGATATGCACTATGGGATACAGGTATGGCCATCACATTATTTTTATCAGTTTCGAAAGGTTTTATTTCTTCAAGATTTATGTAATATTTCTTTGGGATTAATGATAACCATGTTGGTGAGGTACTCCATCTTTCTTCCATATCTTCATAAATAGAAATGCTTGGTAAATATACTGTAGTTTCTTGAGGAATATTTGATAAAGCTCCTAAATGATCCAAATGCATATGTGAAATATATATACTTTTAACATCTTCATACCATTCAGCTTTAGGTAACACACCTAAATCTCTTAATTCTGAAATTCCTCTTGGAGTAATGAAAGCAGAATAGTAGTTAGCCATTATATCAAATCTTATTCCTTGATCAAAAATTAATATTTGGTCTTCATCCTTAATTCTTACGAAATTTCCACCTATGCTATTTATTCCAGCTAAAACTTTTATTTCAAACATTTTTATTCTTCATGAATTTTTGGCCAAAGTATATATCTTTTTTTCTTTTCAATTCTTTCAAAAACTTTCCAATTCATAGTTCTAAGCGGATCTCTAAATCTTAAAAGCTTAGGTTTCCCACATTTTATATCATAAACTATATAAAGCCAATATCTATCACGCTCTTTTTCAGCAACTTTAACTTCATCATCTGTTAATTCACCATAAACTTCCGATCCTCCATGTCCTTTAACTTCTATGATCCTAACTTCTCTAGTTAGTGGATCGATGCTTCTTATATCATAATGTTCTTTTTCAGATACTCTTTCTGGTATTCTATTTTCTTTTTTCTCAATTTCTAAAGTTATTCTTATCGCTTCTTCTTCGATCTCTTTCTTTATTTCTTCTGGGACTTCTTTAGTTATAGTGAGAGGCTTCTTAAGAAAATGAATATAACCTATTGGTTCTAAAGGAACAATTTCTAAATCGCTTACTTTAATCCATGTTTTTTCTTTCTCTCTTAAATTAAGATTTTCTAAATTATTTGTATAATAGGTTAAAGGCTCTAGAATATTTAATAAAGATTTTCTAATATTACTTATAACTTCCGCTAATAATGTAAATGGTATTTCTCTATTTATTAAATCTATATCTAATACTCCTAAACAATTAGGAAGAGCTTTAGATAAAAGGTTTAATAATGTTGAACCACGAAGAATATTACCATGCTCCATATGAATTCCAATAAGCTCTCTATAAAGTACTGTTGAACTTTTTCTATCTTTAACTTGAATTGGTAAAAGAGTTACTATTCCTTCGATATCTCCATAAACTACTAAACTTTTAATCTCTTTTCTAATTTCCTCTCCTTTTTTTATAAAGAGAGCATATATATCATCTAATGTGTTTAGAGTTCTAGGCATTTCAAAACCTACAAGAACTTTAAAAGTTCCCTCATCTTCAATTATCTTAAAACCAAGAATTTCTGAAGAAGCTTTTATAAGGTCTTTTAAAGATTTAAAAAGTTCTATTGGTGTCTTAAAACCTAATAATTCCATTGTATATTCAATTTCTTGTCTGGTTTTTGGCTTATAAAGTACGCTTTTTGAAGTTAATTCATTTTCTATTTCTTGTTTTGCTGCTATTATTGAAGCAACAAGTTTTTCTAATCCAACTCTATTTTCTTTAATAAAAGTAAGTATTGCTTTAGCTTCTGTTACCCTAACAAATTTTTTCTTTTCCTTTTCTTTAATAAGAGCTAAGGATGGAGGAAGTTTAGCTAAATCTTCAGCTTCAGAATAAAAAAGAATATCTTGTCCAGTAACAGCTCTTGGAGATAATTCAGCTCTTTTTAAGTTTATTAGTTTTTGATACATAGAATTTAATGCTGCAAGATCTGCAATATTATTCATAAATAAAGTATAAGCTTCAACCTCTCTCTTTTGACCAAGTCTCCAAACTCTACCTATCCTTTGTTCAACTTTTATTAAGCTCCATGGAATTTCATAATTAATTAGAATATTAGCAACTTGAAGATTTACGCCTTCAGCTACAACATCAGTTGCTATTAAAATTCTTGTTTTTGGATTTGTTTCGAAAGCATTTTTAATCTTTCTAAAAGTTTTATAATCTCTAGTTTCATCTGAACTTAGTCTTAAAATACTTTTAGACCATTCTGGATGTATTTTCTTTATATTTTCAATAAGATAATTTAAAGTATCTTTATATTCAGTAAATATAATGACTTTAAGATCTTCATTAGTCATTATATCTTCAATTAAAGAAATTAAAGCATTTAACTTACTATCTCCCTTTTCTATTATAGATTTAGCCATATCACGAAGTTTCCTTACTTCTTCTTTATCTCTTTCACTTAAAAGTGGTGCTGTTCTATCAAGAAATTCATTAAAAACTTCTTCAGGATCTTTTTCTGGAAATTCATAATCTTCATAACCAACTTCTAAAAAACTTCTAACGCTATCTATAAGCTCTTCAGTAAATTCTGGGGCTGCTCTTTTAATAAGTAATCTTTCAAGTGTTGTCATTGCTGCATATGGACTTGATGCAGCCCTCTTAAAAATAAGAACTGTAAGCAATGGTATAATTTTCTCACTTATTAGATTTTTTTCATAAGCAAATTCTATAAGTTTACTATGAAGAAATTGAACAAGGGATTTAATAAATTCTGCTTCATCTTCTCGAGCACTTATAACACCTGCATAAAATTTAGCTTTTGGAAATATTTCTTTTCCTTCATAAATTTTATTTACATCCTCTTTTGTTCTTCTAAATAAAATAGTTCCATGAGTTATTTCATAAAATTGGCGCCTATCAAGATTTTTCCAACCTTCAATTAGAAATGGATCTAAAAGTTGTAATCTTGCTATATAATCTTTAGGATCTCCTCTATGTGGTGTTGCAGATAAGAAAATTACATTCCTTTGTGGAGCACTTTCTACAAGCATTTTTCCTATTTTCCAGAATCTTCTCGTTTTATATCCAAATTTATGTACTTCATCTATTATTATCAAATCCCAATTAATATTTACTATTTCGCTTATTCTTTCTTCTCTTTTTAGTAAATCCATAGAAGCTATGTAATAACCATTAGGAAAATTTTGCAATTTTAAAAAATCTATAGTATTTCTTTCTACCTGTTTAATATTAAATTCAGGAATACCCATTCTTAATAACTCTTTACGCCATTGTTCAACTAGAACTCTTGGGACAACTATCAATATCTTACCAATTCTCTTAAACTTTTCAAGATATTTTGTTACAGCAAGAGCTGTTATAGTTTTCCCTAAACCTATTTCATCTCCAATAAGTACTCTAATAGGCTTTCTTAAAGCTAATTTACTGATGACTTCATATTGATGAATATAATGTTGAGGTGGATTTTCTCTTGAAGAATTTAAATAAGGTGCTATAAAAGGATGATAGCTAAACTCTTCGAGGATTGTTGCTAAAAAATTTTTAATATATTCTTTAAGTTCCATATAAGTTACCTTAAAAAACTTTAAGGTCGATTAAACTTTTTAATATCTTTTCAGTTAAAGAAAACCATAAAATTGTTACTGTTTTTTCATTAAAGTTTATAATATAATTAACTTTATTCTCTTGCTGTATTAATTGTTCATTCATGCCTTTCGACCATGATCTTAAATGACGCATTTTTTGATAAAGGCATTAAAGATGATATTTTTGAACTATCTAGTGTTATTGGTTCAATAAATCTTATTATACTTTCAACTTTTAACTCCTTTTCTAATGAAGGCAAAGATCTTAAAATATCATTAAACTTTTGAATAAATAATTCTGCAATTTTTATATTCATTCCTTTTCCAGTAAATTGAATATTTTCTCCAATAATTAAATTTATATCAGCTTCAGCTTTAAGATTTAATTTAGAAGCTATACTCAATCCCATTCTAAGAGAAAGCATATCTTTTGGAATTATGCATAGAAGCTTTGCTCCAGTATGCGTTAAATCTATTGTTTCAACTTGTATTTCAATTTCTGGACTTTCAACAGTAACAGTTAAAATAGCTTTCGAAGTGGTTCCATCAGCACCCTCTGCTATTATCGTAAATTTATAATCTCCAGGTTTTAGAATACCAATATTCCATACAGCTTTAAGTGGTAATGTACTTTTGGATGGATTTATTTCTCCTTTATCAACATTTAATTTAACTTCAAAAGGATATTCTTCAATAGGATCTATTGTGACTATTACTTTTACCTCTTCATTAGGTTTTACACTTAATGTACTTGGGGTAACTTTTAAAATAAAACCTCTTTCTAAAACTTGTTCTTGTCTAAGTATTATTCCATCTTTTAGAATTTTTGTCCATCCTTTTTGAAGGACAAGATCTTCAAGCTTAATTCTTTTGCCAGCAAATTCAACTTCATACCAAATCATATGAATTTCTTTTCCTATTTTCTTTTCACCACTCTCGGCAATTAGTTTTTCTTTAAGAATTTCAGCAGCTATGTTATAAGGTAGTATTTCTGCACTATCTTTTATTGATGGAGGCATTTCTGCACCATTTTCAGGACCTATACGTTTCCAATATAAATTTCCATCAACTATAATACCTATATCAAGAGTATTTAAACCTTGACGAATTGCCTGCTCTATAGCTGTGCGCGTTGTAAATGGAGCTGATGTAAGTGTGTAAAAAACATTTATAATTTCTTTCATCTCTCGTCTTTCCATACCTTCTATAAGATCCCAATTCTGGTTTTGTTTTAAAAATATAGCTAAGTCGCTAAAGCTAAAAACTGTTTTTAACTTAGGTCCAGTACTTGGATCTTTTAATCCAATTTCAACTTGAGAAATTAATGATGATGAAGATGATGTAGTTGTCCATCTTATTTCGTCTGTTACTTTTTCTTTTCCTCTAGCAGGATAAGCTATTCTAATTAAAGTTGATAGTAATTGCTGATTAAGTAAATTCCCATTTTCCTGAATATATTTCTTAAGTTTCCTTTCTTGAATATCTTTAATTTCTTTATCGGTATAATATTCACTTAGCGTACTCATAACTTCTTCAGCAGCTTTAACTTTAGCTACATATCTAAGAATTGTTTCAAAATTTGCATCTAAAGAGGGGCAAACAACTGCAATCGTATTTCTAAAGACTCTCTTACCTGATTCACCTTTCATTAGAATTATTTTGCGGACTTCTTCTTCAGTTACATCAGGTTTTACTAAGACTACAAGTTTCATTGATGGATCATCAGAAATTACCGTCTCTCTCCATACATCATCTCCATAACCTATAACAATTGTATTTCTTTCATTAAATATTTCTCCCTCTTCCACTACTCCTTTCTTACTTTCTTTTCTTACTAAGATATCTCTTGTACGTTTTGTTAAAAATTTATAAAGTTCAAGAGCTGGGCCTCTAAATATTTCATCAGCTTTTTTCTCCACATATTCTATAACTGAAGGAAATGGTGTAAACCAATAACGCCCACTCTCTGAAACAAAATGGGGGAGTCTTCCATGCATTTCACTAAGAGTTGTTTCTATATCAACAGGTTGTATTCCTTCGATTGCAAAAGTTTCTGGTTCGTAAACCATTAATGCTACACTTTTTAAATCAGGAAATACTTTTAAAGGTTCTTTAAATGTTTCATAAGTGTATGTTTTTAAGAAAACTGCTGTAGCTATTTTAAATGCTAATAAAGGATTTGAGCATTCATTAATAGAACCAAAGATTCCTTCTTCAGTAATGATATCTCTGCTTACAACATCTCTAAATTCTTTACGACTTTCTGTTAAAACTCTATTCCTTATATCTCTATCTCCAATATTTATATGCCAAGGCATTATAAAATCTGCATCACCTTTTTCTTTTAGAAATTTTCTTATAACTTTTCTTGTTATTCTAATAGCATCTCTAGTTTTTTGAAGATCTTTATTTCTAGTAACGAATTCTTGTAAAACCTCAATATATTTTGGATGGAATGGATAAGTGTCTTTAGCTGTTATAATTCTTCCGGTTTCTATAGCTGAAAATTGCCAATCAGATTCGATTCCAAAAATTTCAGGATTTTCCCTATAAATTGCATAAAGTTTATCTCTAGCCTTTAAAGCTTCATTTTCAGGTATTTTCTTAAATATTCTTCGTTGAAGAACTTTAACAACATCATCTGGTGAAACAGGCACTATTATTCTTGTTGATTCTCGACTTAATACTCCTAAAATTTTACTTGCATAACCCTCAAATACATCTTCCTCAAAAAGTTGCTTTTGGCCTTCAATTACTCTATATTCTGCTTGAATAGAAACAATAAGAGCTGTTTTAGGAGAACTTTCTACAGCTCTAGCAAGAAAATCTAAGAAAAGGAGAACTTTTCTTCCATAATCTTTAAGTCTTGATTTCTCCATATTAAAAACATAGTGGACTATTTCATCCATGAGTATTAAAATTGGCTCTTTAGCTTCAGAAAGAATATCTTTTATCAAATCTGTGGTAGGTGCTGGTGACTTTTCATCATCTAAATGCTTTATCTTTGCGTAAGCCCCTAATCTATAAGCAAGCATACCCCAAATAGTTTTAATTGTGAAATTTTCTGCTTTATAAGGTTCATCTGGATGAGGCACAAGTCCAGCCTTACTTGCATCCATTACTATGATAATAGGTTTGCCAACTTCTGCAATTTTAGCTGAAAGTTTATCATTTATTTCTTTTAATTTTTGTGGATTATTAAAAGCATGATAAAGGCATATTTGAGTATGAGTTTTACCACCTCCAAAAAGTGATGTTAAAAGAAATATTGCACCTCCTTTTTCATTTTTTAATGTTTCTGCAACATCTTCTATTAATTCTTCCATAGACTTTGTCATATAAGTACGTTTAAAAAATTCTTCAGGATTAGAATAAATTACTTCTTCTCTTCTTAAGATATCACTTAAGTCTGGCGCTGCTTTATCATCAAGTTTTGCATCATAAATATCTTCCCATAATTCAATAAAACCATTTTTTATAAGATTTTTAATTCCCATAATTCTCACCCTTTATGAAGAAAATCTTCTAATTTAGGTTTAGATATTTCTAAATATTCAACAATTCGGTTGCAAAGAGTTTTTTCTACATCTTCCTCTGGCAAAATTTTAGCCATAATTCTTGCCATGGATAAAGCATCTTCAATAAAAGCCGGATAATTTGCTCTCAGTTCATCTAATTTTCGTTTAAATTCTTCTCGTGAATAAATGACTGCAAAGTATTCTAAAACATGAAGAACATCAATTGAACATCTGATCTTCATATCCCTTATTCCAATTTCTCTAATTTCTAAAAATTCAGCAATTTTAGATCTTTCCATAGAGGGTGGTTCTACTAAAATTAAGGTTTTAGCTTTAGCTACTTTAGCACCAGCTTCTTTTTCACTTCTTCTTAAAATTTTTAAAGTTTTTAATGCAACATTTAAGTCAAGAGAAGTACCTATGGAAAATATTCTTGCATCTGTGCTTTCTAAAGTTTTTTTCTTAGCTCCAGCAAGCAGAGATTTAACTAAAAGATAAAACATAGCATCTGGACTTTTAACACTCTCCTTTAGTTCAGCTTTTTTAGCTAAAGCTTTTGCTAATCCTAAATAAGTTGCAGGATATATATATTTATCGATAAGAGTTTCTATGTCTATTTTTCCCATAACTCTAACTTCACGGTACTTAGTTGCAACAGCTAATGCTGCTGCAAGAGTACCTATAAGTAGATCTCTGCCAATAGCACCTAAATCCATAAGCTCTTTAGCTCTATTAGCAGCTTCTTCAACCATTTCATTATAAAGCTCTGAAGCATCAATTGATCCTTGAGAAAAACCTCTCCAAACAACTATTATGCTTGTGTCCATAGAAAGTTTGCCTCTTGAAACTACACTTTGAGCAGATTCTGTAGTTATTGGGAAAGCGTTAGTAATCCATAAGTTAGCTGCTTCCCACCCAGCTTTAAGTAAAGCTTTCCAAGCATCAGGGTCAGTATGTGCATAATATGTGACCAACAATCCTTTTTCATTAAGCTTTGAAGCCATAGTTATGAAAGAAGAGTTTAGAAGATTCTGAAAATGCTTAATTCCATTTTCGTATTTTGCGTCTATCCCAAGCCTTGGTGGATTAAGGCTAACTTCGCTTAGGGCGTATTTTTCCCACTGTGTAGAAACTTCAACCCATTCATCACTAACTTTCTCAAAGAAAGCTTCAGATAGAAACCTCGGCACAAGATGACCATCTTTAACATCGCTTAATGCCCTCTTAAGCCAGACATAATAGAAATCACTAAGCTCAGCATAGGGCACATCGTCGTAATAGGGTGGATCAGTAACAATTAAATCAAACTTTTCTTCTGAGTCAAGTTTACTGAGAACTGTAGCATCATCTAACGATACTTTTACTTTTGCTATGGCATGATCT
>Ga0272445_1001846_pt1 | contig 15430 bp, 8 predicted proteins | sample YNPCB0031_FD_194404 | JGI IMG/M metagenome (GOLD analysis project Ga0272445, IMG submission 194404) | Hot spring sediment microbial communities from Yellowstone National Park, WY, United States - YNP-CB-003-1 | ecosystem: Environmental > Aquatic > Thermal springs > Hot (42-90C) > Sediment... | reverse complement strand
TCCACGGGCTGATGAGCGGCACGGATACGGCCAGGGCCGGCGTTCGGGTCATGTATCAAACGGCGGGGTGGAGTGTGCTGGGGCTTGGGATTTATCGAGCCCTCGCGGTTTGGGTGTTCCCAGCCTTTCAAAGCGGCTCTCGGTCGAAGGGAAAGACGGCCGTGCCATCGTTGATGTCCTCCCCATCGCCCCCGGATAATGGGCAACCTTTGAAAGCGGTTCGCCCGGGAAGAGCTGGCAGCCGCTCTATAGGGTAGAGATCGAATGCTCCAGCCCGACCTGCTGGAGTCTGGATCGTAGCCATCGAGAGCGTATGTGAGGAAGCAGAGCTGTCGGTGAAGATCCGAAGTAGAGCTTGTGCCCCCGGTGAAGTGACAGTTGGCCACGGCAAATCCTACCTCAAGCATCATTAAATTTACCCCAAATAATCGATGGTACGAGCATTAAAGCCTAAAAAAATCCTATCTAATTATACTTCGTATCCTAACTAAGGTTAGAAAAATCGAATTGACATTCAGGCTCAGATCTTTTATCATAAAAGCGCAGTAGTTTGCTCCTGATTCTGAAGAGGTAGCGGTGAGAGGATAAGGCGTGGGGTTTCCAGGTAGTGGGCATGCCCTGCGAACTCGACGAGAAGCATCCTCCGATCCGTCCTTCCCTCGGACTTCGGTCCGTCATCGTTTTACGACGCTCGCTCTGGGATTGAGCGCCGGGGTAATCCTTTTGCTGGCAATCGATTTCCTCTGGCAGAGACAGGTGTTCTTAAAGCAGATCCAGGGTCATATCTGTGAGGAGGCTCAGGTCATCGCCACCGCCCTCAGTCAAGCTGCTACCCCTGAGGAAAAACAGGCTGATACCGACTTCTTGCTCCATCTCCTGGATGATCTCGATCATTATTCGGTCACTCATGAGCTCTATCTGCTGGACCCCTCCGGCCAAGTTCTTTTCGAGGGCGGTGCGGATCAGAGCCCATGGTCTGGGCTCACGCCCCGCATGCGAGAGGTCCTCGCAGGTCAGGCCCCGATGGCTTTTGAGATGATGTGGCATGGGGATCGTCTGGTCGCCTCGTGCAGCGTGAGAGGGTCTGTGGGTCTGATTCATCTCTCTGAGCCGGTTCCTCTCCTGGAGGCTTACTGGCGCTATTTGATCGGGCACCGTCTGGCTTTGGCCGGGTTGCTCACCCTTCTCATCCTTGGGCTGGTTCACCTCGCCCTGGCCCGATGGATTTTCCATCCGCTGCGTCGTTTGCTGGAAGGATTGCGCCAAGCCCGCCTCGACGCCTCTCAGCTGGCTATGCCTAAGGAGCCTATCCGGGAGTGGTGGGAGATCGCCTGGGCCATCGAAGATAGCCTCCAGGCGGTTCATCGAAGCCATGAGGCGCTGGCGGAGGAGCGGGCTCGCCTGGCTTTCCTGTATCGGGCTAACCACTTGCTGACTGAGGCTGAGGAGTGGCCCCTCTTGACGTCCATTGCCCTTCGACTGGCGATGGAGGTCGCGGACGCACGGAGCGGCGTGTTCCTCCATCACGATCCGCTGACTGGCCGGATTAGTTTGGAACATAGCGAGGGCCTGGACCCTCTGATGCTCGAAGCCCTCTGGACGTATTTGTCCACCAAAGAGGGGACCCTCTTGTGTTCGTCCTGTCAATCCCGTCCGGGGCACCTCCGGCTCGGCTGCACCCTGCTGCCTCCTCATTTACAACCAGAGGGGCCTCAGGGCTGGCTGTGCATGCAGCTGGGATATGGGGGCCAACCCCTGGGTATGGTATGGCTCCGTCAGGATCCTGCCGCGGTGATCCAGCCCGAGCGATGGACGTTGCTGGAGGCCCTGGCCGGTGAGATCTCCGCAGCAGTAGCCGCGGCCTATCACGCCCTGCGGGAAGCTTCCGTGATAGAGGAGATCAATCATCTGGTGGAGCAGGGTCGTATCCCCTATCGATCAATCATGCGTCTGATCCAACAGCTGACCCGGGCTTGTGGAATGACAAGCGGGGCTCTCGTTGTCCAAAAGGCTGGAAAGGGATTTCCGGAATTACTTGCTCATTGGGGATGGCTCCCTGGAACCACTCCCAGCCTGCTTCAGGCTGCACAGGTGTTCCTGAGGTCGAACGGATCACATAATTTAGATCCGAGCCCGATTTACCAGGCAGATCTAGGCTGGTTGCACTGGGTTACAATCCGGCTGGGGAGGAAAGCGGCAGGAGGCTTGCTCCTTGGCCATCCTACGCGGGCCCGGATGCTGCCATCTCAGCGTCGTCTGGCACAGATCGTTGCCTCCCAGATTGCCCTTCTCCTGATCAGCATGCGTCGAGAGCGTGAGCTTGTTGAGGCCGTGCTCTGGGAAGAGCGCCAGCGCTTGGCCCGAGAGCTCCATGATAGCCTGGCCCAGCAGCTCGCCTATTTGCATCTCCGGATTCAGAAGATCGAGCGGATGGCGAACTCCTGCCTCCCGGAGGAAGCTCTTGTCCACTCGCTTCGGGAGGTCCGCGAGGTGCTTCGAGATCTTTACCTGGAGGTCCGCCTGACTATTGAGGGATTCCAGGCCCCTCATGGGAAGGATCTAAGGGATTCGTTGCAACAGATCATCGCCCCCTATATCGCGCGGGAGGCCTTCACGGTCATCCTTGAGCTGGGGGATCTGCCTGCCCTCAGCCCGTGGGAGGAGGCACATTTGCTCCGCATTGTTCAGGAAGCCCTGAGCAATATTCGACGCCACGCGCGCGCCCGCCACGTGACGATCCGAACGACTTGGGAGGAGGGGGCATTTGTTCTAACCATCACGGATGATGGGCAAGGTTTTGTCCCCCAGGCTGTTTCTCCAGCCTCGATGGGGCTGCGCGCGATGCAGGAGCGAGCGGCTCGGATTAGGGGCCAGTTGAAGATCGTGAGCGAACCCGGTCAGGGGACCTGTGTGGAACTCCGGTTGCCGGGTCGAGCCCCTGCGATCCGAGGAGGTGCCCATGCCCCCAATTACTCTGCTGATCGCTGACGACCACATTCTGTTCCGGCAGGGCCTAGCCAGCTTGCTGGGCGAGGAGCCCGATTTCCAGGTGGTCGCCCAGGCCGGGGATGCGGAAGAGGCGATCGCCTTGGCGGAGCAGCACCAGCCAGCGGTGGTGTTGATGGACGTGCGGATGCCCGGTGGCGGGGTGACCGCAACCCGGGAGATCGTGCGCCGATGTCCCAATACGCGGGTGATCATGCTCACGGTCTCGGATCGGGATGAAGATCTCTGGGGGGCGATCGCGGCTGGGGCTCAGGGCTATCTCCTGAAAGACGCCGAGCTGGATGAAGTAACGGCTGCCATTCGCCATGTGGTGGCCGGCAAGGCCATCCTGGATCCCGCTCTGACGCCCCGGGTGATGGCTTGGCTCGCCAGCCAACCAGCCCCTGTTCCGCTTGCTCAACCCGCTCTAACTGCACGGGAGCAGGAGATCCTGAGCTTGATGGCTCGTGGGATGGGAAACAAAGAGATCGCCGCTTATCTCTCCCTTTCCGTGCCTACAGTCAAGACCCATGTGCGCCGCCTGCTGCGCAAACTTGGCGCCCGGAGCCGGGTGGAAGCCTTGACTCGAGCCCGCCAAGCCGGATGGATCCGCTGATCCTCCCCGGATCATCCCTCGCATCATCCCCATTTCCTCCGGAGGAGCATTTACCACGGGGTCCATCTCCCCTAATCTATAAGAGGATCGAGCGAAATCCCGAATCTGGGCTTCGCGGTGTCCATCCCCTTCCATATCTTGCAGGGATTGTAGGGCGTTGAGCGGGCATACTGCGTTCGAATCCCCATCTGGGGAGGTGAGCGATGAGAAAAGTGGCCTCCGGCATCCTCCATCTCTGGCATCTGTGGCTGGGCCTGAGTCTCGCTCTGACCTTGATCCCCGTGACCTCGCGGAGTGCCCCTGCCCGCGCGCAGACCTCGGTCATTAACATCGTCGTGCGCGACGCGCGGACCGGTGCGCCGATTCCTTACTTCAAGTGGCAGATCAACCTGGACAACTCCCATGACACACCCTCTCTGACCCCCCCAGCCAGCCACAGCCCCGTGGTTGCCGTTGGCGATCAGGACAACGCTACCGGCATCTCGCTCCCGGACACTGTGCCTCCGAATCGGGGATACTTGGTTACGGTGATGGCTAATGACGGTGTGGGCTCTCGCAATGATCCGGATTATAAGATCGGCGGCCGGCATTTCCGGCTGCCCGAGGATGCGGGGGACATCGTGGTGGAACTCTGGCCTAATCCACTCCCCCTGGCGACGGTGCGGGTCCGGGTCTTCCACGACAATCTCATGGTTAACGCCGAGGACGACATTCCTATGGAGGAGGGCCTCCCAGGGTTCCGGGTGGTTCTGAGGGATCGGGTTGGTGAAGTCACCGTGGACTGGTTCGGAAACCCGATATGCACCCAATATGAGCGCAACCCGGATGGATCGCTGCGGTTGGATGAAGAAGGGCGCCCCATCCCGATCCCCGGCACGGGTGGGGTTTGCCTAACGGATGCAAACGGGATGGCTGTGATCCCTAATCTCCCTCCAAACAAATATGAAGTCGAAGTCGTCCCCCCGGATGGATCCGGCTGGATTCAGACCACCACTATCGAAGGGACCAAGGCGATCGATGCCTGGGTGGCGGAGGGAGCTGACGGTTACAGCACAGAGGAGGGCTTCTTACAGGCGGTGGTATGGTTCGGCTTCGTGCGGCCGTGCTCTTTCGGGAATCGCTTTGACGATTGCACCAGCCCCCAGGCGGATCGAACCGGCAATGGGGTGATCCGGGGGCGAGTGCGCTCGATCTCCGGTATTGAGGAAGTTGGAAGGATCCGCTTGGGCAACCCAGTTCCTTCCCCTTATGTGGCGCTGAACTACATCGGCGGGGATGATGAGCAGGTCTACACCGGGCGCGGGAACCCAGATGGCACCTTTGAGATCCGGAACGTCCCGGCAGGCCTTTATCAGCTGGTCGTCTGGGATGAGCCTCTGGATCACATCATCCAGTTCTTTACGGTTTGGGTAAGGCAAGACGACTGCGCTCCGGAGAACATGGCCCCATGCACGGTGGACCTGGGAGATATCGGGATCCCGCCTTGGTTTGGCAAGATCCGCGGATCCGTTTACCTCGATCTGAACGAGAACGGCGTCCGGGATCCGGGGGAGCCGGGGATCCCCCGCCAGGATTTGGACACCCGGTTCAAAGACGGCTCGATCCAATATACAACCTTCACCGACGCTTACGGGAACTACGAGTTCCCGGAGGTCTTTGAGTTGGAGCATTTCGCCCTGGCCGAGGTCGGCTACACCCGCTTCCGGCACACCGGGGCCGCGGCTTACCGAACCGACGAATTCGGCAATCCCCTTGGCTACCCCTATAACCCGATCAACCAGGACCTCGGGCTGGCTGGTCTGTTGCAGGCGGAGATCACATGGGGCGGGACGACCACCTACATTGACTGGGGGAAGCGTCCTTTCCGGCCCGGCGAGAACGGCGGGATCGTGGGCATCGTTTATTACGCCACCACGCGCACTGAGCTGAACGCCCGCTTCGCCGCCGCCGAGGATTACGAGCCAGGCGTGCCGGGCGTGACGGTGAACCTCTATGCCCCGGTGCTGGATGAACAGGGCAACCCGGTTTATGACCCGGTCACCGGGGAGATCCTGAAAGACCATCTGGCTAACACTTACGTCACGGATAGCTGGAACGAGGCCCTGCCGCGCAACTGTATCCCCACAGGCAGTCTGGGGCGCACGCCCGATCAGGTGCAGCCCCCGAACATCTTCACGGATTGCATTGAGCTGCCCGCCCTTCTGAACCAGGTGCGCCCCGGTGTGTTCGATGGCGGCTACGCCTTTGAAGAGGACTGCAGCAATCAAAACCTGAGCGATCCGGATGGGGATGACGACGGAGATGGGATCCCCAACCGGTTCGATCCTGATCTGCTTTCCGAAGAGTGCGTGCCCCTGCGGTCAGGGAAGTGGGTGGTGGAGGTGGTGCCGCCGCCTGGCTATCAGATCGTGAGGGAGGAAGATGTTAACGTCTTCAGCGGCGATGTGTTCCAGCCGGCTGTCCCACCGCCGCCCTGCGTGGGCCCGCTGCATATTGTTGACGTGGCTGGCGTGCCGCCGGATGGCCCCAATGCTGTGTATAACCCGGATTTCGCGGCGACGGTCAGCCCCCTGGCCCCGAATGGAGGCAGCCCCTATGAGGGGCAACCTATGCCCCTGTGCACCCAGAAGCTGGTCGACCTGCGGGAGGGTTCCATCGGGACGGCGGATTTCTTCATCTTCACCCCGGTCCCAATGCCCGGTCGGATCCGGGGAGTGCTTCTGGATGATTTGACCCTGGAGATGAACCCCATGTCCCCGCTCTACGGGGAGAAACGGGGGATCCCCAACGCCCCGGTGGGGATTCGTGATTTCACCGGCCGGCTGATCACCACCGTCTACTCCGATGAGAACGGCTACTGGGAGGTGCTGTTGCCATCCACCGGCACGACCAACTGCCCCACCCCTGCGGGGGTCTGTCCAGGCATGTATATCGTGGTAGGGAACGACCCGGGGGATCCTCAAAATCCGAATCCCGGCTGGAACCCGAATTACGGCACGTTGGTGCTGACCTTTGATGTGTGGCCAGGTCTCACTACTTATGCAGATGTAGCCATCTTGCCCATTACCGCCTTTGTTCAGACTCCCGGGGCGCAGTTCGAACGAGCTCCGGTGTGCGAGCTCCCGGCCGATACCCCAGATATCCAATCGATCTCCCAGCCCTATGGGCGGGCCGGCGATCCCGGCACCTTTGTCATCAGGGGCCGCGGGTTCGGAGCTGTTCAGGGGCAAGGCCGGGTGACCTTGGACGGCGTTACGATCCCGGTCCAGTCGTGGTCCGATACGGCTATTGAAGTGAGCATGTCCGCCCTCTCGGCGGTGCGCCCGGGCCCCCATCAGCTCCTGGTCACGGCGGACAATGGCCGGACCAGCCCGATGGGGATCACCTTCCATGTGCTGGGCCGTGACTATCAGCCCACTCAACGCCATGTAGGGCCGGGCCAGCCTTACGCGACGATCCAGGCAGCCATCGATGCCGCCAGCCCGGGAGATCTCATCCTGGTTCATCCGGGCGTCTACTATGAGAGCGTGATCGTAGATCGACCGGTCGCCCTTCAGGGATATGGATATGGGGCTACCATCCTGGATGGCCGGTTCTTCAACTTCGGAGGCATATCTGCGGCGGACCTGGCAGCTCGAGTGGCCGCCACCCCCTATGATGGCCCGGAGGTGGTCCCCCTGGGTCAGGTGATCACCGTCCTGGCCGAGGACGGCGAGTTCCAGGAGAGGTTCCGACCGCGGATCGATGGTTTCACGATCCGTGGGGGGAACCGCGTCCGAGGGAACCGGATGGTGCCTTCCCAGGGTGGGGGGATCTACCTTCACGCTTATGCCCGCTACTTGACCATCAGCAACAATCGGATCCAGAGCAACGCCGGAAACCTGGGCGGTGGGATCATCTTGGGTCAGCCCTATGTGACCAACCCGGATGCCGGTGGGGCGCGGGACAACGAGAACGACTTTGTGCGCATCCGTTTCAATCAGATCCTGAACAACGGTGGGGTCAGCCTGGCAGGCGCCCTGGCTGTTTTCAACGGCGCGGAGGGGTTTGAAATCGAGCAGAACCTCATTTGTGGCAACTATTCGGCGGAATACGGCGGCGGCATCTCCGTGTATGGTTACAGCTCAGGCCGGATCCGCGCCAACTTCATACTTTACAACTTCGCCTTCGACGAGGGCGGCGGGGTGATGGTCGCCGGCGAGGAGCCGGTTGGGAACCCGCTGGGTGTCTCCCGGGGGACCGGCACTATCTGGATCGAGCGAAATCTCATCCAGGGGAACGTCTCTAATGATGACGGCGGGGGGATCCGCCTCCTCACTCCGGTGCAGGGCTCTGTGCGCATCCTGAACAATATGATCGTCGATAACCTGGCCACCGACACCGGCGGTGGCATTTCCCTGGATGATGCTCTTGACGTCTGGATCATCAACAATACCGTGATCCGCAACGTCTCCACGGCCACCGCGGAGGATGCTGATCGCACCTCCTGCAACCCGCCGCCCAACGGCACATGCCCTCATGGAGCAGGGCTGGTGAGCGAGCGGCACAGCCAGGCGTTGTTGCGGGCCTTCCCCGACCTCCCCACGACCTTCAGCGATCCGGTGCTGTTCAACAATATATTCTGGCGCAACGAAGCCTTCTACCTGGATGGGACCACCGGTCTCTTCGGCGGGGGGCTTCCGTCAGCCGGCTACTGGGACCTGGAGGTCCTCGATCCGGGCCAGGCCTTCACACAATCCCGCTACAATCTCTGCACCACCCTGGGCCTCAATTGCCCGAATGAGGGCACCAATCTAACAGCAGACCCCATGGTGGTCCAGGAGGTCCTCTTGAACTTCGCGGCCCTCGCCTTCGCAGGGGATCCTTCATTCATCACGGTGCTAATCCGCTCCACGCCCACGGATCCGCAAGGAGATTACCACCTGCGACCCGTATCCCCTGCCGTGGATCGGGGGACGCTCGCCCTGAACAATGTCCCTGCCCCCACAGTCGATTTCGATGGCCAGTTGCGGCTGTCCTGCATGCCGGACCTGGGCGCGGATGAAGTGATCCGGAACTGCATGCATGTCCACGATCTGGATGGACAAAGCTGGATCATCGGTTCAAATCGCTGGCGGGCTCAGGTCAGGATCACCATCCGTGGCCCGAACGAGGAGCCGGTTCCCAACGCTACTGTTACAGGCGCCTGGAGCGCTGGCGATAGCGTAGGCCAGATCACCACATGCATCACCGATAGCAATGGGCGATGTAACCTGACCAGCGGACGGCTTTCGCTGACGAACAACCCCACGGTGACCTTCACGGTGACCGCGGTGACCCATCCGGTGATGCAATATGCACCGTTTCTGAACCATGATCCGGACGGCGATAGTAACGGAACCACCATTGTGATCTCGCGTCCATAACCCGGAGGAGGGAGCAAGGCCATGGGAACCAAAGGCAGCTCACGCCAGCTCACCCGCAGGGAGTTCCTTCGCCTGGGTGGCGGAGGGGTGTTGGCCCTTCTGGCCGGCGGGCTGACCAGCACGCGGGTCCTGGGGGCTCCCCGGTCAGGCCCGGCGCTCGGGCGGCCGGCGACTGAGCCAGCCACCAATCTTCCCGCCCCTCCACCGGTCTACATCCGGCTGGCGGCCACAGACGGCTTCATCCGGCTTCCGGGCCGGACGCGCCCCCTTTACATGTTCGGTTTCATCCAGGTCCCGTTCGATGCCCCTGTTTCCGCTTTAGATATTTACAAAGGCAATGTCCAGGCGCCTGCACCGATCATCGGGGTGGATGAAGGGGCGGATGTCTACCTGACTCTGACCAACTTAGGGCTTCGCGTGCGACCTGACCTGGATGACTCCCACACGATTCACTGGCACGGTTTCCCCAACGCGACGGCCATCTTTGATGGAGTCCCTGAAGTCTCGATCTCGGTGCCGGTAGGGCGGGATTTCCCCTATTTCTTCCGGCCACGCCGCGCTGGGACGTTTATGTATCACTGCCACTTTGAGGATGTAGAGCATGTCCAGATGGGGATGACCGGCATTGTGTTCGTGCGGCCGGCCCAGAACCAGGGAGTGGAAAGCCGGAACATACCGCCTGGGAAATACGCTTACAACGATGGCGTGCCCCCTAATGATCCCCGTTCCACCGCTTATGATCGGGAGTTTGCTCTGTTGCTCAACGAAATCTGGACGCGAGCCCATGACAACCTGGAAGCCATTCAAGAGAACATCTGGCCGGATTATAAGCCGGATTACTGGGTTATCAACGGCCGTGCTTATCCCGACACGGTGCGCCCGAACAATGATCCTGAGCTGCCCAATCAGCCGATTTCCTCTCTGATCCAGGTCAACCCAGGGGATCGGGTGCTGCTTCGCTTCGCCAACTTGGGTTATGAGCAGCACGCAATGCAGCTGACCGGGATACGGATGCGGGTGGTGGGGGAGGATGCTTCACTCCTGCGCGGGCCAGGGGGAGCGGATCTCTCTTATTGGACGAACACGGTTTACATCGGGCCTGGCGAGGCGCGTGATGTGTTGTTCATCGCACCGCCTTTCGATCCGGATGGGCCCGTCTACGAGGATGAGGTGGGGCAATATAACCGGTATTTCCTGAAGAACCGCAACTATTACGCTCAGACCAATGGAGGACTGCCCGGCCTGGGCGGCATGATCACTGAGGTGCGGGTTTATGCAGGAAGCCCGCTGCCTCCGCAGACGGTGCCAAACGAAACCTACACAAGCGTATAACCCCTTTGTGAAGAGCCCAACCCGGGATCGCCGGAATCGAGGCTTCAAGCGGTCCAAGATGGTCTGCATCATTTGCCAGTCTGGATAGGCGCTGGCTGGCATCCCGTCGGGAGGAGAGAAGCATATGAACCTTCGGATCCCTCGAAAGGCGCGATTCAGCGCTCCTGCCCTGATGATGGCAGCCCTGGCGCTGACCCTCTCTACCTCCATTGTTCGGGCTGTCCCGCCCCCCATCGGGGTGGTTTGCACCTATGGGCCGACCTTTAATCTTCGGGCCACCGCTGGCTACATCTACACCCCGGATGGGAACCGCATTTTCATGTGGAGCTTCGCCCGCAGCGATGGCCCCTTCCAGGTCCCAGGCCCGGTGCTTTGTGTGAACCAGGGAGAGACGGTGACCATCAACCTGACCAACGAGCTGTCGGAGCCGGTCTCCATCGTTTTCCCGGGTCAGAATGATGTGAGGGCTTCCGGTGGGACGCCTGGGCTGTTGACGCAGGAGGCTCCTCCTGGCGGGAGCGTTCAGTATACTTTCGTGGCCCGGGAGCCGGGCACTTATCTCTATGAGAGCGGGACCAGCCCGTATCGACAGGTTCAGATGGGCCTGTATGGGGTGATCATTGTGCGCCCTGCCTTGGGCCCGGATTATGCTTACAATGATCCTTCCACCCGGTTTGATCCGCGGCGGGAATATCTGCTCGTGTTCCACGATATCGATCCATACTTCCACGCTGCAGTGGAGCAGGGGCTGCCTTATGAGCTGAGCGCCATCGAGGACCGCTACTGGACGATCAACGGCCGTTCGTTTCCGGATTCGGCGAGTGACAACTTCGTCCCCTGGCTTCCGGAACAGCCTTATGGCGCCCTGGTCCGGGTGGAGCCTTATGATCCGATCACCAATCCGCTGCCGGCGCTGATCCGCTATGCCAACGCTGGCATGGTCAATCATCCTTTCCATCCCCATGGCAACCACCTTCGGGTCATCGCCCGGGACGGCCGGCTGTTGCGAGGCCCGAACGGCGAGGACACTTCCTTTGAGGATTTCACCCGCACGGTGGCCTCTGGCCAGACCTACGATCTGCTCTTCTGGTGGACGGATGTAGAGGCCTGGTCCTCCACGGGCAACCCGATCCCGGTTCAGATCCCCGGGCTCCAGAACCTGGTCTTCAAGGATGGGGTGACCTTCTACAGCGGCAGCCCATATCTGGGAGAGAAGGGAGAGTTGCCGGTAGGGGTGGTTTCCTATAACCAGTGCGGCGAGTTTTACTTCCCGTGGCACTCCCACGCCCTCAATGAATTCACTAATTTCGATGAAGGGTTCGGGGGGCTGGCTACCCTGTTGCGGGTTGATCCGCCGGGCGGTTGCCGATGAAGGGATCAGATCCTCACACAGCGCCAGGGGAGGCGTTTGTCATGGGTAAATCGGTGCGATGGACTCTCAGGCTGGGATGGATGCTGATCGTGACCATGTTGGTCGGGGAAGGACTTGTGCAGGCGAAATCCCCGGCGATCGCAGAGCACCCTCGGCCGCTCACCGCCCCTCTGGCAGCGCCGGCCAACCTCTCTGTTACCCTCTGCGCCCATGAGGGAACGCTGACGCTACCTGACGGTCTCAGCGTCCCTATCTGGGGATTCGCTATCCCGCCCGCAGGCCGGGCCTGTCAGGATCCGCTGGTGGTGGCCCAGATCCCCGGGCCGCTTCTGGAAGTGACAGTGGGAGGAATGGTGGAGATCACCCTGACCAACGCTCTCAGCGAAAATGTCTCTCTGATCTTCCCTGGTCAGGATCTGCAACCGGACCTCACCGGGGTTCCCCCGGGAGAAAGCCGGGTTTATCGGTTCCGCGCTTCTAACCCGGGGACCTATCTCTATGAAAGCGGCGTGAACCCTCAACGCCAGGTCGCGATGGGGTTGTATGGCCCGCTCGTGGTCCGCCCATCGGTCCCTAACCAGGATTCTGAAGATCCAGCCACGGCTTTCGATGCGGAGGCTATCCTGGTCCTGAGCGAAATCGATCCAAACCTGAACGCAAATCCGAACGGCTTCAACTTGCTGCAATATTCGCCCAAATACTGGCTGATCAACGGCAGGGCTTATCCTCAAACGGCAGAGATCTCTGCTCCCGCCGGTGGGCGGTTGCTCATCCGGTATCTCAACGCTGGGTTCCTGAATCATACCATGCTGCTCCTTGGCGCTCACCAGCGGGTGATCGCGCGGGATGCCTTCTTCCTCCCTTATCCGTATGAAGCGGTAGCGGAAACCATTCCCTCTGGCCAGACTCTGGATGTCTTGGTGAGCATTCCTGCCAACGCGTCGGCTGGGCAGAGGTTCCCGCTTTACAACCGTCAGCTGCGGCTGACCAACCGGAACACTTTCCCTGGCGGGATGCTCACCTTTATCCGGGTGGGCATAGGGGGCTTCACCCCAACACCGGTGGCGACAGCAACACCCACCCCGACACCGCTCCCGACGGCTATGCCGACGGCTACCGCGACGCGGACGCCCACGCCTTCCCCGACGCCCATTATGACGCCGACGGCCACCCCTACGCCGACCATGACTGCCACTCCGACGCCTTCGCCTACTCCGACGCGTAAGCCACGACCCACTCGCACTCCAAGGCCCGGGAGGTAGCCGGATGGGCGCACGAGGGCTCTACTGGATCAGCCTGGGCCTCATCATAGGGATGGCAACAGGCGGGATGTTCCTGCACTCCGTGCCTTCCCCTGCGCGCGAAGAGGAACGGGAGGCTCCGGGAGCAGGTTTCGAGGAGCGGACCGGGCTTCGGATCGTCCGGGTAGCCGTGACTGCCGGCGGAGGGATGATTGACCTGCGTTATCAGGTGATTGATCCGGAGAAGGCTCGGGCTTTCTGCACAATCCGGAACGGCGCAATCTCCCTGAAAGAGCCGCCGATGATCCTCCTGGAGGGCACAGGGGAGATCCTGAAGACGCCGTGGATGAGTCACTCCCATGTGAAGACGCTGCGTGCAGGCGTGGTTTATTATGTCCTCCTACTGAACATCGGCGGGAAGGTACAGCGGGGTCAGCGCGTAACGGTGATCATCGGCGGGGTGCCAGCAGAGCATGTGCTGGTTCAATAAAGCATGCTATAGCCTTAGCCCGGACAGCGGGAAGCAGTGGTTTAGCTCTCAGGGCTTTATCTAACCCCTGGGTCTCGTTCCTGGGAAAGGCGTGGGTTGAGAAATACGGAGACCGAATCTGAGCCATACCGGAGAGCAGGCCAATGGGGATAGGCCGCTTGATGCGCTTCCTGATGCTTCTGGTCATCCTCGGCATCAGCTCCTTTCCAGAGATCTGGGGGGAGGCTGCACATCCAGGATTCCCCGCTGTTCTTGATTCCTCCCTTGTGGCAGAGCTGAGATCTGAGGGGACAGATGCGCCGCTCTCCGTGATCGTAATCCTGCGGGATCAGGTGGATGTCCGGAGGATCTATGGTCGGGACCGTGCCGAGCGCCAGAGGCGCGTCGTCCAGGCCCTCCGACAAATGGCGGAAGCCCGCCAGGGCCGGCTGCGGGAATGGCTGCGGCATGAGCAGGCCACAGGTCGGGTTCTGGATTTTTCCCCTCTGTGGATCCTGAACGCCATCCAGGTGACCGCCCGCCCGGACGTGATCCTCGAGCTAGCCCAGGCGCCTGAAGTCGTGCAGATCATTCTGGATCGCACGCTCCCTGCGCCTTCTTCTGCAGAAGTTTCAACCTTCTCCACCTCCACTCCCGAGCCCAATTTAGAGCGGATCAATGCCCCGGCGATGTGGGCGCTGGGGTTTCGGGGCCAGGGAGTGGTGGTCGCAAGCATGGATACAGGGGTGGACGGAACACATCCAGATCTCCGCACCCAGTGGCGGGGCGGATCGAACAGCTGGTTCGATCCTTATGGAGAGCATCCGTTCGAGCCCGTGGATTTTAACGGCCATGGCACATGGACCATGGGAGTGATCGTCGGTCGGGACACCAGCGGCCGGGCTATTGGGGTTGCTCCGGAAGCCCAGTGGATCGCGGTGAAGATCTTTAACGACAGTGGGGTGGCGCGGATCAGCGCCATCCATCTGGGTTTCCAGTGGTTGCTGGATCCAGATGGGGATCCCGCCACAGCTGATGCCCCTCATATCGTGAACAACTCCTGGACCTTCGGCGCGCCGGGCTGTGATCTGACCTTTGAACCCGACCTACAGGCCCTGGTGGCGGCGGGGATCACCCCTGTGTTCGCCGCCGGGAACTTCGGACCCTACCCGAGCACCAGCGCCAGCCCGGCCAACAACCCCAGTGCGTTCGCAGTGGGAGCCGTGGACAATGCCGATGGGATCTATGAGGGAAGCAGCCGAGGGCCTACCACCTGTGGAACGGGGACCCCCCGGGTGTTCCCAGATGTAGTGGCTCCGGGGGTCGATGTGCTCACAGCGGATCTGTTTGGTGGATACATTCGGGGGACAGGGACGTCCCTGGCTGCTCCCCATGTCTCCGGCGCCCTGGCGCTCCTCCTTAATGCGGCCCCAGAGCTCACGGTGGAACAACAGCGAATCGCGCTGATGGCCTCGGCGGTGGACCTGGGCGCTTCAGGGTCCGACAACACTTACGGATTTGGACGGATCGATGTCCTGGCGGCTTATCAGATGGTGCGGGAAGGACGCCTGCCCATCTGGACGCCCACCCCGACTCCGGTCCCCACCGAGATACCGACAGCGACTCCAACGGCCACGCCCACCGTAGCACCGACGCCCTCTCCGACGGCCACACCGACCTGGACGCCCTCGCCTTCTCCTTCGCCAACGCCAACCCGCACCCTGACGCCCACTCGCACGCCGAAGTTCACGCGTACCCCGAGGCCCACCCGGATGTCGAATCCCATTCGCGCACCCGAGCCTACTTATATCCCGGGGCCTTGATCTGCTCACTCTCCTCTCAATCTTGACATAATGCGGCTTCGAGCCGCACGGCCTCTGCTGTCACGGGCGCCAGTCGACCGGTCGGGCTCCGGGGGGCCAGGGCGCCTCCCAGAGCCGCCACGTCCCGGGCTCCACCAGGCGGACGCTCCACAGGCCATCCCAGCGTGGACGGAGAGCGAGCAGAAGA
>Ga0272445_1001843_pt1 | contig 15434 bp, 18 predicted proteins | sample YNPCB0031_FD_194404 | JGI IMG/M metagenome (GOLD analysis project Ga0272445, IMG submission 194404) | Hot spring sediment microbial communities from Yellowstone National Park, WY, United States - YNP-CB-003-1 | ecosystem: Environmental > Aquatic > Thermal springs > Hot (42-90C) > Sediment... | reverse complement strand
CCGCGAAACCTGCCAAAGCAAACCTATATCGGGCGTCAGCTGCGACACCTGTCCATATTCCTGGAGGTTTGTATGGAGGAGGCGGCCGCGCACGCTAAGGGTGATTTGCCCCTGCAAAAGACGTAAAGCATACCCCACCCCCCCATGCCAGTGGCTTAGCTTATCATAGCCCCAGTAGTGGCCCAGCACAGACACCGCCTGAAACGTATCTAAACGCACCGAGAGACCAAAAGTATGATAGCTGAGCTCCGGCGCAAGGATATAAAAGGCGCTTCCCGTGGAGAGGAGCCAGGGGCTGGCGGGAAAAGCACTGGCGGGGTTGGCCGAAAGAGGATCGCTAACCAGAGCGGCCTGTGTATGGGCCAGACTTAGGAGCCGAGGAACTAAGTACTGGCTCCATAGGGTTAGAGGAAAAAGCCAGAAAAGCCGCATGGTTCTCAAAGATACCGAAAAGCCTTGGGCTGGGGTGGATTTAGCGGCGAGTGTGCGAGGGGTTTCAGCGGTGGCGTGGGGGGTGAATCCCACTCAGATACAGGTGCGAGAAGTGCGGACGGATGCCGAGCTGTTAGAGGTACTCGGCGAGGTAGGGGAGATATGGGTGGATGCGCCGCTGACTCGAGGGGAAGGGCCCTTTCGCGCTTGTGATAGGGCGCTGCATCGGTGTGGTCTTTCGGTGATGCCGCTCACTTGGCCCGCCATGCAGAAGCTCTCGCAGCGAGCCCAGACCCTGCGTACCCAAGCCCCTCACCTTTCCTGGTACGAAACCTTCCCCTGGGCCGTGTATAAAAGCTGGGGCCTCCCTAAAAAAGACCTGCCTCGCATCCAAAAAGCTCTACAAGAGCGCGGTTTCATTATAGACCAGCTCTCCATGCATGCGTGCGATGCCATCGCCGCCTGGTGGATGGGCTGGCTCAAACGACAGAAAGACATTCATGCCTTTACCGGACCTGATGGCACCCTCTGGGTACCCCAATCCCTCCTCCCCTCCTAAACTCCCAAAATAAACCCCTTCAAGAGTGCTAACTCAGCATAGATGCCTATGAGCCGCCATTGACCTTCAAGGAATACACCATCATTTCCACCGACCTGCTAAAACACCGACTTCGCCTTTGGTAGCGAGTCGAGCACCCTTCTCCGCTTTAGGAGCGGAACCCGCCCCATCGGCTACTGCTATCAGCAGACCCCGCCCACGCCAGTGAAACCGCCAGTAGTAGGCATCGTGGCAAGGCAAGCCCTGTTTTTCGTGGGCAGCGCCCTTGACAGAAACTCCCAGAACTTGCCAGAGCACCCCTATTTAGCTAGAAACTTCCATCCAACCGCTTGGATCAGGAAGATTCACCTTCTCGCCCACGCGGGAGCTGGAAACCCGCTGCATACTGGAGGAAAGCCATTGGAATAGCTCTTGAAAGGCTAATCCCCTGAGTCTGACGGGACGACGTTCGGAGGAAAGAAGAGACAGAAAGTTTATGTCTGCGCCCTCCACGGCCACCGCAAAAAAGCTAACCCCCTTCCGTTTCTCCTCCTCTTGAAGGGCTTGAACGGCTCTTCGCATGGTGCCTTCATCCTCCGTCGGTGCCCCATCTGTAATCATAAATAACCACGGACGATAGTAGCCCACGCCATTATAACGATAGGTCTCTTTCCGTTTGCGAATGAGGTCTAAGGCCTCCAAAATCCCTGATCCCATGGCGGTGAGGCCATCAGCTTCAAGCCAAGGCGGGTCAAACTTGTCTACCGTCACAAAATCCTGCACTATTTCCACGCCACTACTAAAAGTAACAATAGCGACTTCTACTCGCTTGGAAGCCAGAGGGTCCTTCACCAACTCTTCTTTGAAGCGCCTTAGGCCCTCATTAAGCGCCTCAATCGGCTCTCCGCTCATGGAACCCGACACATCCAATAGCAGCACACAAGGACAGCGAGGCTCCGGATTACGAGCAAACTCAATAGCATCTAACGGTCGTTGTACCATACGCCAAAAATAGTGAAAAAAAGAGTGCGCTAAACCAGCTATGCGCGCTTTTCACCCTCCAATGGGAGTGGAGGCGGTTTGACACGCTTACTCCTGCTGGGTAGTCATATCCAAGACGGCGACGCCTTTCCAGGTTCCTACCCAGAGGCGGTTATTCTGCAGGGCCAAGGCGTACGCGTGATCATCGGGGAGGCCTGAGTTCTGACGATTATAGTGGCGCCAGCTGCGACCATCAAAACGTACTAAGCCTGCCTCTTTGGTGCCAATCCATAAAGTGTGAGGGCCCTGGGATTGAAGGGTAACGATGTGATTATGTGGGAGCCCAGAATTAGAGGTGGTGTATATCTTCCAGCTCTCCTCCTCCCAGCGAGCTAAACCACCTCCCCATGTGCCTATCCAGAGAACGCCCGACGGGTCTATGTGCAGCGCCTGAATATCAGCACTCCGCAAAGGAGAGTTAGTCGCATCGTAAATAGTCCATGATTCCCCACTTAGACGGGCTAAGCCCTTCGCAGTACCTATCCACACTGTGCCCCCTGCATCCACGATAAGGGCTTTCACTTCCTTGTGAGGTAGGGGCGAATTCTCAGGTGTATAAACAGTCCAGCTTTCATCTTTGAGGTATGCCAAACCCGCCGCTGTCCCCACCCATAGACCGCCTTGCCCGTCAGAGGTCAGGGCAAGCACTTTATCGCTGGGAAGATCAGAGTTGGAAGTTTGATACACCTTCCAGTTTTCGCCATCAAAGCGGGCCAAGCCGCCTCCGAAGGTGCCTATCCATAAAAAACCTGCTTTATCCCGATGAAGCGCGTATATGCGATTTTCGGGTAGGAAAGAGTTAGACTTGTCGTAGATTTGCCATTCGTCTCCCTTTACCCGCACTAAGCCTCCGCCGAAAGTTCCCAGCCATACTTCTCCCTCTTCACCGACTACAATGGAAGAAAGCCCTTCATAGGGGAGCGGAGAGTTAGAACGCCGATACACTTTCCAGTTGCGGAAGGATTTAGTTTGTCTTTCCCCTGACAGAGCGGGGGAAGAGGAAGGCGGGGCGGCCCATTCATAGGAGAGGTTAGGAGCGTCAGATGACCGCCTAAAAAACATAAAGTACGTCGCCGCTATACCTATCAGAAATAGCAGGATGAAGTATGTTAGGCGTCGTGTAGAAAGAGAAGGAGCGGAGGGTCGGGGGGAAGGAGTCATAGAGGTGGAAGGAAGCGACGAGGAAGGAAGGGAAGAAATAGCAGGTTGGGAACTAAAAGGCCGTTGGACGGGCTGAGGCTGCGGGGAAGCAGTAATAGGAACCTGAGCCGGGAGAGGAGTCGTAGGTGCCTGCAAAGCCCTTTCGCGCTCGCACCAAGGACAGGTAGAAAGCGAACGAGGATAAAAATGATGAGGATTATGCGCACATGCTTGAAGGTGATTCTCTAATCTTTCCAGCGCCATCCTAAAATCATAGGCAGAAGGACGCAAAGTAGGCTCATGCGCACTTTCCACAAAGGTTCGGTAAAAAAGCTCCTTTAGCTCAGGCCCGACCACCTCGTAGGGAGGCGCATAGCGGGGCGGTCGCCATCCCTTAGCCGCTTGCACCCTCTCATCGTATGGGAAAATCCTCTGCATGATTTTGTCCTCTACGCTTATATTATGAGGATAGGAGGACGGCGGGGTGCCTGTAAAGGGGTGCCAACCTTCCATGAGGAGCTGAAAAATAAGCACCGCCAGGCCAAAGTTATCATGAAAAGGCTCTTGATCAATATCCTCAAAACGCCTGCGATTCACAATCAGCTCCCTCAGAATTTCAGGCGGTGTATATTCAGGCTTGCCAACGGGGCAGGGATAAACATAACCTGAGGTAGGGTCCACTACTTGAAAAGAGTCGGTATCAATGATTGTGATCAAACCCTGGGCATTGACAAGGACATTAGACTCATTGACATCCGCTATGACATACCCCTTCTGGTGCAAGCTATGAAAGACTCCACATAAGTTGCTTGCTACTCTGACCTTCTCTTTGAATGTGAAATTTCTGAATTCGGGCTTCTTTTCTCGCTCGCCAGGATTAATCAGGCGGAAGATGGTGTGCATATTTCGGATGCGGGGCATGAGATAGCCGACAAAACTCTTTTGAGAGCCGTACAGAATAGCGACAGGCCAGGTGAAAGAGGGATGCCCAAGAGACTTGGTAGGATTATCAGGAGGATTTTGTAGCATGATCCGGATTTTGTTCAGACGATCTTGGGTGTTTTTACCGGGATGATAGATTTTGGCTACCCAACTAGAGTCATTAGCTTCATAAATGGCACCCTCACCCCCCCTATGAAGGAGGTTGCCTATGTATACTTCATACGGCTTCTTGCCGTCGTAGGCGTAAAGGACTTGATTAGAGAAATCTATCATGTGGCCTAAGGTAGGAAAATAAGATGAATGCGTTCCTCAAAAAGCGCAGGCAAAGTAGGAAACAGGCCTGCCTTGGAAGTAAAGTTTTGAGGCTGTGGGAAGGAGTGGGTAATACCATTTCCTGTGAGACGTATTCTTAGCCAAGTAGGTATGGCACGGCCATTGAAAATAGCTTGGAAGCCTCCAGTAGAAGGGTTTTACCAGCTTTACAAGCAGGAGGTAGATGCTCGGATAGCCAAGAGATGGTAGGCGCTGGGATGTTACGGCAAGGGGAGCGATTGAAGTAGGTGAAAGAGATGGGGGTTCAGCCGCAAGCCGATTCAGCAGGTACTCAGGGCGTGGTATGGGACCATGCGGCTTTTCATAAGGCGAAGGCGGTGGGAAAGGGGGGCGCCCTACGCTCCTGAGTCCTGCGGAGCGGGTATTTGCGGAGGTTCGGCGGTGGGTAGAAGGGCGTAGGTATGAGCGCATAGAAGCGAAGAAGGCGGCAGTGGAGGCGGTGCCACGACGGTTGGAAGCCGAGGGAAAGGTCTCATCGCTGTTAGGGTAGCGCCATATCCGTCAAGCTTTGAATGCCCTGCCTTCATGGCTAAGAAGCTGTGTCTTTAGAAATGGTATAAGAGCCAAGAGAAAAAAGCCAGCACCTCCCTCCGTAAGCTCTAAAGAGCAGCTAAGCGAGCGTCCTCCCCCCCTTTGAAGCACTCTGACGTTGATGGGCACGTCGGACTAAGTCCACCTCGGCCCACAATGCACTCACAGAAGGCCGTTGAGGTAGATAGACGACCTTCACAGGATCCCCCACCTTCACGGCCTCATAATACTTCCAAGACACTCCCGCCCTCCCCTGATGCTTTTGCCCAGAGGCCTCACAGTACTCATACCTAATCCTCCTACCCCCTCTGGGGCGGCGATACTTTTCTACCACGGTGCCCGTTGTTTCTACACCTTCTGTAGCCAGACGCCGCATCTCTAATCCTCGCCGGATAACTAAATATACAGCGCCTACTATAAAGAAAAGTATGAATAGAACACCCCCGATGTCACCTAAGATGAAACTTGTAACTGCATACACTATAATTACACCCAACATTAGAACGAAACTCCCTACCGCTAAGATAATCAGGATGGTCCTGAGCAGCCCTTTAGGCTCCGGCGGGAGGGGGCTTATTTCTTGCATGAGCCGAGGTACTTACCTTTCATCTTGTAAGTAAATTCCTGTCCATTTTTTTCTGTTCTGGAAGTTCCCTCAAAGGAGGTCTCTGTATAACGATAATCCACAATCATGCGCATCTTTCCTTCCGTGGGATGGGTACAGATGACTTCATAAGTGACATGGCCGGGTTGGGGGTAGCGGATATTTTCCACCTTGCAATCTGGCCTTTCCTTAGGAGAAGGTTGCTGCCCAGAAAAGATGGTTCCCTGTTTGGCTTCCTCCTCTTTTATGCATTCTTGCCACTTGAATGGCGGCATGCTCGCCGTAGGCCTGTCTGGCATATCAAAACTCATCTCAAACTCCCACAGGCCAGGTTTGAGGCGGGTGTTCTGCGCACAGGAGAGATTGAGGAAGAGACTGACAAACCAGAAAGCAGCCCAGGCAAACTTGACCAGAGGGAAGTAGAGTGGCGGAGCGGTGATCCCTTTTCCAAGCCTTGCAGGCCCTTGACTCTGGAGAAAGCTCTCCCAAGCATAAAGAGTGCTTAAGCCCTCTGCTACTGGGTTTCCATGCTTTTTGCCCTTTAGAACGGGCAAGCCTCGAGACATGCCCAAGGCTGACAAGTTTTGCACTTTTCCTCGCATATGTTTATGTTTTTGGATGTTAAGGCGAAACGATTTTCGGAGGGCGACGCCTGAAAGTTCCTAAGTTGGCTTTTTTAAGGGGAAGGCAATAGACGAGGATCCTTTGGAGGGCTTAGAACGAAAGAGCGCCGGATGGGTAAGACTAATGACCACATGGTTCAAAGATAAGGATATTTTCACATAGTCAAGGGGGTGGCCGCTGTCACCTGAAAAAGACTTTTGGGGGTTGGAGCCTTCTGTTAGAGGCTTTGCATTAGCCACCACTTAGGTAATACCATTTCCTGTGAGACGTATTCTTACCCCACCCAAAGCTAAGTAGGTATGGCATGGCCATTGCAGAGAGCTTGGAAGCATCCGGCAAGAAGTGTTTCACCAGCTTTACAAGCAGGCAGTAGAGGCTCGGATAGCCAAGAGATGGCAGGCGCTGGGGATGTTGAGACAAGGGGAGTGGTTGAAGCGAGTAAGGGAGATGGTGGGAGTAGCACATATGACGGTTCAGCGATGGGTGAAGTGGCATGAGGCGGGGGGTATAGAGGAGGTAGGGAGGCACAGGTTGGGGAGTGGGGCCAAACGCCGAAAGGTATGGACGCGGGAGCAAGAGCGGAGGATGGAGGAGGCGGTATCGGAAGGGCGGTTTCGGACGATAGGGGAGGCGGTGGCATGGTGTGCGAAGGAGCTTGGGGTGGCAGTTTCGTACAAGAAGTTGTATAACTGGTTTCGGCGTTAGGCGTACCACGGCCGATGACGGAGAAGGCGGCTCATCAGGCGCAGGAGGCGTGGAAAAAGGGGGCTATGGGCAGCCTTGCAGGCGGAGGGGCTAAGGCGAGGGGAAGAGGTGGTGTTTGCAGATGAGATATCGCATACTTTCGCTGCCTTCCATGGAGCCTTCCATTTTTGACAAAGTCCTCACTTCCACACTCGGAGCACGCTTTGACCAGAGACCTATCTCCGCGAAAGTACTAACCATCACTCATAAGTTAGCACTCTCACCCCCCCTTTTGAGTACGCCGCTCCCCCCTCCTCTACCGGAGCCACCCCCAAAAGCGCCTTTCTCAGGGGCTTATTATCTCTCGGCTTTTCGTACCTTTGAGAATGCGCCGCATTATCATCGCCATAGATGGCTATGTGGCTACGGGCAAAAGCACCACAGCCAAAGGCGTAGCCGCCCGCCTAAACTATCTCCATATTGATTCGGGAGCGATGTACCGGGCCTTAGCCTGGTATCTTTTAGAAATCGGCCTCCACTCCCCCGATGAAGCCGCTCTCCAGCAGGTACTTCAAACCTTTGCCCTTCACTTGGAGCGGGAAGGTCAGGAAATGGTAGTTTATCTCGGGGATAAGCGCTTGACCGAGGAGCTGCGGCGGCCGGAGGTAGCTTCCTTTGCCAGTGTGATCAGTACGATTCCGGTGGTGCGGGAAAAGATGGTAGCGGAGCAGCGGCGCTTAGGCAAAGGGGGGGGCATCGTCATGGATGGGCGGGACATTGGGACGGTGGTCTTTCCCGAAGCTGAGCTCAAAGTCTTCATGGTAGCGGACTTAGAGGCTCGGGCGCGGCGCCGGTATGAAGAGCTTCGCCAGCGGGGCTATCCGGTTACCTTAGAAGAGGTGAAAGCCGAGATTGCGGAGCGGGATCGCCGGGACGAAACCCGCTCCATTAGCCCTCTCCGTCGCGCACCCGATGCTAAAGTCTTAGACACCACGCACCTCACCATCCCCCAGCAGATTGAGCAGGTGGTGAGCTGGGCCCAAGCTTGTATCTTCGCTCCCCAGCCTTCCTAAAAAATCCTTACTTTCGTCAGGTGCGGCCTCAAGTAACCATCAGTCCGCATTCGGGTTTTTGCTTCGGCGTCGTGTACGCCGTGGAAATGGCCGAGGCTTACTTATCCGAACATCCCTATCTCTACTGCCTGGGGGATATCGTGCATAATGACGAGGAGGTTCGTCGCCTCCAAGCTAAGGGCCTGCGGATCATCAGTCATGCTGACCTGCCGAAGCTATCGGGGGAGACGGTTCTTTTTCGGGCTCATGGGGAGCCTCCCCAGACTTATGAGATGGCTCGGCAGTACAACATTCGCCTCTTGGATGCGTCCTGCCCCGTCGTGCTCAAACTGCAAAATCGGCTGCGGGAGATAGACCTACCTCATGTGGAAATTCTCCTGCTGGGCTCGCCGGGCCATCCTGAAGTCATTGGTCTCATGGGCCAAATCCACCAGGCTACCCTCCATCTGGTCAGTTCTCCAGACGAGGTAGACCGCCTGCAACTGGACCCGCAAAAGACTATCTACCTTTTTAGCCAGACTACCAAAGCGCCGGCGCTCTTTGAAGCCGTCAAGCAACGGCTCTTAGCCAAACGCCCCGATGCCATCATTGCCGATACCTTGTGCCGTCAGGTTTCCAATCGGGAACCCCACCTTGCGGCCTTCGCCCGAGAACATGATGTAATCCTTTTCGTCGCAGGGAAAAAAAGCTCCAACGGAAAAGCGCTCTTCTCCGTATGCCAGGCCGCTAATCCCCGCAGTTACTTCATTTCCGGCCCCGAAGAAATAGACTTTTCATGGCTGGAAGGAGCTCAACGTATAGGTATCACCGGCGCCACCTCTACGCCGCAGTGGCTCATGGAAGCCGTCAAAGCCTATATTGAATCGCACTTTGAGCAGAAAGCTACCGCTACTCCTGCTTAGTAGTGTGCTTTGGGCCCAGATTGCGGGGGCGTGGAGCTACGACTTTATGCGGTTGCCCCCCTCGGCTCGGAGTGCCGCGCTGGGGGGTTTAGCTTATGGAGGCCCTTGGATAGAGCCCGCCGCGCCCTTCCTCAATCCCGCTCTCTTGCGCTCCACGTACCACAACCGTTTCTCCCTGACGGTGCAACCCTACTTAGCGGATATCACCCATGCTACCCTCACTTATGCCCGCTACTGGGAGGGCGTGGGCACCTTCTGGAGCGGCCTGCAATATCTAAACTATGGCACCTTGCGGGCCAGTGATGAGCTGGGAAACCCCTTAGGAACCTTCCAAGCCTACGAAGGCGTCTGGGCAGGCGGCGCCATGCGCGCCTTCGGCCGATGGCAAGTCGGCATGAACCTCAAAGTTCCCTTCTCTACCCTCACCATAGACCGCTACCGCCGCATCGGCCTCGGCACCGACATCGGCGTCCTATACGAGGATACCACCCGCGGCCTATCGGCTACCCTGGTCTTATGGAGCTTAGGAACCGAACTCTACCGACCAAACGGACGGCCTTTTGCCCAGCCCTTCCCCACCCAGCTCCAAGCCACCCTCAGCTATAAACTCCCCCAAGCCCCCTTCCGACTGCACCTAGGAACTATCCACTTAGAACGTTGGCGCTTAGCCGCTAATGACCCCCTCCAGCCCATCCAGTATGATATCACTGGCAATCCTATTCCCCCACCCCCACCCCGCTGGACCGAACACCTACTCAGGCACCTTATCGGCGCCGTGGAAATAGAATTCTCCCGCGCCTTCGTAGGCCGATTCAGCTACCACTTTCAGCGGCGGCGCGAACTCTCCCCCCGAGGCTCCATTGCCTTGGGCGGCATCAGCCTGGGCATCGGCCTCCACCCCAAAAAATGGGGCCTGGATTATGCTTACTCGCTTTTCTTTCGGCGAGCCGCCACCCATACTTTCACCTTGTGGGTAAGCCCTTTCCCCTCAGCCCCCCATGGCAGCTCATGATGAGGTATTAGCCCTCATCGCTCTCACCCAAATAGAGGGCGTGGGAGGCCGACTCTGTAGGCGACTTCGCGAGCGATGGGGAAACCTCACTGCCTTCTGGGAGGGAGCCCCCCTACCTCCCGCCCTCCAAAAAGAACCGATAGACCGAGCCAGCCTCCGCATCCAGGCCGAAACCATCGCCACCACCTGCGAAAAATACCACATTGAGATCATCCCCTTTTGGAGCGAACGATTCCCGTACCTTTTACAGCATATTCCGGCGGCGCCGGCTATTTTGTACCGGCGAGGTAGCCTCACAGACCTTTCCCGACTCTCCGTGGCCGTCATAGGCACCCGAAAGCCCGACAGTTATGGGCTTCAAGCGACGGAACTCTTCACAGAAGCTCTGGTGGAGGCAGGGGCTGTCATTGTGAGCGGCTTAGCCTATGGTATTGACGCCAAAGCTCATCAGACAGCCCTCGCAAAGGGCGGCCTCACCATAGCCGTCTTAGCGCATGGACTGGATGTGGTTTATCCCCCCTTACACAAGCCGCTGGCAGAACGTATTTTAGCTCAAGGCGCCCTCCTCAGTGAATATCCGCCCGGAGACACCCTCCATCCCATGCGATTTCCCCATCGCAATCGCATCATCGCTGGGCTGAGCCACCTCACGCTCGTTGTCCAATCTGGCCTTCCTGGGGGGGCTTTGACCACGGCTCGGGCGGCCTTCGCCGCAGACCGGCCCGTCTTCGCCGTGCCCGGACCTATCTTCTCCCCCCTCTCCCAAGGATGCCATCACCTCATCCACGAGCAAATAGCCCAAATCGCCCACAACCCCGCTGCCCTCCTCACCGAACTCAAAACCCAAGCCGAACGTCTCCACTTCCCCCTCCCCTCCCCAAAAGCCCCCACTAACCCCCACCCCCAAACACCCCTCTTCGACGACCCCCTCGACCAAGCCATCTACGAAGCAGTCGCCTCAGGAATCCACTTTCTGGATGAAGTAGCCGCCAAGGTAAAACGCCCCATCCAAGAAGTAACCCAACGCATCGTCTTCTTAGAAATTGAAGGCTGGCTCGTCCAAGAGCCCGGCAATAAAGTCCGCCTCGCTAAAACTCCAAATGCCAAATCTTGATTATTCCATCGTCTCCCCCCGAAGCTAACACCTCCTTGTCAAGCCACTGCAAGGCATTGACGCTTCGCAGGTGGCCAGACAAAGAAAGCACCCGCTCTCCCGTAGTCGTATCCCACAGGTGAATCCGCTTATCCCGGCCGGCCGTGGCCAACCATTTACCTGTGGGGTGCAGGGCTAATGCATTCACCGCTCGCTCATGGGCTTCCCAAGCGGTGCGTAAAGTCCAGTCTTCCACATGCCAAGCATAAAGCCAACCGGATTGTCCCCCCACCCATAAAGTGTCTTCATCAGGGGACACCGCCAAACTAAAAAGCGGCTGCTTTTCCACGGAGAGCTTCTGTATGATTTTTCGGCTTTGCCGGTCTATAATGTAAGCCACTCCGTCTCGTCCTGCACAAGCAAACAGTTTCCGCTTGGGTAAAGGCACAAAACCCCGGAGCCCGGCTTCGGTAACTTCCACGCTATCCGTGGGTTTAGCCAGTGCCGTGTCCCAATACCAGAAAAACCCGTCTTTCCCCGTACTCCATCCTTCCAGATCGGTAGGGTGCGACTGGATGCCCATGACAGCGGCCCGATGGACCTGAATAGCCCCTAAGAGCTTTTTCTCGTAGGGTTTGAGGGCATAGATGAGGCCGCTGGTTTGTCCGACCAATAAGGTTTGGGTTTGAGGCACATACCGCAGGGCATAAATGGCCGTCGGGGTCCGGGCTACCGCTAAGGCTTCCTTACCGCTAATACAAGACCATAAGGCTACAATCCCATCCGCTCCCGCAGAGTAGAACAGCTTTCGCTCATAATCACATTCCAACGCATAAATGGGCCCTGTGTGCCCCATCAGGTCCCACACACCTAAAACCCGCACAAGCCTTTAAACAATATTGAGCGGTGGCATCTTATTCTGGCGTTGGGGTGTTATTTGCGGGGCGGGGGGAAGGGTACCTAAGGCCGTGTGAGCGTGGGCAGGGTCAAGCGCAAGTTTTAGGGGAGTTCTTCCACCCATAGGGTTTCGGCGAGGGAAGGGGGTATCCAGAGGATTTGGTTGTGATATTCTACGAGGTGGATGTGGTCTACGGGCAAAAGGCGCAGGTGCTTGAGGGTTTGGCCGACTTTTAGGCCTAAGAGGTCGGCTGCTTCGCGCAAGTCGCGAGCTTCAGGAAGTCGGCGAATGAGGGCCCTCTGATTTGCCGCCAGTCGGCTAAGGGGTTTCCAGGGCTCCTCCGAGAGAATGGCCGGTATCTCGTCGCCGTGGGGGTCTCGGGCCGGACGCCCTAAAAAAGCATACAGCCGCTCCGTAAACTCATCATCACTGAGGTGTTCTAACTTTTCGGCCAACTCATGCACGCGCTCGCCTGTGTAGCCCAAGACCTGAGCCACAAAGGTCTCCCAAATCCGGTGGCGTCGCACTACCTGTGTGGCTAAACGTTCACCCTGCGGTGTAAAACGCACCCCCTTATAGGGCTTGTAGGCCAAAAGGCCCTTTTCGGTTAGCCGACGAGCCATCTCCGTAACCGAAGGCCCACTCGTACCCAGCGCTTGCGCCAGGACCTGCATGGGCACTTCGGCTTGACTACCCCCATGATGCCAGATCGCTTTGAGGTAGTTTTCCTCGGCAGGACTAAGCACTAAGGACGAAAATACACATAAAAGCGCAAAGGCATAGGCTAACGCTCTCATACCTTTGGGGGTATGGCAGAGATTTGGGGGTTAGCCGCTATTGTGCTGATGGAGGTGGTCCTGAGTGTAGATAATGTGCTGTTTTTGAGCTTGATCGGGCTGCGCCTTCCCGCAGAAAAGCAAAAGACCCTTTGGCGATTGTGGGTTTTGTGGTCGCCTCTCTTAAGGGTGGGCCTTTTGGCGCTTCTCCTCACGATTCTGAGAGTGGAGGGAGTGGCCCTCTCGTATGGAAATCTATCGCTTACCTGGCGGGGCGTGCTCCTGAGTGTAGGGGGACTCTTTCTGATGTACAAGGCCGTACGCGAGCTTTATCACCACATAGAACCCGTGCAAAAGTCTCTACGACCCCCTGTGACCTTTTGGGCGGTGTTAGGCCAGGCGTTTTTGGTTGATCTGGTGTTTTCGGTGGATTCGGTACTGACGGCCGTAGGTCTGGCTCGTAAGCTGTGGGTAGCAGCGGCTGCCGTCGTAGCTTCCATCCTCGTGATGGCCTTAGCAGGTCAGGCGCTCCAAGCTTTTATCCAACGTCATCGGAGTTTTCAGGTGCTGGGCTTGGCTTTTCTCCTGCTGATAGGGTTTATGCTGTTTGTGGAGGGTATTCATGTAGAGGTGCCGAGAGGCTATGTGTATTTTGCCATGTTTTTTGCTTTTAGCGTGGAGGTTTTGCAGCTCTGGATACAAAAGCGGGAGCAATTACAGGAGGTCTCTGAGCGGGAATGAGGGGTATTTTAGCGGAAGGCGTCGGTAAGGTGATAGATTTGGGGGGGTTGGGTTAGGCGGATAGCCAAGATGTCTATGCGGCCGGGGTACTCTTCGTACTCGGGATGCTGGTGGTAGAAGGCGGCTATGGCTCGGCGTAAGCGATCCTGTTTGCGCTGCGTGATGGTGGTTTCAGCTTCCCAGGGTACGGAGGGCGAAATAGCTCTCACCTCTACAAATACCACCTCGTCCCCATCTCGGGCAATCAGGTCAATCTCATGGATGCCTCTGCGCCAATTTCGGAAAAGGAGGGTCCAGCCTTTCTGCTCTAAGTAGGAAGCGGCAATACTTTCGCCGAGGGTGCCTTTATTCATGAGGGCGCAGGCGCCGCAGCTCCTCAAAGAGCTCCTTCTCTCGGGGGGAGAGGTTTTTCGGCAGGCGAACCTGGACTTTGAGGTAAAGGTCGCCGGGGGGTTGGGTAGGCCAGCCTTTACCAGAGAGGCGGAGCGTGTGGCCGTTGGGGGTTTCGGGAGGTATCTGCAAGCGCAGCCGCTTCCCGTCTAAATGCACAAACTCCACTACCCCACCCAAAAGAGCCGTGTACAGCGGCACCTCCAAGTCCGCATAAAGATTATTCCCTTCTAAGCGAAAACGCAGATGCGGCTGCACATCTAACTCCACCACAATCTCGCTGCCAGAATTTTTTCCCCGCAGACGTACCTGGGTATTCGGCTTGAGTCCGGGTGTCAAAGGAACCTCCACGATTTCCGTACCCAGATTGAGCGTCTTCTTAGTGCCCGTGTAGAGTTCTTCCAGCGTTACGGGCATACGCACTTTCAAGGGGCGGCTGGTGCGCCGACGCCCCTGCCTCAGAAAGTCTTCCCCAAAAAACATGCGGAAAAAGTCCGAAAAGCCGCTAAATACATCTCCTTCGGGACCCCAAGCTTGATAGGGAATATCGGTATGGAATCCCGTTTGCTCGTAGGCTTTCCAGTTAGCTCCTAAGCGGTCGTATTTAGCTCGGGTTTCGGGGTTACTGAGAACCTCGTAGGCCTCCTGGATTTCTTTGAATTTTTCTTCGGCTTGCTTGTTGCCGGGATTGAGGTCGGGATGGTACTGCCGAGCCAAACGGCGATAAGCTTTCTTGATCTCTTCTGGGGAGGCCTCTCGCGACACCCCTAAAATCGCATAGTAGTCCTTAAACCCCACGGATGCCATAGCGTCAGACTTTCCAGCAAAAATACCACCAGATCGCCACTTTGTCGGCATTTGAGGTTTTTCTGACAGAGTTGGACGGACATTATGGCTTTTTCAGGGGATTGGCACAGCTTGTGCAAATACTTTAGCATGACCACAACAACCAAAAAGGAGGTGCCTATGGCGAACATCGTCAAGCTGTTAGACTGGACGGAAACGCTTCCGGAACGGCTGCGGACCCTGCAAGAAGCCGTAGAAAGGATGTTTAATGAGACGGCGAGCAACTTCACCCGGCTGGAAACCTTTGTACCGCGGGTGGACATTGTGGAGACCGACAAGGCCTATGAAATCCACTTAGCGGTACCCGGGATGAAGAAGGAAGACTTCAAAGTAGAAGTCTCCGAAGGCCGTCTTGTGATTTCGGGCGAACGGAAGTTCCAAAAGGAAGAAGGCGACAAGAAGACCTATCACCGGGTGGAAACCCAGTATGGGTCTTTCCTGCGGACCTTCCTTGTGCCCGAAGATGTCAAACCGGAAGGCATCACCGCCGAATACACCGACGGCATCTTGAAGGTGACCCTTCCGAAGGACGAGAAGAAAGCCCAGGTCACCCGCATCGCTGTAAACTAAACGCGTACCTGCGGCTTTCGGGCAAGGCGCCTATCCTTCGGGATAGGCGCTTCTTGCTTTAAAAAGCATCCCGGATAATACCAATTCCGGGCAAAGGGTTTCTGAATGTAGGAGGGTAGAGTTAGGTGTGGCTGCTGCTCCCCTCTCAGGCGGGCATGCCCACCTCCTCCTCACATTAAGAAGGCCTTTGACTTAAAGTGGTATAACTTACCCGAATACCGCCCGAACAAAGAGATGGCCCCCCAAAGTTAGCCCATTTTCCAT